>Ga0315296_10003666_pt1 | contig 12759 bp, 12 predicted proteins | sample YL17G14_18_MG_FD_203921 | JGI IMG/M metagenome (GOLD analysis project Ga0315296, IMG submission 203921) | Sediment microbial communities from Yellowstone Lake, YNP, Wyoming, USA - YL17G14_18 | ecosystem: Environmental > Aquatic > Freshwater > Lake > Sediment | place: USA: Wyoming | collected... | reverse complement strand
CAACATTTTCTTTTAATTTTCTAATGCCGTCTTCAGCAATTTTTAACCGAACCTGTCCCTCAAAGGAAAAAGGTTTTGTAACCACAGCCAAGGTTAAAATTCCCAATTCTTTGGTAACTTGAGCAATCACGGGAGCTGCTCCCGACCCCGTGTTATGAACAACAAAACCATCAGCTATAAAATTATGACTTCCTTCTACTGTTATATCGTAAACTTCTTCATTTCCGATTTCTTTAATTGATTTAACTCTGTTAAATCCAAAATATTTGAAGAACTCCGGCGGCTTCCTACTTCTAAATTTGTATAAAAAACTTAATCCCGATCTTGCTTTGGGATGTGGTAATACTCCTAATAATTCCTGAGTTTTATAAATTCTAAGAATCCAAGAAATAAAAACTTTTTTTTCTTTAGAATGAGGTGGTTTTAAAATTCTTCTTCTTGAAGTTACATTACTTGTTCTTAAACCTATGCTATCACATAAGACTTTAAGTTGTTTAATCAACCTTCCACTTGACATCTCGAATTTAATTTCTTTTTTGGGGAGACCCGTGATTCCGGTTTGAGTAGAATAAGAACCATCGGCATCTGCTAAACCGATGATGAAAGCTTTTTTTTGTGATTCTGGTAGGGTGAATACCCAGCTTGGAATTTCTTTTTCTTTCGCAGCTTTATGAAGACCTAATTCTTCGAGTATTTCATATACTTTTTTAGAATGCCCCTGATACCAATTTTCTCTCCTTTTCATTTGAAGATCAAATACATTTTGAATTAAATTCAAATATCTCTGATTAGCTTTTTCGTTTTTCGAAGGTGAAAAATATAACGCCCAAGAATCTCTCGATTTACTAATCCATCCGTCTCCGAGCAAGAAACCAAAAAGTTGAGAGAATTTTTCATCAATAAAAGAGTTATCTGAAAGTTTAAATAATTTTCCTTCATCAGGCAATTTTTTAAGAATAACAACTAAATCTCCAGCTTTAAGATTTCTAAGCTCTGTCCATTCGAATGCAAATTTAGAAAATCTATCCTGAGTTAAAATATTAAGGGGTTTAACACGCAAAAAGGGGTGATCTTCCGACGCATAAATAGTCCTATTATTTGTTTTTAGTTCTAAAACCTTTTTAATACCTGTTTTCATTGCTGCTAAAATTTTCTTTTTGACCAAAATCCCATTCTCAAAAGAATATACGGTAGCTCCTGGTTTAATAGAATCTATTCTTGTGGGTCCCTCTGGATTAGTTAAAATAAGGGAACTTCCTCGCAAGCAACCGCCACCAAGTCCACAAGTAATAAAAACCATATCAGAACCTTTTAAAATCTCTAAAATCTCCTGACGATTTTCTAGGGCTGATTTTCTACCGATTTCCGGATTCATTCCCGTGCCCAACCCTTGAGTGGTTTTTCTACCAATCCTTAATTTTACATCCGCCCTGGTTCTGGCTAAATCTTGGGCATCGGTATTAATGGCAATTAATTCAACGCCTTTTATTTTGCATCTTGCCATCCTGGATATAGCATTTGAGCCCGAACCCCCCGCTCCAACCACTTTAATTTTTGTCATATTTTTCATGGTAAAAAATTTCTAAATATTTTCTTTATTTTATTAGCAAAACCACCGGAAGAAAAACTGCCTTCCCGCCAAATCTCTCTACCTTCTGATTTACTGCCATCAAAAACTAATCCGCAAACAGTGGCATAGCTTAGTTCTTCTTCTAATTCCGGAAAACAAGCAATTTTTCCAAGCCGACAAGGAAGTTTTAACTCTCTTTTAGCCAACTCAACAATTTTTGGCAACCTTGCCCCTCCTCCCGTTAAAACAAGGCCCCAAGGCAGTAGATTTTGTTTTGAAATCTTTTTTAGCTCTTTTTGAACTTCTCCAAAAATTTCTGAAACCCGCGCCTCAATAATTCCTGTTAATGTTTTTTGAGAAAAAATCAAAGGTTCTTCTCCTTCAACTTCAGTTTTTTCTTTTTTGTCTTTTCCCTTAAAAAGACAACTGCCCAGTTTTATCTTTATTGCTTCAGCGATATCAACATCTGTTTTCAAACCAACGGCAACATCTGAAGTTATATTGCCAGATCCCATGGGGAAAACAGCTAAATGAACCAGATCTCCTTCCTCAAAAACAGCCAAATCTGAAGTGCCCGCCCCTATATCTAAAATTGCCACGCCTAATTCTTTTTGTCTTTGAGAAAGAACAACAGATGAACTGGCTATTGAAGAAGGAACAATGTCCAAAATTTGGAGGCCAGCATTCAGAACCGCCTGGATTAAATTATTTTTATAAGGTAAAAAACTGCTTAAAATTAAAATTTCTGTTTCTAATCTCCCTCCTTGTAAACCCTCGGCGGTTTTTATTCCTCCCACGCCATCAACAATAAATTCTTTGGTAAAAGTTTCTAAAATTTCATTATTTGAAGGCAAAGAAAGAGCCCTGGCAGCTTCCTGTAAAACCCTATCTACATCTTCTTTTGAAACGCTTCTGTCTGCCCGGGAAACGGCAACCATTCCTCGAGACGAAACGCAAGAAATATGGCTGCCTCCGATATTGACAAAAACTGAATTGATTTTTTGGCCGGTTTCAGCCCTTGCCTTATTAAGAAGAATCTGAATAATCCTAGAAACTTTATCAACATCAATTACAACTCCCCTTCTTACCCCTAAAGATGGCTCTTCTCCTTGAAAGAGCACCTCAAAATTCGGCTCTCCGTTCTTTTTTACCGCAATCAAAATTTTAATAGTGCTTGATCCTATATCTAAACCGGCAAGTATATTAGTTTTAGCCATAAATTTTTCTTAAATAATGTTCTTGTTTTTCTTCCATCTCCCGAGCGACGGCGAAGGGGGAAGAAGAAAGTTTACTTTCTTCGCCCTCCGTAGCTTTCTCTGACTTCTCATGGTCATAGCCCAAAAGATGCAAGATGCCGTGAATTAAAACTTTGGCTAATTCTTTTCTAAAAACAGATTTTAATTTTTTTGCGTTTTTCTTAACCTCTGGAAGGCAAATAACTATCTCCCCCGAATCGTCATGGTCGAAGAGGACTTCGTCCTCTTCTTCCTCTTCGCTTCCTTCGGAAGCTCGGTAAATGAAAGATAAAACGTCGGTTGACCGATTTTTTCTGCGGTATTTTTTATTTAATTTTCTTATTCTGGCCTGACCGACCAAGACAATTGATAATTCTAACTTCTCTTTATTTTCTCCTATTAAAACTTTTTTAGCAACTTTTTCTAAAAACTCTTTATCAACAGGGTTGGTGGTTAAATTATTGATTTCAATCACAGTGGTAATACAAAATTAGTCGCTCACCCTCGTCTGAACCAATGATTCTTTAACGATTTTTGAAACTAGAGTGCCGTCGGCCTTGCCCTTAATCTTTGGCATTAACTCTGCCATAACCCTGGCCATGTCTTTTATTTCTTTGGCATCGGTTTTTTCAATTGCCTCTTTTATCAATTTTCTAATTTCTTCTTCCGGTAATTGCTCTGGCAAATATTTCTCCAAAATTTCTAATTCTTTTTTTTCTTTTTCAACCAAGTCCTGCCTTTTGCCTTTTTCAAACTCAACGATCGATTCTCTTCTTTTCTTCGCTTCAGAAGAAATAACTTCTATCACTTCTTCATCGGTTAACTGAATATCTTTTTCTTCTTTGGCTTTAAATCTTTTTTCTTTTTCTTTATTTAAAATGGCAGCCAAAAGCTGCCTTAAAACTAAAACCTCCAATGTTCTCTTTTCTTTCAGAGCCGAATTAAGGTTTAATCTAATCTTCTCTTTTAGCTCCATAATTTTTACTTTTTGGATAACCCTAACTTTTCAAGCTTTTCATATTCTGCTTTTAGTTTTTCTCTTCTTAAAGCCGTTCTCTTTTTCATCTCTTTGTTTTTAGAACGTTGATGAAAACGAATCTTTCTCGCTCTAAGTAAAATACCGCTTTTTTGAACTTTTTTTCTAAAGCGGCGGATTAAACTCTGAGAATTCTCTCTTTCTTGTTTTTTTACTTCTAATGACATATGAAATTAAACATTAAAATAAATTGAAAATTTATTGAAAATTGAAATGAGTCGAAGAGATAAATCTCTTCTTCATCTTTGCTTCCTTCAGAAGCTCGATAATTGAAAATTCATTAAACATTATACTTTGGAATTTTTTCTTCTCCCCAACCGCCCAAAAGATGAACATGGATATGAGTAATGTGTCCAGTTTTTCCAACATTAAAAATCAGTTTGCAGGCCTCAAAAACTTTTTTCTCTTTTGATATTTTTTTAGCAGTTGAGAGAAGCCGACCTAAAAGAGTCAAATCTTCTTCATCAAATTCGTCTTTCCAAACAATATGCCTTTTAGGAATTAAAAGAAAGTGAATAGGGGCTTCGGGATGAACATTTTTAAAACCTAAAATTTCTTCATCTTCATAAACGAACTCAGCTGGTATTTCTTTATTTACGATTTTACAAAAAATACAATTTTTCATTGTTCAACGAACTTTTAGTTCATTTCACCTTTCAATAAATTTTTAATTTATTTCATTTTTTAAGTCGTTTCTGCATTTCTCTTACTACTTTTTCCAATTTCACTGTTTCTTGCCTGCCTATTTGCATATCTCTGATTATAACTGTCCCTTCTAAGACCTCTTTTTGGCCCAAAAGAAGCGTATATTTTACCCCCAGCCTATCTGCTATTTTTAGCTGAGCTTTTAATGAATCTCTTCCAAAAGATTCTGCTACCTGAATTTTAACTTTTCTAAAATCTTCTAAAAGTTTTAAACTTTTTCTTTTTGCCATTATGCCAAGTTGGGCCAAGAAAATTGGAGGATTGACCGACTTGGGGGTTTTTATTTTTTTAGATTTAATTGTGGCAATCACCCTTTCTGTACCCATTGCTCCTCCAATAGCTTTTGTATCTTCTCCGCCTAACAATTTTACTAAAGCATCGTATCTTCCTCCGCCTGATAGGCTCCCCATTTTTCTTCCTTCTTCTGTGTCTTCAAATATTTCAAAAACTGTTTTAGTATAATAATCCAGCCCTCTCACCAGATAAGGATTTAAACGATAAGGCAATTCAATCTCATCAAGAAATTCTAAAACTCCCTTAAAATGATCATGACATTCTTGGCAAAGATGGTCGATCATTTGCGGCGCTTGACTTACTATTCTTTGACATTTTTCCTCTTTACAATCCAAAACTCTTAAAGGGTTTTCTTTTAATCTGCGGCGGCAATCAAGGCACAAAGACGAATATCTTGACTTAAAATAGCTTACCAAAAGTTTTTTATAATACGGCCGACACTGATTGTCGCCGATGCTATTGAGCTCGACAATTAATTTTTTTAATTTAAGTTCAGTTAAAATATTATAAAAAATCTGAATGACCTGGGCATCAATAACCGAATTACCATCTCCAATAACCTCAAGATTAAATTGATGAAACTGGCGATATCTTCCTGCCTGAGGATGTTCGTATCTAAATGCCGGCCCCGATGAATATAATTTTACGGGCTGGGGCAGACTTTGCATTCCGTGTTCCAAATAAGCTCTTATTATCCCCGGAGTAAATTCTGGTCTCAAGGTTAAATAATTTCCTCCTTTTGTCCGAAGAGTAAACATTTGCTTTTGAACAATGTCGGTTGTCAGCCCAGTCCCTTTTTCATAAAGAGCTGTATCTTCCAAAATTGGAGTGTCTATTTTTTTAAATCCGTAAAAATTAGCCACTATTTCACAAACATTATAAATTTTTTGAAAATATCCCTGATCTTCCGGTAAAATATCGTGCATTCCTGTCGGTCTTTGAAATTTCGGTTTCTTCATAAAATTAGTAATTGGGGGCTTCAATTTTGGCAAAAGTAACAAACGGCCAAACTCTAATTAAAACCCGACCAACAATATTTTCCTGAGGCAACGAACCCCATCGCCTTGAATCTGCTGAAGCAACTCTGTTGTCTCCCAAAACAAAATATTCATTTCCGTCTAAGGTTAGGCGAAGATTTCCCGAAGTAAAAACAGAGGATGAAAGATAATCTGACTCTTCTAACATTCTCCCTCCCTCTTCATTATAAATTATCACTTTTCCCTCTTCTATTTCTATTGTTTCTCCTGGAAGACCAATAATCCTTTTAATATAACGCTGGGAGGGATCGTTGGGATATTTAAAAACAACTACTTCTCCCCGTTGGGGCGGCCTGAATCTGTAAGTAATTTCGTCAACAATCAGATAATCGCCATTGCCAAAATTTGGCTCCATTGACTGACCTTTTACAAAAAATGGCTGAAAAATAAAATAGCGAATGGGAACGACAATCAATAGGGCAATGATTACTATTTTTGCGATTTCCCAAATAAAAATTAATGCGTTTTTCATACTCTTTTAATTATACTTAGTTTTTCTTGTTTTGCAAGTAAATGATATAATAAAAAAATCTATGGTTTTAATAGTTGGCCTCGGCAACCCCGGGTCAAAATACAAATTTACTCGTCATAATGTTGGTTTTAGAGTTATCGACAAGCTTACTTCTTTAACATTGAAAGGAGTTGTTTTGGCTAAACCTAAAAGTTTCATGAATCTTTCCGGTCAAGCAGTAAAAAATCTACTAAAAAACCATAAACTAAAACCTGACAATTTAATTGTCGTTCATGACGACATCGACATTCCTCTGAGCAAAATCCGAATCGTTAAAAATCGTGGCGCTGCCGGCCATAAAGGAGTTCAATCAATAATAAATGAATTAAAATCAAAAAATTTTATTAGATTTAGAATTGGCATTCAACCAAAATTTGGCAAGCCCAAAAGTCCAGAAAGGTTTGTTCTTCAAAAATTTAATAAAGAAGAAGAAGAAATTGTCAAAGAAGTTATTCAAGAAACAATTGAGGCGATTGAATTTTCTTTAAAGGAGGGAGTAGAAAAAGCAATGGCGAAATTCAACGCCTAAATAAAAAGTCGGAACCACAGATGGCCCCGACTCTTCAATTAGGAGGACAGGGAATAGAAGTCTCCCTGGTCAGGATTCTTAGGATCCCGGCTTCGCAAAACCCGACCCCCAGAATTATGGACAGTTTGAATGATTTTTCCCAGGGGGTCGTGAAACTGACTCCACTCCAGGCCAAGTGCCTTTTCCAGCTCGGTGCTGGACATTAGCCTACCAGTTTCCTTTAAAACAGCAATGATTTTTTCCTGGATCTTATTAATTTCATTTTTATTCATTAGCATTAGTCTCACCTCCTATTCATTTTTTAACTTACTTTTACCCTCCGGTCTACCTGCGAGCCTTCGTAGTAAAAATACATAAGCACTTCACTACAAAGTTAAGGCACACTAAGTTTAAAGGAGGGATCACTTAGAAATCCATCCCCGAGCATATAACAAAGTTATATGCTCGGTTAAGCCAACTCGCAGATAGACCGCAAGGCACCAATCCCCCGACCCCGCTCCAGACACCTTCGGTTTCTGGCGCGGGCAAAGCCCGACTGTTTTTCCACCACGGGGAATTGTAATTAGACTTTGACAATAAAAAGACAATAGTATATTATACTTAATTGAATGAATTTGTCAAGCCAGATTGATAAAGTTCTGATTTGCTCTATCACCCCCTACTTTTTAGAAAAGGGCCTTTTTTGGTTTGAAGAAAATCTTAATAAAATCTTGGAAACAAGAAAGACCCAATCTTTCTTTGAAGATAATACTCTATATTTAACCAAGAACCAAAAAGTTAATTTGTCTCAAATTTTAAGAAAATTAGATGAAATGGGATATGAAAAAATGCTTGGGGTTCAAGATCCCGGAGAGTTTTCTCAAAGAGGAGGAATTCTTGATGTTTTTCCGATAAATTCCAATCAGGCTGTTCGTTTTGAGTTTTTGGGAAATAGAATTGAAAACATTGAAAAGTTGCCAATCGAAGTTAAAAATGAAAAGACCGCAAAAGAATTTTTAAAAAAGAAATTAAAATCTCAAAAATTTTTTTCCGATTTAAGAGGACTGAAGCCCGGAAACTATTTAGTCCATCTTGACCACGGCATCGGTTTTTACAATCAACGATTAACAATTAACAATCAGCAATATTATCAACTTGAATACGCTGCCAACGACAAACTATATGTACCAATTGGCTTGGAAAGAAAACTTTCAAGATATGTTGGATTTATTGAACCCAAAATCTCAAGATTGGGTTCTCTAATTTGGCAAAAAACAAAAAGAAAAATAAAAATCGATACGGAAAAAACGGCCAAAGAATTATTAGAAATTTATGCTAAAAGAACTATTTCTTCCCGTCCTCCATATTTACCGGAAGATGAAATTGATTTTCAATTAGCTTCTTCTTTCCAATATGAAGAAACTTCTGACCAAATTGAAACACTTGAAGATATCAAAAAAGATTTGGAAAAAGAAGAGCCGATGGACAGAATTGTTTGTGGCGATGTTGGTTTTGGCAAAACCGAAGTAGCTCTTAGAACAATAATAAGGGCGGTTAAGTCCGGCTATCAAGCAGCGATGATTTGCCCAACCACTATTTTGGCTAATCAACATTTTCAAAATTTTAAGGGACGATTAAAAAATTTACCAGTTAAAATAGCGATGTTATCGAGGTTGCAATCTAAAAAATACCAGAGAGAAATAATTAATGATTTAAAAAATGGGAAAGTTGATGCAGTGGTAGGTACTCACCGAATTTTGTCAAACGATGTTGAATTTAAAAATTTGGGATTATTAATTATTGATGACGAACAAAGATTTGGAGTTAAACAAAAAGAAAAATTAAAAAAGATAAGAACTTCTTTGGATGTTTTATCACTTTCTGCCACCCCCATTCCCAGAACTTTATATATGGCTTTATCCTCTCTAAAAAATATCAGTTTGATTCAAACTCCGCCGAAGGGAAGATTACCGGTAAAAACTTTTATTTTACCCTTTTCAGAAAAAACAATTAAAAAAGCAATTGAAAATGAAATTTCTCGAGGTGGCCAGGTATATTATTTGCATAATAGAGTGGAAACAATTGAAACAGTTAAAAATTGTTTAGAAAATCTTGTACCAGCAGCCAGAATCGATATCGTCCACGGTAGAATGAAGGAAAAAGACATAATTAAGGTAATGAATAGGTTTTCAGGTTATTCGGATGGGCGCGTTCTGATATCTCGAGGACGAAGGCCGAAGGTCGCGCTATTCGGATGCGATGTTTTGGTAGCAACAACAATTATTGAAAATGGATTAGACCTGCCCAATGTTAATACTTTAGTTGCCGCCGATTCAACTAAATTAGGTTTAGCTCAGGCCTACCAAATCCGGGGTCGAATTGGAAGAAGTCACATTCAAGCCTTTGCTTATTTTTTATATCCTCAACGGCTCACTCCTCTAGTTAAAGAAAGATTAACCGCGCTCAAAGAGGCTGAAGAATTAGGCTCTGGCTACAAAATTGCTTTGAAAGATTTGGAAATCCGCGGCGCCGGCAATGTTTTGGGAAAAGAACAATCAGGAAATATAAACAAAGTGGGGCTAAATCTCTACTGTCAAATGCTATCTGAAGCCGTGGAAAGATTACGAACTGGTTGAAAAATATTCATTCTTCTTAACTTACCCGAGTCGCAACGAAGGGTAGAGAAGAACGAACGTTCTTCGAATTCGCTTTTATTACATAAAAGCTCAGTAAATGATAAGATAAAAAAAATATGGAAGAAATAAAAACTGTTGCTCTCAACGATAAAAATTATCCAAAACTTCTGAAAGAAATTAAAAATCCGCCGGAGGTTCTTTATTATAGGGGAGAAATTTTGCCCGAGGAAAACTGTTTTGCAATTGTTGGAACAAGAAGATACTCTCCTTACGGAAAACAGGTGGCTTTGGAAATGGCCGGAGATTTAGCCGAAACTGGATTAATTATTGTTTCGGGATTAGCACCTGGAATTGATACTTTTGCTCATACAGCAGCAGTTGAAAGAAACAAAAGAACGATTGCGGTCTTGGGCACGGGCTTAGATGAAAAAAGTATTTATCCCCAGTCAAATTTAAAATTAGCTCAAAGGATTTTAGAAACCGGTGGCTGTTTAATTTCCGAATATCCTTCGGGAACCCCCGGCTCCCAATTCTCTTTTCCCCAAAGAAATAGGATTATTTCCGGATTGAGTTTAGGAGTTTTAGTTGTAGAAGCAAAAGAAAAGTCCGGAGCTTTAATCACTGCCGAATGGGCAAGAAAACAAAGAAGAAAAGTTTTCGCTGTTCCCGGCCCAATTCATTCTTCAAATTCCAAAGGACCTCATAAATTAATTAAGCAAGGTGCAAAATTAGTTGAACATACCAACGATATTTTAAAAGAATTGAATTTGCCACAATCATCAACGAGAACTGTTCTCGTTGAAAATGAAAGGTCAGAAGAAGAAAATTTGATTTTGAAAATTTTGAAGGAAGAAGCATTATATATTGATAAAATTATTGAAAAAACAAAACTGCCGGCCTCAACCATAGCCAGCACTCTTGCTATCTTAGAAATAAAAGGTAAAGTAAGAAACTTAGGAGGAAATGTCTACGCGTTATATAAATAGTTAATCGTTAATTGTTAACAGTTAATTGAATGAAAAATCCAACAATTAACAATTAGCAATAGCAATGAATCTTGTAATAGTTGAAAGTCCCGCGAAGGGAAAAACAATTAGCAAGTTCTTAGGTTCTGATTACCGAGTCCTTGCTTCCTATGGCCATGTTCGGGACCTGCCGGAAGATGAATTTGGAATTGATTTGGAAAATGATTTCAAGCCAAAGTATATCATCATCCCCAGGGCCAAAAAAAATGTGGAATTTTTGAAAAAAGAGGTTAAAAGGACAGGATTGGTAATTTTGGGCGTTGATGAAGACAGAGAAGGTGAAAGCATTGCCTGGCACTTAACTCAGATTTTAAGCTTGAATAACAAAAAACATTACCAAAGAATTGTCTTTCATGAAATTACCAAATCAGCCATTGAAGAAGCCCTAAAAAATCCGAGAAAAATTGACATTAATTTAGTTGATGCCCAACAGGCCAGAAGAATTTTAGATAGAATTGTCGGTTACAAGCTTTCTCCGTTTTTATGGAAAAAAGTAGCCAGAGGTTTGTCGGCCGGAAGAGTTCAGTCGGTGGCGGTAAGGTTTGTTGCAGAAAGAGAAAGGGAAATAGAAAAGTTTATACCGCAGGAATACTGGAGTATTGAAGCCGAACTGACAAAAAATGCCATGGCACAAAAATTCAGTTCTTTTCTAGCCATGTTAGTTAAGAAAAATGGGGAGACGATTCCAAAATTAGGGATTAAAACAAAGGAGGAGGCGGATGGAATTTTAAAAGATTTGGAAGGAGCAGAATATAAAGTAATTAATGTTGAAAAAAAAGAAATAAAGAGAAATCCTCTGCCGCCATTTACTACCAGTACTCTACAGCAAACCGCCTGGCAAAAATTTAAATTTCCAGCAAAACTAACAATGCGAATTGCCCAGCAACTTTACGAAACTGGAAAAATCACGTATCACCGGACCGATTCTCTAAATCTCTCCAATTTATCTTTATTTGCTGCGAAAAAATTTATTGTTAAAAATTATGGTGAAAATTATTGGCCAGGATTTTTAAGAAAATACAAAACAAAAAGCAAGGGTGCCCAAGAAGCTCATGAAGCAATAAGGCCCGCTTATCCTGACAAAACACCGGACAAATTGAAATTAGATAGCCAACAGGCAAAACTCTATGATTTAATTTGGAGAAGATTTATTGCCTGCCAAATGGCACAGGCGAGCTTCGACTCGACTGTCGTTGATATCGAAGCCTTAAAATCAAAAATATATACATTTAGAACCACCGGGCAAATTCTCAAGTTTGACGGATTCCTGAAAGTTTATCCTTTGAAATTTGAGGAGAAAGAGCTCCCAGTTTTGGAGAAGGAAGAGATTTTGGAACTAATTAAACTCCTCCCCTCGCAGCATTTTACTCAACCTCCACCAAGATACAATGAAGCAACTTTAATTAAGGTCTTGGAAGAAAACGGAATTGGCAGACCCTCAACCTATGCTCCGATTTTATCAAACATTCAAGAAAAAAATTATATTGAAAAGGATGAAGAAAGAAGATTCCGGCCAACCGAGATCGGTCTGGTGGTTAATGATCTTTTAGTGGCTCATTTTCCGGAAATCGTTGACGTTGGATTTACTGCCAAAATGGAAGAAAATCTGGATAAAATTGCCGATGGTCAAAAAAAATGGATCAAGGTGATAAAAGATTTCTACAATCCGTTTGAAAAAAATCTAAAACAAAAATATGGAGAGGTCTCCAAAAAAGACATTACCGAAAAACCGACAAAAAAAACTTGTCCAAAATGCGGAGCCCCGTTGTTAATTCGCCTCGGAAAATACGGCAAATTTTATGCCTGCTCCAAATTTCCAAAATGCAGATATACGGAATCTTTGGAAAAGAATATTTTGGGAATAAAATGCCCCAAATGCAAAAAGGGAGAAATTGTTGAAAAAAGAACCAAAAAAAGAAAAATCTTCTACGGCTGCAACCAGTTTCCAAAATGCGACTTTGCTTTGTGGGATAAACCCACCGGAGAAATCTGTCCGAAATGCAAATCGCTTTTAATAAAAACAAAGAGGGCGCAAATTAAGTGCTCTAATAAAGAGTGCGACTACAGGGTTGAAAAATAGGTGAAAATTTGATAAAATAAGATAAAAACATGCCGGGGTGATGAAATTTGGAAAACATGTGGCACTCAAAATGCCATGGGCGCAAGCCCTTGAGGGTTCAAGTCCCTCCCTCGGCACCACCG
>Ga0315296_10003665_pt1 | contig 12770 bp, 8 predicted proteins | sample YL17G14_18_MG_FD_203921 | JGI IMG/M metagenome (GOLD analysis project Ga0315296, IMG submission 203921) | Sediment microbial communities from Yellowstone Lake, YNP, Wyoming, USA - YL17G14_18 | ecosystem: Environmental > Aquatic > Freshwater > Lake > Sediment | place: USA: Wyoming | collected... | reverse complement strand
GTAACTGTGATCGGCTCGAGCGTTGCTTAGAACGGTACCAAGCACTCTCACATTTATTTGCGTCAGACGCTGTTTTGCTTCTCTTAGGTCCGGAGCGGTAGTTTGACCGGCAAAGCTGGTTAGTATGACGGAACCTGCGATCTTGGCCCACACCAAGGTGTCAGGGAAAGCCAGTACAGGAGGAGTGTCAATAATAATGTGGTCGTAGTTTTCGCTGAGTTTATCTACGTATTGGGCCATCAGAGGCGAGGCTATTAGTTCGTAAGCGTTGGAATCGTTGCTAGAATGTGATGCCAGCACATTTAAGCCGGTTGAAGGTATACAATAAACAGCTTGGTCAAATTCTATTCCCGAAAGTAGAGCCTGCAGACCTTTTGTGCCTTGAGGTAGATTCAACATAGGTGCAATATCGGGTTTTCTCAAGTCACCGTCTATTAGCAAAACCTTCTTACCTGACTTGGCTATACTTGTTGCTAAATTAATGGCAAAAGTAGTTTTGCCCTCTTGCATCTCTGGGCTTGTGATAACCAACTTCTTAGGCATTCCGCCATGATTAAACAACCCTAAATTGGCCCGGATGGTTTGGTAGTCTCCAGCCATTTGTGCGGGTAGAAGAGCTAGTTTGATGCTGTGTAAACTGGTGGTAGTACCAATTACTCGGATATCGATGCGTTTGGTTATATCATCTGGCGTTCGCAGTCTCAGGTCTGTCTTATCACGTAGAAAAGCTAATCCCATACCACAGAATAGTGCACCAAACATTAGGGCCGCTGAATATTTTCCTCGTTTATCTCGAATAGAAATAATGTCAGCATCATATGCAACAGAAACTTTGGCAGGTCGTTTTCGTTCTAGTTCCAAATCTCGTATACGCCGGCGGACGGTGTCATACGTTTCTTTATCTAAGATTTGTTGAAACTGCAGGTCTTCAATATTCAGTTGTTTACGGCCAATTTCAATGACCTGGGTATCTTCTCGCGTGAGCACCTCGCGTAGATGTTGTTCATGTACCTTGATTTGCTCCCGTTCCGCCTGAGCATTAAGGCCTCTTTCCCTGCGGGCTTTAGCAATTTCTTCAGATGCTGCTTCATTGAAATCTTCTGCTACCTTCTGGTGTTGTTTCTCAAGGTTAGACCGAAATGCATCCACAAGATCTTGTTTTTGTTTAAGAGTTGGATTATCAGATGTAAATTTTTGTTTGGCAGCGATTAAGTCTCGATCAAGTTCTACAATGTTCTGGGTTAGCTCCTGAACCATAGGGTCCGAATTGATATGTTCATTACGCATTCTTAGCAGAACTTCCGGCGCGATAGCCTGCTCTTTGATCTTCTCGAGGAATTGCACCTGGGCCTCGAGATTAATTCTGCGCGCCTCTATGTTGGTCAGTTCAGTTTGCAGGGCGATTACACGTTTTAATCTCATGTCCTGACGGTCAATCAAGGTTGTAGTTCCATACTCCTCTGCCAATCGGCGGATTGCTTCGTTCGTACTTCGCAATTTTTCGTCCAGTAGTTTTCGCTCAGATTCCAGGAGATTCATTTTGCGATCCTCATCCTGGATGACACTGGTAACTTCGACAGCCATATAGGCATCAATAAAAGCGTCCACAATCTGCTTCGCCTCTTCTGGCTTTGCGCCTACCATAGTCACTTTCAGTAGATCGGTATTACGAGCAACGTTGGCGTTAATAACTCCATTTGATATCGCCCGTTTTAATTTTGTCACTGCGTCCGATTTAGTATCTTCACCCATTACTTTCTGCTTGACCTTCCTGGCAAGGTTGGCTGAATCGTCTCCGAAGAAAGAAAGATTTTTATCCACCAGATTATCTGCTACCCTCTGTATCACTCGCTCACTTGTGATTATCTCTGCCTCAGTATACATAGATATTCGTGCAGGGTTTTCTTCACCAGTTAGTATATTTGTTAAAAAAGGAGTGAACCTCAGTGCGCCAGTAACACTATATAGAGGTTCGATCAAATACCATATTGCAGGGATTCCGGTAGCGCACATCAAAAAGAATACCAGCAGCACAATGTACCATCGCCGCAATATAGCTTTAATTAGGTTGGAGGTGCTCTGGCTGCCAGGCTCGGGCGGCATTTCAAAATTGATAGGCTTTTGTTCCATTAGGTGATCAATATGTTTTTCTAAATTATTCATTTTCTGTTTCTCCTCTAGGTAAGACTTGTAATATCAACGAGGTTCCCCAAACAGGTTTTATTGCGTTTGGGTCCCTCACTTATATTGCCGTGTAACTATTACTGCTTGTTCTTTCGTTGGAAGTGTGGTGAGTTTTGTTAAAAGCCAAAGCTCTGTAACTACAATACCAAGGGCCAACGGCATCATAGCGTAACCGCCAAAGTCGTGAAATATTTTCTCCCAATGCTCACCACCGAGTACTGTAAGAGCAATTGCTGTGATTGCTAATCGTGTGGTGTTACAGAGCAGAGCTATCGGCAAGCTTGAAGCAAGGACAATCAGCTTTTCCCACCATGCCCGTTTGACCAGTAGGACAACCAAACCGCTAATCACGAAAAAAGCAGTGACCATTCTCAAGCCATTGCAGGCCTCAGCTACCGCTACGGTTGCGCTACCGATATGGATAATATTGCCCTCTTGGACGACCTCGTAGCCTATCGTCTCCAGGCAAAATACAGCTGATGAAGTAGCCCAGCGTTGCAGAGGCAGTGTCACAGCAGCCTGGATTCGGTTTGGCCAGGGTAGCATTAAGCACAGGAACAATAATACTGTAGATATCTTTCGGAAAAGCTGCCAGCCAAATAGTAGCAGTACCAATGCAGCAATACTCAGAGCGATGGATAATCTTTCCGCTGAGCCATACATGAAGAATAGCCCGAAAAGCATGGTACTTTGGGCCAGAATGAAAGCAAATAAACCCCATAAAACAGCTGGCCTTAGTGGACACTGAGCAATATCACGGCCCCTCGACAGCAAGATATAAACAGCAAGGAAAGGAACTAAAAGGCCAGAGGAATATTCATCACTTCGTTGCCATAAGTTCCAAAGGTATTTAACGTTAGGCCAATAAGACCAAAGAAAGGCGATAAAAACAAGGCTCGCTCCAACCCACGGAACGACCTTTGTTTTGTGCAATTGCGCCCAGTTTGGCAGTTTATCGTTTATTTTATTGAGCGGTACTTGCAATCCATTCCACAGTCTGTTTGCATTATTTTTCGTAGCTTCTACCGCACTGCCAGCCAACCTTTCCAGCACTACCTTTGGTTTGAACGCGATAGGCTTTTCTTCCGCAACGGTATTAGCCCGCATACATACTTGGTAGTCAATCAAACATCGCTGAATTTCACAGTTTCGGCCTATCTGTGCACCGTCCCATATCACACTATTGACAATAGTACTACCTCTGTCGATCTTGACGTCTCGTCCAATGATAGTTGGCCCGAAAATAACCACATCATCGAAAATGCGAGCACCATCCATAATAGCAACCGGCCCATAAATTCGAGCGCGCGGGTCAACGGTTGTGTTAGCTGCTATCCACACAGTTTGTGAATCATTTTGCTTGCAGCGTTTTAGCTCTGTGCATAGTTCTGGCGTGTTTTCAAGGTAATTGGTGATGGCACGCAGGTATCCTCGCCAATCACGAAAATTTCCAACATGGTGGGGCAATATTGCCGCATGAACAGTCTTTCCGGCTCGGAGCATTTCAGGGATTAAGCCTTCTTTGATATCACAGTAGCCTTCTTTTGGGATGTGCTCTAAGACACTGCTTTCACAGACGTAAATCTCTGCAGGTTCCACCGGCGAATTGCTGTTTTGCAGGATAGGATTAAACATTACGGTCAAAGCTGACTGTCCCTGACGGTGTGCGCGTATCATGTCATCGATTTTCGGAGGAGATATTATGTTGGCAGAAAATACCACAAACAATGATTTTGTTTCGTCATCAGCTACATCGCGAATGCACCCTGCGGTACCTATGGGCAACTGTTCATCTAAAAATTTCACCTGTAAACGTTTATCGACTTTAACCGATCGCTTCAGCAATGAACTATTGCTATTAGAACAGATTGTAACTTGCCTAATTCCTTGATTGGCTAAAGAAATGAGTAGACGTTCCAAAACAGGTTCTCCTGCTACCGGCCACAAGGCTGCGGGCAGACGCGATGTCAACGGGCATTGTCCGAAATCCCGGTTTCCCGCGAGGATAACAGCTTTGATATTCTGCTTATTAGACATAGTTTATCTAATATTAGTCCCAGCTTTAACTCTGCGAACCTCGCTTAAACTGTTCAGAAAACGGCGAATTCTATCAGCAACTGCTTGGGGATTGACTTTTCTTTTCCGGGGGATAAAGTTTTTCAACTTGCAAATACTATCAGGCAAGTCCTCGACATCATATGCAACCAAAATATGCCCAAGCTCTGAAAACCTCCTCGCAATAGCTATCTGGTGGTCGTTAACGGCTTCACCATATCTTTTTGACCTTGGCATAACGAGTAGTGGCTTTTCATTATCTAAAGCCATCGTTATTGTACCCATCCCCGCATGGCTTATTATACTTGATGCCGCCTGTAAATGTTCGTCAAAAACCTTCTTCTCTAATGAGGCCACCGATTCAAAGTTCCGTGGCTTGTACGAGCTTTCTCCTATCTGGCCAAATATTTCTTCGTCGATCAAACCCTCGTCGAGGATATTGTCTACAGCCTGGACAAGACGGTCGAATGGAAATTGTGTCCCAACGGTCAGGAATATCATATCACTGAACCTATGTATTCAACATTACTATATTGTTCGGCAAGGTCAGGCCACTGCACTAGGAAAAGGTCTGCGATGTACCTAACCATTCTCCCTGACAGTGATATCCGTTCTACATTGGTGATGCTGTCGATCCAGATAACCTTCGCACCAAATAGCTTGCCGAGAAAGCACAGAATGCAGCCTACTGCTGCCCCTGTGCTTATGACAACATCAGGCCTTTCATGTAGAATTATGTTTATACACCGCATCAAAACCGTAATTACCTGCAAAGGATGTTCGCGGTTGCACTCCCCAACAATATAGACATTACCATATTTTTGGACTTTTTCTTTGACAACATCCGTTGTTGTAATGCAAAAAATGTTATGTCCCTTCCAGCTGTCCGCAAGTCTTAGCAGTTGACTCATGTGTCCACCCGCTGAGGCAGATATGTAAATCCGCAAATTTTTTCCACGCCTGGGCATCACTTAGGACTTTGATTATTCTTCTCTTCTTCAAAGAGTTTCTGGAGAACTAATTCCGCCTTAACATCCCATGTGTTTGTCTTGACTTTTTCTCTCCGAGCGGCAATTCGCTCTGGTTCATCTTCTTCTAAGGCCTGTTTTATGCAAGTGGCAAATTCTTCAGGTGTCCTTGCAACATAAACAGCGTCAAGATACTTCTCCAATTCCAGATATGGTGTACTAACTACTGGTTTGCCTAAGGCTAAGTATTCTTTAAACTTTATTGGATTGCACACTTCTATCCAGCGGTTCTGACGCCAGGGCATAATAGCCACATCAAAACATTTGCCGTAATCAGGTATCTGCTCGTATGGTTTCTTGCCTAACATCCACACGTTTTTCTTTGAGAGTAAGCCATTACAATCAACCGATGCCTCTCCAATAAATACAAAACTCATATCAGGCAGTAGATCAATTATCTTTTTTAGAAGCTCAATATCTGAAGTATGGTCATCAATTGCCCCAAAGAAACCAACAATAGGCTTTGGTACACCAGCCATGTCCTTGGGCCGATATGGGCTTTGCTCAGCCGTCGCAAATAATTCGTAATCAACTCCATGGTCGAGGTAGAGAGCTTTTCGGCACTGGTTTACTTCCTCAGCGTATAGTTTATTGTTTACGAATATAGTTAGGTCAGCGCTGGCTTTTAACTTTCGGTCGTATTGCCGAATTGTTTCACTATCCACATTGGGATACTCTTCAAATCTGTCGGTCCGCTGATAAACGAGCTTGCTCTTTTTCATCTTGATAGCCACCCCGCAAGCTGCAGGACAAGCTACCCAAACTAAAGGATTATATAGCTTCAATTTACGCATTATGGCCGACAACTGAGAGCGTAAGAGGGTTTCATTCACCCCTTTTAGGCAATTAATATGATGAACCGGCAGAGAAAAAGGACTATACACCCAAAAATTGGGGCTGGCCTGCTTCAAACCCATTAGAAAGCTCTTCGTTTTTCGGAGCAACTTTCGTGAGAAGCTCTTACCCCCGCCTGTAGCTTTTTTAAGGTTTGGCTTTTGCATTACGATAGAGTTGATATATAAAGTGGTTCCTAATCTTGCGAAACGCCTCATCAATTGCATATCGATGTGGCCGCGGTTCTTATACCACCAATCCTCACCACCAAGGCAAATAAACGACATGTTTTTGTTGTCTTCGACCCTCATTTCGACTCAAGTACTTGTGGATTGTTACTAACAGCGAAATTTGCCATGATGGAACGGTTAGCATGCATAATTATTCTTACAGGATTGTCGGTTCCTGCCAGATCGCCTGACCAGCCCATAAACTTGTATCCGGCATCAGTAACAGCTTTTAAGATTACCGCTTCGCCAAGGGCATAAGCTGCTTTATCAGAGTTCTTTTTCACTGAGCCATTAATTGCAGTAATATTCAGCGTTGGGGACATTGTCCAGACAGTGCCATAATACGGGCGGTAGTAATCCCACATACTCTCGGTGAATTTGGACTGTTGTCTCGTCCAATTACCTACTCCCACCGCTTGTTTTTGGACCTGCATATAACGATCCATATAATCAAAGAGTGCATCATGATTCCACAAATCTGCTGCTCCCATGATGTAGGTTGCAAGTATAAACCCTGCCCACGAATTAGCAGTACAGCTATTTCTATACGGGGCGTCCCAATCCAAACCATCTTGATTACGGTCGGTGGCATGGACTATGCCCCATTCGGGCATCCCGCGATGGTGCTCTTTATACTCAAGATAATCGCGATGTTTATCCCCTTTTCCATGTCCATAGTAAGTAAATCCATCATGCTGCTTATGCATCTTGTATGGTGGCTTATAAATGTCATCGTCACTTACGTAAAAAACCTGGTCGTCTTCCCCGAAATGAACATAGGCTTGATGCAATGGGTTATAATCTGGTAAGTCGGGTCTACCAATATTTTTCATATCTGAGTTGTTAAGAACAAGCCCAGCAAAGAGAATCGGATATTTACGGCCACTAGCATGCCCGCCATCGCCCACCCAGTTGACTTTCCCTCCATCTTGAACTATCCCATAGAGATCAATACCCAGCTGAACAAAACGGACAAGTAATGTTTCTTTCTCTTGCTCAGTGAAGTTAAGATGTAACATTAGTGCACCAATCCCTATTTGTGTGGCCATTTCTCTCCCATAGTCAGGCATATTTTCTGCTGGATGATGATAGCGACCCATCCAGCGGGGTACGTGGTCTATCCAAGGCCGTTCAAAATAGCGTTCTACTTTCGCAAGACCAGGTCTACTCGGTACAGGCTTTAAATTAGCAAGCAAAGAGTAGTCCAATTGATTCTTATTAAACTTAATAGTTTTATCAACACCACAGTATGATGGGCGAAAACTACCCTCCGGAGCTGACTCAGCAAGTACGCTAAGTATTGCTGCTGTTTTGAGTTGAGGCCTATGTCCCGCCTCCGGAATACTAATAGTGGACACCAAAGAAGAATGAGGCTGGAGAATTAAGGGATTACTCGCAGTAAGGTCCTTATTATTAGGTCGGGCAACGTTGAGACTTGGTTTGAAATGAGGTCCGTAAGATCCATACATTGTACTATCATAGCCCTGCACAGTGCCAAGTTTTGGTGATGGATTAAGCATTGAACCGTTAATTGTCCGACCATTTATTTCGGTTGAGGGTGGCTCTATCCGTATAATAGTTACCGGCCCAACTACCCAATAATCACCGTTTGCGAACCGGCCGACCGGGTAATCTTTATCGAATGTCCACGTAATTCCGAATTGTGATATCTGCCGCTCAGCATAACTAAGCTGGTTGAGCAGTAAAATCAGCAACAAAGAATATATGCGAGTACCAGCTTTTTTGTAAAAATGTCTTATTCTTTCCATATCATGTCTCAATTGACGATTACTTTTTGAAGCCCAAAGCTTGCCATCCGAGCAAAGCTCTGATAGCACCTATAGCGTAAGTTTTAGTTGTTTGCAGATAGGAGTACTTCATCTGCTTTGAAAGAACTGCCGTTGTCAACCAATAAGGAACGCGCAGGAAAAAGAAAAAACTTACAAGAAAACACGCAAATATGTATGAAAACTTACTTCTATGCTTTCTAAAAAAGAGTAGTATGCTGGCTTTTAGCTGCAACACCATTTGAGGTTTCATTTGATTACTACTGGCCTTCCCAATGTGGATAATCTCGGCACCTTGGGTAAACAGTATTCTCCAGCCTGCTTTTTTGAATCGGTAGCACCAGTCGGTTTCTTCGCCGTACATGAAGAATCGCTCATCCATAAGACCAACCTGTTCTATCGCAATCCTGCGAACCAACATAAAACAGCCGGTGACAACATCCACCTCCCGAACTTCGGTGCGATCCCACCAGCTTATTTGCTCTCGCCCGAAGAACCGGCTTTTGGGAAAAAGTTTGGACAAGTATGTTGTTAACAATAACATATTCAATACTGATGGGAACATGAAACAGGTCGGCTGCAGTGTTCTATCTGGGTTCAAAACACGGCAGCCAATGACAGCAGCTTCTGGATGAGCATCTGCAAACATAACCGTCTTAGCAATAGTACCGTCCAGGACCACGGTATCACTATTTAGTAGTAGAACATAGCGGCCCCGTGCGATAGCGATTCCTTGATTGTTAGCGGCCGCGAATCCACGGTTCTCGGAGTTTTCTATCACAATCACGTTTAGGAACTCTTCTTTTATCATTTTGACTGAATAGTCTATTGAGGCGTTGTCAACAACGATCACTTCAAAGCTGATGTCTTTTGTCTGCTCATACACCGACCGCAGGCAATCGCACAAAATATCCCGCGTATTCCAGTTAACTATTATTACTGATACGTCCAATTAATTTTCCTTTTTGTTGTAGCCAAGCAATTGAGAGCAAGTCAATACTTGCATGCCGGTTCGTCTGGCCATTGCCAGGGCCGACCGAATTGACTCGAGGATTAATGGGTCTAAAGTGTCATCAGAACGATCGAAATCATGAGCTAATGAAACTGCTCCACCAGCTTTTTTAGCTAAATAAGCAATTCTATAGAAAGCAATCTTTTTACCGATGTAATTCTGCTCTAATCTTTCTTAAGAAGAAATAAACCCTAACCGATATTGATGCTGTCAGGATCTTAAACAAATATCTAAAAATAATTCTTTTGCGTAGAGCTTGTAAGAAAGACTTTTTTTCTTCAAGTGTTCCTCCTGCAACCCTAAACCCGGCTTGTTCGGCCATTCGAATTGCCTGCAATCTTTGTTGACTGTTGAATTCTGGTGTCTCGAAAATAATCCGAGGATTCATATCCTCAAATCGCGTACAATCCTCCTCAACCAGAAAACGGCCGTGTGCCTTAACATATTCCCATAATCCTGTTTTCGGAAAAGGCACCGCGGTTCCAAAGCTGGCTTTGATAAGACCACTTGTTTGCACAAATTCAATAGACTCTTTAACGGTTTCAAGAGTCTCACCTGGATTTCCGATCATGAATTGTCCGAAAACGTCGATTCCAGCAGAACGTAGGATATTAATCCCTGCAGCTATTTGTTCTTTTGTTTCTCTTTTGCCCATACGTTTGAGCATCTGCTGATTTGCGGATTCTATTCCTATTGTCACATGTGTGCATCCTGCACGCCGCATTTTCAGGGCTACTTGATCATTGACCATATCTGCTCTGAATCCTCTGACTCCCCATGGAATTCTTATCTTGCTTATAAGGAATTCGTCACATATTGCGTTGACTCTTTTAAGATCGATATTGAAACTATCGTCATGGAAATCAATAGGAACAAAGCCGAATTTTCTTGTCAGATACTTTACCTCTTCAATGATATTCTTCGGACTCCTTGCACGCCACTTTCTGCCCCAAATATGAGAAGAGGCACAGAATACACATGCAAAGGGGCATCCTCGACTTGTAATCATAGGTAGTTTCCCCACATATCGGTTTATAGGAAACAAGTGAAAAGCGGGGAACGGTAGCGCATCGAGGTCACTTATTAGCGCTCTTGGAGAACTAACAACAACCCCATTGGAGCTTCTGAAGATTAATCCTTCAATTTTACTAAGGACTTCTACGTTGGAGATAGCTTTGCGAGTTCTCAGTAGGCTTATAATATCACTGAATGTCAGTTCTCCTTCACCATAAACAGCCAGATCAATAACAGAGTCTTTCATTATTTCTTGCATCATTATGGACACATGAGGACCACCGAAGATGATCGGAACATTAGCTTGGCTTTGGCGTAATTTATTTGCTATCTCGATACCTTCGTTATAAGTTCTGCTGGTAACCGTAACACCTACCGCATCATATCGTTGGCGCAGGAATTCATTTAGCTCTTTCTGGGTAGAAACCCCGGTATCGAGTACTCTTACATCGACATCGTTGTTTCGGCTTAGGACAAACGAAGCCAAATATCCTATTCCCAGAGACATCTGCGGTTCAGAGGTTTGCTTGTTTGGATATATAAGTGCAATCTTCATCATTGGATATTTCCCTCCGACATTTGTAAACACTCTTTTTATGTTGCTAGGCCTCTAAAGCTGACTGCAGAGCCATTTTGTTTTTATCGACCCAACGCCAATGCTCAAGGCTGCGGACATGTACAGGATAATTACGCACATTCCAGGCTGGTCTATGTATGCTTGGCTCTGAAGTGCACCTTATCAGAAGCCGGACTGTACCTGAAGCTCATCGTTTTTTGCTTAATAGCTGAGAAATAGTGAGCGTTTTTAGCCCAATTCGGTAATAAGTTGATATGTAACCCCATATTCTTCGCGCTTATGGCCTTCGCTAAGAAAACTGACTATCGCCAGTGTCATATACCACCACATATGTATTTGGCCGAAATAGGACACTCCCAAAAAAGCCACACAATGCCCTATGACCGTTACGAAGAGACACCATGCCAAAAATCGCAGTTTAGGTTCTTTGCACGAGATGGAAAGGCCTGATAGTGTTTTACACGCCATAAAAATCATCACTACGAAAAGCAGGAGACTCAAAAATCCCCCTCTCACCCCTTCAAGGAGATATTGGTTCGTAACGTCGCCAAGCCCCCAACCCCAGTGTTCTGTGCTGCGACAGCCAAGCAATGCCCACTCGCTGAAGTGCTTTATCCCTTTGTCTATCAGATTGTATCGGTGCCAGCCTGTCGAGCCTCTGATGAAGCGCACCCTCGATATTAAATGCCAAACAGGTGCGTTCATTACAATGTGCAGGGCAATCAGCGAGCTAAGAAGACCCCAGCTCGCGCAACCAACATATCGTCTCCATTTGTAACCATATAGGACGATTAGCACAATCAACCATGTCATAATCGGTGTGCTGGATCGCGTAGCGAAAATAATAAAAACGCTTCCGGCCGCTGCGGCCAAGTAGAGGAACTTGTGATGCCCTACCCGGTATAGAGTGATAAAGATCGGCCAGATTGTTGCCCAAAAGAGCCCGAGCATAATGGAGTGTGGAAAAGACGCCGCACAACGATATTCGCCTTCCTCTCTGATAGCTGTCCCCACTCTCCCAAAGACCACAAAAGGATTCGCGCCCGTCCTCCATTCATACGCGACAAATGGGACAAGAACCAAACAGCAGACAGCAAAGACCTTGAAGGGAAAGATGACATCATGCCAGGAGCGAATGCTTTGTCGGTACAACCAATATAAGCCAATTATATCGAATAGAAACCCACACTTATAAATCAACGCTCGCATGTCGTGCCATTGTGTAACATAAATCATGGCTCCCACCAAAGCCCACGATAAAACCAGCTTGTCAAATTGGTTCCAATTTATAATCCTTATTTCGCCTCGTAGCCACAACCTTAATCCGCCTGCAATAATCAGTATTCGTAACGGCGTGAAATCCAAATCGAAGATGATTACTCGCTGGTCTGCTGGAATAAAGCAGGCAGCCAGAATGAACGGCAACAGGAAGTGTTTCTTGGGGACTGCCAAAAGCAAGACCACCAACGCTGCAGTAACTATTATGGTATTCTGATAAATCATTGAGGTTATTGTTGCCTTGTAGAAAAAAACCGGCTTATAGTTTTAATGTCCAATACTTTCAATAAAAATCCACCAAGTACCAAAAAGAGCGCAAAAAACATCTTGCAGAATAACGGACTCTACTGCCTATAAAACGTTTTGACGAATATACTGTATATAACCCTCGAATAAGCAAGCCCAAAGACTGTCTTACTGTTAAAAAAAGATTTCTTCGTCGTGAAAGCTCTATATTCGAAGCCTTTGCCAATTGGATTAATCTTTGGGCCACTTTTCGACATGACTCGTTGTGGGAATGATAGACCGGAGCTTCAGCTTCATAAACAATTATGTACCCATTTTCAATCGCCCACCGCGCCCATTCATGGTCTTCGGCGGCTGGCATAATAAAAGGATGCTTTTCCCAAACACTGCGCCTGATACATGATGCTGCATTACTAAACGTCATATTAACGGAGGAAGTCCATCTGCTGAAATTTCTCGACTTTTCGCCAAAATACTTTTCAATTCTCAATACTTCGAACAAATCTGCATCTGGCCAAGGAATCT
>Ga0315296_10003664_pt1 | contig 12774 bp, 23 predicted proteins | sample YL17G14_18_MG_FD_203921 | JGI IMG/M metagenome (GOLD analysis project Ga0315296, IMG submission 203921) | Sediment microbial communities from Yellowstone Lake, YNP, Wyoming, USA - YL17G14_18 | ecosystem: Environmental > Aquatic > Freshwater > Lake > Sediment | place: USA: Wyoming | collected... | reverse complement strand
CGCAGGCCGTGTACCATCGCCTTTCGTGCGGCATCACGGGCTGCCATCTGGGCCGCATAGGGCGTGCCTTTGCGGGAACCTTTAAAGCCCGCCGTTCCAGAGCTTCCCCAGGCTAAGGCATTCCCCTCCGGGTCGGTAAGGGTTACGATGGTATTATTAAAGCTGGACTGTATGTAAGCCTTACCGGTAGGAACCGCTTTGCGTTCCCGCCGCCTGGTCTTAGTTTTCCTTTTCTGTGGCACCCTATCCTCCTTATCAGCTCAAATGGCTATTTCTTAGCCGTGCCGCGCTTCTGGCCTCTGCCAGCCACTGTCTTGCGTGAACCGCGCTTCGTACGAGCGTTAGTTCGTGTCCTCTGGCCTCTGGCCGGCAGACCATGGCGATGCCTGAGCCCGCGGTAGCTGCCGATTTCGATGAGCCGCTTGATATTGAAATTAATCTCTTTTCTGAGTTCTCCCTCGACACGGAACTGTTTGTCGATAATTTCCCGCAGCTTATTGACTTCATTCTCGGTAAGGTCTTTAACCCTTGTATCCGGTGCGATTTCCGCCTTGGCCAGAATTTTCTGACTCAAAGCCGGGCCAATCCCGTATATATACTGCAGAGAAACCCAGGCCTGCTTGTTTACCGGTATATCTATTCCAGCGACACGTGGCATTTACTTCCTCCTTGTCCCGATGGAATCGGGATTAACCTTGCCTTTGCTTGTGTTTCGGGTTTTCGCAGATAATCCTGATTACCCCACGCCGTTTCACGACCTTACATTTTTCACATCTAACTTTTACTGAAGCTCTTACTTTCATCGTATAAACCTTTTTGAGGTCGTTTTTCAACCGCTCATGGTGAGCTTGTCGAACCATAGCGATGTATTTACCATCCCCTTCGACAGGCTCACTTCATGGTGACTCAGTGGAACCAGGGCGAGCGGAGAAATGTTAATAATTATGATTGCTAAACGACCTCCTTTTTATTACTTGAGCCGGTAGGTGATTCTGCCGCGTTTCAGGTCATAGGGGGAGAGCTCTATCAATACCTTGTCGCCGGGTAGCACTCTTATGTAGTGCATTCTTATCTTGCCCGAAATATGGGCCAGCACCTCATGCCCGTTAGGGAGTTCCACGCGGAACATGGCATTGGGTAGAGCCTCGATGACCGTTCCCTCAACTTCGATGGCCTCTTTCTTAGTCATACCCTCCCCCGGTCAAAACCTCAGGTTCAGTATTATCAACGGCAATAGTATGTTCAAAGTGCGCCGAAAGGCTGCCATCGGCCGTGAGCACCGTCCACTGGTCATCGGCCACCCGGGTACGCCAGCCGCCGGCGTTCAGCATAGGTTCGAGGGCAAGGGTCATCCCTTTTTTCAGCACCGGGCCCGTTCCCGGCTGAAGTCCGTAGGGAGGCTCGGTGCAGTTGGGTATCTGCGGGTCCTCGTGCATTTTCCTGCCGATACCGTGTCCGGTATACTCCCGTACCAGCGAGTAACCTCTAGATTCCGCATAGTTCTGGATGGCTGCGGAGACGTCACCCAGCTTCGCCCCGTCACGAGCCGCCGCGATACCTTTTTCCAGGCAAGTCCTGGTAGTTTCCATCAATCTCCTTGCCTCGGGGCTTACCTCACCCACAGGTACGGTTACGGCGGCATCGCCGTGAAAACCGTTATAAATGGCGCCGAAATCGAGGGAGACAATATCGCCTTCCTTCAGGACTCTACCCCCCGGAATCCCGTGTACTATCTCGTCATTTATGGATACGCAGACAGTAGCCGGATAGCCGCGGTAGCCTTTAAAAGAAGACTCGGCGTCCAGCCTTTTCAACTCCCTCTCGGCGATAATATCCAGTTCCTTCGTTTTCATACCAGGTTTCACCTGTTTGGTTAAAATCCTCAGTATTTCAGCGACAATTTTGCCAGTCTGCCGCATGACAGCAATCTCTTTTTCAGATTTTATCTCGATACCCATCCGGTGTCATCCCTCTAACGCAGGGCGGCTGATATCCTCTGGTTTACCCCGGCTGCGCTGCCCTCGCCGTTGACCTCCAGCAGCTTTTCCGCCCGTTTATAATAGTCGATAAGAGGGGATGTCTCCGCGAAATATACCTCCAGCCGCTTTTTTACCGTTTCTACATTATCATCGGGGCGCTGGTACAGTTCGCCGCCGCAGCGGTCACATTTGCCGGCAACCCTGGGCGGTGAATCGACCTCATGATAGGGTGCCTGGCATTTACGGCAAATCCAGCGTCCGCTTAATCTCTTTAACAGTTCTCCTTCCGATACTTTTATATATACCACCCTGTCAATTGCTTTCGATTGCAGCTTCAGGGCTTTGTCCAGCGCCTTTGCCTGTTTAATATTCCTGGGGAAACCATCGAGAATGGCCCCCTTTTTACAGTCCGGAGCCGATAACCTCTCCAGTACCATCTGTATCGTTATTTCATCCGGGACCAGCTGCCCCTTCTCCATGTATACCTTGGCTTTTTTGCCAAGTTCCGTCTCCTGCTGGAGCGCCTGGCGGAAAAGGTCGCCGGAGGCTACCTGTACCAGCTTCAGTTTCTCCGCCAGCATGACGGCCTGCGTACCTTTCCCCGCCCCCGGGGCTCCCAGCAGAATAATATACACCTTTACTCCTATTTAATAAAGCCCTCATAACGCCGCATGACCAGCTGCGCTTCAAGTTGCTTCATCGTATCCAGGATAACACCCACCACGATAAGCATGCCCAGACTGGATAGCTGTATTTGTTGTACGTTGGTCACCGTACGTGCCAGGAAGGGCATCACCGCCACGAAGGCAAGAAAGAGAGCACCTGCCCATGTTACTCGGTTGGTGACGCCACTGAGATACGAAGCGGTGTTTTTCCCGGGTCGTATACCGGGGATAAAGCCTCCCTGCTTCTGCAAGGTACCGGGCAGGTCCTGCTGCTGGTAGGTTATTATGGTATAAAAGAAGGTAAAGCCGACCGATAAAGCGAAGTAGAGAATCCAGTAAAAGGCCCCTACCGGCAGTTCAGTGCTGGGGCTGAACCAACGCACGATGGTATCCGCGAATCCCGGTGCGTCGGGTCTGGAGAAGTAGCTGGCAACGATGCCCGGGAACATCACCACCGACATAGAAAAGATGAGCGGTATCATGCCGGAACTGTTAACACGCATCGGTATATGGGTTGTGCCCGATTGCCGGTACATGCGGCCGCCGCGAAAAACACTGCGGGCATACTGCACCGGTATGCGGCGGTGTGCCTCGGTGAAGATGACAATCAGGACGACGGTAATCAGGACAATAACAATATACACAACCAGACCCATGGGATTTCCTTTGGCCAGGAAACCCTCCTGGATTAATGACGGATAGCCAGCCACGATACCCCCGAAGATAATGATGGAGACGCCGTTGCCGATGCCGTATTCGGTAATAAGCTCTCCCAGCCAGACCAGAAAGACGGTGCCGGCTATCAATGATATTACCATGGCTATCGTGGGCAGGAGAGTTGTATCGCTGATGGCGCCGGCACGTTGTAGTAATACCAGCTGACCATAGCCAGAAAGGCCGGCCAGCGGCACGGTCAACCAGTGTGTAATCAGATTAATCTTGTTCCTGCCGGATTCACCTTCCTGCGAGAGGGCCTGCAGCTTCGGGATTGTCGGCACCAGCAGTATGATGATAATGGAAGCGGTGATATAGGGATAGACGCCCATCGAAGCCACGCTGAACTGCTTCATGGCGCCGCCGCTGAACAGGTCAAGCATGCCCAGCAGGGCGTTTGTCTCAAAGAGGTTTTTAAGGATATCAGGGTTTACACCCGGCATAGGCACGTGAGCGATAAAACGAAAGACTACCAGGATGCCAATGGTAATCAGGATTCGGCGCCTGAGGTCGGGCAGGCTGAAGGCATCGAACATTGCCTGCAGCAGTCTGGGTCTACTCGGCTTTTGCCGCATGCTCTACCTCCTCAACCGTGCCGCCGGCTGACTCTATCTTGACCTTAGCTGAAGCCGAAAATTTATTTGCTCTGACGGTAAGGGGACGGTCGATGTCCCCGTCAGCCAGAATTTTAATCGGGTTTATCAGCGATTTGATAATCCCCGCCGCTATCATTTTCTCCGGCGTAACCTCACTGCCGGACTCGAACGAATTGAGTTCGCCGATATTGACGGTGCTGTACTCCGTCCGGAAGATATTGGTGAAGCCGCGCTTTCTGGGCAGGCGCTTGATTAACGGCAGCTGACCGCCCTCGAAGCCGGGTCGCATTTTATTATTGCCCGCCCGGGCTTTCTGGCCCTTGCAGCCGCGTCCGGAATAGGTGCCGTGCCCGCTGCCGTTGCCGCGACCAACACGCTTGCTGGCTTTCCTGGAGCCGTAGGCCGGGGCGATACTATTTTGTCTTACCAATCTCTTCCTCCACTTTAACCAGATGTCTCACTTTATTTATCATGCCACGTAAGGAGTTCGAATCTTCATGCACGACGCTCTGGTTCAGACGATGAAAACCCAGGGATTTAAGAGTTTTCCTCTGGCTTTCCTCGTAGCCGATGTAGCTTTTAATCCACGTAATGCGTAATTTACTCACGGGACGCCGCCTCCCCGGTACTGACTATCGACTTGCGTCTGGCTATCTCTTCTTTCGGGTTTTTCAACTCGCTGAGGGCCAGCATGGTCGCCCTCGCGACATTAATGTGGTTGCCCTTGCCGAGTGATTTTGTCAGGATATCCTTGATGCCGCAGGCTTCCAGCACCGCGCGGATACTGCCGCCGGCAATGACGCCGGTGCCCGGCACCGCCGGTTTCAACATGACCGCAGCGGCTCCATAATGTACCGTAATCCCATGAGGAATGGTGCTACCGGCCAAGGTAACCTTGATTAAATTCTTCCTGGCCTGAGCTCCGCCTTTGCTTATCGCGGCGGGCACCTCGTTGGCCTTACCGATACCGAGGCCGACATGTCCCTCACCATCACCGGTAACCACCAGGGCGCTGAACCGGAGGCGCTTGCCTCCTTTCATCACCTTGGCAACGCGGTTAACGTTGATAAGCTTATCGTTTAAATTTAGTTCGGCCGGGTCAATCCGACTTAATGGTTGCTTCATCAGACCTGCCATGTCCTCTCTTAGAACTTAAGTCCACCCTTCCGGGCTGCCTCCGCCAGGGCTTTTACCCGACCCTGGTATTTGAATCCACCACGGTCAAAGGCTACCTGGCTGATTCCTTTATCCACGGCGCGTTTTGCCAGCAGTGAACCGACCATTCCAGCACGGCTGGCCTTGGGTTTCCCCTTGGTATCGTTTTTTATCTCGGTGTCAAGTGTCGAGGCTGAGACCAGGGTATGCCCCTGTGAATCATCGATTACCTGGGCGTAAATATGGTTCAGACTGCGGAAAACACAAAGCCGTGGCCTGGAATCGGTGCCATTCACCTTTAGCCTGACTCTGTGGTGTCTTCTTATCCGTGCTTCTCTGGTATCAGATTTTCTCATTTTTAAGTCCTGCCCACTACCTTACCGGCCTTGCCCGGTTTAAGATGTACCGTTTCTCCGGTGTATCTGATGCCTTTACCCTTATAATGGTCGGGGACGCGCAGGGCGCGGATTTCAGCGGCCGTTTCACCCACGTCTTCTTTGTTTATCCCGCTGATTTTAATGCGGGTGTTTCCTTCGACGGATAGCGTTATTCCGGGCGGTGGCGTTACTTCTACCGGGTGCGAAAAACCGACGCGCAGGGACAGTTTATCACCGACCTTCTCGGCGCGATAGCCAACCCCGACTATTTCCAGCGTCTTTTCAAAGCCCTTGGACACGCCGTCTACCATATTCGCTACAAGGCTTCTTGTCAGTCCGTGGTAAGCGCGGTGCTTTTTACTGTCGCTGGGCCGGGTCACGGTGAGGATATTGCCTTCCAGGTTGACGCGCATTTCAGCGGGGAGGGAGCGCGTGAGCTGGCCTTTGGGGCCTTTTACGGTGACGCTCTCTCCTGTAATATTTACCGTTACCCCTGACGGTACCGTTATCGGCAATCGTCCTATCCTAGACATCAATATCACTCCAAGATTTGTTTACCATATATAACATAGCAACTCGCCGCCGCCCCCCTGGCGCCAGGCCTGCTGTCCTGTCCTGAGACCCTGGGACGTGGAAAGAATAGCGATACCCAGGCCGCCGTAAACACGCGGGATTTCCTTCTTCTGAACATACACTCTGAGTCCCGGCTTGCTGATGCGCTTTAATCCCGCAATGGCCGGTTTATTATTATCAAAATACCGTATTTGAATTTTAATCAGCCGGTGGGGCTTACCCTTGACTACCTCATAGTCGGTAATAAAGCCCTCCTCCTTAAGGATTTTGGCCATCGATAGTTTTATCTTGGAGGCAGGTACCAGCACACTATCGTGCCTCACCATGATGGCATTTCGTATTCGGGTTAACATATCGGCAATTGGGTCTGTGACTGTCATACATTCCTTCTTTAGCTTACCAGCTAGATTTTCTCACTCCGGGAAGTTGGGCTTCAAGAGCCAGATGCCGAAAACATATCCGGCATATGCCGAACTTGCGGATATAGGCGCGAGGCCGCCCGCATAGTTTGCAGCGGTTATGCTTCCGCACCGGATATCGGGGCGTTCGTTGTGATTTTAATATCATCGACTTCTTGGCCATAGCTAACTCACTCCATCCTTGGCGAAAGGCATCCCCAGCAGTTCCAGCAAGTGTTTGCCATCCTCGTCGTTCTTGGCCGTGGTGATGATGGTTATTTCCATACCACGTATCTTGTCAATCTTATCATACTCGATTTCAGGGAACAGGATTTGTTCCTTGAGCCCCAGGGTATAATTGCCGCGGCCATCGAAGGAATCCGTGGAGACACCCTGGAACTCGTGCATGCGGGGCAGTACCGCATTTACCAGCTTATCAAAGAAATCATACATGCGTTCCCCCCGCAGCGTTACCTTCAGGCCGATGGGCATCCCCGTCCTCAATCGGAAAGCGGCGATAGATTTTTTAGAGCGGGTGGTCAGTGCATGCTGCCCGGCAATGGCCACCAGGTCCTGCTCCGCCGCTTCCAGCGCCTTGGCATTGGAAATAGCTTCACCCATGCCGATATTGAGCACTATTTTCTCAAGGCGCGGCACCTGCATAATGTTTTTATACCCGCAAATTTCCATAAGGCGGGGTATAGCTTCTTCCCGGTATTTTTGTTTCAGTCTTGCCATTTAATCAATCACCTCACGGCAGGCGCGGCAGAACCTGACCATCCGGCCATCTTCCAGCTTTTTACTGCCGATGCGTCCGGGCTTATTGCATTTATTGCAGAGTAACATGACATTGGAAATATCAAGAGGCGCCTCCAGGTCGATAATGCCGGCCTGACGGACAGCCCCTCTGGCTTTAGAGTGCTTCTTAATAAAGTTGATGCCTTCAACTATCACCTGCTGTTTCTTGGGGTAGGCAAAACGGACCTTGCCCTTTTTACCCTTGTCTTTCCCCGTGATAACCAGCACGGTATCGTCTTTCCTTATCTTCATAGTCTTCTCTGCCTTTATAATACCTCCGGCGCCAGGGAAACAATCTTGGTGTATTGCTTCTCTCTCAATTCCCTGGCTACCGGCCCGAAGATACGTGTCCCCTTGGGATTATTCTTATCGGTAAGAATCACCGCAGCATTTTCATCAAATCTGATATAAGAACCATCAGCACGCCGGTACGGATGTGATGTGCGAATCACGACGGCCCGCACTACATCGCCTTTCTTGGTTGCTGCGTTCGGTATGGCCTTTTTTACCGAAGCGACAATGGTATCTCCTAGATACGCATATTTCCTGCGGGTGCCGCCGAGGACATTGATACACATAATTTCCCGTGCACCGGAGTTATCGGCTACCTTAAGTCTGGTCTGCATTTGAATCATGTCTGTTTCACCAAAATCCTAGGTTGTTATTTCTTCGGGCTTAATCTCAGCCACTTCGCCTTTGGTCACTATTTCCACTACCCGCCATCTCTTGAGCTTGGAGGTAGGGCGGGTTTCCTCAATCTTTACCGTATCGCCCGTCTTGCTCTGTTTCTTTTCGTCGTGAACGTAATATTTAACGATTCTCCTGATGGTCTTCTTATACAGCGGGTGACGCCTGGGTGTATCCACGGCGACGACCACGGTCTTGTCCATCTTATCGCTGATAACTTTACCGAACCTGGTCTTGCGCTTTGCTTCCATAGTTTCCAATCCTACCTTATACCCAGTTCTCTTTCCGTGAGCAGGGTGTTCAATCGGGCAATCTTTTTCTTAACCCTCCGTACTTCGCGATGGTTCACCAATTGCTTGGTAGTGAGACGAAAGCGGAGGTTGAAAAGCTCCTGGTGAGATTCCTCCAGTTGCTTCGTTAAATCTTCGGTGCTGAGGTCTCTGAATTCCTTTAATTTCAAAGCATTAACTCCCTATTTTGCCGCCTCGCTGCTCATGGCCGTGGCAGTTTCTTTAAAAACAAAACGGGTCTTCAACGGCAGTTTGTGCGCGGCCAGGCGTATCGCCTCCTTGGCCACGTTTTCACCAACTCCAGCCATTTCAAACATTATTTTGCCGGCTTTGACCACAGCTACCCAGTGGTCAGGGTCACCTTTGCCGCTGCCCATACGGGTCTCTGCTGGTTTCTTGCTGACCGGTTTGTCCGGGAAAATGCGTATCCAGACCTGACCGCCGCGGCGGATATGACGGGTAATGGCACGCCGCGCCGCCTCAATTTGAGCGCTGGTTACCCAGGCTGATTCCAATGCCTGAAGACCGTAATCGCCAAAACCAATGGTATTGCCCGAGTGGGCTTTACCGCGGAGGCTTCCCCTATGAGCCTTCCGATATTTTACACGCTTAGGCTGTTGCATCCTTGACCTCTTCCTATTTCTCAGTTACATCTGACGGTGTTTCGTCAGCTTTGGCTGCAGTTGTCTTCCGGCGTTTTTTGGGTGCCGGCGGTTTTTTTTCTTCTGCTTTAGGTTCCGCTATCTCAGCTTCAGGTGCCTTGGTTTCGGCTGCTTTAGCTGATTTTTTCGCCTTGGGCCTGGCCGGTTTTTCCTCCGGTGCCGCCTCAGGAGCCGCTTTAGCCTTTGCCTTAGGCGGTTTTTCTTCCGGTGCCGCCGCAGGAGCCGCTTTAGCCTTTGCCCTGGACGGTTTCTCTTCTTCTACAGCCGCAGGAGCCGCTTTAACTTTTGCCTTAGTCGGTTTTTCTTCTGCTTCAACCGCAGGGGCCGCTTTAGCCTTTGCCTTAGGCGGTTTTTCCTCCGGCGCCGCCTCAGGAGCCGCTTTAGCCTTAGCCTTAGCCGGTTTTTCCTCCGGTGCTGCCGCAGGGGCCGCTTTAGCCTTTGCCTTTACCGGTTTTTCTTCTGCTACAGCCGCAGGAGCTGCTTTAACAGCCACCTCGACCGGTTTTTCTTCCGGTGCGGCGACGGGAACTACTCTGGCAGCTACCTCGACCGGTTTTTCTTCCGGTAAGGCGGCAGGAGCTGCTTCAGCAACCGCTTCGGCAGGCTTCTCCTCTACCTCTGCCGTCTTGACTTCGGGCAGAACCTGTCCCTTATATATCCATACTTTCACACCGATGCGCCCCAGGGTAGTGTGCGCCTCGGTAAAACCGTAATCGATATCAGCCCGCAACGTATGGAGGGGCACCTGCCCCTCATGTAAAGTCTGGCGGCGGGCGATTTCAGCGTTAGCCAGTCTGCCGGCGGCGCTGACCTTGATGCCTTTGGCTCCCGACTGAATGGTGCGGAAGATAGCCTGTTTCATCGCTCGCCGGTAGGCAACCCGGCGCTCTATCTGCTCGGCTACCGACCTTGCTACCAGGTAAGCATCCAGTTCCGGTTGACGGATCTCCTGGATATTTAATCGGATTTTCTTCCCGATGAGTGCCTCGAGGTGCTGCCTCATTTCATCAACCCGCTGTCCGCCTCTCCCGATAACGATGCCGGGTCGGGCAGTGTGTAAAGTGATAGTTACATCCTTGGCCTGGCGGTCAATCGCTATCAGGGAGATACCTGCTTCAGGGTATTTTGCTTTAATGTCCTCCCGTAGCTTGTTATCCTCCTGGATAAACTCGGCATAATGCGCTTCGCTATACCATTTGGACTGCCAGCCTTTGATGATTCCAAGTCTGAAACCCGTCGGGTGAACTTTGTGACCCAATTAGCCCTCCTGCTCAGCAACTATCACTGTAATGTGGCTGGAATTCTTCCGTATAGGGCTTGCCCGCCCCCTCGACCGTGCCTTGAACCGGCGCAGACCTCGCGCTTCATCGACATAGATTTTAACAACCTTCAGGTCGGCGGGGTCCATCTGAAAATTATTTTCGGCATTTGCCGCCGCTGACCTCACCACTTTGGCGACAAGCTTCGCCTTGGGTGTTGGTGTAAACCGGAGCAAATTCAGCGCTTCGTCAACTCTTTTACCCCGCACCATATCCACCAGCGGACGTACCTTGCTGGCGGGTATGCCTGTGTTTTTAGCTACAGCTTTAACTTCCACTTTTCTTTTATACCTTATCTCAGGTTACTCTTTATCTGCTTTGGTCCCGTGCCCTCTGAAGGTGCGCGTCGGGGCGAATTCTCCCAGTTTATGGCCTACCATATTCTCATTGATATAGATGGGTACATGTCTCCTGCCGTCATGGACGCCGATGGTGAGCCCCACCATCTGCGGTAGTATGGTTGACCTTCTCGACCAGGTTTTTATTACGGTTTTCTGGCCGGAGCGTATCACGGCATCTACGTGCTTCATCAGCTTTTCGTCGATTGCCGGCCCTTTTTTAGTTGACCTTGACATTTTCCCTCTCTAACCGCCTATTTCCCTCTGCGTTTGACAATCATCTTATCAGAAGCCTTCGGCTTACGTGTCTTATAGCCCAGGGCCGGTTTGCCCCAGGGTGTCTTCGGGCCGGGCATACCTATCGGTGAGCGGCCTTCGCCGCCGCCATGGGGATGGTCCCGCGGGCTCATGGCGGAGCCTCTAACGGTTGGCCGCCATCCCATGTGCCGTTTGCGGCCTGCCTTGCCCAGGCTGATATTCTGATGCTCGAGGTTGCCTATCTGGCCGATGGTAGCCATGCATTCGCTGCGGACACGGCGGATTTCACCGGACGGCAGCCGTATCAGGGCGTATTCCCCTTCCTTTACCATCAGCTGTGCCGATGCCCCGGCGCTGCGCACCATCTGGCCACCCCTGCCTTTTTGCACTTCGATGTTATGTATGTCTATACCTGTCGGCATTGACCGCATGGGCATGGCGTTCCCCGGTTTGATTTCGGCATTATTGCCGGACATTACCGTATCGCCAACGTTCAGTCCTATCGGGGCTAGGATGTAGCGTTTTTCCCCGTCGACATAATAGATAAGGGCGATGCGTGCCGAGCGGTTGGGGTCGTATTCAATAGAAGCTACCCGGCCGGGAATATCGGTTTTATCCCGCTTAAAATCGATGATGCGTAGCTTTCGTTTTTCCCCGCCTCCCCGGTGCCGCACGGTAATTACCCCGCGGAAGTTGCGCCCAGCCTTCTTGTTCTTGGCAACGAGCAGCGACTTCTCCGGCTTATCCCTGGTTATCTCGTCAAAGGTATAGCCGCTCATGCCCCGTCGGCCGGGAGAGGTTGGACGATATGCTTTTATAGCCACCTGGCTTCCCCCTTTATTCTAAACACCTTCAAAGAATTCTATTTTATCCCCCGGTTGGAGGGTGACAATCGCTTTTTTCCAGGGGTTTGTTTGCACCTGCCGTCGCCCCACCCTTTTTGTTTTGCCCCGCATGGTGATGACGTTAACTCCGGTGACTTTTACCTTGAAAGCCTTTTCAACAGCCTGCTTAATCATCGGCTTGTTAGCCCCATCGGCTATTTCAAAGGCGTATTTGTTTTGAGCCTGCAATACCGTGCTTTTTTCGGTAATCAGCGGACGGCGCAGCACCTCATACAGATGCATCATCTCCCCCTTGTTTAAATCCGTTGCCCCATAGTTTTTCCGCCACACGTACCGCAGCCTCGGTCATCAGTAGCGTCTTATGGGAAAGAATATCAATTATATTTATACCGTTGGCTGGCATCGTTTTAATTTCTGGTAAGTTGCGGGCTGATTTAATGACGTTTTCCTCCGGTGCCGGGGTAACGATGAGAGCCGAAGAATCTATTCCCAGAGCGATTAACACCTCTATCATCTTCTTGGTCCTGGGCTCGGTAAAATCGAATCCATCAAGTATCTTTAACTCGCCGTCCCCTGCCTTGGCGGACAGGACACATTTCAGGGCTAAACGCCGCATTTTGCGGGGTATTTCCTGTCGGTAGTCCCTCGGGTGCGGCCCGAAGGTAATACCGCCGCCGCGGCGCAGAGGTGATTTTTTGCTGCCGGCGCGGGCATAACCGGTGCCCTTCTGCCGGTAAAGCTTCTTGGTGCTGCCGCTGACGGCGCCTCTGGTTTTCGTCGATGCCGTTCCCTGGCGGGCGTTAGCCCGCATGCCCACCATTACTTGGTGCACCAACGCTTCGTTGAACGGCACGGCAAAGATGGTATCGCTTATTTCAATCTGCCGGATTACCTCTCCGGAAAGGTTATAAACTGGAACCTGCACCTTACTTCTTCCCCCTCTTGGACTTGCATATCAGCAGCAGACCGTTGCTCATGCCGGGCACGGCACCCTTGACCAGCAGCAGGTTGCGTGCCGGGTCTGCTGTTAATACTTCCAGGTTGATTATGGTGACCCGCTCGCTGCCCATATGCCCCGCCATGCGTAGACCTTTAAATACCCGGCCGGGGGTGGTATTGG
>Ga0315296_10003663_pt1 | contig 12774 bp, 9 predicted proteins | sample YL17G14_18_MG_FD_203921 | JGI IMG/M metagenome (GOLD analysis project Ga0315296, IMG submission 203921) | Sediment microbial communities from Yellowstone Lake, YNP, Wyoming, USA - YL17G14_18 | ecosystem: Environmental > Aquatic > Freshwater > Lake > Sediment | place: USA: Wyoming | collected... | reverse complement strand
GCCACCACACAGGCCACCGTCGACGCGCCGAGGGTGTTCCCCACGACGTAGGTGGCGCCTTCGGTCGGCGTGTCGCCCACCGCCGTGCCCGCGCGCCGCAGCACGACGACGCTGCCCAGGTCCGCGTCGCCCGGGTTGGTCCACGCGAGCGCCACCTGCGCCGCCCCCGCCGTCGCCGTCGACCCCGTCACGTTCCCCGGGGACAGGTTGTCGATGGTGACCGTCGTCCCGCCGCTGTCCGAGCCGGCGTGCGCATTCGTCCCGGTCCAGGTGCTGATCGAGGCGGTCACGCTGTAGGTCGAGCCGGCCGGCGCCGGCATCGCCGCGTGGCTTTTGGGCGTCACCCGCACCAAGTAGGGCGTCGCCGTCGTCGTCGCCGTGAGGGGGGTGGTCAGCGTGATGACCGGCGTATCACTCGCCGGATTCGCGACCGACCCATACACCACCGTGCCCGCATCGTTCGTGATCTCCACCACGCTCAGCCCGCCCGACGTCCCGGCCGCCAGCGTCACCGTCACCGCCGTGATCGTGTCGGTGCCCGTGCTGGTGACGAAGGTGAACGCATCCGCTGGCGTCGCCGCGCCGCCCGGCGCCAGGCTCGCGTTGCCCGGGTCGATGCCGGTGCCCAGGGTCGTGGCCGTAGGGGTGGCCGGCGAGCCGGTCGGCACCACGCCGGTCGCGTAGTTCCTGTTCGTGTCTTGCGTGAAGACCTTGTAGTGATACGCCGTCCCGTTGGTCAGCCCCGTGTCCGTGCACGATGTCCCGGGGCTTGCCACTACGCACGCCACGGTCGCGGCGTTGATCGTGTCGCCCACCACGTACGTGGCGCCTTCCGCAGGAACCTCCGCCACCGCCGACGTGGACCGCAGCACGACAATCGTCCCGAGATCGGCATCGCCCGGATTCGTCCAGCCGAGCGCCACCTGCGCCGCCCCCGCCGTCGCCGTCGACCCGGTCACGTCGCCCGGCGACAGGTTGTCGATGGTGACCGTCGTCCCGCCGCTGTCCGAGCCGGCGTGGGGGTTCGTCCCGGTCCAGGTGCTGATCGAGGCGGTCACGCTGTAGGTCGAGCCGGCCGGCGCCGGCATCGCCGCGTGGCTTTTGGGCGTCACCCGCACCAGGTAGGACGTCGCCGTCGTCGTCGCCGTGAGGGGGGTGGTCAGCGTGATGACCGGCGCATCACTCGCCGGATTCGCGACCGACCCATACACCACCGTGCCCGCATCGTTCGTGATCTCCACTAGACTCAGGCCGCCCGACGTCCCGGCGGCGAACGAGGCGGTGACCGCTGTGATCGTGTCGGTGCCGGCCGACGTCTGGAACGTGAACGTATCCGCCGCCGTCGCTGCCCCACCGGGCGCCAGACTCACGTTGCTTGGATCCGTACCATTGCCGATGACGGTGAGGCTCTCTCCGGCTGCCACGGCCAAGAATGTGCCCGGCGAGCTTTGGTTGTTGTACTCGGTCCGAATCCACCCATCGGATCGGACGACGTCCGAGATACGAAACTCGTCCAAACTGCCATCCAACAGTCCATCGACGCCATTGCCAAGCTGCAAGGTGCCGGTGTTGAGAAAGGAAGACGTCTCGCTGCTCTGCGCGGCCAAGGTGCCGTTGAGATAGAGCTTCTGAATTCCGGATTGGCTGACCCCGTCGAGCCGATACCACTGACCCGTCGCCAGTCCGACCGTAGAGGACCACTGTCCAACCCTTCCGTACTGCGGTCCCCACCAGAGATCGCTGTTCAGTTGCCATGCGGTGTAGCCGCCAGTCCCGCCCTTCTCGAACAGGTCGCTTTGCCGAACAACATCGAGCTTGAACCAGACCGAGAACGTTCCGTTCGTAGGAATGTTGAGTGAGGCGGCATTGGGAATTCCAACGGTCTGGGTGCTCCCGTCGAATGCCAGTCCATATCCGATAGGGCCGGCCGTCTGTGTTGGGAGAGTGCCGGAGGTGGCGTTGTTCGCGTTGCTCGTCGAGTCGCGCGCGAATACGGCATTTTCTTTCAGATGCCACACGCCGTGATAGTTCGCGTCCCACACCGCGGTGGGATTTTGCTGATTGGCGGCCCCGGCGTTGCCGTAGTAGATGTAGAGCACGGTGTCGACGCTTGCCGACAGGCTCGGGACCTTCACCCACACGATGAGCGCACCCGTTGCCGAGGTGTATGTCTCTATCTCATGGGACAGTTTCGTCGTGCCGTCCGCACTGGTGAACAGAATGTCGTTGCCGTTTGCCTGCGCGTTGGCAGCCAGATTGGCATCGGAACCCAGGTTCACGAGGACCGGGAAGTTCGTCAGATCCGCGCCGCCGCTGACCCGTGTGTGGTTGATTGTGATCTGCTTTCGGTAGCCCCAGTTGGGGTTGTACCAAGCGAGGCTGACGTTGGCTGACTCCAGCAGCGCAACGTTCAGCGGCGGCGGGCCGCTCGCTGCGATGTCGTGTGCCGCGCCCGACGAGGACGCTTCGAGTTCCCAGTCCCCGCCCCGGCCGGTCACGTCGTCCGACGCAAAGACGTCAGCACCGGTGAGGAGGGCGAGCTCATCGAGCAGCCGTGGCCCGTTGCTGCCAGGCGCCGCAACGTTGCATCCAAACAGGTTGATTCTCGCCTGTGGAGCCAGGACGCCACTGAGCCCTCGCCACACCCCGGCCGTCAGGGCGGCGCTGGTCGTCGTGATCCACTGATCCCCGAGTTCAAAGGCGCCCGGCGCCCCGTGCGAGAGGATCGACAGCGACGCTACCTCCACGCCGGCCGCCGCCGCCCACGTGACGACCCGCGACAACACGTCGGCTGCCGATTCGTGGGCGCTATCGTAGAGAAATACCCGGCCGCCGAGAGACACGGCGCGCGCAATCAAGGTGCTGTCGGGCAGGAGTCTATCCACAAGTAAAGCGTGTGCGCCCTTCTTGTCGGCAAAGCCTCCTCGTGTTGCCCTTGCGGCTCCCGTCAGCGGGCCTCCGCTGGTCGGCGGGTCGTTGCGGACGTCCTTGTCCGTGCTCTGGCTCGGGTTGGCTACGCCGCTGCTGTTGGCTTGTGCCTCGGTGCCGATCGTGAACCCGCCCTCCTGGCCGTGCGAGAGGATGTGCACGGCGTCGATCCCGGTTCGCTTGGCGAGCGCGGTGGTGACCCGCGCCACGCCGTCGCTCGCCGGGTCCAACCAGATCACCTCGAGGCTACGGGTGGAGTCACTAGGCTCGAGCGCGCCCAGCAGCGCCTCGCGGTCGGAAACCGCGCCGTCTACGAAGACGATTTCCCGACGGTGGCGGACTTGAACGTCGTGGGCAGCCGCGCGGCGCACGCTCGCGTCGGCGGCTATCACATCCCCGTTGAATTGGGTCCATAGCGCACCGAGCCCAACCGCCAGCGCGAGAACGAACCCGGCCCCCCACCCGGCTCTTCGCCAAGGTGCGCACCCGCGAGCAAGGACCCACGCCAAGCGGACCATGCCTATTGGCCCCCCATCCGCTGACGCCGGAACCTAGCGGCCGATGAAGCGATCTCCTGCGCCACGTTCCAATTCGCCGACGCAAACGTGAGCGACGCCGGCCCCACCGTGCCTTCCGTCGTGTCACTGGAGCTCAGCGCGATCGTCACGTCAGCCGTCGGCTGGCTCGTCAGGACGACGGTGAAGGTCACGGTCCCCGCCGCTTCCGTCGCCGTGAGGCCCGAGGTCAGCGTGACCGTCACGCCGGCGAAAGGGGTGGCCGGCGAGCCGATCGGCGCCACGCCGGCGGCGTAGTCAAAGCCTTTGTACGCAATGAGATTGGCCCTGTCCGATCCGGCCGCGAGAAGGCCTGGGCCGATGACAAAGGGGAGGGTGTTGTCGGTGAATGCCAAACTCGTGCGCAGACCCAACGGGGAGTCCCTGGTCGCCGGGGCCGTGGCCGCCGCCCCGGTCCATGTGCCTGTCGGGGTGGTCGGGATCTGATGCGCCAGGCCGCTGAGCCTTGGGCCGGCCGGCAACGTCGCCACGAGCGCGGTCCTCGGCCCAAGGGACCGCGGGGTCCGGTGTGCAGCCCGCCAGGTGTGGGGTCTCGCCGACATGGGGTCAGCTGCCTCCCCTCCCGCGCGAGTTCACGACGTCCGACCCCGCAGGACTCGGCCTCGGCGCCGAAGACACCTGGCAGAACGCGGACAGTCCGGCTGAGGCGGCCAGAATGGAGGCCGCAAGAGCTGGCAGGAGCATGCACCTGACGGCTGGGCTTCCGCTGGCGCTCCCGAGTTTCCGAGTCATCTCCGGTCGGCCGACGTCACCGATGCCGATCGCGCGCGCCATCGAGGCGACCAGCCGGTGCGCGAGGGCCTCGACGACCGGAAGTCCGGCGCCTGTACCCGGCTGCGCTCACTGGCGGGACGCGGACGGGCCTGCATCGGAACTCCTTCGGGACTCGCGCCGAACTCCCTTGCAGAGAGTATCGGTTGAACAACGCCTGTCACGGAGCCTGCTGAACCGCTCACGGTTGAGAAGGCCCGGTGAACCAACCTGCCAGTCGCAAAGGCAATACCAGAACCGAACACGAACGGGAAGCGGCTGAGCTGGAGAGCGCTAGAATCGACAACCGATTGCTGCCGTTGGAGTTGGAGGCCGAGCAGCGGAGAGGGGGTGGAGCGGTACGGACCACGAGAACAAGCCCGGGGCGTCAACCTGTTGACGGAACGGGCCGGTGGGTCGCCAAACCTATGGCGGATGAGGTTGCCTCAGACGGTTCGGCCACCGGTTGACGTTCTGTTCCGGATCTGCCGGCGGGTGGCCATCGCGCGCTGCCATCGTCTGTCCGTATCCTCATCACCACGAGAGCAACCCTGGTACCAACATGGTCCTGGCGCAGCGTGTGGTTGTAAAGTCTTATTTGGCAAGCGTTTATCTCATGCCAAGTCCAGTCAGACTCTCTTCGAACGCCGTTGAGCTGACGGTGGGTATCACGGCTGAGCGACGGGGAATGTCAGGTCCGTCAACCGTCCCCGACGAGCCGGGTGTCGGTTTTCAGAAGGATGGGACCCTCGTGTTTCACAACCTTTCCCCCCTGAGTTGTTCCCTCGCCTAACTGCGTTCAGCGTGCCCTAACCATGGGGCTCGTGTCTAGTGTCCGTCGCCCGGACCCCTGGGGGACTGTGCGTGGGTTCGTCGTTCTGCGTGCGTCGATTCTCATCCTCCGGTAAAAGGAAGCGGCGGTGGAAATGTGGGAATCTCGCGTGCTGTGCGAGATTTCCAAGCGGCGGTGGAAATCGGTCTGTGCTGTCCACGGCCGTGTCATTTCCACGGCCGTCTCCGGCGTCAGCGGCGCCACGGGTACGAGGTCGACCGCACCGGCCACCGTGGGCGCCGCGTTCGGCGTCGAGGTCATGGCGTTCCATCGAGACGGATCGTCGGGATCGAAGCGGCCGGTCATCGCGTGCGCTCCTTGGGGTCTTTCGTCACGCGGGGTTTGAGCCGGGGCCGATAGGATTCGCCCTCGAGGATCAGATCGTAGGCGTTGCTGGTGAAGCGATCGATCGCGCTCTGCGCGCGGATCGGATCGGCGAAGGTGGCGAGCCATTCGTCGGGTCCGCGATTGGACGTCACGATGATCGAGCCGGTGCGATACCGCTCCAGGAGAATCTCATAGAGATCACGACTCTCGGTCCCATCGAGGACATCGATCGCGAAATCGTCCAGGATCAAGAGGTCCACCGCGACGAGCTTCCGGAGTTCCGCTTCATAGCTGTTATCGAGCCGCGCGTGCTTGAGCGTCTTGAGCATCTGATCGGTCCGGACGGCGAGCACCGCGGCGCCGCGCCGGCAGGCGATGTGCCCGAGCGCGTGCGCGAGAAAGGTCTTGCCGACCCCGACGGGGCCGACGAGCGCCACGTGCGCGTGGCCATCAAGAAAGCGGAGGGATGTCAGCTCATTCAGGAGCGTGCGGTCGAAGGTGACCGTCGCGGTGGGATCCCACGCTTCCAGGTGCATCGTGGGATCGAGATGGGCCTTCTGCACGCGACGGGTGACAGCCAGACTCTCCCGCCGCGCGACTTCGTCGCTGAGGACGAGGAGCAGCAGATCCTGATGGGGCATCTTCTGCTGGCGCGCGAGCGCGAGCCGCTCCGGCAAGGTGTCGAGAATGGGCGAGAGTTTAAGGCGGCGCAGCGTGGCTTTCAGATCGGGACTGATGACATCGGTGGTCATTGGGACTCGCCTCCTTCAGACGAGGGCGCGGCCGTGGACAGCGGCAGCGCGTATTGGCTCGCGGGGCGCAAGTAGCGGGCGAGCGGGAGGACCCGCGCCGACGCGCGCGCCGACGCCATCGGCGCGGTGGCGGCGAGTTCCAGCATGCGCTGCAGGCGCCGGACGTCGAGCATGTCGGCGGCGAGTGCGGTGGTGCACGCCGCGTTCACGCGTGCGGGGCCATAGCGGCGCACGAGCCCGAGGAGCGCATACACGCGCCGCATGCGCGTCCACGGCAACGGACTGTCCAGCAGCGCCGTGGCGTAGGCGCCCACGGCATCGCCGGCGCTCGCCGCCTGGCGGCGCAGGGCGTCGACATTGCGGAACGCATAGACGCTTCGCTCGACCGGGTAGTCGTGCTCGTCAATGGATCGCCCGCCGGGTGGTTGCCGTGCATGGGTTTTGACGAGCAGGGTGCGGTCGTAGAAGCGGACGAGCTGCGCATCGGCCCGCGCGGTGAGCCGGCGGCCGACGTACGGATGCGGAATCGAATAGAGAGCCTTGGCCACCGACGCCAGCTGATCGCGGCCCACCTTCGGCTCGCACCAGAGCGGCGTGTCGTACGGCGTGGTCGGCGCCGGCAAGAGCACCGCGCGCTCCTCGGCCTCGAAGTGTTCGCGCGGTCGTCGTTGGGTGCGACTGTGCCGACGCAGGCCATACTCCTCGAGGCACCACTGGTGCCCATGGGCGCGCGCCTCCTCGATCGTGGTGAGGACTTCCCCCGCGAAGCAGTCATCGCGGACGCCCGGGACGGCGCGTTCGACGCGGGCCTTGTCCCGGGCATGCTTCACGCGGGCCGGGTCAATATGAAAGTGCCGCGCCTGCGCGTACTCGAGAAACGCCGGCGTGATCCGCGGCGCGAGCGCATCGGGATCGACGATGATGGCTTTGGTGTTATCAGGGATCAGGACCTTGAAGACGCCGCCAAAGAAGGCCCACGCGGCTTCGCAAGCCTCAATCGCCCGCGCGGTCGTCTCCTCGAATGTCGGATACACGAAGCGATGCCGCGACCGCACGGCCGTGAAGATCCACGCGCGAAAGCGGCGCCGCGTCCGTGGAATCTGCGAGAGCGTGAGCCAGCCGACCCAGCCGGTGTCGACCTGCAGTTCCTCGCCAGGCTGTCCGTCGACGATGGGGATGGTCGTCGCGGTCCGCCCGAACTGGAGCTCGAGCACGGCGAAGCGATGCAGAGTCGGATAGGCGATCATCACGCCTTGGCGCGCGAGGAGTTTGCGAATCTTGGTGAGCCGCAATCCCTCCTTCAACCAGCGGGCAATCGCCGCCCGCTGCGTCTCGCACCGACTCCAGCCGTCGCCGCGTGGCCGCCCGCCGGCCGGATGCAGCGCGAGCAGGACCTCTCGCAGTTGCTCGTCACTGACGGCACCAGCATCGGGCCGCACGCCCGCGGCCTCGGCCGCTGCGAGATAGCGCCGCACCGTCTTCGGATCAAGTCCGAGCTGCGCGGCGAGCCGCTTCTTGGGCAGGCCCGCCCCCCGTAACCGGAGTACTTCCTTGAGTTCGATCATCGTGACCTCGCGATACATGCACGCCTCCTGCCCCGGGGCGCAGCCCAGGACCGGAGACTTCTATCGCGCGGTCAGGCGAGGAGGGAAAGATCTTGAAACTCTCGCCCCCGCGAGGGGGGAAAGGTTCTGAGAAACCTCAGTCCAGAGGGGGAAAGGTTTTGAAAAAGCCGTCAGGAAAGGGTCCCTAGGTTCTGAGAACCGACGAGCCGGGCGAGGCTGGCAGCGACTGAAGATAGCCCGAGCAGCCGAGACCGAAGGCCAGCGAGGAGTCGGCTGAGAGGCAGGGATTCGAAAAGACCGATCCCGCAACGCCTAATAAACAAGACACTTAGCCGCTAAGGCCTTGAGGCATCGTCGCTTAGGCCTAGCTGCCGTCTTCGCGTGTGTTCCGCGGTTTTCGCCCGATCGCTGCGTTTTCCGATCAATGTGTCGAACGGGTGTGTCACTCGTCGGGCAGGGTGATGGTCAGCCTCCGAAGATCTCGTCATAGCCAAGCCGGCAGGCTGCGACCAGTCCATCTGCGTGAAGAACACGTCTTGCGGCTCCGGCGGCCTCGACGGCTTCACAAGGCCTTGGCGTAATTCGCAGGCTTCGTCGAGGCAACGAGCGTCTCCACCTGGATCCACACCTGCGCGCTCTTCGGCGTGATGCCGTCGAGGTAGCGTTCCCTTGCGCGCGCCTCGTCCGCCACCCGTCTGGCCTCCGCGGCCGCCAAGTCCATTTCGACACGTCTCTCGCGTTCCTCGCGGAGCGCCTTGGCCTCTGCGAGAAGCTCGCCGACGGTCCGCGAACGTCTTGCAGGCTGTGTGGCTGAAGCCGCTGAGCGCCGCAGGTGTTTGTGGAATCGCGCGAGGAGACGAGTGGTCACGGAGGGATCCCCGCCGCTCAGGATCTCCGTGATGATGTCGTCCTTCTCCTCTTTGGACAAGCTGCCAACCCATGCCGCGACATCGTGACGCCCAGGTCCGCTGGGCGCCGGATTCGAACTGGCGCGCGCAGCGACCGTCAGCAGCTCCCCGTCGAGGCGGAAGAAGTCCACGAGACTCGCCAAAGGGGCCGACAAGTCACTTAACCCGGCGGGCACGGGCGGTTCCCGCGCGTTTTCGTCACGCTCGCCGGCCTGCACGGACAGGAGCCAGCCCAGGTAGAGGGCGCGAATGTCACCGCGGACCAGATCCTGTCGAAGCGGCACGAACGAGGACAGCGTCGCGTCCGGCAGGTCGTCTTCGGCGCCCGAATCGTCATCCGACGCGAAGGTGAAGATCAGGTGCGTTGCTGTCTTCCGTAGGCCAAGGGCTCCAGAGCGGCAGTAGCGGCGCGCCGTGGCTGCCGCGATCACGCCGGCGGGCACTCGGAGTTTGACGATGCGCGTGTTCCAGTTGGCATAGTAGAGAAAGGCATCGAAGTACTTCGCCATCCACGCGTCTTCGTCGCCTTTGAAGCTGCCCCACTGATACTCGTTCACGAACGAGGTGCGCGTGATCCGGGCACGGGTCGAGAACGATCGGAGTGCCCGCATGTCGGCATCGGACAGCGGCCGATCAATCGCCTGGAACTCGTAGTATTGGTACTCGCTCATCCTGAGATCCCGTCAATGCCGCCCGCCGCTGGGAGTCAGCACAGAGACACCTTAGCGCCCCGCGATCCATCGCCGGTACGCGTCAATCCACTCGGTTCCTTCTGGTTTCGGATTCGGTAACGGAAGATCCAGAATCGGCACCCGCAGCCAGGCACGGCCACGACGACAGACCGCGACGATCGTATCGGCGCCGGTGATGTCGATCCGCTCGACGGTCACCTCGACACCAAGGACCGTCGTGGTGAACGGAACGGCGAGGTGCTCTTCCATCATCGTGAAGAGGCCAACGGCCTGTTCGGACTCGTTGTAGGCGTCGACGGTCGCCTCCTCGATCAGGCGGTCGAGACGGCCGGCGTTCGCGCGTGTGGGTGCGTTCCTGCTTCCGCCTTTTCGCGGGATGGTCGATTGGGACATGTTCTTGTGTTCGTCCGGCGGCGTCCGGCTAGCGACCACCAATGTCGCACGACTTGGAGCCAGCACCAGACGACAAGACGCCGATTATGAGCCAGGGAGCTCGTGTGCGGCAACAGGTTGCAGGAGGTTCCGACGAAGGGTTCCAGCCTAGGTGCTGGGCGTCGCGGCCTCGATCTCCTCCGAGGTCTGACAGTGGCGATGGTTGGGAGATCCGTGCTTCGTTTCGGTGTTCTTAGCCCAGTCATCGCTTCGGCATTCAAGCCACAGACACGGCACGACTCCAGCTGCGTGTGTCAGTCAACATCTTTATTGTCAGTGACTTGGGGGATTGAACGTGCTCAGACATCCACGAGCGACACGGACCCACTGACGGTGACACCGCGGTCGCTCCAGGGCAATCTCAGGCGGATGTGTCGATCATCTGTGTCGATCAAGCCAAGTCGCTGCTTGTAAGATGTTGATTATGAAAGACTTGTCGAACGCTGGCTGGGAGGCAGTGATTTGAACCCCGATCCAGAGGCGAAAGCCGTGAGTCGGGCGGTGTTGGGATCTGTCGGTTTTGTTAGGGTTTCCGCGCGACATCGTTGGGCCGCGTTCGCTCGTGACAGGTGTCTTCGTGCGCAGTTTGTCGAGCTCTTCTCAAGTGCCGACCGCGCGCGCGCAAGCCCGAGGACACAAGCCACCCATGTCCGACGGACTGGTCTCTTACCGATCTTCGCGGTTGTTCACACGATCACAAGCCGCTCCGCGGTACCCGGAGGCTCAACAGCCGCAGCAGCCGCTTATCGACCAGCCCGCAACCAGACCACGCCGTACCGCGCAGCCCCGCCCTCCACGCCGGACACCTAGAGCTCAGGTCTTCCCCGGCCTGCCCGCCCTGCCTGCCCTGGGCGCAGTCGAAGGGAGCGATGTCGAAGGGAATGCCGTCGAAGGAATCCGCGCCGAAGGCAGACCCGGCGGACACGAACGCCCTCAACGCTCAGAAGAGGAGCAAGGTCAGCAGCGCATCGCGATCGAGATGATGATGTTGCGCGAGGTCAGAGGTGATGCCGGACAGCGTACCGACCCGGAGCGTCGAGTGCCGAGGGATGGTGATGTGATGCTCGCCGTCCCGTTGGGTGGTCAGTCTCAAATGACTGCCGGTCTGTCTGGTGACGCGGTAGCCCAATCTGGTCAGCCGCGTCGCAAAGGTCCTCGCCAGACAGATCGCGTGGCAGCCTCACGTCGTCAGCACCTCGTCGCGAACCATGTGCAGGCGAATGACCTTGGGTTCGGCGCCTGGCTCGAAGTGGCACCGGACCGCATCGCGCACGGCCTGGCGCAACTCTTCCATCGTGTCTGCCTCGGTGAACACGGCTTCCCCGACACCTCGAGCCGTGTATCCGCCCTCCTGAGCCTCTTCGACAAGGAACACGAATTCGGTCACGGGGAGTCTCCTGCCTGGGGGTTACCTTCAACACATCGTGAACCGATTTCTAATGACTCGTTACCTTCAATACATCGTGAACCGAAGAAGCGATAAGGCCTTGTGGAAGCTGTGGAAAACGCTGTTCTGTGGCGTTTTCCAAGGAGCTTGTGGAAGCCCGTTGTGCTTCCACAGCCCGTCAGCTTCCACAGGCTTCTGGATCACCGGAGTGGGGCCACGATTGGCTCGGTGATCACGAACGGAAACGATCGGATTCGGCGGTGGCGAGCCGAGTAGACGACCACCCGCCGCCGATGGGTGAACAGCGTCGCTTGCACGTATTCGCCGGTTCGTCGCTTGCCGATCGAGTAGGGTCGAGCGTTGATGGCAATGAACCCTTCGGGGTCGACCTTCTGGATCCAGGACACCTGGCCGCGGGCCACCGGGAGGTGGAGCCGGCCGCGGGCATCGCGATACGCGGCCAGGTCGAACTCGCGGGGCACTCCATGCAGCAGGGCATGATGCCGCAAGAGCCAGGCGCCCGGATAGCGCGTCCCGTCGTGGCGCACGCTTAACCCGCGATTGGCTCTTCGGTTGTGATAGAACCGACAGTAGCCGAGGCTGACGCGGCGGAGGGCTCGCAAGTCGGGACAATGATGAATGAGCACGTGATCTTGCCACGCGCCATTGAACCACTCCACGAGTTGGTTCCGGCCGGGTTCCCCCGGCGGGACAAACACCACGCCCCCGCCGAGCAGGAGATGCAGCCGGATGACCAACGACAGCCCGTAGGCGTGTCGGCCGCCGCCCGTGGCCGCCATTTCGTTGTCCATCTGCGACACCCGGGGCACGCCGAGCCAGCGCCATGCCGCCACAAAGTGCGCGCACAGCGCCTCGGCCGTCTTGTGGCGGGTCTGAGAGGCCCACACCCCGCGCCCGACACTCGCAATCGTATGCATCGAGTAGAACCGGGTCACGCCGCGGGGGCCACGCAGGTACCGGGGGCCCACCAGATCCGTTTGCTGCAGGTCCCCCGGTCGCGTCGCCCGGGGGCGGGGATACGGCTGGCCGCTGCCATGCCGTCGTCGCGGGGCTCGGCCCACCCCCTCGCGGCGCAGCACCCGCTCGATGGTGCTGAGGCTCGGGACGCGCGTGCGCCGTTCGGCCCGCAGCAGGTCTTGAATCTCCGCCGCGCCGACACCCCGATACCGCGTCCGCCGCGTCCGATGGGCCTCCAACTCGGCCCGCAAGCCCACAATGCGCGCCACGACCGCTCTCGAGCTCCGGCGTGGGATCCGACGGGGCCGACGGGACTGCGTCCGCAATCCGGCCCACCGGCTGGACCTGAACCGGTGCAACCACTTCGACAACCACCCTCGGCTGCGCCGCAGCCGGCGACAGATTTCACTGAACGGCACCCCGGCTCGGTGCAGACGAACGGCCCGGCCACGCGTGCCGTACTCTCCGTCGGATCGCTTCATCGCATCCCTCCTGCCTCACCAGGAGGGTACCGATCCGCCGCGACACGACCACAGAGTTCACGATGTGTTGAAGGCTGTTAGAGTTCACGATGTGTTGAAGGTTGGCCGCTAGCGAGTACATCTACGTCGACGATGGCATCAGCGGGGCGGAGTTCACCAAACGCCC
>Ga0315296_10003662_pt1 | contig 12775 bp, 11 predicted proteins | sample YL17G14_18_MG_FD_203921 | JGI IMG/M metagenome (GOLD analysis project Ga0315296, IMG submission 203921) | Sediment microbial communities from Yellowstone Lake, YNP, Wyoming, USA - YL17G14_18 | ecosystem: Environmental > Aquatic > Freshwater > Lake > Sediment | place: USA: Wyoming | collected... | reverse complement strand
TTTTGCAGCATGGGCTTTTGGTGTTTGGTAAAACCTTAGGGTTACCTCTTCTTTTTCAATATAAAATCTATTTGATGGGATAGAATTATATTCTTTATTGTTTAAGGAGCTGCTGGGAGATAGTCCAGATTTTTTACTTATATTTTCTCTATTTTTCATAAAACTATAAACTAATAGAACATTTTCAAAATAAAACCAATTCCTTATCGCCAATCTTTTAAGTTATTCCTACTCAATGTGAAACTTCATATTAGTTCTTTTTCTAATGCAAAAAGCCCGGTATTATACCGAGCTTTCTATATTTAAATAACTTTGATTTTCTTTCTAAAGGTAAGATCTATACTGATTGGGTTATCCTGGTCATCTGTTAAATCTGGTTCTACATCTTCTAGATTTTTAAGGTATGCGCTAGGCTTACTGGCTCCGCCATCCGCCCCGAACCTATCGAATACTGGTTTTAAACCATGCAGACAAGTAAATTTCTCTATTGATTTTATCCTTTTTATTTCTAAATTCAATAGCTACAAAGCAAATAAACAAATATACTTTAAAAATAAAAAAGTTATGTTACGGGATTTTTTATCCTGGCAGTTGATTCTCGTATTATTAATTCTGTAGGAATAATTATCTTTTTGGTTCTTCTAAAATTTGGCTCTGTTATTCTCTTTAAAAGCAAATTACTTGCTTTATCAGCCATTTCATCTGTAGGATAGCGAATCGTAGTTAAGCTAGGCACGTAAATTGAACTAAATGGTATATCGTCATTACCCATTACTGATACATCTTCTGGTATTCTTAAACCTAAATCAGTCAAGCCCCTCATTGCGCCAAGAGCGTTGATATCATTAAAAGAAAAAATTGCAGTTATTTTAGAGTCTCTTACTACAAGTTCTTTTGCAGCCCTTACCCCATCATCAAATGTAAAACCACCGCGAACAATATTTTTCTCGTCAAGAGATAGACCCTGTTCCCGTATAGCTTTAATAAATCCATTCTTTCTCTCCAGGCTATGCGAGTGGTCATAAATTCTATCAATATAGCCAATATTTTTGTGACCCAGGCTTGTAAGATATTTTGCAGCATTGTATCCACTTTTAAAGTTATCCACCAGTATAGTATCCATATTAATATCCGGTATACTCCTGTCCAGAATCACAATTGGTATACCAGTCCTTTTAAATTTTTCCAGATGGTTGCTTTCAAGAGTTACAGGAACAATTAAAATTCCGTCTACCATTTTAGACCTTAAAGTTTTTAAATATTCCAGTTCTCTATTAATATCATAAGCAGAATTACAAACAATAACACTGTAATTCCGCGAAAATAAAACATCCTCAATTTTCTTTGATACCTTAGCGAAAAGTGTATTAGAGCTATCAGGGATAATTAGACCAATAGTACCGGTTTTCTTCTTTCTTAAACTCCCGGCAAGTAAGTTTGGCTGGTAATCCATATCTGCCATAGCCTTTTCTACCCGTTCTATTAACTCATTACTAACAAAACGGGTGCTGTTAATTACATGAGAAACTGTAGCCACAGAAACTCCGGCTCTTTTAGCTATATCTTTGATATTGACTATTTTAATCACTCTCCTATCTGGACTTTTGAAATACTGCTCTTATATTAATATATCATTCTTTGACATACTTAATTATTTAAAATTCCCTCTGTTTCTTTTTTATCAATACTTTTTTTACCGTTTTAACTATACTGGTAGGATCCATTTCAAATTTTTCCAAAAGTTCCATATTGGTCCCGCACTCACTAAACATATCTTTAATACCGACTCTCAGCATGGGTACGGGAGCTTCTTCTACCAGAACCTCTGCTACGGCGCTTCCCAGACCGCCATATATATTATGATTTTCACAGGTTACTATTGCTTTTGTGTCCAGTGCGCTCTTAATAATCGCTTCTCTATCTATGGGTTTTATTGTAGACATATTTATCACTCTTACACTTATTTCTTCTTTTTCCAGATCATTTGCCGCTATTAACGCCTGAGAAGTCATTACACCACAGGAAATTATAGTAGCATCTTTTCCATCTTTTATGGTTACAGCCTTGCCAATTTCAAATTTATAACTAGAATCAAATACATCCGGCCACTCATCCCTTGTTTCTCTCATATAAACCGGTCCACAATAACTAGCAATAGCTTCAACAGCCTTACTTAGTTCATTAGTATCAGCAGGGTCAATTACTACAATATTAGGTATTGATCTCATCAGGGCAATATCTTCTCCTGCCATATGAGTAGCACCAGTTCTGCCGTTAAAAAGTCCTGTATAAGCTCCAATAATTTTTACATTCAATTTTGGATAAGCTACTGAAACTGATACTTGATCAGCAGGCCTCTTAGTCACAAATACAGCAAACGAAGTAACGAAAGGTATTTTACCGCAGCTTGCAAGCCCTGCTGCAACACCCATCATATTCTGCTCAGCAATTCCGCACTGGAAAAACCTGTCCGGAAATTCTTCAGTAAAATATGTAGTTTTAGTTGAGATAGCCAGATCTGCATCAAGAACTACCACATCTTTATTTTTTTTCCCTAATTCTACTAATGATTTACCAAAAGCTTCTCTCATTGCTACCATTAATCGATTACCTCCTGAAAAATATTTTTCAAAACTATTTTTTTACTTCAGCCATTGCTTTAATATATTCTTCCTGGGTGGGGACACTTCCATGCCACTTACAGGTATTCTGCATAAACGAAACACCCTTACCTTTGGTTGTATTTGCAATTATTATAGTGGGTTTTCCTTTTACTTCTTTTGCCTTATAAAGACTTTCTATTATCTGGTTAAAATTATGACCATCAATTTCTAAAACTTCCCATCCAAAAGATGACCATTTTTCAGCAACCGGCGCAATCTCCATTATTTCTGATACATTACCCATCAACTGAACATTATTGTAATCCAGTATAGCAGTCAAATTGTCTATTCTGTAATGGGAGGCAAACATAGCCGCCTCCCATACCTGACCCTCCTGTATTTCTCCATCGCCCAAAATTACAAAAGTATAATAGTCTTTTTTATTAAGTCTTGCTGCAAGAGCCATTCCCAAGCCAATAGATAAGCCCTGCCCAAGAGCTCCAGTTGATGCTTCTATTCCAGGCACTTTATTTTTATCAGGATGAACCTGTAAATTACTATTAATTAATCCAAAAGTTTTTAACTCTTCTTTAGGGAAAAATCCTTTTTCTGCCAGAGTTGAATATATCGCTGCAGCACCGTGACCTTTTGACATCACCAATCTATCCCGATCCGGCCACCCTGGGTCTCTGGGATTTATTTTTAAAACCTTAAAATAAAGCGCTACCAGAATATCGGTTATGGAAAGAGAACCGCCAATATGTCCAACTCCAGCCTCACTAACCATAGTTAAAATACTGCAGCGAATCTCTCTGGCAATATCTTCTAATCGTTTAATCTCATCATCATTCAGTCTACAAAAATTTTTCAATTTCTCCTTCTAAAAACCCTTTCATTTACCATTCAAAACAGATTTTTTTACTGTTTTTTTAATTTTACAAATCTTCCAGTAGGAACTATGGTTATTTTTATCTTTGTATTTTGAGAAATTCTACTATCCAGGTACCCCTGTATATCTTTTATTTTTTTAAAGCCCATTTTCTCGGTTTCGCTCCTGTTAAAATCTGAATAAAGCAAAACCTCAGCTCTGGTTAAAAGCCTGGCCACAGCAACTGCCTTATGACCACCCAGTACAAATTTCTTTTTTAATTTTTCACTTATGCTCTCATAATCCCTGCACCCAGCCATCCACTGTTCAAATATATCTTCGCCAAACCCTTCACAGCAGGAAGCAATAAGTATTATGGTTCCATTTTCTGTCACTATTTCCTTAACATTTTCCAGAGCCTTTTGTGACTGGTACAAGTTTATATCTTTTGGGTAACCCCCTTGAGAGGTTATAACTATATCGGCAGCTTTCTCTACTTCCTTTTTGTATATAGAATCATATTTTTTTATACCTTCAAGGTAAGCTTCATTATTCTTTCCAGCTACAGCAGCAATTATATTTTTTCTATCGTCCAGAATAACATTGAAAATAAAATCAATACCCACCAGTTTTCCTGCTTCCTCAATATCCTGTCTTACTGGATTACTAAAGAAATTACCAGCAACTGCTCCTTCCTCCAACATCATTGAATGATTAAATTGAATTGAGTTTCTGGTGCATACTCCTGGCATAATTGCCTTTGCTCCACCGCTATAACCAGCAAAATAATGGTATTCAATATTTCCGGTTACAATTAAAATATCGTTGTTTAAAATTTCTTCAAAGACTTCTACTGGTGTACCTTTTGAGGTATGACCAATTAATTTTGATCTTGAAATATCTGAATCTATAACTTCCACATTCTCATAAATATAATTGCCTACTAGCTTCTTTTTTTCATCTTCGGTATGCCTACGGTGAATTCCCAGGCCCAATACAACTTTAATATCACTACTCTTTATACCACCTTCCTTTAGCTCTTCTATAAGCCATGGTAAAAATTTATATGAAGGACATGGTCTGGTAATATCACTGGCAATAATACACGCGCTTTTTTTGCCCCTGGCTATTTCCGATAACTTTTTTGACTCTATCGGCTTCTCAAGAGCTTCATCAATAACCCTATCTTCACTTAGTTTAAAACTACCAATCTCACCCGAAACGATATCTAGTACGTTCCTATCTGGAATATTTAAACTTATTTCTCCTCTTCCATAAGGAATTTTTATTCTCATTACTTATTACTTATAATTTCTCTTGCTCTTTTTTCAATAAATCCCAGATCCACTTCACCATATGTATTCTTAGTTTCTACTGCAGCCCTGGCTACACCTACCGCAACTGCAGGTAAGACTCTACTGTCAAATGGTTTTGGAATAATGTAATCTTCTCTCAAATCATTCTCTATTATTTCTGAAATAGCTTTTGCTGCCGCAATTTTCATTTCTCTGTTTATCTCTAAAGCTTTTGCATCCAGAGCTCCTCTGAATATTCCAGGAAATGCCAGTACATTATTGACCTGATTGGGATAATCACTTCTCCCTGTCGCAATAATTTTTACCCCGCATTCTGCAGCATACTCTGGTTTGATTTCCGGTTCAGGATTAGCAAGAGCAAATATAATCGGATTCTTCCCCATCTTCTTTATCATTTCAGCAGTCAGGACATCTGCCGCAGATACCCCGATAAATATATCAGCATCTAGCAATGCACAGGAAAGATCTCCCTTAATATTATTTAAATTTGTAGATTCTGCCAGCTTCTGCTTGGCAGTATTTAAATTGTCTCTTCCCCTATATATTATTCCACTCCTATCACATACAATAATATCGGATACACCAATATAATTAAGTAAATCTGTAATAGATGTACCAGCTGCTCCTGCTCCATTTATAACTATTTTTACTTCTCTTATATCTTTTCTGTATATTTTTAGCGCATTTAATAGTCCCGCCAGAGTCACAACAGCTGTACCATGCTGGTCGTCATGGAATATAAGCATACTGGTTTCTTTTTTTAACCTGTCTTCAATTTCAAAACATCTCGGTGCTGCAATATCTTCCAGGTTTATTCCCGCAAACGATGGCTCCAGCATTTTTATTGTATTAACTATCACTCCATTGTCCTGGCTGTCTATACATATGGGGAACGCTGATACTCCACCAAATTGTTTAAATAATACACACTTTCCTTCCATTACCGGAAGTGCTGCCCTGGCTCCAATATTTCCAAGCCCCAAAACTGCAGACCCATCAGATACTACTGCAATCATATTGCCTCTTGATGTATAGGTATTCAACTCCTCAGGATTTTTTGCAATTACACGGCACGGTTCTGCAACACCAGGAGAATAGGCAAGAGAGAGGTCGTGTTCATTTTCAGTTTTTACCTTACTTATTACATCAATCTTACCGACATATTTTTTATGCATTTCCAGTGCTTCTTCATAAATATTCAATTGACTTTCACCTTTTTTGACTTTAATAATTTAGTTTTAATAATCATTTATGATACTAGGTTTTCTATTCTTTGGCATCAATTTACCATTACTTTTTTAAATTTTTCTGCAGACTTTTTTAGCGATGCTACTACCGGTAGTTCTTCTCCTGATAAGAATCTCACCATGGCACCACCACCTGTGCAAATGTAGGAAAAACCATCCCGCAACCCGTACTTATTAACTGCAGATATAGAATCTCCACCACCAACTACTGAAAAGTTATCTGACCTTGCAATTTGTAAAAGAAGTTCTTTAGTTCCCAGCTCCGAATCCGGTTTCTCAAACACACCTGCTGGCCCATTTGTAAATACAGTTTTAGCTTTTACAATTTCTTTTTTATACATATCTATAGTTTTACTCCCTATATCAGTTATTGGAGCATTCAGTGGCAGGTCATTTGTATTAATTTCCATTCTCCCACTATCTGTGTAGGCAAGATCAATCGGCATTGTTATTCTTCCTCTATATCTTATTAAAATTTCCCTGGCATTACTTATATAGCGATCAAGTTTTTTTAAGTATATAATTTCTTTTGATGGCTCCCCTATATTAATCCCTTCTGCCATCATAAAAACCTGGGCAAGAAGTCCAGCCGTTAGTATCTTATCTGCAACCCCTTCAGTAAGGACTCTTGGCATCATATTGAAAGCATCTTCTATTTTTACCCCACCGAGAAGAAATACGACGGGACGTTCGGAGGTTGAAATGATTGAGGATAAAACTTCATATTCCTTTTCAAAAAGCCTTCCCATAGCTGAAGGTAAAAGTTCCTCAAAACCAACCAGGGTTGGTTGACTTCTGTGAGCTGCAGCAAAAGCATCACATATATAAAACTGAGCAAGTGGAGCTAATTTTTTTACCACAATAGTTTTAGCCTGATCTTCAAAAGTCAGTTTTAATTTCTCTTCAAATAAAGTCAACTCTTCAGCCATATACCTGATATTATCAAGCAGTAAGATCTGACCGCTGGAAAGATTTTTTATCGCCTCCCTTGCAGCCGGACCACAAATATCATCAATAAACATAACTTCCCTATTCAGTAAATCAGATAAAACTCTGGCATGAAAACTGGTAGAGACATAATTATGATATTCCAGATCTCCACCCTGATGAGACATAAGAACCAGTTTGGCTCCTGCTTCTGATAGTTCCTTAATTGTCGGAAGTGCAGCCTTTATTCTGGTTATATCTTTAAGTTTATTATTCTCTTTATCATAAGGAGAGTTTAAATCAAGCCTTGCCAGAACAACTTTTAATTTGAAGTTAAAATCATCCAGAGTATTTATTCCGTATTTCATAAACAGTTACTCCATATCTAAATATTTATTAGTTAATCTTACTGCTTCATTTCCATCAGTTTGCATAGGAATAGCAGCTCTAATTGCATCAATAGTCTCTGGTATTACTACTGCCTCCTGAGGAATATTTATAGTGAAGAAAAGATTTTCTCCACTAAGTGCTACAGTTTCCTTAAACAGCCCTACTTCATACATATCAGCACGTTTATTACCCTTATCTCTCGCATACTTAAATAAAGCCGTATTTGAATTAAATCCTTTTCCAATTTCTACTACTTTAATCCTTGGATGAGCATCAAATAACTTTATAGCCTCCTCTACAGATATTTTTTTCTTGGGAGTAACCACAAGTGAAATAATGTGTCCATGAGTCATAGGAAAGTGTACCAATACACCAGTAGCCTCTATATGAGGCATTATAAGCATAAGGTCTACCGCCTGGTGGTTCGGTACTTTTTCAACCAGCGCTACGTCAACAAGGCCCCTGTGTATATCACCAGGATCTGCCGATCTTCTCATTATAGTAACCACCACTCTTTCTACACCTACTGCTTTATCTATACAATCAACTGCTCTAATAAAACCTGTGGTGTTACAGGACGTCAATTTTAAATAATCCTTACCTACTCCTTTCCGGTAATTGGCATATCCATGAAAGAATACATCAGCAACTTCATTTTTTTCTCCTCCCTGGAATATTGCTTTAACTCCTCTTTCTTTATACTTTTCTTTATTTTTAATTCCAACACCACCAGGAGTAGCATCCAGCATGATATCAACCTTTGATAAAATATCATCAAAATTTCCCTTTACCGGTATTCCTTCTTCTATAAAAGCTTTTTTCATTGAATCATCCACTACATACAAATCATAAGGATTTTTACTATCATAAAGCGCTCTTATTGATAAAGTTGGAGCTACATCAACAATTCCTACAAGTTCCATATCTTCCTGCCTAATTACTCCATCTGCCAGGCGCTGTCCAATAACTCCATACCCTGCTACGCCTACCTTTATTTTTTCCATGGTTACCTCCATATTTCTTTAAATTAAAATAATTTTATTCAAGAATTATTAACCTAATTAAAAAAAATAATAGTAAATTTAACTGTTTACGTAAACGTTTAAATATTATACCAAAAAATGTTTATTGTCAACTTTATCTTAATTAATTTAGCATTTAAACAGGCTTTTACTTATAAAAATATCAAAGCCCAAGTTGTTTATTAGTTGTCTTTTAACATTTAAAACAATTGCGAGATTTTTTTAAGTTTTATAAATTCTACAAAACTATATAATAATACAATTAAGTCACATTATATTATTTTTTAGCTTTAGATGTAGATTCCCTAATAACAAGATTAAGAGGTAAAACTTTTTTAATTGGTTTCTTTATTTCAGAATCTTCTATCCTTTTTAGCAAAATATCTACTGTCGCTTGCGCCATTTTATATTTAGGAAAATGAATAGTAGTTAACCTTGGAGTAATAAATGAACAAAGTTCTATATCATCAAAACCTACTACTGAAATATCATCAGGTACTTTAAGCCCATGGTCATTTATTGTTCTTATTGCTCCCATTGCAATAGTATCATTAAAAGCAAGCACCGCAGTTATATCTGGCTTTCTCTTTAGTAGTTTTTTCATAGCTTCTGATCCATCAATATAATTAAAGCCACTACACTGTATCACATTATCATCCTGTCTTATTCCATGTTCTTCCAATGCTTTCCTATAACCATTTAACCTTTCTAAACTATGTGGAAGACTTACTGGCCTATCAATATAAACTATATGTTTGTGGCCTAAATTTATTAAATGTATAGTAGCTTCATAAGTCCCTTTAAAATTATTTACTATTACTGAATCAGCTTTACAACCAGGAATAATATGGTGCAGAACTACAACGGGTAATTTGTTTTCAACCAATTGATTTATGTGGTCTGAATTGGTTGTAGTAGGTATAATAATCAATCCATCCACTTTTTTTGAGCGAATTACCCTAATACAGCTTAATTCATTTTCAAAATTATAAGATGAATTGCATAACAATACATTGTAATTTGAAGAAGAGCTTACCTGCTCAACCAGCCTCAAAAAAGCAGCAAAAAGTGGATTTGAGCTATCAGGAACAATTAAACCAACAACCTTTGTTCTACGCGATCTTAAACTTCCAGCCATTATATTTGGTTGGTAGTCTAAATCTTCTATTGCGTTTTTTACTCTCTCCTGTAAAACATCACTAACAAACCGTGTTTTATTTATAACATGTGAAACTGTAGCTGTAGAAACTCCGGCTTGTTTTGCTATATCTTTTATAGTAACTATAAAGACCACTACTTTCTTTAGCAACTAATAATGAAGAAACTTTCTTATGACAACTTTTATCTTAAATTATAATAAATATTGTATATGATTTATAGTTTACAATAAAGTTTTATTTTAAAGTATACCTAATATTAGAATTTTGTAACAATTATAGAAATTTAATATTTTATTTTAAAAACCCTACATTAGATTTTATTAAGTGTATTTATTAGATATTCTCTACTTTTGACAATCATTTTATAAGCTTCTTCTGGATCTTCGAATCCCTCAGTCTCGTAGGAAAGAACTCCAGAATAATTTGCATTTTTTAAAACTTTAAGGCAACCTTTTAAATTTATCTCTCCCTTACCTAAAGTTACAGCATTACGGCCAATTACATCTTTTATATGAACATGTTTTACTTTATCTGCAACTTTTTTGAGCAGTTCCACTTCATCATAGCTTGATTTTTTGCCCATTTTCCACTCGTAACCTTCACTATCTGTACCCACATAATCTCCTCTGTGTATATTAGCAGTATCAAAGTTAACTCCAAACCATTCACTTTCAACAAGGTTAAGTAGCCTTGGTAATCCGTCTGGTGTTAGTGAAATGCTCCCATGGTCTTCAATAGCAAGAAATACCTTATTTTTCTCAGCCACTTCCAGAATCTCTTCATATCTAGGTTTTAAAATATTTATAGCATCTTCAACAGATATTCCTTCAGGTATTCTCCCCTCACCAGTTAAAATTACTGGCACACCTGCGTGGTGAGCCCATTCAAGAGCTCTTTTAATATCTTTAACTCCTTGCTCAGATGTTATTAGCTCTCTATGAGAACCTATTGCAGAAACTCCTTTAAATCCAAAACTTTTTATCTTATCTTTAAATTTTACTGGATCGTCTTTCCAGGGATCAGCATGCGCACACCACTTAAGATTAGCCTCAACTTCTACATATTCATATCCAGCTTTTGCTATTTTCTCTAGTGCGTAATCTAAATCCATTTTTCTAAAATCAACTGTATTGCACCCTAATTTCATTTAATCTCCTTAACTATCTTTAAGATAAAATTTTACTTATAAACTAAAATATTATTAATTCATATGGTTAAAAAGTATTTAAATTAAACCGTTTACGTAAACGGTTATATATTACTTGTTTTAAAATTTTATTTCAATATATTTTTTATATAAAAAAATCGACACCCCCCCCAAAACCTTAAAAATAATACATAATTTTTTATAATTCAATTGAATATAATAATTAAACAATTTTAAAACATAGCTTATATATATTGACAGATATTATATGCTTACCTATAATAAATAAACGATTACGTAAACGTTTATAATTTTGCGAGCTTATGATTTCATGCTGATATCATAAGCTGAAATTCAATTGAAATTAAAAAGATTGGTTGGTATGGAACTTATAGGTGTCCTTGATATCGGTACATCTTCAGTAAGGTTTATAATATTTAATCTCACCGGAGAGGTTGCTGCAGAAGCATATCAATCTATAAGACAATTTTATCCACGACCGGGATGGGTAGAAGAAGATCCATTAGAAATCTGGGAAGCCTCACAAAAAGTAATTATAAAAGCAATAAGAGAACCAAATGTTAATACTAAAAATATTATTGCCCTGGGTATAACCAATCAAAGAGAATCAACCCTTATCTGGGATAAATTTAACGGAAACCTCTTATCAAAACTCATAGTGTGGCAGGATAGAAGAACATCTGCAAGATGCGATGAACTAAAAAATAATAGATATGAAGATTTGATAAAAAATAAGACGGGCCTTACGATAGATCCCTATTTTTCGGCAACCAAGCTTGAGTGGCTGCTTAAAAATAATTTCCCACCGTATGAAAGAGAAAAAAAATCAAATTTAGCTTTTGGTACGGTTGATAGCTGGATAATTTTTAAATTAACCGGGAAACATTTAACAGATGCTTCAAATGCTTCCAGGACAATGCTGTTTAATATACATGATGGAAAATGGGACAATGAACTTCTGAACATTTTTAATGTTCCCGAAAATATACTACCTGAAGTTTTAAGCAGTTACGGTAATGCAATTTACGGTTATACAAAAAAAGATTCAGTTTTTAATCAGAAAATACCCCTTTGTTCTGTATTTGGTGATCAGCAGGCTGCCCTATTCGGCCAGAGGTGCTTTCAAAAAGGTGACCTTAAAAGCACTTTCGGAACCGGTTCTTTTATTATGATGAACACTGGTACCGATAAAATTTTAAGTAAAAACAATCTTCTTACGACTATTTTTTACAAATCTGATTGTGGTAAGATTTTTTACGCTCTTGAGGGCTCAGTTTATAATACAGGATCAATATTTCAATGGTTAAAAGATGGACTGGGTCTAATTAGCAGTTATGATGAAATAGAAATACTTTCATCAGGGCTAGATTACAGAAATGACTTATATATAGTTCCAGCACTTACAGGACTTGGCGCTCCTCATTGGGATCCTTATGCCAGAGGTATGATTATCGGGCTTACCAGATCTACAAGTAAAAATGAAATTATAAGGGCGGCAATGGAATCAATAGCCTACAGAACCCGTGACGTAACTGACGCTATGGAAAAGGACTGCGGAATAAGAGTTGAACAGATTAAAATTGACGGAGGTGTCTCACAAAATAATCTATTCTGTCAGATTCTATCAGATTTGACCGGAATAAAGATAATAAAATTTGACCTTAAGGAAATTACAGCACTGGGGGCAATGTATGGTGCAGCTCTCGGTATTGGATTATGGAAACATCCTGATCAAATTAAAGAAGGAAGACAATTCAAAGAGTTCAGCCCGGTAATAGACAGTAGCTTAAGAGAAAACCTTTACAGGAACTGGTGCAGAGCACTTTCAAGGTCAAAAAAATGGATAGCAGAATGATTTATAAGTTATATAAAACAGATATTGCAATAATTGGAGCAGGAATAATTGGATGCGCCATAGCAAGAGAACTTGCAAAATACACCAGAACAGTACTTGTTATAGAAAAAGAAACTGATGTAGGATGGGGAGCCACCAAAGCAAATAGCGGAGTGATTCACGCAGGATATGCAGGTGAAAAAGGAACTTTGAAACTTAATTTATTCCATAAGGGCAATG
>Ga0315296_10003661_pt1 | contig 12775 bp, 14 predicted proteins | sample YL17G14_18_MG_FD_203921 | JGI IMG/M metagenome (GOLD analysis project Ga0315296, IMG submission 203921) | Sediment microbial communities from Yellowstone Lake, YNP, Wyoming, USA - YL17G14_18 | ecosystem: Environmental > Aquatic > Freshwater > Lake > Sediment | place: USA: Wyoming | collected... | reverse complement strand
TCAAGGATGACAGACTGGATTCCGGGTCAAGCCCGGAATGACGAGCCGAAGGTACACACCCCCTACCCCCTCTTGGTAGAGGGGATAAAAGACACTGGATTCCCGCCTCCGCGGGAACGACAAGGGGAAGGGGATCGCGGGGGTTGACATCCGGCCCAAACCAATGGTATCATAATAGTGAATTAGTAACATCCCCTTAATTACCAAGGAGGTTTCATGAAAGGAAATGACAAGGTCATCGCCACGCTGAACTTTCTCCTGGCCGACGAGCTCACCGCGATCAGCCAGTACATGGTGCACTCCGAGATGTGCGCCAACTGGGGCTACGACCGCCTGCACAAGGCCATCGAGAAGCGCGCCGTGGACGAGATGAAGCACGCCGAGAAGCACATCGGCCGGATCCTGTTCCTGGAGGGGACGCCCATCGTGAGCAAGCTGAACCCGATCAGGGTCGGCGCTGACGTCCCGGCCCAGTTCAAGAACGACTGGGCCGCTGAGAATGGGGCCATCAAGGCCTACAACAAGGGCATCCGCCAGGCCGTGGAGCTGGGGGACAACGGAAGCCGGGAGCTGATGGAGAGCATCCTCAAGGACGAGGAGGTCCACATCGACTGGATAGAAGCCCAGCTTGACCAGATCAAGCAGATGGGCCTGCAGAATTACCTCGTGGAGCAGGTCGGTTAGACAGTTTGAAGGTTAGACGGTAAAAGAGGTTCGGTCGGTTAACAGGTTGTCCGGTTGGCAGTTAGCTAACCCGAAATAGGAAGAGCCGAAAGTTGGGAGAGGACCAAAAGGCCCTCTCCCCTTTCACTTCCCGGGCAACCATGAGACAGGTTCAGTCATCATTTCATTGACCCGACTTTCATTCCCCAACCTTCCTTTTAGGAGGAACCATGAAGAAACTCCTGATCTTCTTCATCTTCGTCCTGCTCCTCTGGGGCTGCTCCAAGAAGAGTCCCACGACCGTCATTGTCGTACAGTCCAGATTTATCGCCGCTGAAATAACCCAGCAATTCGGGTATGTCTACGAATGGGTCGGCGTCTATTCGGACCCCGCCCCATTCCTTGCGGGAAGCTCAGCCTACTTGAAGTGGGCCGGCGACACGTTCCTCATTCCGCAGAAGAAACAAACCCTGAAGGGCATCGAGCTCAGCGGGAACGCCTTCATCCCCTACCCCTCCACGAACTGTTCTTTGTACGTCTCCACCAACCTCGGGGACAGCCGGGGCGGTGGGGTCAACATGCCCGGTAATTACACGATCATCGAGCCCGCAGAACACGATACGCTGCCCTGGGGAACCGTCCGAGTCTCCTGGACCCCGGCGGTCTACGCAACCTGGTATGAGCTGAGAGTGTATTATCTCACCGACAGCACGACCCTAGACACAACGTTGTTTCTAAGGGATACAACGATATCCTTTCCCGAATCGTTCTTTCGTAGGCGACCCGGCATCACATGGGCTCAGGTAACTCTGTATCTGACGGCCCACGGAGGCGCGGCGGCAGAGCCCGGAGCCGTTGGAAACATGGCCGGAGACTTCAAGGGCTTCTTCTACAGCACCTACCAAGACCCCCGATCCAATTATTACCATTTCCACGTCGGGTCTCCTAAGCTCGACCCGATGGTTGGACCATTACCTCGCGTTACCGAGGAGAGAAGAAGGCAGGCTATCCTGCGGGCCTTTGGGATACAGGACATAGGAACTTAAATAATAGCAGCACGGATAAGGCGATCTTGAGATCGCTTGACCGATAAAACACCTACTGAAAGACAGGCGGGATCCTAAGATCCCGCCTGTCCATTTTTGTTTCGCGACCGGAAGGTCGCTCCTACCCCTCCCTCGCCTCTTTCACATGCCGATAAACCCATAGTCCGATAACCACGACCAAGACCACCGCAATCACGATGTCCGCCTTGCGGAAATAAACCCTGATCCCCTCCCAGTGCTCCCCAAGGGTCTTCCCGATCCAGGCCAGGGCGAAGCACCAGGGCAGGGAGCCGAAGAAAGTGAACAGCGAAAACTTGACCCAGTTCATCCGGGCCACCCCCGCAGGAAGGGAGATGAAGGTGCGGATGATGGGCAGGTTGCGGGTAATCAGGATGGACCAGTCCCCGAAGCGCGCGAACCAGCGGTCAGCCCGGTCCAGCTCCTTCCTGGAGATCAGGACGTATTTCCCATAGCGCTCGAAGAACGGCCTCCCGCCCCAGACCCCCAGCCAGTAGGTGATCGCCCCGCCCAGGAGGTTGCCGAAGGCACCGGCCAGGGTCACCCCCCAGATGTTGAACCTTCCGATCGACACGAGATACCCGGAGAACGGCATGATGATCTCCGAAGGAAGGGGGATGCAGGCGCTTTCGATGGTCATGCAGATGACCACGGCGCTGTAACCCCAACTGGAGACGAAACTGACGACCCAGGCAGCGATGGGAGCCAGGATGTGATCTAACATCTTTATTGAAAATTGATAATTGTAAATTTTAAATTGAACATTTTCGGCGTACCTGCCAAGACTCCGTATCCGAAAGAAGGGAAAGTATTGAACGAGAGGTTGAGATCCGTCACTTCTCCTTCCCCCTTCACCGCGTTCAGGGTCAGGACAAAAGGCTCAGGGCGTCACCCTCATGGACGCTTTTGTGGTCCATGCTCTTTAAATAAATTCATTCTACAGCTTCGTCCTTAATTCCGCGATGCGCTGGCGCAGAGCCTGGATCTCCGCGGAGTGGCCTTCCTCGTTCCCCATGGTGGCCATCTCGTGGCGCTTGAAGGCCAGCTCGGTCGCCATCTGGTAGAACCGTCCCAGACGCAGGTAGGCCCGAAGGCCGTCATCCGCGAAGCACCGGATCCGTCGGGAGAGGCGAATCCCGTAGGACCCGACAACCTCGTATTCTCCCTGGCTCAGGGTCCCCAGCTCCACCTCGGTCTGAAGCTCTTTCTGGATCCAGCGCTTCTCCTGGCGCATGGCCAGGGCCGCCAGGACGACCAGCACGAAAAGCCAGCCCCAGTCGCTGAAGATTGTCATAATAAAAGCCCATTGCTGGTAACGGGTCAGCTCGATGAACAGGTTGTGCGTGGCGTGCACCCCCACCCCCAGGGCCAGGAAGAGCAGAGGGAAAAGCACCTTAGGCGTCCATCTCTTGGAATAGCGGATGAGCCCGAAACCCGCGCCGGTGATTCCGGTGTATAGGGAGTGCGAGAACCCGAAGACCCCGGCCCGCATCACGGCCAGGGCCGCCAGCCCTCCCAGCCCGCCCTGGGCGAACTTGCTGATGAAATACAAGAAATTCTCGCTCATCGCAAACCCGGCCCCGATGATCGCGCCGTAGATGATCCCGTCCAGTAGGTCGTCGAACTCCCGGTGCGCAAATACGAAGAAGAGAAGGATCATCAGGCCTTTGGAGACCTCCTCGGTGACCGGAGCCAGGACGCTGGAGCCCATGATGCTCGCCAGGTTCCCCCCGATCAGGCTGACCGGCATGCCGAGGATGACCTCCACGATGATGGAGAGGAAGAGGCTGCCCAGGCTGCCCCAGAGGAAGGCCACAAGGAGGAGCAACCAGGGCTCCTTCTCGTAGCGGTCGAACCAGCCGATCAGCAGGACCCAGAAGACCGTGGGGATGGCCGCGGCGAGGAAGGAGAGAGGGAGGCCGAGGAAGCAGAGCTCCATGGGATTAAAAATTATTGAAAATTGAGAATTGAAAATTGATCATTGAAAATTTCGTCTGGCCGTTTTGATGCTTTTGGCAATGATCGCGCAGAGCTCCTGAGTTTCACGGATCAGAGGCTCTACCCTTTTTAGCGGTAGGAGCTCGGAACGAACGATGACGCGCAGCCAGAACACCGACTCCTTGAGCTCTTTGAGAACGATGCCCATCTTGTGAACGAAATCCGGTTTGGATTCCGCGCCGCAGGCCTCCTCGTAATTCGATCCCGGAGACGTGCCCGATTGCAGGAGCTGCGCGGCGAGGTGCTTGCCGACAGGGGTCTTAGGCAAGGCGTTGACCACCGTGATAATCCGCACGGTGAAATCGAGCAGTCGTTGCGCTAAGATGTCCTGACGTACGAGGCTCACGGTTGCCCTCTTATCCAGCTTTCATCTCGCGGCGGAGCTTGGCGTTCAGGTAAAGGGCCCCAGCCCCGACCAAGACCACGGTGGTCACGATCCAGACGATGCGCCTGACGAGGCCCTGGGACTCCAGGCCGAACAGGCCACCGAGCCAGAACAGGAGGGCATTCCAGAGAATCACGCTGACGGCCGCCAAGCCCCAGACCTTGCCAGCGGGAAACGCGGCCACCCCGGCTACGAGGAAGATGAGCGCCCGGATCCCGGCGAGGAAACGGTTCACGGCCAGGATCCAGAACCCGTGCCGGGCGAAGAGCTTCTCAACTCCCTGAAGCCGCTCCAGGGAAAAGACCTTTCTCCCCGGCCTGAACATTCCCCTGCCCCTCGCCCGGCCCAGGTAGTAGAGGGCCATCACCCCCAGAAGGCTGCCGCAGACTACCGAACAAAAAGCCAACATAAGGTTGGCCTTTCCCTGGCCCACCAGGTAGGCCCCGTAAAGCGTGACTACATCCGATGGCCAGGGGGGAAAGAGGCTCTCCAGGAGGGCGGAGCCGAAGAGGAGAAGATAGAGGGCGGGAGGGTGAGTGAGGGGGGAGAAGAACCTTTCGGTCATTGAAAATTTAATATTGTAAATTGGAAATTGAACAACCTTAAATCCTTTCTCTTTCTCTCGTTATCACTTTCTACTCTTCTCTTGAAGCAGGGCCACGGCCAGGCAGGCCATGCCCAGCCCCTTGCCCAGAGAACCCAGGCCCTCGTGGGTCGTAGCTTTGACCGACACGGCCCATAGGGGAAGGCCGAGGACCCGGGCGATGTTCGCGCGCATGGTCTTCGCGTAAGGAGCGATCCTGGGTTTCTCGGCGATCAGGGTAGCATCCACGTTGACGGGCAGGAGCCTTGCCCTCTTGACCTTGGAGAGCACCAGCTGCAACAGAAAGCGGCTGTCCGCACCCTTCCAGACGGGATCGTCGTCGGGAAAGTGCGTGCCGATGTCCCCCAGGGCCGCGGCCCCGAGCAGGGCATCCGCGACCGCGTGGCAGATTACATCCGCATCCGAATGTCCCGAGAGGCCCTTCTCATACGGGATGCGCACCCCGCCCAAAATCAGGGGACGACCCTTGGCCAGGCGATGGATATCGTAACCCAGCCCAACGCGAAGCTGTGAAGGAAGCGATTTCATAACCTCTCTCTTTAAACCCTATCCCGCCATCCCGAGCAGCGGCAGGAGCAGACGGAGCCCGAGCCAGATGAGGAAAAAGCCGAGGATGTCGAACAAGATGCCGGCCCGGATCATCCTGGTGATGGGCACGAGGCCGGAGCCGTAAACGATCGCGTTGGGCGGGGTTGAGATCGGCAACATGAACCCGTAACTCGCCCCCAGGCAGGCGGCGATGGCGGGCGGGACAGGATTCACGTTCAAGGCCTTGGCCATAGCGATCATAACCGGTATGACCATGTTGGCCGAGGCCGTGTTGGACGTCAGCTCGCTCACCACGATCCCCAGGGCCGTGGCCACGGCCGTCAGGCCCCACAGCGTATTCAGCGAGAGAGAGGTCACGAGGCCCCGGCCCAGGACATCGGCCAGGCCGGTCTTAAACATGAGGTCCCCTAAGGATAGCCCCCCGCCGAAGAGGAGGATGGTCCCCCAGTCGATATGGGCCGCCTGGTTCCAATCCAGGGTGAACCTCCGCTGGGACCAGTTCACCGGCAGGACAAACAGGAGGGCCGCGGCCACCAAGGCCACCACGCTTTCGGGCAGGCGCTCATCGAACCATCGGAAGGCCGGGCTGCCGGTCCCGGTGACCAGGGCCACCACCCCGGGGGAAACCCAAAGGACAACGGCCACCAAAAAGGCGAACGCCGCGTTTTTCTCTCCCACGCTCATCTTCCCGAGCCGCTCGCGCTCCTTTCGGAGATAATCCCGGAGGGCTTCCAGTCTCAGGCTTCCGGCGGGGTGCAAACCGTATAGAAGGAAAAACAGGGCCACAAACATGATGACGATGAGGGGGACGGCGAATTTCATCCACTGCAGGAAGGATATCTTGACCCCGACTTGCTGGGCGATGAGGCCCACGCCGATGAGGTTGGGTGGGGTTCCGACGAGAGTCCCGATGCCGCCCACCGAGGCGGAATAGGCCACCATGAGCATCAATCCCGTGGCGTACCGGGAGAGGACGCGCTCCTGGCCTTTCTCTGCTGCGCCCTTGACCGCGCCGAGGATGCCCACGGCGATGGGAAACATCATCGCGGTCGTGGCGGTGTTGCTCATCCACATCGAGAGAAACCCAGTGATGGCCCCGAAGGCCAGCATCAGCCGGGCCGGGCTGGACCCGATCCAGCGCCGGGACAATATGGCCAGGGCCATCCGGCGGTCCAAGCCCTGGACGAGCATGGCCTGGGCGATGAAGAAGCTCCCGATGAAAAGGAAGATAACCGGGTTAGCGAAGGGAGCCAGGACATCTTTGGCCGGCCCCACCGCGGCGAGGATGCAGAAAATCGGCCCGAGAAGGGCCGTGATCGGGATGGGGATCGCCTCCGTGACCCAGTAGATCACAACCCAGGACAGGATCGCGGCTAAGTGGTGGGCCCGGGGCTCAAGGGAAAGGGGAAGGAGCCATACGAGAAGGCCTGCCAAGGGGCCCAGGAACAATCCCACGGTCCGGCGGATCCGCTCGAACCGCTCCTCGGCCGGGCTGAGAACCTCCCGAGGCGAGAGTTCTCCCAATGCTTGAAGCGCAATCATGTGGACAGTTTAAATCCGCTTTCTTTTGGAAAGCATGAGAGAAGCCATTTTTAGGTCCTCAGGGGTCGTGACCTTGAGGTTCCTCGCCTCCCCGGGGAAAATGCTCACCCTTCCTCCTGCCCATTGATAGATGGCGGCGTCGTCCGTAGCCCGGAAGCCCTCCCTTTCCGCCCTCTCATAGGCCTCGAGAATCGCGGGATAGGGAAAGACTTGAGGGGTTTGGGCGCGCCAAAGAACGCTCCGGTCGAGCGTGGAGATGACCATCCCCTTTTCCACGCGCTTCAGGGTATCGGCCACCGGGATCGCCACCAAGACGCCCTCCCTTTTTCTCAGGAGCCTCCGGATAGAACCCTCGACCAGGTTTCGGGTGACGCCGGGCCGTGCGGCGTCGTGGATCAAGACGACGTCGGCGTCTTGGGAAATGGCCCGAAGCCCGAGGAGCACCGAATCCTGCCTCTCCGCCCCCCCCATTACCACGCGGACCACCTTGCCCAGACGGTGTCTCCCGACCAGCGCTTCGGCCCGGCCGCCGAATCCTTTCGGCACCACGAGCACGACCTGCGAGATCCGCCGGGACCGCTGGAAAACGAGGAGGGCATGAACGAGGACGGGGAGCTTCCCCAAGCGAAGGAACTGCTTGGGGATACCCCCCCCCATCCTTGTGCCGCGCCCTCCGGCCACCGCCAGGGCGACGGTCTTCATTTAGAGGCCTGCATCATCTTCAGCTTGATCTTTGCGAACACCATCCTTCCGGCCGAGGTCTGGATCGTGCTGGTCACCTGCACGTCCATGGTCCGGCCGAGCTTGGTGGCGCCGTCGTCCACCACCACCATCGTGCCATCTTCCAGATACCCGACCCCCTGGTTGGGGCCGGTGCCGCGCTTGACGAGATAAATGGAGAGCTCCTCGCCCGGCAGAAAGATCGGGCGCAGGGCGTTGGACAGCTCGTTGAGGTTCAGGACCGGCACCCCGTGCAGGGCGGCCACCTTGTTGAGGTTGAAGTCGTTGGTCATGATCTTGGCCTTCAGGGCCTCGGCCATCTTCACCAGCTTGGCATCCACTTCCTTGATCTCCGGGAATTCGGTATCATCGATCTGCACGCTCACCAGCCGGTTCTGCTGGAGCTGGGCCAGCACGTCCAGCCCCCTCCGGCCCTTCGCCCGGCGGAGCGGGTCCGGGGAGTCGGCGATATATTGAAGTTCCCGCAGGACGAATTTGGGGATGATGAGATTACCCTCGACGAATCCACTCTGACAGATCTCCGCGATCCGGCCATCGATGATGACGCTGGTATCGAGAATCTTGTCGCCCCCGCTCCGGGGGGACGCCTTGGGGCGCGCGACCTTACCCGCTGTCCGGGTCCGGCCTTCGATCCACAGGATCCCTAAGATGGACCCGGCCAGGAGCACACCCAGGATCGTCCCGAGACCGCTCCAGATGAGTTTCGCACCGCCAAAATTGTACCCGAGAAGATATCCGATCACTCCGCATAATAGAATCAGAAATATCCTCACCGCTATAACCACAGCTCGAAGTCACCCCCTTTCCGATAGGACTTGAGAGAAAAACCATGAGATCCTCCTTCCTTTCACCTCCTTTCGTATGTATGCATTTTTCATGATCCAAACCCACACTCCGTGTCCTGCTTATGTATAGGATAATTATACTCCATTTCCGGCGAATTGGCAAGGGGCGGAATTCCTAAAAGAGCGCAGACAGGGCCTGACGGATATCACGGACCAGGATCACCTGCAGGCCTTTTGGAACCGGACCAGCCCGCTTGGAATCCGCCATCACGCAGACAGTGAACCCTAATTTACGCGCCTCCTTGAGTCGTCCCTCGTTCTGGCTGGCCGGGCGGACCTCCCCGCCCAGCCCGACCTCTCCGATGGCCACGGCTCCCTTATGAATGGGCTTGTCCTTGGAACTCGAGGCTACGGCCGCGAGAATGCCCAGGTCCACCCCGGGGTCCTCCAAGCGGACCCCCCCAGCGACGTTCACGAACACGTCCTGCATTCCGAGAGAGATCCCCGCCCGTCGCTCGAGCACGGCCAGAAGCATGGACAGGCGGCGGTGGTCCACCCCGTTGGCCACGCGCTGGGGGACCCCGTAGTTCGCGGGAGCGACCAGGGCCTGGACCTCTACGAGGAGAGGCCTCGTCCCCTCCAGAGCACAGACCACGGCCGAGCCGCCTTGCTCCGCAGTGCGCTCAGACAGAAAGACCTGGGAGGGGTTCTCCACGCCCCGCAGACCCTCGCCGGTCATCTCGAACACCCCGATCTCGTCCGTGGCCCCGTATCGGTTCTTCACGGCCCGCAGGATGCGGTAGGCCTGATGCCGGTCGCCCTCGAAATAGAGCACCGTATCCACGATGTGCTCCAAGGTCCGCGGACCGGCCAGGGTGCCATCCTTGGTCACATGGCCGACCAGAAAGGTCGCCACGCCTTTGGATTTAGCCATTCGCAACAACTCCGCACCGCATTCCCGGACCTGTCCCACGCTTCCCGGGCTGGACGCCAGGTCCGGGCGAAACATGGTCTGAATGGAATCCACGATCAGGGCTCTTGGGGAAAGCCTCTGGACATTCTCCTTGACCGCCTCCAGGTCGGTCTCGGCCAGAACATAGAGGTTCTCCGAGGACGCTCCGAGGCGGCCGGCTCTTAACTTGGTCTGCTCGAGGGACTCCTCTCCCGATACGTACAGGGTCACCGCGCCCTGCCTGGCGACCTGCTCCCCTAACTGCAGGGTCAGGGTGGATTTCCCGATGCCCGGATCGCCCCCGATCAGAATGAGGGAGCCTGGAACAATGCCCCCTCCGAGAACCCGGTCCAGCTCTCCGATCCCAGTCAGGAGCCTCTGAGAGGAGGAGGACGAGATCTCCGAGAGACGCTTGGGCTCGGCATATCCTCCCGACGGGGCACGGGATGGAGAGCGTTTCTCGGGACGGACGACTTCCTCAACGAAGGTGTTCCATCCCCCGCAGGACGGGCACTTCCCCAGCCACTTCTGGGAGTCGTGCCCGCACTGCTGGCAGACGAACAGAGTCTTCTGGGCTCGAGGGATCACGACTCTTTACCCCTCAGTTACTTCCCAAACACGGTCAACGAAAAGTACTTTTTGGGATTCGCCTTCACGTCCTTGACCAGGTCATCCACGTCGGCAACGGTGCGCTTCATATCCTCATAAAGCGTCTTGTCGTTCAGGAGCTTTCCCATCGTGCCCTTATCGCTTTGGGCCTTGGCCATCAGGGAGTCCAGGCGGGACGAGGCTGATTCCAACCGGGTCAGGGTCGTCTCGATACGCGGCTGGCTTCCCTCGGCGATCTTGCGCATCTCCGAGGAGGCGACCTTGAAGTCCTTGACCGAGGTCCGGATGTCGCCCTGGTTCTCCTCCAAGAGCTTGCGCAGGTCCGCGGTCGCCACCTGCAGATTGTCCAAGGAGGTGCGCACGGACTTCACGTTTTCCTCGGAGATCACCTTCTCCTGGAGCGTAGCCAGGATCTCCTCGGCCCGGACCGCGACCATCCCGAACCGGGCGATGGTTTCGGTGATGCCCACGCTCAGGGTGCCCTGGATGGGCTGTCCCGGAGGCAGAGGATCCGGACTCGAACCCGGGGTTATGTACATCCGTTTGTCGCCCATCATGCCCACGTCCACGATGAAGGCCCGGGCATCCTTCTTGAGCTGGATGTCCCTTTCGATCAACATGGTAAGCTCGATCTTATCCTTGACTAAGCGGATGCTCTGGACCTTGCCCTTGCGCACCCCGAGGACCGTGACCCCGTCCCCCTCCCGCAGCCCACCGGTATCGTTGAACAGAGCCTTGACCTCGTAATGTTTGCCCTTGAACCGGGCTTCGGAGAGCCAGATGACCCCGAAGACCGCGATCAGGATGGCGATGATGACCACGGCACCCACCTTGACTTCGCTACCACGCTCAACCATAAGTCCTCATTCTCAAGGGTTCGATTTTGGAATGATCTGCGGCCTCAGCCGGCCTCGATCGGCCCTGAGGACTCCCCGCGGATGAATTGCTGCACGATCGGACTGCTGCTGGCCTGTATCTCCTGGGGTGTGCCCAGGAAGATGATCCTGCCCTCGTAGAGCATCGCGATGCGGTCCGCGATCTTGTAGGCACTCTGCATGTCGTGGGTCACGGCCACCGAGGTGATCGAGAGTCCCTTCTGGAGCTGGCGGATGAGCTCGTTGATCTTGTCTGCCATGATCGGGTCCAGGCCCGTGGTGGGTTCATCGTAGAGCACGTACTGGGGGTCCATGGCAATGGCCCGGGCCAGGCCTACCCGTTTTTTCATCCCCCCGGAGAGCTCCGCCGGCTTCAGGGACTCGACCCCTTGAAGGCCGACCATCTTGAGTTTCCGGGCCACGATCTCTTCCACCTTGCCATTGCCCATCTGGCGGTGCTCTCGCAGGGCCAGGGCCACATTCTCGCCCACAGTCAGGGAGTCGAACAGCGCCGCCCCCTGGAAGAGCATTCCGAAATGTTTGCGCAGATCCTTCAATCCCGACGGGCTCAAGCCGCCCACGTCCTTTCCCTCCACCAGGACCTTCCCCCCGTCCGGTCTGAGAAGCCCGATGATGTGCTTGAGGAGCACGCTCTTTCCGCAGCCGCTCCGCCCGATAATCACCATCGTCTCCCCGGTTTTGATCTCCAGGGTAACCCCCTCGAGGACCCGCTGGTGGCGGAAGGACTTGTACAGGTCCTGAATCTGGATCATGTCCTGAAGATCGTGGTCGCCACGAGGTAATCGCAGACCAGGATGAGCAGCGAGGAAGCCACCACGGCCTTGGTCGTGGCCCGGCCCACCCCCTCGGCCCCGCCCCCGGTGGTGAACCCGTGATAGCAGCCCATCGTGGCGATGATCATTCCGAAGACCGCGGACTTGAGGAGCCCGCCGAAGACGTCGCGCATCGTGAAATATAGCCTCAGGCCGTCCAGGTAGACTTGGGGCTCCACGCGCAGGGTGAGCACCGCGACCACCCCTCCGCCGACGATGGCCACGAAGTCCGCGAACACGACCAGGACGGGAAGCATGATCGCTGCGGCCACGAAACGCGGCAGGACCAGAAATTCAATCGGGTCCAGGGCTAAGCTTTCCATGGCATCGATCTGCTCCGTGACGCGCATCGTGCCCAGCTCCGCTGCAATGGAAGCGCCGACCCTGCCGGCCACGACCAGGGCCGTGAGTACCGGCCCAAGCTCGATGATCACAGCCTTGCATACGCCGTATCCCAGGTAAATGACCGGGGTCTTTCCGGCGATCTGATACATTGCCTGCACTGAAGCCACCATGCCGGTGAACACCGAGGTGAAGGCCACCAGGGGCAGGGAGTTCACCCCGATCACGCTCATTTGCTCGATGGTCAGCTTGAAGCGCTTAAAAAGCGAGGGCAGGGCGGCGTAAATCCGACCCAGGAGGGTGAAGATCCCTCCCACGTAAGCCAGGCTGTCTATGACCCGATCTCCGAGGACGACCAGGTGAGAAGTCATGCTTACAGACCCCTTTCCTCGGGATTAGCCGCCACTTGACCCGGTAGGGCCAAGTCGCCGAATCTGGTGAGGTCGCCATTAAATTGCAAATGGAAATCCCCCGTGGGTCCGTTTCTCTGTTTAGCTACAATAGCAGTTACATTCCAGTTAGAATCGGTTTGGTCTTCTTCCTTCTGCGGATGAAGAAACATAACCACATCCGCGTCCTGTTCGATAGCCCCGGACTCGCGCAGGTCCGAGAGCACCGGGCGGCTGCCCTTGCCGCGCTTCTCCACATCCCGCGAGAGCTGGGACAGGGCGATGACCGGGATGGCCAGCTCCTTGGCCAGGGCCTTGAAGGACCGGCTGACCGAGGAAATCTCCTGCTGGCGGTTCTCCGCGTCCCGGGGGCCCTGAACGAGCTGCAGAAAGTCCACGTTGACCAGGCCCAGGTCGGCGACCTCGGCCTTCAGGCGCCGGGCC
>Ga0315296_10003660_pt1 | contig 12777 bp, 14 predicted proteins | sample YL17G14_18_MG_FD_203921 | JGI IMG/M metagenome (GOLD analysis project Ga0315296, IMG submission 203921) | Sediment microbial communities from Yellowstone Lake, YNP, Wyoming, USA - YL17G14_18 | ecosystem: Environmental > Aquatic > Freshwater > Lake > Sediment | place: USA: Wyoming | collected... | reverse complement strand
CTGCTGAGTTCTCGATATGCCACTAGGTTTGGCTGATGAATAAAGAGCATTAGGGCTACCGCTTCTTTGGCGGTTATGCTATCTGCTGGGATTACTAGTTGTATCTTGCCATCTGGGGTCTGCTCGATTATTCCTTCTAACTCCGGCGTAGGTTGGATCTGCGAAGTGCGTTGTGTGCCTATCTGTGTTGGGATCGCAGTGGGTGGGACGACTTGCGGGGCAGGCAGTTCCTTCATGAATTCCTCGAATCTCTCCCTAACGTACTCGTAGTCTCCTTCCAGTTCTATCTCGGAGCCATCCGCACGGCGGATCTTGAACCTGAGCTTTCGGTCACTTGACATTGGAGGCCACAGCAGGACAATTGGTCCTAGAGCCTATTTCTCTTTTGATCTTCAAGGTTCACGATGGAGAAGAGCGCTAATCTCTTCCTTTCCTGAGGACCTTTCCTGGGAGGGCCTTTCTGTGTCTTTTTCCTTCGATGACGATTTTGCCGTTCACGATGACATATTTGATTCCCTCTGGGTATTGGTGCGGGTTTGTGTAGGTGGCTTTGTCTGCAACTGTATCTTCATCGAAGATTACTAGGTCAGCCCAGTTTCCCACTCTCACGAGGCCTCTGTTCCAGAGACCTATCTTTCGAGCAGGCAAAGAGGTCATTTTTCTGATTGCTTCTGGCAGAGGGAGTAGCTCTTCTTCCCGTGAATACTTGCCTAGGACACGGACGAAGGTTCCGTAGCTTCTTGGGTGTGGCTTTGCTCTTCCAAGTGGGCCATAGGGAGCTTGTGCTCCGGCATCTGATCCGATCATTGAGAATGGGCTTGACAGTACTTTTCTCATGTCGTTTTCATTTATCATGAAGAGCACTATTCCTACCCTGCTTCTTTCTTCGATGATAAGGTCGAAGATGAAATCGAAAGGATCTTTTCGCTTGGCTTTCGCCAGGTCCGATATTCTCTTGCCCTGATAGTTCTTATGCTTCTCTGAGGAGGTGATCAATACGTTCTCTGGGCCTGCTGTTCCGACCAGGTTTTCCCATCCTGGAATTCCTTTCCGGATTTCGCGTCTAATTCTCAGCCTCGTCTTGGGATCCTTCAGTCTGTTGATCATTTTCTCGGTTCCGCCTTCGTGAGCCCAAGATGGGATTCCAACGTCGAGACCTGTTGCTCCAGCTGTGTACGGGTAGACATCGCATGTTACGTCGATGCCCTGATCTCTAGCCTCCTGGATCATGGCCAGCGTCTTCCTGACCTTGCCCCAGTTTCTCTTCCCGGCCGCCTTATGATGTGAGATCTCGACAGGGATTCCCGCTTCCCTTCCTATGGTTATTGCCTCACGGACTGAAGAGATCAGGGGATCTCCTTCGCCTCGGATGTGAGAAGAATATATGCCTCCGTACCGTGCAACTACCTTGCACAGTTCTATGATCTCTCTTGTCTTCGCGTAGCAGCTTGGTGAGTAGATGAGACCCGTGCTTAGGCCGAACGCACCCTCTTCCATACATTGGGCAGTCAATGCCTTCATCTTGGACAGTTCTGAGGGAGTTGGCTTCCTGGCGACGAACCCCATGACCATCGTCCTGATAGGCACGTTGCCTACAAGTGGAGCTGCGTTCAATGCTATCCCGCTCATTTGCAGCTTTCGCAGAAACTCGTCGAAGCTCAGCCAGTCCCAGTCGATCTCTTTTGCCCATTCTCCTGCATATTTCCGTGCCTCTTCGCGTGTGTGTTTGTTGAGGGGGGCTGGAGAGCTGCCGCAGTTGCCGATCACTTCAGTGGTGACTCCCTGTCTGATCTTGCTCTCTGCTAGAGGGTTGACGAGAAGCTGTAGGTCGGAGTGGCTGTGAATGTCAATGAATCCCGGTGTCACTACGAGACCTTCGGCATCTATCTTCTCCTTGGCGGAGCCGTTGAGTTGGCCTATGGATCTGATTCTTCCTCCGGCTACGCCAATGTTTGCTTTGTACCAAGGATTGCCTGCTCCGTCAATTATCTTCCCGCTCAAAATGACCAGATCGTGCTTCAACTTCAATCACTATTCTGGACGATCATAGGTCATGTATGGACTAGATGTGCTTTTCCGCTCTGCGCAATTGCCAGAGAAAGCATGCGACTCGATTACATCCGCAGAACCGCATGCCCAGTTTCAAATTAACCTTTTATTGCTGAAATGATGCGTCCATACTGGGCGGCCGTAGTCTAGCCTGGTCTAGGACATAGTAAGACGTCCAATGGCCTTCCATCGGAATGTACGTCGCCAGAAGTGACATTGAGCAACGATACATTGCCGGAAGACAGCCAACAACCCGGGTTCAAATCCCGGCGGCCGCACCATCCTAGCGGCTGCAATTCTGGGTTTGAGGATCTCTCTGGGCTGCCCTTTGCTGCCGAATAGTTCTATCAGATCTTTCTGTCTGGGTGGGGGCCACAGCTCCGCGTGAGTTTATGATCGGGTAGAACTCAAATGTGCAGATATTCCGTGGTCTCCGGCTAGAGTTTCAGGATCCTTAGGGTTGCCTGATTCACTTTGTGCTTTTTCATCATGTGTTGCATTCATACGACATGCAATTTGAGGCGTTCGAAAGATCGGACAGGAAAAGGCTTTCTGAGTTCTTGGTTAGACTGAGTAGTTGCATGATTGCAGCTCTATTTTGTTTTTGTCTGACTAAGTTCAGGCTTGGAGAACCGATCCAGAGAAGCCTCAGCTACGGCGCCACAATGGCTACGATGTTTTCTAGTCCTTTCTTTTGGCGTTTGACGTAGCGGCCGTCTTCCAGTTTGTTGAGCAGTCGGCTGATGGCGTATTCCGGGAGGCTTAGGAATTGGGCTATTTCTGTTTGGCTAGTTGGGCCGTGTTCTTCTAGGTGGAGGAGGAGTTTGACTGCTTGGATGCGTTGGTCTGCTTGTTTTGGGAAGACTTCGGCTAGTTGCTGATCCATGTCTTCGGCCAGGAGTTGGGGTGGAACTGCTTCTCGGACTTGGTCAACGGTGATGGGCGGTGAGCTGTTGGCGTGTTCTTGGTGGTCGAGGGTGAGGGTTAGATACTTGAGGAAGCGTCTGAAGATGCCTCGGCTCATTTTCGCGAGTAGGAGTAGGGCGTCGTGTGTGTAGGGGTCGGGTCCGTTGAATTTGTCTTCGTAGAACTTGGTGATGGCTTCGGGTTTCAGGGGGTTGAGTTCGATTCGGTTCATTTTGCCGAGGAAGAAGTGGCCTCGGAAGAGCTCCTTCTGGAACGTGATGACTATGTTCGGTTGCCTGCGGGATTGGGCGAGTCTGTTCCAGATCCAGTGAATCGTCTCTAGGTCGGTGGCGACGCGTCGCATGTCGGTCTTGGAGTAGTCTGGAAGGTCGATGAGGATTGTTCTAGTTTCAGTGAGGACTTGGAGGAATGTGTCGTGTCGCAGTCGTTCGACTAGGCTTTTTCCAGCCATTCCTTCGGCCTCGGCGAAGTTGAATGAGAGCAGGCCTTCGAGCATTGTCGTGTGTCGGAGCACCTTGCTGAAGGCGGCATCTGACTTGTTGATTTGACTGCGATCAGGCATTCTGCCTCGAAGCGCGTGACCCAGTTTGCTTGAATACACCTTCTTCAAGCGTTCAGCAAGATTGTCGTCGCGAGTCAGGAGATCGGGGATGAGTTCTGCTGGCCGCCGCCATTTGAAACGAAAGGTGACACCGTTGGCCTTGGATTGTTGGAGAGTGTGGGCGATGGCCGATAGCGCGCTTGTCTTTCCAACTCCCTGATAGCCAATGAGAGCGTATAGGCCGCCTTGTGCGGCTGTGAGCTTGTGGCATAGGCCGGAGACTTCGTCTGGCATTAGGTACTGGTCGGCTATCCATGTCGAGGCTCTCGTCTCGGCTGCGATGTGCGAGGCCCATTCCCTGAGGTCTGCAAGACGATTCTCAGATGGAGTCTGCCCAGTTGAAGCCAAGTTGGCCGCCCCCCACAAGAAGCCTACTGCCTCGTTGCAGATATGCTTGAGAGATAATGGAAAGTGTCCCCACACTCACAGTCGAACGCGGAGCACCTTGGCCCAAGCGGGTTGATTTGAGCGCTCTGCAAACATATGGCCCATCGCCAGTGCATTCAGTCCGGGCGGTCGGCCGTATCAATATCTCTGTGATTGTTTTGAACCTTGTTGGGTCCGGGTCCCGCCTGGTCCACCACTCTTGGCGCGCGCGCTGGCAAATTGTCAAGGAACTAGCCAGTGGAAAGATAGCTGTGAAAAGGCAGATGGGACAAGAACTGAGTATTATACATTAGTTCATTGCCACCAAACTCCACTCCCACGAGCAATCACGATTTACCTTCTTGCCCTCCATTGTGATCAACGCAGACTGAAATGCCACGATATATCATGAGACTTTCAAAAACCTCTGAAAGGATATGTGAGTATCTAGTTATTATTTTTCTGTGTAGGACTAATGTTTTCTGAATACAAAAGCGACTATGGATTTTCAAGAATTCTGGTATATACATTCCAGCCCTAAACCTTATATACCTAACTCCGTTTTCTGTATATCTGAATACGGAGAAAAAGCCTTGCTATCCTTCAGCGTTAGTCGAGATGGATATCTTTGTAGTGTGGGTTGGCCCTATGTCTGAAACCGACCGTAAGTTGGATGAGATATGCAGGCGCCTTGATACTCTGATAGCTCTGTTCAAATTGAGTAACAGATCTAGTATTAGGGACTACAAGACTGATCTTGCTAAGGATGAGGTGTACGAAAAGATCTTGGAACTGACAACGGAGCCACTGAGCTACTCTGAACTCGCTCTAAGAGTATCGGAGGCTCTCAATGTTGCGGAAATCACTGTCAAGAAGAAAATCGCTGAGCTGAAAGAGATGCATTTGCTGTCAACACAAAGACAGGGTAGAGAAGTCTTCTATGAGAATACAGGTCTACTCGAATAGGAGTGTGAAGAACATGCCTAATGATGAACAAACAGAGTTGCTCCGCGAAATTCTCAAATGGACTCGTTTCACTGCAATGAAAGAGGTAAAGGACACTCTCAGCGCGGCCTTGGATACACCTCAGAAGAAGCAGATTTACCAACTGAGTGATGGAGAAAAGAGCGGCATCGAGATCTCGAAAGCTGTAGGGACTAGTCACACAACTGTTCACAATTACTGGAAAGCTTGGGCGAAGGTTGGCATCGTTGAGCCGCTTAGAGCGCGCGGGGGAGATAGATACAAACGCTCATTTGATTTGGAGGATTTCGGAATCGGGCCGTGATGGTGGTGTGGTTATTTGGACATTGAGTCTGCTAAAGAAGATCTTCAAGAAATCACAGAAAAGCTAGATACGATAATAAGGCTACTTGCGATTAGTGCCGCGGGACAGAAAACTCTTCGGGAAAAAGTTTCAATTCTTTATTCGTCAGGTTTTCGACCTAAAGAGATAGCAGATCTTCTGAGCAAGACACCTAACCACATCAGAGTTGTTTTGCACGAGTTGAAGAAGAGGAAAAAGCAGAACGTGGAGGAGCTGAACAATGTCTGACAACCTTGACGTGAATCTTCTTCAGGCGATCAAGAACTCTTTGGATGAAGTCAAATCAATCTTGACCTTGGTTAACGCAGAGAAGCTGGAGGAGACCAAGAAGAAACTCCTTCCTGAGGGTTCCATTAAGCGAAGAATCTATGAGCTGTGCGATGGTACCAGAACAACGAAGGAGCTAGCTGATGCCATCAAGAAGGAAGTGCCATACGTCAACTCCTATCTGAGTATTCTGCGCCGTGAAGGACTGATACGAACCATGAATAAGGACGGAACGCAGATTCACGAACAAGCATTCTAACCCAATCTGCCATTAGAACTTCAAGGCCAGGTGAGAGTCGAGACATGTCAAACGAAGAAAATGGCATCAAGGATAAACTCGAACAAATCGATAACAAACTCGAAAGAATAAAGAGCGACACACACAACGTAAATAGAATTTTGACCATTTCTAACTCTACCATCATCGTACAGGAACTCAGAAAGATCATCACAGGATCGAAGATTAGAGCAGCGATTCTCCATCTTACAAGGGAGGAAATCGGCGCAGGCGACCTGGCCAAGGCGATCGGAATAGATCACCACAACCTTCCCAAATACATGAAGCCGTTCCTTGGGAACAGAGGGTATATTTCAGCCATGCAGAGAGGTCGAGAGAGGTTCTTTCAGCGATCAGAACTCGTCGATCTTGTGGGATTTGAATCAATACTTGAGTTCAAGAACTTGATAGAATCATGGCAGAAAGATAGCCATAGGTAGCCAGGAAACTCCAGCCAGACAACGTAGATGAAGATTGAGTTGCTGACAGCGTTCTTTCATCTTGCAGTCGTAGTTCATACTTCTGTCACTTTGCTTACAATGTACACGACTCTTAGGAGTGAGTCATGCAGACAAAGGCTATTGTGGAAGCTTTTTGGGGCAGAGTGTGTGATGTTCCTAGTGACATCGCTGCTGTTCTTCTTCAATATCAAACCTCCCAGTCTTCTTAGCCTGCTTTCAGGTCTAGTTTACATTAGCACAGCGTCATTCGTCATCTGTGTCGAGATTCCAGGTTATCTAATTCTCTCAAGAAGGGATGAAGACACCGTAGGGCGACTGAGACAGATTAGACAGGCTCTGATAGAGACAAGGTATTCGTTCGATCATGTTCAAAAATTGAAGACCCAGACAGAAGACAGCTCCAGTGTTCTCTTGGAACTCAGGCTGAGCGATCTTCTCAACGAGTTCATTAATTCATGTGAGCACTTGAACAACGTTGACAGGGATTTTTGGGGACTAGTGCTCTCCGAAACGACCAATGCAATCAAAGATGTTTCGAACAGCAGTAAGCATCCGATACCAAGAATCGTAGACTTTCTATCACTTGCTGGCTTGAGTTTCTTGATAGCACAGATCCTCAAATTGCTGGAGTGAACAAGTCCATCATTAGACAAGCAACTCCCTCAAGACACGGGTCCAGATAGATATGAGTGCGTACCAGTACTGCTGGACTATGATGGTGGCCTTGGCCGACTCGCCCGAAGAAGTCTTTCCACAAGGTTCTCTTTCCTGGAATACATTTCTTCCTCAAATAGTGAGATGAGTTTGTTAATCAACCGCTTGTATGGAGCCACAAGTTCATTCATCAAAACATATTCAACAAACTCATGCCGCAACGCGTCCAAGGCCCTTGCTTCGTTCGCTTCATAGATGCGGATTGTTGTACCGGTGACTTCGCCACTCTTAGGACCATTGTTTGGCATCCACTCAAACTTGAGCTCCTGCCCCATCTGGAACTTCTGTTTAAGGTGAATTAGCTCTGTCTCCAATCGTTGAAGAATATCGTTGTGGCTATTCTTGGGGGCCTTGGACAATGAGTTCACCTAATGCGAAAATTCATCGGGCGTTGACCGAACCAGAATGATTTCGCATTCATCAAAATCGATCAGCTCTCTCGCTCTCGACTGTCTCTCCACGCCTCGTGCTCGCGCATCTGCTTCCGCCATTCCTCCTCGTCTTCGCTGAGATCGTATGGGTTCTCTATTCCGCGAGCTCTCTCCTCAGCTCCGAACTCTGCTTCCCACTTGGCTGCGTATTCTGCCTGCAGCTCGTAGTAGCATTCCTTGCAGACCTGTCCGTACTTGTATTCGTCCTCGGTGCCGTAGCCGTATCCAGGGCTGTGGCCCCCTCCCCCCTGCCCCAAGAACTCTCTTGACCTTGGATCGAACACGTGGTGGCGCACGACTCTGGTGGGAAAATAGCATTGGGACTTGTTTAGGAAGTGTCGTATGGATTAGGCACGCGATCTCTGTTGGTCACACGCCCTCTCCCCTTATATGCCGCAAGAACACGTCCTTCCGCTAGAGATGTTCAAGTGTGGATCTAGCTGAGAATCTAAGCAACAGTTTTGAATATGCAAAGAAACTGTTCAGCGACGCTGGAAGAATGATCATGTTAATCATACTAAACATCATACCGGTGGTCAATTGGATCGTTGTCGGCTACGCCACGAAAGTGCTGAGAGAACCTCCAGGGAGTGAAGTGCCTCCGAAGCTGGAGAGATACTCGGATCTATTCATCGAGGGAGCAAAAGTCTTCTTTGCCTCACTCGTCTACATGATCGTCCCGCTAATACTAGTCGCGGCAGGCATCGGGTCCTTTGTTGCCGCAATGATCCTGAAGGGCGGTCCAGATTTCATAACGAGAGGATTCAGTTTCGGTGAGATTCTCTTGTTTGGTGGTGCCGCGCTATTGTTTGTTCTCATTGGAGCGGTTCTCGCATTCATTCTGTTCATAGTCCTCGGAGCAGGTGTCGCCCATATGATCAAGACAGGAAGCTTCGGAAAGGCTTTCGCATTCGGTGAGATCCTAGAAGCGATTAGAAGGATCGGGTGGGGAAAGTACCTCGCCTGGATATTTGTAGTTGCAGCAATCGCCGCCATAGTCGGCGTAGTGGGGGGAGCGATACCTTTCATAGGATGGCTGATTCAAGTGACTATCTCACCAGCCCTCATGGTATTCTTCTTCAGATCCCTCGGACTAATCTACAGTGAGAGCACCAAGTAGTGCCTTCGTGCTTCGAGAGTCATAAACCCAGGACGATTATGGCCAGAAGCGAAGACCACAATACTAACAGTGAGTTCTGTTTTGATGCCTTAATCGGGGTAGTTTCGGCTGGGTCTCCTGGGTTGCATGATTCTTCTCAACAGAGAGCAGGCCGCCTGTGGGCCGGCAGATCAACCTGGTCTAGCCTATCTACCCTAGTAGATCACAGCGTGCCGAGTCTGTCTCGTTCTTGCAGGAGTTCATGATGGTCCGAGTCGCGATTTCTGGCGGTTTATGGTTCTGCTGGGTCTGCTGTTCACAGCATGGTGTTTGTGTCAAATTGTCTTGACCTAGTTTCTCCTGCCATTACATGATATCTATTCCCTTTTTCACGGCATATGGAGATATGTTGATGCCAAACTCCTTGAGAGTCCTGAAAGTTCTCTCATTCATCTTGCTCCAGTGACCTTTCCATGCTTTGTTGAAATAGCGGTCAATGTCATGGATAATCATGAGATCCCTTAGTAGCCCCAGAAAGCTCTGATTCATCATTTCCCCTTCTACGTGCTTGGATTCGATCTCAACGAAATTCGCAGGTATCACTTTGTCGAGACGCTCCAGAGTAGTTATCCCCATGTCGCGTAGCTCGCCAATGACCATATCATCTAGATCATACAATACTGGATCGACTCCCTTCTTGACCAGCTGTCCGAATTTATTGTTGAGGTACGTCTTGAGAGAAGTTGAGTCTATGGGGATGCCAAGGTCGCCTGATTGAGTCTTCTTGTCAACCACGGCCGCATATTGGTCTATTTGCCCTGCAATAGTGTCAAATTCCCGATCCACTGACTCCAAGTTGCCGGCGAGAATGTAGAACCTTCGCCTGATATCTTCGGGTAGGACGCCTGCGAACTTGTAGTTTCTGTCGTGCTCAAATTCCGCCCAAGCGTGCTGCAATATCGTCTTCACTTGAATCTCAAAACAAGCGTGCCTGAAGATCTTGTTCTCTGGAAGCTGTTCTCTAGTCTTCCCCAGGGTGGCGACAAGGTGGATGGAGCGGTACCCAACCCTGTCAGTGCCCAACTCCACCGACTTGTCGACTGAATGCTTGGGTATGACTGCAAAAGCTTTCTTCACCAGATTCGCGACCTTGACCGCATCCGACTGTATGTAAGTAATGACCCTAACGCCAGCCATGTCCGTTATTTCTACGAGTGGATCCTTGTACTTCTCCCGGGAAGCCTTGCGTTGAAAGCTCTCAACTTCCTTCGCTCTGCTGGATATGCTGTGGTAGTTCACTGATTCGGCATCCAACACTTCCTTGATGATTGCCGCCACTCTTCCTGCGAGCGCTTCGTACATGGGTCTCAGTTGAGAATAGTGTTGAGCAGCTTCTCGCATCTTTGGCGAGACGGACATAAGTATCGCTAGACACTATCGAAATGCAGTATTTACAAGTATTCTCCTGCTGTAACCATAGGAACCCGGCTGATGCTCCAGGCCTTTTGCCCACCACAGTGGTAGCGGAGTGGCCACGAACGCACGCTGCCGACGTCATGAGCCGCTGGATTCAGGCATACAGTATGGCCTAAGCGGCTGATTCTGGTGGCTAGTAGGCTTGCAAGGAGGGAAATGGGTGAAAGTGCTAGTCGGCCAGACCAAGCATCGTCTTAATCTACTGAGACCGGTAGATCAGTCCGACGTCATTTTGTGATTGTTAGGCTGAGATCCTTAGGATCAGTGGGCGTCTTGCCGTCTATCAACAGATACACTCCGATTCTTACCTTCACAGTCTCCAGACCTTCCGCCATTTTGGTTAGCGCAAGAACTTCTTGATCCAATTTGGGGTCTGTCGAACCAATAGTCTTGCCGTATTGGAACGTAGTACCGAGTTTTGGTAGCTCTTGACCTGCCAAATCAGTAATCGAGACGTGTCGAATCCCTTCCGTTGTGAGATTGAAGATCACAGTAATCTGATGACTCTTGCCATCAATGTTCTTGAGCGTGAAAGTGATCCTACCAGATTTGCCGTTCTTTATTGACGCTTCACGATCTTGGCCTTCTATTTTCAGATCAGCAAGTTCCACAGGTAGGCTTGGGGAGGCTCTGTAAGAGACTAGGAAGACAATTACTGACGTGAGTGAACTCAAGGCTACAACTGCAATGATCAGCCATACCCACATCGACGCTTTGCTACGCTTCAACGCAGGTCCCTTAAGCCGCACTGCCAGCTACAAGATCGCAATGCTATTTAGGTCTTCATGACACGCTGGGATTAGAGCGTGAAACTTTGTTGCGTGTTTCATGTGCTCGGTAAAGTTCCATTGGTTTTCCGAGTTTTCCTGTCCAGTTTCGCATGAGAATGTGCATGTGCCTATATCTGGCTTGGCGCTGAAATTTCTCCCTAGGTCTTTTCGGGCTTGATTGTGTTTTGCCTCAGGCCGTGAATCGTCTCCAGAACCTTTGAAAGCACATGCCACCCAACCATCGCAGAAAGGACTTCAAAGAGCCTCGATAGGTTCCTCTACTATTCACAGACACGCGACCAAGCCAAAACTCAACAAGATGCCGCCCCTCCAAACTGATCCCTCAGAAACATGTTAAGGCTTCAAGAATTATATAATTAGATACGAAGCCATAATACTGTCTGAATCGCTAGTACTTTTTGGTGCTTGTCTTCATTCCTTGGAGGTCTTCTTTCACAGACAGTTTGCACACTGCGGCACCAGCCACAACCAGCATGCATCCTATCCACAGACTCCACCCTGCCTTGACTCCAAGATACACAGTTGCAATGATCGCTGAGAGCAAAGGAGTAAGGTACGATAGGGAGGCCACAAGAATGATCCTGCCCTTTCGCATGGCCTCATCCCAAAACACGTAGCCAAGTGCAGTTGGAAAGATCATCATATAGACGAGTTCCAGCATAGAACGAAATGTCCATCTTGTGTCCTCCGGAGTGAAAACTCTCAAACTCACAAATACTAGTCCAGAGAGAAGAAGAAACAGAGGAACTCCGCCACTCTCTGTCTGACCACCCCACAGCCGACTTAGATTTGAGTAGAGCGCCCATGAAACTGCTGCCACAAATGCAAACACGTATGGAAGGTAGTTCACTGCCATGTTTTCACCAAATGTTCGCCAAGAGAACGATTCACCGGAAAACGTTGCGAGAAAAACGCCGACAAACCCAAGGAAGACGCCGAAGACCAACCAGACCCGCGCCTTTTTCCTCAGGATGGGAATTGCGAATACTAGCGTGAGAGCTGGCCAAAGATAGTTGATCAAAGCAACCTCAAGTACCTGCTGCCGATCGAATGCGAACCCAATGGCGACATACAGACTCACCATGTAAACAACGAACAAGAACCCACATCCGATAAGATAGGTGCGGGAGGGAAGTGAGAGCCTCCGAAAACCCTGTGCGGACACAATCCTTGCTGCACAGGCCACTGCGCCTCCCAACAGAAAAATGCACGAACTTGCTGTCAGTGTTCCGAGCGTTTCTGCAAGACTTCTTGAGAAGGCTACAGTCGAACTCCAAAAGAGAAGTGCGAGAATACCAAGGATTGTGGCTCGTGATTGTGTCAAACACATCTCCTCCATGAGCGAACTGGCCCAAGCAAATCTCTATGCCGCTCGCTCTGTAACATCTCCTAACTAGATCGACGCATTATCATATATTCTTGGAACGCTGGACACCAAGACACGCAGAACGGGGATATCTGATGGCTAAGGACTTGCCTGAAGTAGCGTTTTTAACAACAAAAGGCTCGCCGATCCATCCTGTTGCCGAATCCATCCTCATGAACGTTTTCAGTATTAAGTACGTCTTGACGCCTGGCTGGTCCTTTGATGAGAACGTTTTGAAAAATGTGACTAATGCGAAAGCGATTCTGGTCCGTGTTGGGGTTGTAACGAAGGAAGTCATGGAGGCCGCACCGAAATTGGGCGTGATTGCTGTGCACGGCATTGGTGTCGACCGAGTAGATCTAGAAGAGGCGCAAAAAAGAGGGATAGTCGTTACGAACACGGCGCTAGCTAACACTGTAGCCGTCGCCGAACACACTCTTGGACTCATTATATGCCTGATCAAGAGAATCCCTGCTTCCGATCGACTGGTCAAGGAAGGAAAATGGAAACAGGCGCAGTTCAGCGGGGGACAGCTCATGAATATGACCGTGGGTATTGTTGGACTTGGAAACATAGGGACCAAGGTGGCAAAGAGGCTGAGATCTTTCGAAGCAAAAGTCGTCTC
>Ga0315296_10003659_pt1 | contig 12779 bp, 10 predicted proteins | sample YL17G14_18_MG_FD_203921 | JGI IMG/M metagenome (GOLD analysis project Ga0315296, IMG submission 203921) | Sediment microbial communities from Yellowstone Lake, YNP, Wyoming, USA - YL17G14_18 | ecosystem: Environmental > Aquatic > Freshwater > Lake > Sediment | place: USA: Wyoming | collected... | reverse complement strand
AATGTCGAGCAATTTTGGTTCGTTACGAGAAGAAGGCATCGAATTATCTTAACCTTATCAAACTCGCCTGTGTGTTATTCTGGTATCGCCGACTCTGGCGATTAACCGTTTTGAGATAGTTACTAAACCCTCTCGTGTCCACCCCAATTCAAAGACCCGATCAAAAACATATCTTTTCGCTATCTTTGCATCGAAAGCGGAGTCGAAATAGTGGCGTCCTTTTCTATATACTTCACCAACCCTAAATCTGCTGAATTTGGTGATCCTGCTCTGGAACTCATACCGCCCGAAGTCACCGTACATGCCTTCACCTTCTAGCCTCATAGATGAGACCAAGCTATAGGTGCCCTTCCTCTTGCTGAGATCTTTGATATTTGCTTCTGTTGTTCTGACTGTCGGCCATGTGCTCCGATATGGAGGCCGAAACTGCTTCGGACTGATTCCTTCGGGAAGTACACCCAACTGCAAAGCCTTCTCCATTACACATCGTGAGTAGTCACGCATCATAATATGAGGAGGAACCTGTTTCATACTGAAGAACAGATCGAAAACTTTCTTAGCTATAATGCCAACTGCTTTAGGGTCAAAACACCTCATTGCTACCCCCGCAGCCACCGCATAGATTCGCTCAACAATGTAAGGATCATCGACTCCACTAAACCGATCAATAATCCCCACAGTGACCCCAGGATTTCCGCAGAGCAGACGGATAGCTCCCCTTGTCACCTTATCACGGAACGCCACATGGGTGGATGCAAAGCACCAAGTCAGTAACGTACACGCAAGCCGCGTTTGTTCCTCAGAAAGGCGTTCCGCCGGAACTTTCAAGCACCAACCAACGAACCGATTAAGCTGGCAATCTTGGCTGTGAAAAGTCTCATTAGACACAGAAATTGTCCATTCCTTTTCCCGCTGGGCCAATTTCATTCTTGAGAGCTTCTCGTGAATGTAGTCAGCGTTAAATCGCTTCTCCGGCACTGCAGCCAAATCGACAAGGTTCGTCATAAGAAATTTGATTGTATCTTGACCCACCTTTCGCAAGATTGCCTCGGTAGTGTCTGTTATCGAATCCGCTCTGCGCCATCGCAGACTTTCTACAAATGCGTTCCAGATATCAAGGTCGATTTCCTTGAATAATTGAATCAGTTCCACCCCAAACTTTTCAGGGAACAATACTGAGAACGCACTAATAAGCCCTCTTTTAGCCCAGCGAGAACCTATTTTGGAAAGGATTTTGTACAGGTCTCGTTTCTTTCTCAGATCGCTTGCCACAGCCTCCATAGTGGGATACTTATCAAGAATTCGTTCTCCAACATGGAAGTCATAGAGGCGTTCAAAGGCAAATGCCACTAAGGGCTCGCCATCATCTGGTCCAATCTGCCGAATGAGCCCGCTCGATCGCAGATGACTAAAGAGCGATTTACTGGCATCTACGAAAGGCACGAGAGCGTTCACCTTGTCTCGAATACCATCCATGGGAACAGTATTGCTTCCAGCATCCACCATTGTATCGCAAAGCATTTGAACGGCGCGATGAACATCGCGTTCATCGCAGGTAAGTTTCTTGGCGATAGTCTCCGCTACATATCGCTTGTGATCTTTGAGAACCTGCGAAAGTGACAGATGGTGCGCCTTAACAACTTGTCCTTTGTACGTCTTACAGAAAATCTTCAAGAAAAGAGGTAGTCTGAACTCGTCGAACATCGGCGGAAAGAGTTCAGAACGAACCTCATAGGTCTTGAAGTATTCCTCTATGGCTCTCACAACATCCACATCAAATCCATGATGGTGGACATAGGCCCACTCTGTATCACACTCGTCAAGGAGACTCTTAGGGAGGCAATGCTTTGCGAAATCAGACCGACATGTCACCACAAGTCGTATGGCCGGGTATTTCGCGATCCGACGACTGAACGGTATCAGTTCCGTCTGCCAGAACTTGCAGCAGTCGCTTTCATTAACTGCGTCTAACAAAATGATGCCCGTCTTCCCGTTTGCCTCTGCAAGCGTGTTCAGCAGGCCCAGCCAGGTGTCATGAGACCCCTCGAAACCCACTATTCCCACTACCTGTCCCCAAGGATCCGTTTGTGTCCTGAATCTCTCTCCAAGCAAGAGTACCGTCGGATGACCCTCATTCCAGAGCCTGAAACCTATGTGGGCAAGTAGATGACTCTTTCCCGTTCCGGCCTCTCCAGTTACCAGTAGGTGTTTCTTCCCCCAAAGGTTGAAGCGACTCACAAAATCTTCGATGTCCGCGATCGCGTGGGCAAAATCTGTCGCGTCAGACAAACGCCCACTCCAATGACTGTCACCCCACCGCGCATCTTCGTGCCGCACGCACGCACCATGGTGGGCTTGACACTCATGCCGGATCGCACCGACAATTTGCTGGAGACCCCGCAGTCGTTCTGCAATAGGCACGAATGGCGGAACATTTTGCCCATCTCCCAACAGCCCCGTAATTTCGCACCAACATTGCCGCGCCTCGGCCGTCTGCGTAATGATACTGCGCTTGGTTGGCTTCCCCGGGAAGACGCGAAAAAAGTCTTTTGCCTTTTTCTTCAAGGCGTTCACAGCCTCGTAATATCGTTGTTCAAACGAACTCAATCCGAAAAACGCTTCAACCCGCTCTTCAGCGCTCGTTTCGATATTGATGCTCTCCGTGTATCTGTCCTCCAGATCCTCAACAGTATCCTCGAATTGTCTTCGAACCTCGTCAACCGTGAAGGTTGTGTACCCGAAGTAGTACTCAATCAGGGCTTTTGCTCCCGGGTCAAGAAGAAGTCCTTTGATCTCGCTGGCACCGTACCATCTGATCGTAAATCTATTTCTTTTGTATTGTTCCCGCGCAAGACTTTTCCACTCCTCTACCCACGTATGCCACATTCTAAAGTCGTCACACCCCTTCGCTTTACGCCGGTCGAAGGGTACTACGAATACATACTCTCGTAGGTCCGGATGGTTACGCAAAGCTGTTTTAATCGATCTTTCAAACTGATTCTTTTTGTTTGCCAGTGTTTTAAGATATTTGGCCTGCAGACCAGTCGTTCCATATCCCTTGCGAGTCCAAAACGCCTCGACTCCACTGTCACCCCCTCTGCCACCAACCCGACAGATTTCTCTCTCACGACCGTACTTCCGCCGAAAAAGTTGAACGACCAGTTCCTCAAACCCCAAGTTGCGCGAGTTCTCGATAGGCCGTATGTTGCTAAAATCGATCTCAGGGAGCGCTAGTTTGCCTTTGCTCTTTGAACGAGCCGTGTTTGTCGCCGGTTCAGCGGACATTTCTATCCTACAATAACCACACCCTGCCTTTATGCCTGCAGACTTCCCTCGTTCCAACTGTAAGTCGTCTATATTCTATATCCGTATAATACTCCCAGCAATTGAACCTTCCAATTTTCACCACACATCTTTCCGAAGGTACGACATACGCTTCACGCTTCACGAAGGACGAACGACCAGCCCCTAAAATAGTCAATCGCAAATACTCAATTTCGGATGGCGGCCTACGCCAAAAGTGGTAGTCAAAAAGTGCTCAAAACCTGCTCATTTTTGTCAATTTCTGGTCAAAATGTGCGCAAATCTGTCAATTTCCTGCAAGTTTCTGCTCGTTTTTACCCTCATTTTTCGCTCAAAAACGCCTAAGTCCTATAAAATCGCGTTTTTCACTACTACTAAAAGCTCCAAATTGCGAAAAAGCGGGCAAAAATGCGTGCCAGTCTCTATTTCTGGACTATTTTACTCTGCTTTTGGGTGTATCGCGCTCTATTTTCGCAGCTTTTTGCTGACGGCTGCGATGTGCTTCGGCCCTGTGCCGCATCTATCTTCATCTGCAAGGCCTTCTGACATACCTTTTGCCGTAGCTTGGCCATCGCTATTCTGACGGGTTCTTCGCTATCATTGATAACCGCTCCCGTGCAGGCTTGGTTGATAGCTGTTGTTACCTGTTGAATACATCCTTGAATGTCCTTTTCCAGTGCCTGCCGCAGAGCTTGGGCATCGATTCCTGGCAGCTTGATCTCTCCATGGTTTTCTCCCTGTAAAATGTCATTAATGTACACAAACCATACTTGCCTACATTCTACAGGTTGCATATCTTTCGCGCCAGAAAAATTAGCCACACCCTCCTGGCAGAAAAACTGGTCATGCCGTCGCCTATGCGCTCGATACCCAGAAAAGGTTGGGAAAATACACAAGCTCAAAAAAATTAAGATTTCTCTGACTTTTCCAAAAGTTTTCTTGACTTTTTCGCGTAGCAGACTAATATTTCTAAATATGGCAAGAAAGCTACTTTCAACATCCTGTCCGGGTTGTGGGCTGCCCATGCAAATAGCAGCGATGTTTTGTGCAGCCTGCGGGGTCAAAATCGAAGGCAATTTTAGCGAGACCTTTTTTGATAGACTCGCCCCAGAAGACCAAAAATTCTTAGAGCAATATCTCTTAGCAGGATTCAGTATCAAGGCGCTGGAGCAGAATAGCTGCCTTGGATACGCAGCCATACGCACGCGGTTAGACAGGCTGATCGCCAACTACAAGGCACTAACAAAGATGGATGCTCAGCGAAGGGCGATCCTGGAGCAGTTGCGAGTAGACCAAATAACGGTAGTTGAAGCGAAGAAGAAACTTGAAGAACTTTCAGAGGGTTAAGAAATGGAAAACATATCAAATGTATCGTCAGAAGAGCAACTGTTAGAACTTCGCAATGAAGGTAAAATCACTGAAGATGAATATGAGGATTTGCGTGAGACGCTGCGAAAAACCACCAAGCCCAACACTCTGCCAGTCTTACAGGATAAAGTTGTGCCGCTTCGGACTTCTGGTTTGGCAATTGTCTCTTTGGTCCTTTCAGTGGTTGGCCCGATTACTTGTGTCCCGGCCATAATCTGCGGACACCTGGCTCTACGCAGAATCCGAAAAGAGCCGATACTGAGAGGCCGCGGGCTGGCCCTAGCAGGCTTGATCATTGGGTATATTGTTCTCGGGCTGGCGATAGTCCTTTCCATTCCTTTCTTATTGCTCTTCCTGGGACGAGCTGAATCCATGCAATACGCGCCGTCGGGAACTGAAGTTACCGAACTGAAACGGTTCCCGCTCGACGATATGGAAGGGCTTATAACCCAAACAGGTGTGCAGATCGACAAGCAAATCTCAAGCGATGGCAATGGCTCTCTGCGGATTGAGGCGACGAAACCCGCGACAATACGCCTATTTGAGAGTGACGACATAGACATTGAGAATGCACGACTCATTTATCAAGCCCGGCTTCGTACACAAGATGTTGAAGGTACGGTGTATCTGGAAATGTTATGCCACTTTCTCAGCAAGGGAGATTTTTTCTCCAGAGGGCTTATGACACCTTTGTCCGGTTCCACGGACTGGACAACACAGGAAACCCCATTTTTTTTGAAGAGCGGTGAAAACCCCGACAATATAAGGCTCAACCTGGTGATAGATGGCAGGGGTACTGCATGGATTGACGATATTCGGCTGTTGAAGGGACCGCTTAAATAAAGACGCGATGTCACCTTGCTTTTTGGTTATTCCATAGCAAAACTTGCAGACGCGGGCATAAAGTAAAACCAGTTGACTTACACATTTCAGCTACCATCGGGCATTTGGCCAGAAGCTCATCTTTGGTAGTTGCCTGCGGCATCAGCATTACCCTTTCCAGTTCGACGCCTCCTATTTCCTTTATTGTCCGCTGTATCTCGGGCAAATCGTCCTGTGAATCAACGACAAACTTCAGTTGGTACTTGTAATTGCCAATCAACTTTCGCAAGACAGATACATCTAACCTCGAATCCTCGTGGATTGCTGCAAGCTTTGAGTTGCCGGGCGTAGAATTGCCCAGCTTCGGGCTGATGCTCATCAAGTCACAGGGCATATCGGGCACAAACGCGATACCCGCTGTTTCGATTGTTATATGCTTGCCAGAAGTTCTTAGCTGCTGCACTAATTCGGGCAGGTTCGGATTTATCATCGGCTCTCCGCCGGTTATGACCACAAATTTGCAGGGCCACTTTTGAACAATTCGGATAATCGCGGCGATGCCACAATCCTGCCCTGCGGTTTGGTCCCAAGCGTACTTTGTGTCGCACCATCGGCAGCGTAAAGGACAGCCCGCCAGACGTATGAACACGCTGGGAACTCCGGCTAAAAATCCTTCGCCCTGTAGAGAGTAAAAAATTTCGCTTATTATCATCGTTCTGGTATGTCGTATTTCGTATATCGTATGTAGCATGTCGCTATTCGTTGTTCGTTATTCGATATTCAATCGGGTCTTTCAGTCCTGCTTCAGCAAAACCCTTTAATCTCAACCTGCAAGAGTCACACCTGCCGCAGCTTCTGCCCTGCTCGTCCGGGTCGTAGCAACTGTGCGTCAGCGAATAATGCACGCCAAGCGATGTTCCCGCGCGGATGATTTCACCTTTGGTCATATTGATAACCGGCGCACGAATACGAAATCGGCCCTTACCTTCAACTGCCGCAGCAGTCGCCAAGTTGGCGGTTTTCTCGAACGCCGCTATAAATTCAGGCCGGCAGTCAGGATAGCCGCTGTAGTCAACCGCGCTGACACCAATGAAAATATCAAACGCCCCAAGAAATTCCGCCCATGCGAGGGCATGACTCAAAAAGACCGTGTTGCGAGCGGGCACATACGTAGGTGGAATTTCAGATGTATCACCCAGCCTTGCCCTATCCTTCGGCACCTCAATGCCCGAATTGGTCAGGGCTGAACCACCAAAAGCGGCTAAGTCAATCTCAATCACCCGGTGCTCAACCACCGCAAGGGAACGGGCAATTTTCTTGGCAGCCTCGACCTCGCGGTGATGCCGTTGCCCGTATTTGAAAGTCAAGGCGTAGCACTGAAAGTTTTCACTACGAGCGATGGCCAAGGTCGTAGCTGAATCCACGCCTCCGCTAAGCAAAACGACTGCTCTTTTGTCTGCCACAAGTTGGCCTCGTTTAGTCCAACTACTCGGACAGTATCTCAATGCCGTTGATCTCGGGGTTCTGTATATTCGGGGTGAATCCGATAACCAGCTCTCCATTGGCTACGGTCACGCCCTCGATTGTCTTAACCACAGGCTTCTGGAATCCATCGGCTTCCTTAAAGGGATCAAAGTTCTCAAGAGCGCCCTTTCCGTTGATGGTTACCGAGAAAACGCGCTGGCCCTGGCTCGCTATCCCAGAATACGTCTCAGCAAAATGCAGCCGAACAGTGTACTTGCCGTTGGAAATGCTGAATCTGTATGCATCCATACTGTAGCGCTCGGTCTCGTAGACTCTGGGCGAATTTGTACCAGCCATGCCTAAATCGCCCCGATCCACTGTCTGTCCGCCAACGGCGCCCCACTCTTTGCCGGCTGCTATCTCCTGGTCGGCAAGCCAAACATTGCCTGACTTGTCGGTATAAGGCTCGAAGGCCCCGCAGTTGACGCGCAAAATAAATTTGCTGCCTTTGGCGGGTTCCGTCTCTTTGGCCTCTTTGGTCTGCTTGGCTTGTTGAGCCTCTTTGGGCTGAGGCGTCTCCTTGGCCTCTTTGGCCCCCTTGGTCCTGCCCAGACAAGCGCAGCCCGACAGTGCGAAAAGCACTGCTCCAGCCAGAAAGCCTGCAACGATCAATCTTTTAGTCATTTCCTGCTTCCTTTCAGATAGTTAAAAACTCATTACGCGACTGACTCATATCAACTGTGCTCTGCTAAATCACACATACGGTAGAATGAGAAATATACCTGAAATTCCAACTCGATGCAAGATTCTCAGCCTCGTTTGCGGACTCCATGCCCAGTAGGTTTTTGTTGTCTTGCGGCAACATCCTGATTATACTATCATAAGAAAGTTTATAAGAGCGGTCGAAACAATAATGAGCGAACACCTGGAAATAGAATTATTCGACAATCCGCGTCCGGAACGTGACTATTGCATTACAATCAGGTGTCCTGAGTTTACGAGTGTTTGTCCTCGGACGGGCCAGCCGGACTTTGGCGAAATTGTCATCGAATACTGTCCGGACAAATCATGCATCGAGCTGAAAAGCCTGAAATTCTATATGCAAGGCTACCGCAATAAAGGCATTTTTTACGAGGCTCTAACTAACGATATACTGGACGATTTGCGAACGGCGTGCAAACCGCGATGGATGAAAGTTACCTCGCGATTCAGACCGCGGGGTGGAATAACCACAGAGGTAGTTGCGGAATATGAAGCGCACAAATAGCAGCTGTTTCATCAGAGGTGACAAGAATGGCGATAACCTTTCACTGCGATCATTGCGGCAAAAAGGTGGGAGCACAAGATAGCGCAGCCGGCAAATGGGTGAAATGTCCGGCCTGTCGCAACAAAATATATGTCCCCAACCTCAGTGGCGACGAAGAGCTGAAGCTTGCCCCGATAGACGAAAGCGATGAAGAAAGAAAGCGGCGGTTGATGGAGGAGACCCACCGGCTTACACAGGACATATTGCAGGAAAGAGAGATTCCCGAGACGGTTGGGTTGGACGGATACGCAGCCGAAATAAACGAGAAAGAGCTGACAAAGCGCATAATTACTTATCTTCGACTGATGGCAGACGGCGAACTGGACGAAGCCCAAAGGACTGCAGATTTGATAGCACCTTATCGCCGCCAAGCAGCCGGAATCCTCGATCAGATAGCTGTTAGCCAGATTCCTGAACCGGAACTGGCTGACATCCCGCAGCATGTGCTTTCGGGCCTCATAAGAAACCTACGGACGAGAATAAGCTAAATATACCTGTGAGCGGAAAAACTCTCCCGGACACTTAGTGTCCCAAAACACACCCGTATTCTACAAGTCCTCAACGATTTTCTCGGTCCACAAGGCCATAGACCAAGCAGAGCGCCCCAATTTGGCTCAAGCTGAGCTATTTCTTATATTTTATAAGGCGAGTGCAATACAACTCGGTTGGACTTGCCTATCGAAACTTGGAGGGAAACTTGGTATGGCCAACGAGACGACAGTTGTGCACGTAACCCATGAGACGATAGGGAAAATAGGGGGCATAGGGGCAGTCCTACACGGCCTTTTCACGTCTAAATCGTACCTCAATGCGGTTGATCGCTCCATTCTTGTAGGGCCAGTGTTCACAACAGAAGGCTCGGCGTTAGACCGTCTCGGTGAGAACGGCGAGGTGCTTTATTCGTCTATTGACGGGGTCATAAACCCGGGCTATGCGCCGGCTTTTCGCAAGCTGGAGAGCTTTTACAATGCCGGTATTGTCTACGGCAGGCGAACATTCGTGGACGAGCAGACGGGTGTAAAAAGCTCACCAGAGGTGCTGCTGGTCGATGTAAGACACGTTGACAAAGCCATAATCAACGAATTCAAAAAACGCCTATACGAAGAATTTGGCCTCCGCAGCCATCTATACGAGCACTTGTGGGAATACGAACAGTATGTACGGCTGGCACCGGTGGCCATCGCTGCATTAAAAGCGCTCGGCGCAGCTAACGAATCGACAGTCATTATCTCGCACGAGTTTATGGGAATACCCACGGCACTGGCAGCTATCCTCGAACCAGGCTGCAATTTTACAACGATTTTTTATGCACACGAAGTAGCTACAATGCGACGCATTGTTGAAGAGCATCCCGGCCACGACACCATGTTCTACAATGTCATCAAACAAGCTCATCAGGACAGACTCTACGTCAACGACGTGTTCGGCGACCAGAGTTCTTACTTCAAACACGCGCTGGTGGAAGCCTCGAAATACTGCGACCACATATATGCGGTCGGCGATTATGCAGCAGAAGAGTTGCGGTTTCTTGCGCCAGAATTCGAGGCGGCAGACATCCATATAGCGTATAATGGCATACCTGCATATAGAATCACTGTGGCTGAGAAGCTCGCCTCAAAAGAAAAGCTCCAAAGCTATTGCCAAACCCTGCTGGGCTATATGCCAGATTTCATATTCACACACGTCACCAGGCTTATATGCAGCAAAGCATTGTGGCGGGATTTGCGCGCGTTGTATCCAATAGAAGACCACTTCAGATCTCTGGGTAAAACAGCCGTACTCTTCGTGCTATCCACCGAGGTGCCGCAGCGACCCAGCCACGACATCTTCAACATGGAGTCGGCATATAACTGGCCCGTTGCTCACCGCGAAGGCTGGCCGGATCTATCCGGAGGCGAGGCCAACTTCTACACTGCTGTGCAAGAATTCAATGCCAGAAGCCGAAATATAAAAATCATCTTCATCAACCAGTTTGGATTCCGCCAGAAAACCTGCGGCAAAAAAATGCCCGAAGATATCGAATTTATGGACATCCGCAGAGGAACCGACGTCGAATTTGGGCAGAGCATTTATGAGCCGTTCGGCATATCTCAACTGGAGCCGTTAACGTTCGGAGGAATATGCGTGTTCAGCAGTGTCTGCGGATGTTCTGGCTTGTTGCGGGATACAGTTAATTCAATATTTGCGATTGACGATTGTACGATTGAGAATCTGCAATCGCAAATTGACAATCTTAAATTAAATAACGTCATCATAGCTGATTACACGCGGCTCGACGGATGGCTCGGAAATCGCAAATTGACAATTGAAAATTTACAATCGCTGGACCGAGCGGCGCGAGACCAGATAGAAATCAAGGAGAGCAAAAGGGTCGCAGAAGAAATAGTCCAGCGCCTGCCCCAAAACGAATCTGAAATCGAAAGCCTGATTCGAACCGGTTACCGCCTTGCAGTAAACATGGGGTGGGATGCGATAGTGAAAAACTATCTGCTCAGCGGTCTGCAAAAGACTCCACAGAGAATTTCCAGCCCGTGACACGCACATGCCCCCGCGCTTTCTTGCGAAAGCAAGAGCGGGGGTCATCTACCCTCTGCCCTCTGTCTTTTTGGCTTCCCGCAAAGCGGGGTCCCTCATCCTGATCACTGTCAGCGAGTGGGCTGGGAATTCGTGCGTGAACTTGCTCTGCACGCCGGTGAGGCTGCTACTGACAGGCACAACTTTGCCGGGATTCTCCAGCGAGTTGTTGTCGTCGGGACGCTCAGATGTCAGCACCGTAAGTTGGGCTTTCGATGGGCGCAAATCCGCCCCCACAAGGTTCAGGGTCGCAGTGACAGGCTCAGCCGAGGTGTTGATAACCTTCAATATAAGGTCGCGGCTGGACTGGTCATAGCCGGCAAGTGCAAAGAAACGCTCGGCATCAATGGCGGTCTCCTGGTGCACTAACTTGTTGTCAAGGTAGCAGCGAATACCACGGTCTTTCAGCTCTACCTTTATGTCGTACCAGCGGTTCGGTTCGATGCTGCCGCGAGCATGACGTCCGACCGGACTGCGATTGAACTCAATTCCGTGCTCCCTGTTGCCCCAGCCGCCCAGGTTCCACCAGTACTTGTTCCCGTCTTTATGGCCGAAGACAATCAGGAAGCCTTCCGCGCCTGCGAGTTTTCTTGCCTTAAGCGTGAGCGTGTAGTCGGACCAGGTCTGATCACCAAAGTAACTCAAGCCGACAACGGGGTCGCTCTGCCTGTAGGCGCCCTCTACAACGGACCACGCACCCCCTTCAGTAGTCCAGCCTTTGCCGTCCTGCGAGAAATCGGCGGCATAGAGAATCTCGCCGTCCTTCTCTACGCGAATTTCCTTGAACTCCGCGGCTGTGTCCCAGGTGCCCACTCCGATGGCGCCACAAATGGACGGGCGCTTCGATGGAATGTAGTCCAGCACAGTGGCAAGGGTGTAAGTCGGACGGTTTAGGGCAAAAAGCCTCCAGAGGTGATACGAAACTGTCCCAAACACGCGGGAACTGTCGAAGTAGATCATGCCGTGCCAGCCCGAGCGTCCCTCGACGTGGGCAAGCAACGGGGCATAGGACACCATTTGCACGACATCGGCATTTCGCTCCAGGCCCATCAGAAAAGCACCTTCAGCCAGAACTGCGATGAGGTTGCCTTTCTCAGGGCCTCCTTCCGGCGATGTAACCGCGATTTCACCCACATACACAGGCGGAGCATTCCGGTCTCGATTGTCGTAACGGCTGAATTGAGAAAGGAACCAGGTCGGTGCATTGTAGAAGTGCTCGTCCACCATATCGTATGACGCATCGGGAATGGCGTAGTCTGCGATATAGGTGATGTTGGGGTAGCCAGCCTTGAGCTTGGAGTGGATGAGCCTATAACGCTCCTCATACTGGCGCATGCCGTTTTCATTGCCAATTTCGATGAATTTAAGACCAAAAGAGGCTGGGTGAGCGCCCCGAGCCCGCAATTGACCCCACGTGGAGTCTGCCGGGCCGTTGGCATACTCCACGACGTCAAGAAAGTTCGACACAACCCAACCCATTTCTTCCATCGGCACATGTTCGGCCAGGCGGTACAAACAGCTCTGTCCGGCGAATCCGACAAACACCGGCTCTGCGCCGAGGTCTTCGCAAAACTGCAGGTACTCGTGAAGGCCCATGCCGTGCGTCCGGCGGTAGTTCCACACATTCCAGCACTCAGAGCGTTCCTCTGCCGGTCCTACGGTCAGCTTCCAGTTGTAGGCCGTCTCGATATTGCCGCCCTCCACGACACAACCACCAGGAAATCGAACAAAGCCGGGCTTCAAGTCGGCAATCATCTGTGCGATATCTCTACGCAGGCCGTTCGCGCGATTCTTGAATGTCTTCTGTGGAAATAACGAAACAAAGTCGAACCAGACCTTGCCCGTCGAGCCGGCGGTGATAACAAGCCGGGCTTTTGCCTCCGTCCTCGTGCAGGTAAGTGTGGCCTTAAACTGCGTCCAGCTCGGGCCAAGATCACCAAAC
>Ga0315296_10003658_pt1 | contig 12780 bp, 19 predicted proteins | sample YL17G14_18_MG_FD_203921 | JGI IMG/M metagenome (GOLD analysis project Ga0315296, IMG submission 203921) | Sediment microbial communities from Yellowstone Lake, YNP, Wyoming, USA - YL17G14_18 | ecosystem: Environmental > Aquatic > Freshwater > Lake > Sediment | place: USA: Wyoming | collected... | reverse complement strand
CAGATACTCCTTATGTTTGGTTGAGAGGACTACAGCGTCTGCACCCTCTAGGGTCTTACCGAGGTCGCTGCTGAAAGGAAGTTCAAAGTCGCGCACGACTGGATCGTGAAGAACAGGCTTTGCGCCTCGCTTCTTCAACTCAGCATACAGTGTTGCAGACGGCGTATTCCTTGTGTCGTCAGAGTTCTCGAGGAAAGCCACTCCAAGAATCGCCACTTTTGCACCTTTCAATTTCTTTCCATGCTCTGCCAGTGCATCCTCTAACAAGTCAACTACGTGCAACGGCATGGCGTCGTTCGTTTCCCTGCTGTCAACTACTATCTTGGGGAAAAACTTGAACCTACCATAAGTGTCCAAACCATACTTGAGTAACCAAGGATCCTTAGGAAGGCAATGTCCACCTGTACCAACACCTGGCAAGTGCATGTTCCTGATTGGGTTTGAAGCTGGGTTTGAAGGGTCGTTGGGCAACGTGTTTACAAGCTCGCGAACCTTGAATACGTCCACCCCGAGACTCTCACATATGAAAGCCATTTCATTCGCAAAAGCAACGTTTACGTCTCTGTAAGTGTTCTCCACGACCTTCGCCACTTCCGCGGTAAGAATATCTGTGGGGCACAATTTGGCTTTCACTATGTGCCCATACAATTCTATAGCGCGTTTTGTACTCTCCGCATTGACTCCACCAACTATTCTTGGAAGTTCCACTATGTTCTTGATCAAGCGCCCAACCATGACCCTCTCGTAAGAGAATGCTAAGTAGAAATCCCTACCTGCCTTCATGCTTGAAGCCTTTTCCAATAGAGGTCTCACAAAGTTTTCGGTTGTGCCTGGCGCGACCGTAGATTCAACCACGACAAGAGTACCTGGTTGAATGTGCCTGCCAACCTCAGAACTGACTTCTCTGAGAGAATCATAATTGGGCATCTTGTTCGCGTCTGTCGGAGTCTGCACGTCTATCAACACAGCTTCTGCATCCTTACAGGTCGCGATGTCCTCTACGACCTTGAACGTTCCCTTTTTCACAACACGCACAATTAAGTCTGAGAGAACCGGTTCATCCCCGCCGATCGGGTTCCTGCCTTTGTTCAGCCAGTCGATCTTCCAGCCTGAGCGCTTTGATCTACGCTGCACACCGAAAACCATGAAACTCGCAACATCCGCGAAGAGCGCCGCCACTGGTATTCCAACATATCCCATACCAATGACTACGATTTTTCTTGTCATGATGTATGCCAAACCGCTACCAGATATATGTTGTTTTCGCCCTAGCAACTTACATGGCCGCAGATGCAGAGAATTGCGTGAATATCATCTATTGAATCGTTCTATTGCGCGTTCAATGGCGTCAACCCATATTCCAAGCTCAGGACTATTTTCAACGGCAACAATTTTGCCCTTATGGTCCACCGTCATTTCAACAACGTTCCTCAGAATTACCATCGGCTTCTCAGTCAATCTTCCATCCTCGTCTCTACGAGGAATCATCACCAAATCTGCGTTGTCAGCCTTTAGAAAAGTGTTCCTATCCAAGAAGAAACCGTTTAAAAAGCAATTTCCCAGTCTCTCTTTCAAGAGGCGCAGTTCACTCATCAGCGTGCCTTCCACAGGCTTGATGGTTGAAAAGACTCTTAAGGCTTTGATAACTGAACTGAGCAAAACTGCAAGAAAGCAACAGTCTGTTTTTCAGTCTTTGTTTAACCAATTCTTAAATTTCAGAACCTGGGGTAAGAGTGTAATGGCTGGGAAGGCGTCTCTAGCAATGGGTATAGAGAGAAGAATCATTTCATACCTAGAGAGTTATGGAAACACGAGAGAGACCGATTTGATAAATTACGGTGTGCAGAACTTGGGCGGATCTTCTGAAAGAATGAAGAAAGTGATAGACCGCATGGCTATAAAAGGCAGGATTCACCGTATTGTCCATAGTAAGCTGAAACCTCCCGAAGTCTACGTAACGCTGGAAGAACCTCTCCCCCCTGAAGCAACTGCCGAAAGAGAAATTGCCAACCAAGAAGTGGAAAGAATTCTTGAAGAAGCAGCTTCACTCGCAGAGCAAATAGGTGAAAGAGAACATCCCTAACATCCTGACGGTTGGCGACATTCTTGGTTGTTGCGATCGAAACATAGTAGATTCTAGAACATCCCTGATAAAGGGTTCACTTAGAAAACACGTCTAACGCTTGTAACAAAAAAGGGAGAGGATTATGCTTTGCGTCCAAAGTTGGCGCCGAGCACTATGAAGTCGAAGATGTCAACTGTTCCGTCCCCGTTCATGTCGACTGCTGGATTCCAGCCCGGGTCTTGAGGAGTGAGACCGAAGACCTGCGCAGCTATCAACGCGTCAAAGACGTCAACAACGCCGTCCTCATTGAGGTCTCCTTCGACTGCCTTCACGTTTGTGAAGCTTCCGTCAGTAGTCGTAAACGGCAGCGGTTGACCAGCGCTGTCGACGAGATTTACGTCGGACAGGTGAAGCGGCGAGTTTCGCAGCTTGTCTGCTTTCACCTGAAATTCGACGACAGCCACCGTTCCGGCACCGTCAAGTGATGCTGACAAAGACACGTTGAACTTCACGAACCCAGCCGTGTTGTCTATCTGCGTAGTCGGTGTGACTGATGAAGGAATGAAGCTACCACGCGTTATGGAGTTCGCGCTCAAGGCACTCGCGTTGAAGTTGAGCTTGAATTCGAGGCCGAACATGCCTGAAGCGTTTGCGATGTTCACGTTGACAGTGAAGTTGCTGCTAGGCGTGAGGCTCGCGTTGACTGTCCTAGCAGGATCGACATAGAGGGCAGCAGCTTTCGGAGCTGGAGGCGGAGCAAGATTGCTGAAGAAGCCGTCTGCAACGTCACGCGGAAGAGTGTTGGCTTCAGGATCACCCAGTTTCATGTTGTCAAAGTGCAACGTTGTCTTTCCAACAGCTTTCACCTTAAGCTTGATTTCGGCTACAGTGTGGTTTCCTGTGATCGGCATGTACCCGCCTGTCCTTGCCCTGTCCATGTCTTGAAAGGTGTAAGCATAGGTTACTGAGTCGTTAGCCACGGTGTGCTTGATCCTCCACAGGTTATCCAATTCTGCTTCTGGCGTAACCTCGTGGAATATGATGTCTTGCATGCTTACACCGTTGAGGACGCTTGAATTCCATGACAGCTTGAACTCCACACCAGCTAATCCTGGGTCTGCTGGAATGTTTGCAACCTTAACAGTCACGTTGAATGTGGAATCAGGCGTTAATGCTTCATTCTCAACTTTAGGCGGGTCAACATAAGCTACTATGGGCGCATCAGCCCCGAAGCCGACAGGTATTGCCACGACGTAGATGAAAGAGGCCAACAGAACTGTTAACGATATTACTGCTAATCTTTTTCCCATGTCCCTTTCTCTCCAACGTGGTAGCAAGTTAGGACAAAGTCATTATAAAGATTCTGGAACGATCTTCCATTGAAGCTTGCATACCCATATGTCCCTAATAGGAAATGGATGGAATGAAGCGGCACGTTTTGCCATTTCTACCAGCTATCATTAAATGTTTGCATTCAGACCTGTGCAGGGCGGGCTATCTGAGCGGAAAACGGTACGCGAGGTCAAAAAACTTAAAAGGCAGCAGAGCGAAGAATACACTGAAGGAGAAAGGAACTTGATTCTAAGAAAGATCGTCGTGATCGCAATTGTAGTGCTTCTGAGCTTTTACGTCCTTGACTGTGTGTATGCCCAGCCTTCACCTCTTCAGCAAGGAACTATGCTGCAAAACGAAGGCGGGCGTTTCTTCCATACTCCGGAATTGTGGCTCGGCCCTATCCTAGGCCTAGCAGGCTGTTTCGCCGCTCTCGGAGTATTCTACGTATCCAAGCGCAAGCATCCATAAATCGTGTAGCTGGCACCCGAGTTTCCTGCGATAACTTATGGTTAAGAGCGTAACCGCAAGATCCGCTACTTCTGTTTCATGTTCAAGGGAGACCTGACCAAAAAAGCATAACTGACAAGCCTGTCTAGGTGGATCTGGTTAGCCTTGAACACAAAGAATATCATGTCGCTTCTGCAAAAACCCTTAAAGAAGACAAGGAACTACTCAAAGCAGAGTTGAACATGTCACCGAGCGAGACTGACTCAAAGTCTATCACAAGGGAAAGCAAGCTTGAAGTTATAGACTATGACGACAGAGACAAAAGCTTCATGGTAAAGTCGCCAAAAGGACACGTTCTGAGGATATCAGACACGTTTGCAGAAATGTAACATCTCAATGAGATTTGCGGTCGTCTTGGGCAACCCCCTTCTTTTTCTGTTTTTCATTTTCAGAAGTTCACTAGGCCCTTTTTCATCCTGAAGATCCCCAGAATATCTGTATGTCAGGTGAAAAAGTAGGGGGTAGAACGTTGAAGCCTCGCGCACCCAACAACGTTCTGGGGGCCCGTCGTATTTTGCAGCGCGCGCTATCTTGATAACGTAACTTGATCACATATGCTGTTCCCAGAAATTGGTTTGGAATGAGTGAACCTTTCCATGCCCCCTCTATTCGCACTAGATTATGTAGGACACTTGGTAGTGTGATTTCAGATGGAGACGGAACACCACATAAAGGAGGCTAAATCTGCCTTATTTCGGAGGAAAAGAGTGCATCTAGACGGTTGAGGACACTATCTTTCGACAGTTCCTCTACTATGTCATTCTTAGTTCTCTGGTAATTCAAAGAGGTTCCATCCTCCTCTTGTTGGGTCTGGTCTCATTCTGTATCTAAGATGGTCTTTTCAAATAGTGAATATCGAAGTAGTCTACCTTGTAATGGTCTGCGCAGTCCTTCACTTGTCTGATGACGAAGTGGGCTTGGTTCTGTTGCGTTGCCTTCGCGAACTTCTTAAAGTCTTGTGATGGAATCTCGGCAATTCCTTTTCTCAGGTCCTAATGAATCGTTGGCTTGTTCGGGCACTTATAGATAATAGTGTCTCCTTGGACGACAGCAGTAGGAACGAGCTTCTTGAGTTTCTTTTTGCTCAGGAACTCCGGGAAGCAGGTCTTCAGCATGTCAAGTTTCTCTTCATCACAGGCCTTCATTTTGTACCGCACTCGTCTTACCATCGTTCTATCGTACTGTCTTATCTGATGTGTGTCTTCATCTACTCTCTCATCGATTCTTCTCCTACCTTTCATATTCTACCCTTCAAGTAGCACGAGACAGGAGAAGAGAGACACTAGACTATGGATACCCACAGTGCTGGATACCCAGAACAGTAGCAGAACTAAGAACTATAGATTCAAAGCAGAATCCTATTGTTAGGCTAGGGGCAACCATTGTCCATCTATGTCCTTCAGCTTTTGTCTACGCTACTGTGTGTGATACCTTTTCTGGAACTAAGAAGATTATGAACTCAAAATAAGGATTGATGGTAGCGCGAGCTTTCCAAGAATAATTAAGCACGGGCTCGAAACAACATTCTTTCTTATTTGAGAGGGGAGTGAAAGTGAAACTCAAAAAGCTATTATTCATCTCAAACACAAGCAAAGGCGGTGACAACATCAGTGCCCATTGAAAAGCGGAAGCTCAAAGTATATTCCGCCGGAGCAGTTGCTCCACCTCTCCGTGATGCGACAGCCATTTTTGAAAAAGAATCCAAGGTAAAATGTGAATGGAGAATAGGCAAACCAGAAGACCTTTTGAACGAGATAGCGAAGTTCAAGAAAGGCGACGTCTTTTCTTCTGGAGCTGAGTACATCCTAGATGACGCAGAAGATCGAGGACTGATAATCAAAGGCTCAAGAAAGAGCCTCGGGTATCGAAGATCCGTCATAATCGTTCCCATTGGAAACCCAGCAAAGATCGCTTCTCTCAAAGACCTTTGCAGGAAAGACGTTCGAATCGGAATAGCTGTCGAAGGATGCTTGAAGGGCGTGTGGGACGACATAGCGAGTAAAGCAGGACTGACAGACCAGATACGTCGAAACATCACCCATCATGCGGACGCATGTGGCTCTCTGATGAGCCTAATCCATTCTGACAAGGTTGACGCTATATTCGGCTGGAATGCGTTCCAGGGCGTGTGGCCAGACACTTGCGAGATAGTCGAACTTGCTCAGAGTGTTCAGGTCTTCAGGAGCACGGTAGCCGGCATAATCTCCTACAGTAAGAATGTAAAGCTGTCTGAGGAATTCATCGATTTCCTGACCTCACCCGCGATAAGGAAGATATATGCCAACTATGGCTGGATCCACGTACACAAGTGATTCTCGCCATATCAAGCAATTCTTTTTTCAAGTATCTTCGTAGATAAAGCTAACAACACAATGGTGAACAGAGTCAACGCAGCAATGTCTAAGATGTAAGTGTAAGTCACTGCTGGTTCAGAAACGGAGCTTCTTAACGCTTCAACAGAGTATGTGAGAGGCAAGAAACGAGCAACGACCTGCAATTGAGAAGGAAAGGTCTCCAGGGCCGTGAAGGTTCCTGAAAGAAAAACCATTGGGAACCTCAGGAAATTTGAAAGCATCTGCGCTTCCGGAACCCATTTTGCATAGGCAGAAGCGATGATGCCTAAGGCTGAGAATGCCATAGAAGTAAAAGCGATTGCAATAACAGCTAACAGAGGGTTCATGACAACTGTACCGGACACAGCTGCCAGAGGGAAAAGAACCACAGCTGCTAGTATGAGACCGAAGAAGAAGCCTGCTAATGCTTTTCCGAGAACAATGGTGAATAATGAAATGGGCGCTGCAAGGAGCCTTTCAAAAGTTCCAGTTTGCTTTTCAAGAACTACTGCTACGGCTTCAATTGACGTCGTTCCGAAGAGCATGACGAGGGAAGTCAGCCCAGCTACGATCAGCTTTGAATTGATTTCACCAGCCATGCTAAAGGCCAAGTACAAAGATACAGGGATCAAGAGGCCGTAGGTGAAGTTTGGTGCCTTGAAGTAGTAGACTTTTGCGTCCTTCTTCGCTATGTAGAATGCTTTGATCAGACTGTCAGCCAATGCTCTAGCCAAGACTTGTGTCCTTCTTTCCTTGTTCTTTTTCGGTCGCCATGACTTCGGGACTGAGTCCTGTCATTTCGACAAAGGCATCCTCCAAACTCGGGTTCAATGTGTTGATCGATACGATCTTTAAGCCGTTTTCCCGGGCAAAATCAACTAGGAGCGGAATGGTCTCAGAAGCATTTTCTACGTGGAGCCTGAATTTGTCCCCAACCTGTGTGATCTTACTTGAATATTTCAAGTTCGCTAGTTTGCGTTCCAGATTTTGCGTTTGATCGAAACTGACTTCGATTATTTGATGCCTCTCAGCAGAGGCCTTTAGTTTCTCCGGATTGTCAACAGCAACAATCTTTCCTCGATTGATAATGGCGCCACACGTTGGCATAATTTATCGGCTTCCTCAATGTAGTGTGTGGTGAGAAAAATAGTCGTCCCGTTCTTGTTAAGGTCCTTCGTCAAATTCTGAATCGTGCGGGAGCTTTGGACATCTAAACCGCTGGTGGGCTCGTCTAGGAAAAGTATGCCAGGTTTATGGATCAGAGCAGCGGCTATCGTCAATCTTCTCTTCATGTCCTTGGAAAAGTTGCCTGCACGATCTGTACGGCGTTCATGGAGTCCGAAAAGCTCCAGAAGTTCTTTCGCCCTTTTTTCTCGTTCGTCCTTAGGCACCCTATAAAGCTGAGCTGCGAAGATCAGGTTATCCCAGGCGCTCATTTCATCGTAGATATTGGATACTTCGGGCACAACTCCTAGGTGTTCTTTTGCATTGTTGGGTTCTCGGGTCATATCTATGCCAGCGACTCTGATCGTGCCCGAGGTGGGTCTTGTCAGACCAGTGAGGAGCCTTATCGTCGTTGTTTTGCCTGCACCGTTAGGCCCTAGAAAACCGAAGATTTCATCTTTCTTGACATGAAAAGTTATGTTGTCCACTGCAATGATACCGTCATAGCCTTTCGTCAGGTCTGTGACTTCTATGGCGTTTTCGGAAGACATAATCTGGGCTTCACCGTTTTGAGCTTACTTTTGGCTTTGCATTTCCTTGACTTTCTCTTCGACGGCTTTTAGTTCATTCTTGAGTTCTTCCGTGTAGCTCTTCAATTTCTCAAGTTTTTCGGCCTTTGTGAAGAAGCGTCTTCTGTAACCGTGTCCGTCTCCATGCATGCCGCACCCACAGTGGTCTTCATGTCTCCGATGATGCATCCCACAACCACAGTCTTCGTCCATTTATTATCACCTCTATTCCTGGTACTATTAGAAGTAAAGTATTTATGCTATCAAGTTTATAGTGAAATAGCTGCTATCCAAGAGGAAAGTGATAGGCATGCAGAACAAGAATGACGTAGTTTGTTTTTGCCCGCTTGAAGGAATCATAGACGTGATAAGCAAGAAATGGGCACTATTGATCATCAATGCAATAGGGAATCACGGTAGCCTCAGATTCAACAAACTCATGGAAGAACTGAGGGGCATAAGTCCCAAGACGCTTGCAGACACGCTGAAGCAGCTTCAAGTTGAAAGCCTGCTCAAGAGAGAGTCATTTGCCGAGATTCCGCCTCGTGTTGAATATTCATTGACGAAGGATGGAGAAGGGCTCAGAGAGGCAGTGATCCCTATCCTGAAGTGGGCTGCGACGAGGCAGTGCTCGAAAAGGAAGAAGTGTTCCGCGAGCTACAGCAAAATCCCCGCGCATAGAATAAGCGGGCGGTTTGAGAATACATCAAAACAAGCCGTCTAATCGGAAAAGCATATCTATTTCGATGGGCATCTTGAGTCTGCGAGGCGATGAGGCTCGCCTTTAACCGCCCTTGTTGTGCGTGCAGGGGCTGATAGCTTCTACACATTCAAAGTGAATGAGTGGATGTTGGGTTGTTCGAAGCAGGGCCTTTCGCTTCAAAGAGCACAGTCAGTGCGAGTCTGAACAAGCGACAGACTGCAGATCCGTCATTGGGCAAACGAATCGTGGCATACGTTGTGAATCGACAGAATGATGATGGAGGATACGCTTTTGCTCAAGGTCTCGACTCCAATGCACAGGACATTTATTATGGATTGGCTGTTTTGAGCAGCTTGGGTTCGCCTTTTCCTCACATGGATCGTACGATTGAATGGCTACGAGATTTTGACCTCGGCAACATCTATTCCTATTATTACATCGGCAAGGCACTCACGTTATGCAACAAACCCCTCGGATGCCAATTCAGAGACTATGTTGAGTCCGCAGTTAGTTCCAGAAGATACTTTGGCAACGTAGATGTCTATGTTGAGGTCTCCTCAGAGTTCGAGTCAACTCTCATGTTCCTAGAACTTGCCTCAATTTTGAAGATCAGTCCAGACGGTGAAGAAGCCAGAAGATGGTTGCTGAGATATAGAAATAAAGATGGAGGGTTTGGCGCCTACGGACATTCAAACATCAACTCAACCTACTATGCCGTCGCATCTCTTGGTTTATTGAAGGTCGATGGAAGCGATCTTAATGATACCGTGGGATTTGTGAGAGAATGCGAGAAGCCTCACGGAGGGGTCACCGTGGTTCCCCGATCAGCGCCGCCTTACATGGAGCATACATACTATGGCGTGATGACCCTTGACCTGCTCGAAGAAAGCTGCCGATTTCCCTCGCAAACAATGGATTTCGTGTTGAAATGTCAACGAGACAATGGAGGCTTCGCCCGCTCAGACCTCGGCATATCAACCTTTGAAAACACGTTTCAAGCGGTAAATGTGCTTCGAAAGCTGGGGTTCTTATGAGGATTACAGACATGAAGAGCGGGATAGGTCGGGTTTACATTCGAGAGGCCCTGCAAAAAGCAGAAAGCTGCTTCTTGTGCTATCTTGAAGACAGATTTGAGCAAAGATACATCGACAATTACCTGACCGAGCTTGTGATGGACTCTGGTGAACGGGGAAAAATCATCGAAAGCAGAGGTTTCTGCAACTATCATTTCTACAAGATGTTCGCTTTCTCCACTAATCCTGGCAGCAGTGATGGGTTGGGGATGGCTTTGATACTTGAGAGTGTGGCCCAACAGGTCCTAGATGATGTTAAGTCCCAGCAAAAGGCAAAGTCTGCAGGGTCAAGGCGACCAAGACTTCATCTGAAAGGGGGTTCTTGTTCGATCACGAAGTCAGAACTCTTGAAGACCGTTGCCCATCAGGCCAAGTGCCCTGCATGCGATCATGTTTTTACTATGATCCAGATCTACACCGTCGATTTCCTCCGTGAAGTCACTGAAGACGAAGAGATTATGAAACTCTTCGATGCATCTAGGGGGATGTGCGTTCCTCACTACGTCATTGTTTCACTCGTTGCTTCCAGAATGTTTAATGAGGAATTCGGACCCGCAGTTGAAAGAATTATCGATAAGCAAATTCAAGTCTTGGAAAGAACGCAGACTGATCTTACTGAGTACATCAAGAAACAAGACTATCACTTTTCACAGAAAGATCGAGTTGGAACTGAGAAGACCGTTGGTGAGAGTCTGGTTAGAGTGGCTGGAAGGCGAGGTATAGAGAGAACTCTGACCTTGATGCTGAGATCAAAAGAAAGTGATATGTCATGAATCTAAAACCGAGAAGATCCACCAGATCGAGATCAGCGTTCTCCTCCGAATTGTATCAAAAAACAGGAAGCGAAAAGGATGCCATCAAATTCGCGAAGATCGGACTGCTGACCTTGCGAGTTGTTTCTCTTGAAAAGGAGGTCGCAGATCTCGCTGAAAGGATAGACGAGTCAAGAAAACGCATTACAGAGTTGCCTTGCGAGATTGAGAGATCGGAGAATTTGCTAGCAGTGGTAATTGCAGACCAAAAGATGCTTGAGAATCTGGAGTCGGGGAAGTGACTGTTGAACGTGCAGCTGCGAAAGTCCCATCCTTGGAGAATCTCGATAGGAAGAAACCTGGAAATCCTTGAACTAGCCAAGAAGCAAGGCATCAGTCTCGATTCTGAGGCTGTTTTGCACGCGGTTGAATTGGGCGTGAAAAGTCCACACTCTGAAAGTCAACTGTCGCACAGAGTGAACGAGCTTGAGGAAAGGAAAAAGAGTCTAGAGTCTGAGTTCCGAAAAATCGCACTTCAGAGAAACATACTCGAATCCAGATTTGTCGGGCTAGGGAATCAAATCGGCAGAGTCTACCGCGATAACCGCGTGCTTGTCTTCCACCTGTGTGCACGCACGCCCTCAAAGGAGCGTGAAAGAAGGATGAGAGATGAGTTGATCAAGAAATATCTCGTGGATCTGAAACCCAGTTAGAATTTCGAGTGCCCAGAGAGAGGATGAAGTTGAAAGGAGATGTTGACGTGAATCAAGGTGTAGTCTCTGAGAAGGATGTGTCAAAAGGGAAAGTGTTGGTCAGTGTTTGTGCTGTGATCGAGGGCGAAGAACACAAGATTCTTCTCGTATGGGAAGGTGATCTGCCATATCATGATTGGTGGGTTGTCCCTGGAGGTTACGTGAAGCCTGATGAGACTGTTCTAGAGGCGGTGAAGCGAGAGGTTAGAGAAGAGACTGGTCTGGAGGTTGTTTCTGATGGATTGATTGGGACATACGATGATTTCATCGTAACTGACGAGAGAGATGGGCCAATCCACCATATAATCATAGCTTACAAAGCGAGAGTAATTGGCGGAGAGGTAGTGGTAACTCGAGAATCTAGAGAATACGCATGGATAGACGTGAAAGAAGCCGTCAGATCCCCTAGGCTTCATGATGTTTTCAAAAGAATTCTTGGCGACTTCAAGAACAAAAGGATTGGCAAGGTTCGTTCTCGACTTAGAAGGCATTTTTCTGAAATTTATGCTGGTGGCGAGCGGCGAGTGTCATGTTTGAAAGGAGATGCAAAGTCAAATTGAACAGTGTGCTTCTCTTGCAAGGTAATGAAATCGGCGAGACCAACGGCTTAGTAAGTTGTCACGTCTGCATAATTCAAGCAAAGAGACTCGACAAAAAGAACGTAATAATGTCGCATTTCCGAGTGACAGACGTGCATGAGCATGTCCACCAGATCGGTTCCATTTTAAGCAATTTCAGCAGCATTGAAGCCGAGTCGGTAGCTGATGTCTTGTTGTTCAGGTTGGCTCCTCAGAAAATAATCGAACAGTGCGCATCTCCAGGGTGTGCATATTACATTGACAGATATGAGTCGGCTACGAAGCTGTTGAAAGACAGACTGAGCGAATTTTTCCCGCGTGCCTGGGTGCGCGAAGTTCCTTATGATGGTAGAGAGAAAGATGGTGACTGGATTGAAGTCGATGTAAAACATGGTAGGTGGGTAAGCTCTTTTAGAAGTGGTTTCATTGAAAAGGGAAAGTAGAAATCTAATGCTGAAGTGTGGACATGCAGACCAGACGCTTTCGCTCGAAAATCGCGCGTTCAGCGGGAAAGTAACCATCGAATCTTAAGAATAAGGTGCCAAATAGCGTGTACGAGATATTTGAGATTAAGCTGAAGCCCAAGGAAAACGACTTTCGAAAGAAGTTAGACCAAGCTACCAAACTTGGCTGGCACATCAACGGTAGGAATCTCGTGAAGACCGATGGTGGACTGCAGTACATTATGGATTTGTCGCATTTCAACGTAAGATGCTTGGTCAGTGAGCTGTTCCCAATAGAAGAGGGTGAATGGTCACCTGAAGATTACCCCGCCAGAGACGAAATAATCAGAATGGTGATAACCGAACTTCAAACTTTTTTCAACGTGGAGATAAATGAAATTCGGAGGATTGTGAAGCATGGAAGATAAATCAAGCGGCAATCAAAAAGGAACGAAATGGTTGAACAGAAATGTTGCTGCCATGGGTTTTACCAGTCTATTCAGTGA
>Ga0315296_10003655_pt1 | contig 12784 bp, 10 predicted proteins | sample YL17G14_18_MG_FD_203921 | JGI IMG/M metagenome (GOLD analysis project Ga0315296, IMG submission 203921) | Sediment microbial communities from Yellowstone Lake, YNP, Wyoming, USA - YL17G14_18 | ecosystem: Environmental > Aquatic > Freshwater > Lake > Sediment | place: USA: Wyoming | collected... | reverse complement strand
CACGAACACTATCGATGAGTGGTGCTCGACCTTTCTGAAGTTCTCGATGACCTTCTTCTTGACGTCCAGCAGGTCTTTTCCCCTAGCGCGCTTGTAGATTTCAGACCTCAGGCCGTCGAACTGCAGATAGACCGTGTTCAATCCGGCATCGCTCGCCTTCTGACAGAAATCGATGCTCTTGGCGAACTTGATGCCGTTCGTCGCAGCCTGGATCTGCGCGAAACCGAGCTCCTTCGCGGCCTTGATGATGTCAGCGAACCTCGGATGGATCGTCGGTTCCCCCCCAGAGAACTGCACTGCTGGCGTCGGCACGGGCCTCTGAGCTCTCAACACCTTGAGCATCTTGACGACCGTGTCGTAGTCCGGCTCGAAGACATATCCAGCGGCGTTCGCGTTGGCGAAGCAAATCGGGCACCTTAGGTTGCACCTGTTCGTCAAGTCCACGTTCGCGAGACCAGTATGGCTAAGGTGGAGGTCGCACAATCCGCAGTCCCAAGGACAGTTCGTGGCTTGCTTGACCAACGGTTCTATGACTCCCACTCCGTCTTTCGCCCAATCCTCGACCCTCAGGTACATTTCCACATCGGACCACACCACGTCTCTGAAGCTGCCGTGCTTCGGGCAGGACTTCTCCATCACGACCTTTCCTTTGTCCTCACGCAAGGTCGCGGGAATGATCGCCAAACATTCAGGGCATAGGCTATCGGTCTTCTTCGGGAGCCCCTTTGGAACAGCGCTCTCTCTGGTCAGCATCTGATTGCATCCCTGGGGCTTATTCTGCAGGGAATCATTTAAATGTTATGTAGCTCATTCAGCTACATATGGACCTGAAGAAGGCTATCGCAAAGCTCGGGGGCGATTTGGAAGAGCTGCAGAAAGAATACATGCGAGTAGCTGGAACCTTCGAGAAGTTCGGCCTTTCCAAGTACGAATCAAGGGCTTATCTCGCCCTCGTGGCTCTTGGTTCAGGTTCGGCGAATTTTGTAGCGAACATCGCTCAGATTCCCCGCACATCTGCTTACAAGGTGATGAAGAGCTTGGAGGGCAAGGGGTTCGCCAAGGAGAAGCCGGGCAGGCCCGTGTCATTCACCCCGACAGATCCCGAAGAGCTATCGAAGAAGCTCGTCGAGGAGGTCGAGGAGTCATTTGCGAAGGTGGCGAATCTCAAGGACCTCCTCTCGCAAAGGGGCGTCCCGCAACTGGTGTACACGATCATGGGCAAGGAGCGGGTCCTGGAGAAGATCGGCGAGATGATGGACAAGTCGGAATCCAACTTTGTGATGAGCACGCCCTCGATTGCCGAGATACGAAGGAAGTTGGGCAAGCGGTTCGCGAACGCCTTGTCCAGGGGAGTCCAGGTCACGCTGATCACAAGCCCGTTCGTGAAGGCCCCTCAGGGCGTCAAGGTAATCAGGAGGAAGGCGCTGATCGCGACGGACGTGATAAGTGACGGCAAGACCGCTCTCCTTGCGGCTGCCGACCTCTCGGCCTGTGGCTACACGGACAACGAAGCTTTGTCCAAACACCTCGAGGACTTCCTCAGGATCATGGGCGAGAGCGCCGAGTAGACCAGGCTGGAACGTACGATTTCTTCGTCTCAGCTTTGATGACGGTCCTTATGAGGAAGGGTGCGTAGAGCGTCGTGGCAACGGACATAAGAATGATGATCGAGTAGATTGAGAGGTCGATCGTCTCCATGCTTAGGCCGATCATCGCGACGACGATTCCGACCTCACCTCGCGGGACCATCCCAGCGCCGATTATGAGCGCCGATTTCTCACCTCTGTGGATCGCGCCCAACGAGCAGCCGATCAGCTTTCCGAGGATGGCCACGATCGTGATGATGATCGCGAACGGTATCACTCCCGAAACGTCCGTGAGATCCACCTTCGCTCCCATGACGACGAAGAAAAACGGCACGAGCAACACATTCAACGGCTCGAACTTCTGCTCAAGCTCGTAAGTTTCCTTCGTGTCCGAGAATATCAGTCCTGCGAAGAACGCGCCTATGATCGCCGCGAGCCCTACGTAGGAAGCCATCGCTGACAGTCCGAACATGACAATCAGGATGATGACGAAGGGCGCCTGCTTCTGAGCCAGCTTGTCGAGCCAGCTGTCTCGCTTGAACGCCCGGGTAGAATAGTGGATCGCCCACGTGCCGTTCATCGTCTTCTCAGACCTTATTTCGCGCTTTCCGGAGGCGTACTTGACAATTCTGGTACCGAGGATTGCGACGATTGCCACGAAGCAGAGTGCCTCGCCAACGACAATCGCGATCCTGAACGCGTCAAGGTTTCCGACGGCCGCACCGCTGACCAGCGTCAGGACGATCATGCCGAGGATGTCGTCCACGACAGCCGCCCCGAGTATGATCTTCGCCTCGAGCGTGTGGATCATGCCCAGGTCTTCGAGCACTCTCGCCGTTATGCCCACGCTTGTCGCCACGAGCGCCGCCCCGATGAACATCGCCTCGACAGACGAGGCGAACAGGAGCCTGGACACGAAGTATCCGAGGACGAACGGTACAACGACTCCCAATATTGCCACTGACGTGGCAGTCACGCTGACCCTCCTCAGCTCGGAGAGCTTCGTCTCCATCCCAACTGAGAACAGCAGGAAGGTCGCGCCGAGCTGGGCCAGCACGTCAAAGAAAGTGTGGTCGGAAGTGATGAGGTTGAAGACCGTCGGACCGAGGATGACTCCGGCCATGAGCTCCCCGGTCACCGCGGGAAGCCTGAGCCTCTCCATGATTTCCCCGCCGAGCTTCGCGGCGAGGAAGGCCACGAAGATCAGGAGAAGAATCTCGTCAGTCTCCAACGCATCCCATCCATTAACTTGAATCGCATCATCCATATTTAATTGTGAGTCGCGCCGAGCGGCCCCCAGGAATGGACTAAGTTGTATGCTGCATGTAGCTGGAAGCCTTTACCCCGGGGGCACTGGTCTATCGATCGGGATGGACATGGATTCGATGGCGCGTGGACGCTCAGTTACGACACGGAGGCTCAAAGACCTGTCGGAAGACCGAAGCGGTCAGGTCTCGTTCTCTGTGATTGCGGTCGTGCTGCTGGTTTCGTCGGCGATTGCAGGGACATATCTGGCGAAGAACCAGATGGATGAGAACAGGAGAGAGCATAGGCAGGAGCTCCTCAGTTCGATGGAGGGGGAGATCGCCAACATCGTGAACGAGCTGAGCCTGTGCGCAGCGAGCCGCGCTCAATCCACGATGTCTGGCTGGAACGATTTCCCGGTCAACGAGACCAGGATTTCGAATGCCTTCTCCGGCGAGATGGAATCCTACATATTGACATCCTTTCCAAGGGTGCAGAACGGAATCACCATTGAGATAGAGAACTGGACAGGGGGTCTGTATTTCGTCGAGCAGAACACGCTCGATCTCATACCTACCGAGTCAACGAGTGCAGACAGCCTTGCCTTCGAGGACCAGCAGATGGAGTACGACCGGCTTCCAGAAGCTTCTGCCGAGGTTCTCGGCGTCAAGACCACGGACCCGTACTACGTGGCGGTCGGCAATTTCTCGGTCGGCGTTTCGACCAAGGACATTGCGCTCGTTCGTGGCTGCTCCTTTCAACGACCAGTAGTGTCCGCGCTTCCCTTCATCGAGTCGAAGCTGAGAGCGTTCGAGTCGGCGACATCGGGAGGCTTCTCGGACCTGGGCGAACTGGTAGGCTACATGCTCACCACTCTCGCCGAGCTCCGCGCGATTGAGGGTTATGGGCAGCCGATGTACTCGGGAGGTAAGAACACCTCGGAGATACTCACGGAGCTGGACGTGTACAGGGCCGTTGGGGTCGGGCTGCTTCTCGAGCAGCTCCGACTGTTCAGGACCTGGGACCACGAGTTCGGGGACGAGGTGGAGGCATCCTGCGGAGGGCAAAGCCCTGGGATGATGGCAGTCGCTGGATCTAAGGGTCGGTCGCTCGACCCGGCAGAGCTGTTCCTCTGGTTCATAGGTAGGACGGAGCCGAGGATCGATTCCACTATGATCATCGCTGAGGCGATCTACGGCTTCGCGGACCAACTCGTGCTCAAACTGATGGAATACATGGGCTGGCTGGGCACGCTCGATCTCGCGAAGGACCTGGCCGAGACCGTCGACACGTCCATAGATGCCGTGATATCGTTCTTGACTGGCGAAGACAAAGCCCAGTCCACGGTCATATCTTGGATCAAGAAATCCCTCGGTATCTCGTCGCTGGATGAGATCCCAGCCACGACGATGTTCTCCTCGCACGCGGATCTCGCGGTGCCCGTCCGTGAGAAGACATACTATGTCCAGGACGCCTACGGCGAGCTCTACCCCGTCTGGGTGGGGAACACGTCAGCTTTTGTTGACATCCCGGAGTACGACATCCTCACATCAGAGGTGTGGAGGCAGTTCTACCCGGAGTTCAAAGAGCATCAGACCAGTATCAAGAGGCTCGCCTCGGACAGCGTCATGCGTTTGGCATTCGACATCGCGTCCGCCTCTTCGATGAGGCTGGACGAATTCGTCATCGACCCCTCGGACGGGAAGAGCGTGTTCGCCCAGCTGATGTCCAGCACCGGGAAGATCGATCTCGCGCTGGACCCAGGGGCTGTCCTGCGGGCGGGTAAGACCCTCCCGATGTTCAGCGCCCAGTACGAGCTCGCCACAGGCTTTTGCGATTTCGTGCAGTCCAAAGGGCTCGGGCTGGTCGATCTTTCGTACTTGACGCAGGGGGCTTACGACAGAATCGCGGAAGAGGTCCTGCAGTCGGCCAAGTACTCGTACATCCCGAACCTGGTCGTCCCTGTCGACCAGCAGCTATCAGAGATCGTGAGACACGATGTCGAGTTCGACTCGCAGTGGGATGTCGGCCCTCGCTTCGATTCAGCGCTGGAGGACATGCTGAACCTGCGATTGCGATGCGTCGTCTCGCTCGTCAACTCGTCCGTCACTAGAGTTGATGACGGCTTTGCCGGCCCTATGGTGGACGCAGTCTCGGCAATGATTGCCTTCGGGGCCGACAAGTTCCCGGGCGTCGAGCCGATGATCGAGAAGACGCTCACGCAGTTCGCGAGACAAGTGGTCAGGCAGGGCGAGCTCTCGGGCCACAAGAGATCGGTCTACCTGGACTCGACGGCGACGTTCGAGTTCTGGGAAGGGGACAGGCAGGCTGCGGTCGACGGTAACAGGGTGCTCGAAGAGTCCGTCAAGGTCCGGGTCGAAAGCGGTCTTCCGCAGATGCAGGTCGTGCCCTTCAACAGCTCGAACGGGTACACCTCTCTCTCGAACCTGTTCCCTACGGACAACCTGCTCGTCCAGCTTCGAAGGCCTTGGCAGTATGACAGGTCGCAGTCGGAGTATCCGAACGTGCACCTCACCGCGCTCGGGAACATCTCGGCGACGCCGTACTCGACTCAGTGGGGCGTTTCGGTCCTGGGCTTGATACGGCTAAGCGTGTGCTCCAACAACTCTGGACTGCAGTCTCTGCTCTCGGCTGGGGCTTGTGCGACCAGGAACATCAGGATCGAGCTTTCCATGCCCATCGTGGTACACTCAGCATGGCCGCTCCAGGGGGTCGCGTACAACCCGTCCAACACGGCCGTATCCGACGCAGTCGAGCTCGCGAAGAAGTTCTGCGACGTCGTATGGGACAAGCTCGAGCCCGTCCTCGGCTGGGTGAAGGACGGGTTCGAACGGATCTACAAGTTCATCGCGCACGCGTTCGAGGTTTTAGGCAGCTTCGCGACGAGGATCGTCAAGATCGTCTCATCGGCCCTGCAAACGCTGGTCGAGACGCTCCAGGAGTTCGTGCAGAAGATCGCGGACTCGGTGCTGGGGAAAGCGGTGCGGCTTTTCATAGACCTCGCTGGGCGTGTGGAGTTCAGGATATCCCTTTTCGGGTTCGTGATCATCGTGCAGACCAACCTGCCAGACCTCATATACAGGCACGGGAGCGATCTGCTACGACTGATGGTCTTCACGGACCGGCTGGGGCCGGGTATCACGTTCGGCATCAGGGTGGCCCGTCTGACCGACGGCAGCTACGACATACTCGCGAACTGCACGATCGCCATGAAGAACGCGGTCATCGATGTCGCGATCGACCCGCTCATGCACATCCTGCGAAGGTTCGTCGAGGTACATTGCGCGGGAAGGTCATGGGCCCTCGACCTGGTGATCCCGGAGGTCGAGCCATACGAGCTGGCCGAGGTGAGCACGGCTGACCTCCCGGGCGTCGGAACGTTCCTTTCGAACATACCTGTGCCGGTCCTCGGGGTCTCGGCATCGATCGAGGCCGGTATTAGGCTGAAGTACGCATGTCCTTTCCCGACGGATGTAGTGGTCAACGAGTTCGAGTCGAACCCGCAAGGCGACGACTCCGGCAAGGAATGGGTCGAGCTGTACAATCCGCTCGACAAGCCCAGGTGCATCGACGGGTGGACGCTCGGGACGGTGCATGGCAAGAGCTGCGTGATCGATCTCCAGGGCACCATCGCGCCGAACGGCGTGAGGATGTTCACCTTCTCCGATGTGGCGATAGACAACGGCCTCGCGAACGACCCGTTCAACGACGGAGATGCTATCGTGCTCAAGAACCCTGCGGGTGTGATCATCGACATCACGCCCGCGTTCAGGGACAACGCGAACGACGCGCGTACCAACCAGAGGAGCTGGGACGGCGGGCCCAAGTGGGTCTTCAGGGGAGGCTCGAAGGACAACTCGAACGGCGTTCCGGTGCTGCTCGCGAGCTCGGACTTCATCGCGAAGGCGCTGTTCGAGGCCTTCAGGCAGGCCTTCGTCGAGACGAAGCTCGAGGAAGTGGCTGCGTCCCTCGACTTCTTGGCGTTGTTCGCGAAGCGCGTGCTGCACAACTTCATCGAGAACCTGCTTTCGCTCGTGAAGGAGATCATCCACGAGGTGATATTCTACATCAAGGTGGTGCTCGGAGACGCGTCTGGTGCCGCGGGGGTCGGCTTCAGGGCATCCTTCGTCGTGACTGGGGAGGCGATCGTCGACCTCCTCAGATGGCTCATCCATTCGCTCGCCACGTTCGTGGTGAATCTTGGCAGGGCTAGCAATCCGATCGCGTATCCCGCGTTCCCCCAGCGCTTCTTCTCGGGACTGTACCTGAGGTTCGAGGCGTTGTTCGAGGTCGGCCTCCCGAAGATGATCAGGGTCGTCGGCGCTGCGGGGAGCATCGCGGGGAGGTTCACGTGCGCAGCGTCCATCTCCCCTAACCTGCCTGCCCTGGGCAAGCTGGTTGGCAGGGACTGGGGCAACTGGAGCATAGACTTCGGCGCGTATCTCGAGGGCGTGCCCAAGGACTTCGCGGCCAACTACCTCACGAAGGACACGGGGGACTTCATCGATTTCTGGCTGGTGAAGGGGAGGGTGTACGGCGTGTGAGATTCCGCGAAGTAAATAAGCATCCAGGTCATACCCGAAAACCGAGATAGATGGACATCTCGCTGACAAGCATCCTGGACTCGCTGCTAGAGGACGTGTGGTTCGTACTCACGTTACTGCTAGCGGTCTCGCTTTTGTCGTCGTTCATCTTCGCGAGGCTCGGGCAGCCGAAGGTCATCGCGTACATCATCGTGGGCGTGGCGATAGGGCCGAGCTTGCTCGGGATAATCGAACCCGCAGAGGACTCATCGATACCTCTCCCCGAGTCGCTGCTGATGCTCGCCCAGCTTGGTTCGATTGTCCTGCTCTTCATGATCGGGCTCGAGTGCGATCTCAAGGAGATCTACACGAAGAGGTCGATCGCCATCGCCGTCGGGGGAGTCATCCTCCCGTGGATTGCAGGGTATTTCGTTGCCGTCGCCATGGGATACGACGATCCAGCGTATCCTGGCCAGGCGATATTCATCGGTGCGACATTGGTCGCCACGAGCGTCGCCATAACTGCAGGCGTGACCTCAGAGCTAGGTTTGATCGGAACCCCCGTCGCGTACGCGCTCATCGGAGCCGCCGTGGTGGATGATGTGCTCGGTATGGTCGTGCTCGGCGTGTCGAAGGGGCTCTCCGTCGGCGGACTCGACCTGCTTGGAATCACCGCTCTGGTCCTTGGAGCAGTATTGTTCGTCATGCTCGGGGCATGGCTCGGATCGCATTTCCTGACGAAGCTGGTCTTCAAAGTGCAGGTTTCTGGCTACCGGAGGAAGCTCCCGATGAGCGGGTTCATACTCGCGCTGACAATCGCGTTCCTGTACGCCTTCATCGCCGAGGCGATACAGATCTCCGCCATCATTGGCGCATTCGTTGCAGGGACTGCGTTCTCCGGTTCGGCCCTCAGGGATGGGTTCAAAAAAGGGACAATGTACCTGGAGGCGCTTTTCGTTCCGCTCTTTTTCGTTTCATTGGGCGCCTCTGTGAACTTCGACGATTTGCCCAACGGGTGGGAGGTCCTCTTGTTCGCGTCTGTCCTCACCCTGATCGCCGTCGCGACCAAGGTCGTCGGGTGTGGCATACCAGCGCGCATGACCGGGATGAACAGGATGGACTCCCTGGCGGTTGGCGTCGGCATGATGCCCAGGCTGGAGATCGCCCTTGTCATCGCATTCATAGGAGTCTCCGCGGACCCCCCGATAATCGGCCAGGACGTGTACTCGGCGGTCGTGTTCATGGGATTGGCAACGGCTCTCTTCGCGCCAACGCTGCTGAAATCTATACTGAAACGTGGCGGACATGTTATTCTGCAAATCGACAAATGAGGATCCGTCAGGATCAGTTCAGGACGGTCGCCCAGTGCTCCCCGTGCGGCCGGCCTTTCGCGTACGGCGTCTTCTCGGATTGCTCTGGCCCCTTCAGGCCAAGCGATAGCAGGAACGCACGGCCGAAAGCCACCGCCGACTCCTTGTTCCCAGCCTCGATCTCGCGGAGGAACGCTCTGCCCACCAGAACTGCAAACTCCTTGTTCTTCTCCATGGAGGTCGGTCTCGCCGCTGAAGAAATCCTCGGGCCGGGGTTATATAGCGTCCGAACTGGCAATCAGCGCTGATTCTCAGATATGAGAAGGTTCGCGTCCGTCCAGGGGCTCATCCGATGGTCTCAGTACCCTTCATGTAAGGCCTGAGGACCTCGGGGACCGTGACGGTGCCGTCCTTGTTCTGGCAATTCTCCAGGACGGAGACCATCGTCCTCGGCAAGGCTATCCCGGAACCATTGAGCGTGTGGACGAACTCGCTCTTCAGGTGCGGTTCCCTCCTGAACTTGATCATCGCCCTGCGGGCCTGGAAATCCTTGAAGTCGCTGCACGAAGAGACTTCGAGCCATTGGTCCATGCCTGGCGCGTATGCCTCAATGTCGTATGTCTTTGATGAATGGAATCCCACGCTGCCCGTGCACAGAAGCCTAATCCTGTAAGGCAGCTTCAGACCCTGGACCACAGCCTCTGCGTCCGTCGTGAGCTTCTCGAGCTCCTGCTGGGACGTCTCCGGAAGGACGAACTTCACGAGCTCCACCTTGTTGAACTGGTGAACTCTTGCGATGCCTTTCGTCTCGATGTGCTTTCCCGCCTCGCGTCTGAAGGACGGCAGATACGCGGTGAGGTAGATCGGCAGCTGCTTCCTCGTGAGTATCTCGTCCGCGAAGAGGTTCGTGACAGGGACCTCCGCGGTCGGGTTGAGGTACAAGTCGTCCCGCTCGATCCAGTACATGTCTTCGTGCATCTTTGGAAGCTGTCCCGTGCCGACACACGCCTTCCTGTTGATGACCGCCGGTGGGAAGATCTCCCTGTACCCCTGGTCCATGTGAAGGTCCAGCATGTAGTTGATGAGCGCTCTCTCGAGCCTCGCGCCGTCCCCCTTGAGGACGTAGAATCCCGTCCCCGCGATCTTGGCTCCTCTGTCGAAATCGAGTATGTCCAGCTTCTCGCCAATCTCCCAGTGCGTGAGCGGTTTGAAGTCGAACTTGCGCCTCTGCCCCCACTCGCGGATGAACTGGTCCCCTTCGTCTAGTGCGCCGACTGGCACGCTCGGATCGGGCACATTGGGTATGTTGAGCAGGAGCTCGTCCCGATCGCCCTCTATCTTCTTGACCTCGGTCTCGATGACCTTGATCCTGTCCGCGATACCCTTCATCTCGGTGATCTTGGCCTGCTTCTGCTCCTTGGGTAGCTTCGGGATCTCCTCGGAGACCTCGTTCCTCTTCTTCCTGAGAGCGTTTCCTTCTTCGATGAGCGCTCTCCATCTCTTGTCGAGCTCCAAGAACTTCTCGAGCACCGAGAGGTCGTAGTTCCTGTTGACGAGCGCTTTGCGTACGACCTCCTCGTTGTCCCGGATGAACTTGGCATCGAGCACTAGACCCACATCCTGCTTCGCTGTCAATCAATTAATCGATATTTAAACCATGACCAGATGGACGCCTGGCAGTCATTCCTTTGCCAGCACTACCGTCCTTCCCCTGATCTCTACCAAAGTGGACGCTGAGTCCCTGACGAGCTGTTCGGCCACCTCTTCCCTGTCATTCTCGACGGACGCAAGCAGCTTGACCTTGACGAGCTTGTTCTTCTTCAGCTGCTTCGTCAGTTCGAAGACTACGGATTGAGTGATTCCCTCTTTGCCGATATAGACCGCAGGCTTCAGCAGCTGGGCCTTCCCTCTCAACTCGATGATCCGCTTCTTGTCCATGTCGCTCAACCACCCTTCGATATCTTGAGCGGGTATCTCGTGACGCTCCCGCATTCGAGACAAGTCATCGACACTCTCCCCCGCCCTGTCCTTACTCTCACATTCCTAGGAGGAACGAAGAACGAAAGACAGTTCCCGCAGTATGTGCGCTTGTGCGAGGCGCGGACCTTGTGCCTCTCCCCCATTCGGAGCGCGAGCGAGACATATCGCTTGGACCTGCTCATGTTGCCCGCGAGCGCTTCCTTCTCGGCCAACTCGAACAACCTGTCGATGCGCTCCTTAGCGATGTCCTTCGCATCCTTCTTGCCGACATATCTCCGGCTCATTTCGGCGTGTAATCACCCGGAGCGTAGATAATGCTTGGTGGGCCTGTCCAGCACCTCGGACGAAGCCCTTGCTGTGCTCAGTGAGGTTTAAATATGACGACCATTATCTCCGCAAACCTAAGAGAAAAATCGCACCTGGTGGTCTGATGCCCAGAAAGCCCGGAAGCATGTACAGGGAGATCAAAGGACAGGCCTACTCCCGCAGGGAATACATGGGCGGCGTGCCTACCTCGAGAATCACCCAGTTCGAGCACGGCAAGAGGGGAGACTACGCGGTGCGAATGACGCTCCATGTCGTCGAGCAGTGCCAGATAAGGCACATCGCGCTCGAGGCAGCGCGTATCTCCGCCAACAGGTTCTTGGCTAAGAAGATCGGCCTTACTGGATACCACCTCAAGATCCGCGTCTTCCCGCACAACGTCCTGAGGGAGAACAAGATCGCAACAGGCGCGGGCGCAGACCGTATCTCCGACGGCATGAGGGCCGCGTTCGGAAAGCCGATCGGAACCGCTGCGCGGGTCCAGGCCGACCAGGAGATCATAACGCTCGAGACGACTCAGTCGCACTTCGCGACCGCGAAGCTCGCGCTGAAGCGCGCAGCCATCAAGCTCCCGTCGCCCTGCTACATCGTTGTCGAGAAGGGCACCCCGAGCGCTGCCTGAGGCGGATGCCTGGCAAAATCCAGGAAATGTTTTTAGCATCTCCCTGTGTTCCCCTTGTCACCAGTCCACGTGTCACTGAATGGCATTGACTCGGGCTGATGGTTGGTAGTCCCGTGATGTACGACGTGGATCTCACAAGCGCGATCTCAGAGATCAAGCGCCTCAAGGCCAGGATCGTGGCCCTCCAGGTTCCCGAGGGCCTGAAGAAGCGCTCGTATCAGTTCGCCCAGGATATCGAGAACAAGTCTGGGGCGGAGGTGCTGGTCGTCGCGGAACCGTGCTTCGGAGCATGCGATGTCCCGAGCTCCCTATTCGAGATGGTCGATGCTATCGTCAACATCGGTCATTCACCTATTCCTTCTCTGAAGCTGTCCCGGCCCGTTATATTCGTGCCGGCGAGATCGAAGGTCCCACTCGCGGACCAGCTCAAGAAATCGGTCGGGATGCTCCAGGAACCTGTCGGAGTGCTCGCGACTTCGCAGCATCTCACTGAGCTTGATGAAGTCCTTGAAGGCCTTGAGAGCATGGGCATCAAGACGAAGGTGGGCGAAGGGGACAGCAGGATATCCCATGTGGGAGAAGTCCTCGGCTGCAACTACACCGCCGCCACCTCGATCTTGAACGATGTGAACAGCTTCCTCCTGATCGGCAGCGGCGCGTTCCACGCCGTCGGAGTCCATCTCGCGACCGGGAAGAAGGTCGTCGTGCTGGACCCCAACCTGGAGGAGCCCAGGGAGATAGACCAGATCAAGGACAAGATACTCAGGCAGAGGCATGCGGTGATCGAGCGCGCGGAGAAGGCTCGGGTTTTCGGGATCATAGTCGGCGAGAAGGTGGGACAGAGGAGGCTGAGGCGGGCGAAGGAGCTCAGGAAGCTGCTCCGGTGGAAGAAGAAGGATGCCGCGCTCATACTCATGGACAAGTTCGACCCTGAGAAGCTCAGGTCGCTCGGGTTCGATGCCTACGTCTCCACGGCGTGTCCGAGGATCGCGATTGACGATGTGGCGATGTACGACAAGCCTTTGCTCACCCCGCAGGAGCTGGAGATCCTGCTCGGCGTGAGGAAATGGGAGAACTTCGCCTTCGATCAGATGACCGAGGACGAGCTCTGAGGGTGGCCTTGGTGATCGATGTCCCGCGGATCTTGGAGATTGGACGCAGGAGCTCGGCCCG
>Ga0315296_10003654_pt1 | contig 12792 bp, 9 predicted proteins | sample YL17G14_18_MG_FD_203921 | JGI IMG/M metagenome (GOLD analysis project Ga0315296, IMG submission 203921) | Sediment microbial communities from Yellowstone Lake, YNP, Wyoming, USA - YL17G14_18 | ecosystem: Environmental > Aquatic > Freshwater > Lake > Sediment | place: USA: Wyoming | collected... | reverse complement strand
ATAGTGTAACCTTAGACTTATTGTAACATGCAAGAAAAGGGGGTGTCAATAGTGGGCAGCCGCATTCACCTTGCAAACCTTGTCTCATCCCCCTGGAACACCTAACACCCAACCTCAGCACCTGACCAGACCCTCTCAGACCCGTTCTCTCAGGCGATTCTCCAGGCGTAAGTATTAACATACCGCCAGGGTGATTTTACCCGGGTTAAAACGGGTCTGTTGGATACTCTTATACCTAAAAATACCTTGGAAAACACGGTCTCAGGGGGGGCTGGCAGAATATAATGATAGCCAAACTCGCTAGTAGAGCCATGAAAACTGATAGTCTATGTCGGAATTGGGGCGTTGAGGCGAAGAGAATGGAGTGAAGAGGTAATGCAAACTCCCTGAGAAGCAGAGGAGAGACAGCAGGGATACTCTCTCCACGAATGACTAAAAAGGCAACTGAATGCCTCTTATATCCCTGCCGGGAACGTATGGAGAAGAAAGTCGAGCTGATGATCGGGAGGAGGTTGAAAATGAGGCAAATGAGTGGCGGTCGAGAGGGGCTAGTAACTTCTTGATCGTGCCGATTGAGAGGCGAGACTCAAATGCTTAGCAAGGATGATGCAGACAGAGCCCTGATGCTATAGCGGTTTGCAGTGATCAGGAAGTCATCGTGTCCACCGAGATTATGAGCCAATGGCTCAACCTTTCCAACATGAAGGGGGAACGACTTTCACCCATCACTCCCACACCGATGTCATCCTCTGTCGAGATATCGACAGTGTGCTCCCCAAGCGGAGTTCCTCTTCGATAGATTCGACCTCATCAAGAACTGCTTGAAAGCGATTGCGTACGCACCGCTCAGTACCGGAGGGCAAGGGAGGGAGGCAACGACCGCGAGCACTATCCACACTAGCGTCACAGGGCGTCATGATTTTCACTAGGTTATTTGTCACAGGTAAGCATCCAATCTTCTAGGTTCCCGATCACGTGGCCAGGAGAAATGCTTGAGCCCACTTCTAGCTGCTAACGAACTGCCTCCTCGATCACGGTAGTAGGGGCCTCGAGCCCCGCAGAACTCCTCCTACGGATAGTTCTCGACGTAGACGGGACTGCCCGTTATCAGTATGGTTACCTTCCCGTCAGCTATGCCATCCAAGTCCCCAGCCCCACCATCATAGACCGTCGTTTCCTCACCACCCTTTTGCACCACCCGTAGGGCGCTTACAGGAAAGGACAAATCGCGTGTCACTTCCCCTCCCCCAACAGGGTTCGTCCATAGGACACCCTTCTCCTCAGTGCCACAATCGGTCAAAAAAACGTACCCTTCCACCTCGGGGTAGCCAGTGGCCAATCTGCGCCTGTACCGGGCTCCAGTCAACTCCGAGACCAAGACCTTATAGGCGGTGTAAGCAGGCTTTGGGGTATGGTCGGGATTTAGGAGGCCGTGGGACTCGGTGCCAGTTCCGTCATCAAACACCGCAAACCAGGTCATGATATTGAGATCCACCGACATGCCCTGCACAAACATTTTCACCAAGCGGCGGGCTTGTTCCTCTTCACTGTTTCCCGGTGGCGGTTCATCGCTCCAATATCCCATTTCGGGGCAGATCATGGGTAGATCTCCATAACCATAGGAACTCAGTATCCTCTTGACATCCTCCATCTTCGCCGATATGGTGCTCCAGAAGATGGGATAGTAATGGATAGCGACCATGTCCAGATAGTCCCCGCCTCCTGCCTCTAGGACATCAGGAAGAAAACTCCGCACAAAGGGCCCGTGCTGATCCTCGAACCAATCGTAGGCGAGGCCACCGATCATGATCTTGGCCCCTGGATCAGCGGCTTTCATCACAGGTTGGACCTGAGCCAGCATCTCGGCATAGCCAGATCCGTTGTGCCCCCAATAGCCTTTCCCCTGTTGAGCATACAATTCTGAGCCGTTATCAGGCTCAGGATACAGCATCCAATGTTCTATACGTACAGATCCTGGTGCATCCGCAAAGCCATCGCCGTCATACCGCTCGACCAGAGCGCCAAGAAAGGCCTTGAGATGATTGGTATCTGTCACCGGCCCCCCGGGATACTCTGCCGTCCAGGCGGGGTTCCCCCCGATTAAGGCGATGGGCCTGAAGCCAGCGGTGGCTGCATTCGTGAATTTGGTATCATATATAGACCAGTCATAGGTGTGCGTACCGTTGGCGGGCGGATCAGGCTCGATATCCGACCAGTTGACGAAAGTGGTAACCCAGGATAGGTGGAGCTCTTTCATCTCTTGCAGCCCGGCATCGTCATCGATGACGCCGTACATGGTGATGCCAAAGGGAGGCACCGTGCCATCGTAGCACCTCGTAACCAAAGGCAGATAGACGGTCACAGGATCTGGGGCGGCCAGGGAAAGGGTATCATTCACTTCCTGTGTTGGCCCAGTCAAGTGGCTGTCGCCCCTCTCGAGGGGAGACCGCTTCGCGGTAGCCGTTGCCCCAGCCAGAAGGACTATCGAAAACAGGGCGAAAAGGCAAAGAAGGAGCAAAGCAGTGCCTATGCGGATTCCACAGATATATCGTCCAGTCATGACCAATCACCCCTTTCTGGAGACCAACGCTCATCCTCTGCCGTAGAAGAACGGAAGAAGGTAGTCCATGAGGCAGAGGGTATCGAAGAGGAAGAAGGAACAGATGATGAGAGGGAGCAGGTACTTTTCGTAGCCTGAAGGGATAAATCGCCGAATTCCCAACATGAAGAGGATAGAGAAGGCAATAATGGCTGGGTACAGATATCGCCCTTGCGGGCCGCCCAGGGCCCCAATAAAATTAATCGTAATAGACAGCAGAGCACATAGGCCAAGAATGCAGATAACCGCACGTTGCCAGCCCTCCAGCGTCCTTGGTTCTCCCCGTCCATAGGCAAGCGAAGCAATTACGCCCAGAGTAGCCACAACGCTTACAACGCCTAAAAGGGCGTAGATAGACGAACCCATGCGAACGGTCACCCATCCGAAGTAGGCCCAGAAACTCTCGAAAAGGAGAATCGCATGCGACCGAAGGGTTGGAAAGTCTGTGGCCATTTGCGTTTGCCTGGCAAGGAGTGCCGAGATCCCACTTCGCAAATAGCCAAGGCCTGGAACCCTCATAACAGAGTAGAAGGCGACGCCTGCAACTAGTGCCACAATGGCCAGCATTGCCTCTCGCGTTCTCCTTGTTATGGGGATCGACCTATCTCCTGCCCAAACGTAGATCGGAATGGCAAGGCCTAGCCAAGGAATGATAAACGAAGTGGTGGCCTTGGTTAACAGGCTTAGCGGAGGCAGTAAAGCAATGAGCACTACTCGCCGAAGAGACAGCCCTCGCTTAAAGCCTACCACCATAACATAGATCAGAATGGAGACGAGTAACTCAGCCAAGTTCCCATCGCTGACCGAACTGGTTATGTAGGTATGCTGAGGAAGGAAGACTATCCAAGAGGGAACGGCGACTAACAGGAACTCGTCATTAGGGAACAATTCGATCACGGTCAGGAAAGCCATCGCTACCACCAACATGCCCAAAATGACGGATACTAAACGCATGGCATACAGTTGAGCAACGATATCTTGATAGAAAACCGGCCCAAAGAAAAGTGCGCTTAAGAGATAGGCCAAGGAGAAGCGCCCCAGGACACTCGATGGGCCAACAAATGGAGTCTCTGCTAGAGAGAGGGGCATGATACGTGGTTGAGGGTAGGGGATGTACGACCAGAACCGATTTTCATACATTGAAGAGATTATCCTCTGTTGCAGAACGGGCGATGCATCCTCGGGCTGAAGCAAATGCCGTTTCTGATATAAGAGATTGATGTACTCGAAATGTGCTATCTCATCGGGGGCCTGCCAGGGCGGAACAAGCGAAGCATACAGAATGCCCCTTACCAGGCTAAGGGCAAGAAGAGAGACGAAAAGCTGGTGGGTAGTTCCTCTGAACATAATCCAGTTTCTCAATTGAACCGCGCCGAATTGGAGTCGACAGACCTAAACGTTTCACCCATTTCTTCGCTTTCCTTGGTAGGTGCGGACCTATCTCAGAGCGAAAATTGTCTCCCTAGAGATCGGCTGGATTGGTCCCTGGATACGTATTTCTCGCAAGCCCACGTCGTCGAACCAAACGTTGCCCACGCCCCAATTCCTTAACAATGGCTTAACCACACCTGTCGATGCTTTTTTATTCCAACCTATTATCACAGCCTTTCTCCATGCGCCATAAGTGGCCGGCAAGCCATGATCCCCAGCAAATATAACCTCCGGATCATATGAAACCCATACGCTGGCTTCTCCATCGCTACGATTCCAAGTCCTGTAGTAGAAGGACAAGACCCATAGGCTGTTGGGCGCTAATTCTACCTCCTTCGCCCAGTACCCTGCGCGGGCCCCTTCCCTATCCGTTGCCGTTTCCCTCCAAAACCCTTCAACCCTTGAAGATTGCTCACCTTCGTACACCTCAAGGCCATCCGCCCCACCGAAAAAGGTAGCCTCGTTCCACACATTGCTTCCCGCCATGAGAGACCAATCCCATCCGAGAGGCGAGGTTTCTCCCTGCTCGAAGCCCGGATTCTCGATCAGATTCAGCTCCAGTAGTAACTCATCCCTCTCGACGCCGAGCACCTCTGCCACGATCGCGTTGTCATCGGTTCGAGCTTTCAACTCCTCTTGCCACCGTGCGGCTGCTTCTGGCTCACCGATTTGCTGGTATAGCTCGGCCAGTTTCTTCAGACTCAGGAGGTCCTCGGACACCATGCGATGGTACCTTTCATACCAGGATATGGCCTCCGATAGGTCTCCGGTGGTTTCGTATGTGCGGGCCATCTCGAGATAGGCTGGGGAGAATTCCGCATCTAACCCAACGGCGGTCTTAAGCGCATCGATAGCCTCTTGAAATTCGCCTCTTTGTCGAGATGACTGCCCTTGGTAGTAATACAACGGCGGTTCGGCGGGATGGATCTCCAGTAGCCATCCCAGTGCTTGCTTCGCTGCCTCTTGCTCCCCCTGCCAAATCCAGAAGGAGATCACATTTAGAGCATCGTCCAGGCTCCAAATGTGGTTTTTTACTAGGCCGGGAATGATCGCTGCCGTAAACTGATCTAACCGCCTATCCTCATGCAGCCCGATGCTTGAGGGAGCGAAATGTTGGATTTGCCGATAGGTTTCCTCGGCTAGAAGCGCCTCACCCTCGCCCAGCGTGTCACAGATCTTGGCGAACTGATACAATGCGTAGAGATTGCCTCCATCCAAAGTGATCACTTGCTGCAACAGCGGAAGAGCCCTGCTGGGATCGCCCGCGTTTAGACGCCACTCCGCCAACTTGAGATAGTTGACGATAGCCCTCTCGATTGCGGGTCCATACTGACCTTGCTCATACTCCGCGACTGCCCTCTCCGCCATGCCAAGGCCATCATAGAGATCTCCCACGGCCAGGTGGGTCGCTAGGTCGCGTGGTCGGAGTTCAGAAGCTGACGTCAATGCCTGCAAAGCAGCTGGCGCCTCACCGAGGGCAAAGTGGGTCATGCCTAGAGCACGATAGGCCTCGGCGTTCCTAGGGTCAGCCGCGACCGCTCGCCGTAAATAGTCAGCTGCTGCGCCCGCTTCATGGATGAACCCATCCACGTTAGGGTTTATGGGGTGGGAAACCAACTGATTCCAATCGGTGGAGCTCACACCCTGTTCACGTAGAGCGCTGTCCAAAATTCGGTTGCCTTGGTGGACGTAAAAGGCACTCTTGAGGTAGGGATAGGCTACGATGGAGATGCTCACCAAGAGCACCGCTATCAGCAAAGTCAAGGATCTCTCCGCTACGGTCAACTCTGATCGCATCATGGGGAGGCAACCGCATTCCCTTCGCTTCAAGGACCGGCAACCGATCCCGCGTCATCTCTTCCAGACGACTTCAGAATGATGGATCCTCCATTCCCTGCCTCACATATCAACACCTTTCCAGAGGATGGTCCTTCAAAGGTGACATCAGGCTGGAGGAGTGCCCGATGGCCCGCGCTCAAGTCATCCAACACGCGCACGTGGTGTGCGGCGTCGGCGAGATAGTTCGCTGGCGCCAATCCCAAGAAGCCTGCCCCACCGGTGATAGGAACCCTCATTTCCTCTCACAGTCGACTCTATGCTATCTACACGCCCGCTAACAACCTTCCTTCAGTGAGAAGCCTCCTTACTTGATCCCAACTTTTACCTTCGGCATAGATCCTCAAGACTGGCTCAGTCCCGGAGGGCCGGATGAGAAGCCAGCTGGCATCCTGGAGATGGTACTTGACGCCATCGGTGTTGTCCACTCGTGCTACTCTCAGTCCCCCGATCTCGGCCGGGGCTTCTTCAACCAGACGATCTAACAGCTCCTCCCTGGAGAAAGGACCAGCAGGAACATCTTCCCTCGCGTAGCGAAAGGGACCTATCTCTTGCATCATCTTGTCGATTATGAGATGCAAAGGCTCATCATGAGTGGCCATTATCTCCACCAGCAGCAGGGCCATGAGGATCCCGTCGGCTTCTGGTATGTGCCCTTTTATGGTAATGCTACCGCTTTCTTCGCCTCCGATGAGAACATCGTTCTTGAGAATCAGATCGCAGATGTGATTAAAGCCCACCGGTGTCTCGAAGAGGGGAAGCCCATACCTTTCGGCCATCACGTTGGCGGCCTGGGTCGTGGAGACGGTTTTGACTACTGCTCCGGAAAGCTTGCGCTCCTCGACTAGGTGACGCAGCACAAGACAGAATATGGTCTGGGGATCGACGAAGCGACCAGTGAGGTCCACAGCTCCGATGCGGTCGCCATCGCCATCAGTGGCAAGGCCCACATCGTAGGGGCCAGCGGCCACCAGATCCATTAACCCTTCTAGATTCCGGGCGATGGGCTCCGGGTGTAACCCGGCGAAGCCAGGGTTCATCTCCCCATGGATCTCTCTGGCGTAGCAGCCAGCCTCTTGTAGAAGGGCCTTGACGTAGCCTCGCGCTGCGCCGTACATGGGGTCGACAGCGACTCGCAATTTAGATCGACCTATGAGCTCAAGGTTCACCAAGGATTGTATGTGGTCGAGATATGCTGGCAAGGGATCGATACGGCTTATCAATCTCCCTGCCAGGGCCGCCTCATAGCCCATGAGTCTGGGCTGGTATCCCTCTTCCTTGACTAGGATATCTAGTCGCTCTTGGATTCGTTGTGTCTCATCGGGCATCATCGAGCCACCAAAGGAGCCTTTCAGCTTTATGCCGTTGTATCGAGGAGGGTTGTGACTGGCCGTGATCATGACACCGCCAGCTGTGCCCAGATTGGTGATGGCATAAGACAATGCCGGGGTTGGGCAATCAGATTTGGTTAGGTAAACTTGGATGCCGTTGGCCGCCAAGACACGGCTCACCTCGATAGCATAGCGATCGGAGAGGAAGCGAGTATCGAATCCGACGACCAACCCCTTCTCGGCTTGCCCCTGCTCTGTGAACTGATCGGCTACCACTTGGGCAACTAGCCGAAGGTTGGCGAAGGTGAAATCATCGCTGATGACGCCTCGCCAGCCATCGGTACCGAAACTAATGGAGATGGGAGACTTCCTGTCAGGACAATTCATCTATCCCTCCAAACTCTTACTTGATTCCCATCTTCTTGGTAGGGACTATTTCAGGCAACATGAAACCTATCGATTGATCGGCGGTGATACCCCGCTCGTCGGCGAGGCTCAGAAGTAGTGCGTGTGCTATGGCGAGATGAGCTGCCTGTATCTTGCTCGACGATGGTCCCTCCGGCTTAGCGTTGCTCTTTATCGCGTAGTCCGCTGCCTTGCCCAAGGGAGTATCGATGTTCTCCGTGATGGCCACGGTTATAGCCCCTTTCTCCCGAGCCCGCCGGAGAGCGTCATAGACAAAGCCAGTCCCTCCACTCGCCGATATGCCGATCATAATGTCACCCTCGTTGAGGGCGATAGTCATGTACTTAGCCAAGGCCATCTCTTCCTCGCCGGTGCCCTTGGCGAAACTAATGGGTTGGGCATCGCCGAAATTGTTGGTGAAGACCATGATGGGGACACCAGTTTCCACTCCCTGACCTGCCATCTCCATAGCCACGAGAGCACTAGCTCCCGCTCCAGTCACCACTATCTTGTGTCCCGAAGCGATCTGCTTTTTCAGCACCTCCACGACGGTAGCGATCCTTGGCACGGCGATCTCCAAAGTAGCAAGTATCCCCTCCGCATCCTGTCGCAGCACTCTGGCGACCTTATCGTCAAGAGTTGCACAATCGGAGAAGTCGATACTGACCATGAGCGGCTTGTTTATGTCTATGACTTGGCCCACCGTGTCAATAAGCACGTAGCTATCGTAGGGATATTCTGAGAATTCCAGGGTGGTCCCTGGTAAGTCGCCGATCTGCAGATTCAAACCGGTCAGCCTGCTGATCATGCTGGTCTTGCCGCTGTTGAAGACTCCCAATACGGCGACGCGATCTCCAGTGACAAAAGCGTTTGCGATTTGGGCTTTCAGTTCATCCAACCCCTCCCCAGTGAGCATTGAAGTGGGTAGCAAGTCAATGCCCAGCGTATCCTTGATCTGAGCAACCCTATTGTCATCAACTAGGTCAACCTTATTAGCTATGACCAAGTAACGAAGTTGCCCATCGCTAATGGCTTCCAGAAAGACCTTCATGGTGTTGGTTTGGGGGTCGACGGAATTGACGACCAGGATCGCCGCCGTGGGCTCTAGTTGTTGAAATGGGGTGGAGACTTTCTTGAGGACCCGTTGCGTGGACATCTATCCCCTCCTCTAGTTTGACTTCTTCCGTGACGGTTTCTCTATGATAGCTAGATGCTCTTTGAAATAAGCGAGGGTTCGCTCTAGGCCTTCCTGAAGTCCGTGCGTTGGGCTCCATTGCAGTTCCTTGCTGGCCTTATTGGCGTCAAGGCAGATGCGAAAAACTTCACCCGGCTTTGGAGGACCATAAACCGGCTCCCGGGAATAACCGGTGAGTCGCCTCATCTCTTCGAAAAGGCGATTGATGGAAGTTCCTTTCCCAGTCCCGAGGTTATATACCTCGCCGCTTCCCTTCTCCATGGAGAGCAGGTTAGCCCTCACACAATCCTCGACGTAGAGAAAGTCCCTTTCCTGGTCGCCGCTCCCGTTGATCCTGACTTGCTCTCCCAAAAGCATCTGAAGGCTGAATATGGCTACCACACCTGCCTCACCTAGAGGGTCCTGCCGTGGACCGTACACATTTGGATAGCGCAGGATGGTGAAATCCAGTCTATGGTTTTCCCGGTAGATGTGGAGGTAGGGCTCGACCGCATACTTGCTGGCTCCGTAGGGCGAGGAAGGCCGGATAGGATGGTTCTCATCACAGGGCAAGTGCTCTGGCTGTCCGTATACTGCGACGGAAGAGGCGTAGATGATCTTGCGCACCCCATACCTTCTGCAACACTCCAGTAAATTGATAGATCCCAAGATGTTGGCGCTGGCGTCATGGAGGGGATCCTCGAGCGAACGGCGCAGATCGATATGAGCCGCGTGGTGGTTTACGTATTCAGGCCGCTCGTGTGCGAATATTGGCGCCAACTCTTCACTTCGGATGTCGACTTGGTAGAACTTGGTTTCAGGGTTTATGTTGCTACGGTGGCCCCTAGAGAGATCATCGACTACGATGACCTCGTAACCAGCTTGAATTAGTGCATCGACAACATGGGAGCCTATGAAGCCGGCTCCTCCGGTAACAAGAACGCGACTCATTCATGCCCTCTAACGATTCGCAAACTGCTAAGAAAGGTGGGGAATGAAACGCAACCTGGAAGCCTTCACTTAACGCTCTTCATGACGTGTAGCAAAGACTTCGCAGCGAGGAGCAAAAACCGCGGTTGGATGAGGAGCAACCTCAAGAAAGCACTCTTGAACTCGTCTCGGTTGTGGGCCGCCAGGACGTTCCCAGTTCTTGCATCCAACAATTCCAGCAATCGGTCATAATCCTGGTCACCGAACCTATTTAGAATCACTCGCATCATGGAGTGGAGATCGAGTTCCGCCTTCAGTGGCCGGAGTGTCTTTCCGTAGGGCGCTTGTCCAGCGATAGCCTTGACCGCCGCCCGCGCGCCTCTCAAGCCGGCGACAACTCCCCCCACCGTTGTGGCCTTAACTTGTCCTCCAGCGTCCCCGATGAGGAGGATCCGGGAGTTCGAGATGGCGAGCGATGGTTCCAAAAGAGGGTTATGCAAGTGGACCTGGGCAGCCTGAAGTTCGAGAGTTTTACATCCTAGTGAGCGCAAGAACTCCTCCATGCTCTCCCTGGCGCTCTTTGCATTCCTGGAGACCAAACCTATCACCGCTCTCGACTCTGATTCTGGGATAAGCCAGTAGAAGAACTGGGTTCGCTCCCTATCGAACCACACCTTGACACAATCGCGGGAGGCTTTTTCAGGTAGTACTATCTTCGCTTGCACAATGGCCACCGTCTCCCTGGAATCCCTCGAGGCAGCCTTGGCTACCTTGCTGAGCACGCCGTCTGCTCCTATGAGCACCTTGGCCGCGATGTTGTGCACGGTCCCCTTTGCTAGGTCTTGCAGGGAAAGGACTAACCCGTCTCCTTCATCATGAAAAGCCAAGAAACGAAAACTGAGGTGTATCTCCGCTCCCTCTTGCCTGGCTTTCCTCGCGAGCAACTCGACGAGTTTCTGCCTCTCAATTACGAGATCAGGCTCTTGTAGTCCGACCGAGGCGTGTCGGTGAGCGGAAATCAACTCTATTCTTTTGACCTTATTCAAGATAGCCTCATGAGGGACGAAGCCCAGGACCTCGGTCAACTTACTTGTGACTATTAGTGTTCGAGAAGGCTCGCCCAGATTTTCGCGCTCTTCATATAGTTGAGTAGGAATGCGCTCCCTGGCAAGTAGATAGGCTGCAAATAAGCCTGCTGTTGAAGCCCCAATGATGATTACCTTACCCTGGCTCAAGCGATGATCTCCTTCGTCGTCATGCCTGTACACTCTGTAAACGAGTCGACATCCCGGCCTTGACAAGATTTCCGCAAGATATAGTCGTTTACCTACCCCTAAAGGTCAATGTATCTACAACGGTCTTCAGAAGGATAACCAGATCCAACCACACAGACTGATGCTTGATGTAGTAGAGGTCATACTGCAACTTGATTAGGGCATCCTCTGTGGAAGCACCGTACCCCTGTTTCACCAGCCCCCAACCAGCCATGCCGGGCTTGACACAGTGGCGAGTTCGGTAGAAAGGGATCTCCTTCTCAAGTTGGGCTACGAATTCAGGGCGCTCCGGGCGGGGGCCCACAGCGCTCATCTCGCCCTTAACGATATTGAGAAACTGGGGAAATTCATCCACGTGGGTAGCCCTGAGAAACCGTCCAACTCGTGTCACCCGAGAATCACCCTGCTGTGCCCACGCCGCCTTACCTTCCTTCTCTGCATTAGGAACCATGGAACGGAATTTGTAGGCTCGAAAGATCCTTCCTCCCCTGCCCACCCGCTCCTGGCTGTAGAAGATAGGGCCTGGAGAATCCACATGGATAGCCAACGCGATGAAGGGCACAGTCAGGCCAAGAAAGAAGAGCCCGATGGAGGCCAGGACGACATCCAGGGCTCTCTTGACCAGGGGGTAGAGGATGCCAGTGCCTTGGTGGTCGAGAGGCATCGCTACATACCAGTTGTCGCCGATGTGTTGCACAGGGACGCAGCCAGTCAACTCCTCATATAGGATAGGCATGGGAATGATTCGGACGCCTCTTTCTAGGCACTCCAGGAAAGCCTTGAATAGTTCCTTGTGAATCTCGTGGGTAATGGCCAGGATGACGGACGAGATATCTTGCTCCCTCAGGAGAGAGGTAAGGTCACGCCGGGTCCCTAGGACAGGCAAACCCTCAACGATCTGTTCTTGTTTCCAGGGGGCATCGTCGATGAAGCCCATTACCTGATAACTGGTATCGCCCCTCTCTTTGAGTACCTGGGCGATGGTCCGCCCCGCCCAGCCGGCTCCCACGATGAGGACCCGCTGTTGGAAAGGGGTGCGCTTAAAGATGAGGAGATAGGCCGTGCGCCCAAGGCCCACCAGTATAAAAGAGGAGAAGGCAAAGAAAAGGACCACTGCCCGCGGCAAGCGCTGCGGAGGCGAGAAGAAATAGAAAAAGAGGTAGGCTAATAACATCAGGGCAGTGATCCTAAGGAGGGCGTACATGGTCGTCCGGAGTTTGCTAGTTGTCTCTGCGCCATAGAAATCGTTGATCACAGCGATAATCAGCCAAGGTATTCCCAGGACCGCAAACCAGTGGATCTGTGAGAAGAGGTAAGACTGTGAAAAGGGTTGGTCGGCTCTCAAAGCCCAGAGCCAGAGGGCCACTGCCACGGCTGCCAGGAGCAAAATAATGTCCAGGAAGAATAATAAAACCTTTCTCTCAGAGGGTCGCAAGGGCAGTCTCGGGACTTGCAAGTCAGGCTCCTCCACTCTGGCCTAAGTTCGTGTTACGGGGACACCTACAGGATGATACGTACCACAACTACACCGCCTCCTTGGCCTTGTAGCGGCCAGTGCTTTGGATATCTCTTGATATTCCTCCCAATCGCGGAAGAGGGTCTCAGTGGCGAGCAACCATGGTCTCGCTTGCAACGCTCATGATGGTCTTTCTCCCTCTTGGACGGTGCTCTGTAACGTATTCACTTCTAACCCCTGGTGCCTCTCCACCAGCTCCCTATAGATCTCCAAGACCTTCTCAGCTACGATCTCGATGGTAAACTCTCTTTCCACTCTCCGCTTTGCGTACTGCCCGAACTGTTCTCGCAGGCCTG
>Ga0315296_10003653_pt1 | contig 12792 bp, 12 predicted proteins | sample YL17G14_18_MG_FD_203921 | JGI IMG/M metagenome (GOLD analysis project Ga0315296, IMG submission 203921) | Sediment microbial communities from Yellowstone Lake, YNP, Wyoming, USA - YL17G14_18 | ecosystem: Environmental > Aquatic > Freshwater > Lake > Sediment | place: USA: Wyoming | collected... | reverse complement strand
AGAAGTTCTCGTCCTACTCCTTCAACAAGGCCCACAGCGCCTCCTACGCCCACATGGCCTACCAGGCCGTCTACCTCAAGGTCCGCCATCCCGTGCCCTACTTCGCGGCCGTGCTCAACGCCGGCGGCGGCTACTATGACCTCCCGGAATACATCGCCGAGGCCAAGAGGAACGGCATCCGCGTCCTGGGGCCGGACGTGAACCGCAGCGGGCCCGGCTTCGAGGTCGAGGACGGGGCCGGGAACGGCGGGAACGGAGGAGCCGGGAGCGGGCCCGGCGCTATCCGCGTCGGCCTGACGTCGATCAAGGGGCTGGGCCTCAAGACGATCGAACGCGTCCTTGAGGAGCGGAAGGCGGGCGGCGAGTATGTCTCGGTCGAGGACTTTCTGGCCCGGACGAAACCGGGCAAGGCCGAGCTCCTCGCGCTCATCCGGGCCGGCGTCTTCGACTCCCTCGAGCCGCGGCGGACGCGCCAGGTCCTCCGCTACTTCCAGGGCCTCGAGCACATGGAGGAGGTGGCCGACATCGCTTCCGACGAGAAGCGGCGCATGCTCTACGAGTCGCTCGGCTTCCTGCCGGAGGGGGACGAGCTCGATCTCTACGAAGGGAAACGGCCGGCGCTCCGGGTAAGAGACCTCAAGGACTGCGCCGGGACGATGGTCGAGCTCGTCGTCCGGGTCGTCGACGCCCGGCAGAGGGAGACCTATGGCATGATGCGGAGCGCCACCGGCCACGGCGGACACGGCGGAAACGGGGGCGGCGGCGTGGGATTCGGTCCGGGCCGTAGCGGCGGGAGTGATGACGAGGGACCGGATCCGGACAGCGGGAATCCGGGAGGATACGGCGGCGGGAACGGCGGCGCTGGCGCGGCTGGTGTAAACGGGCGGGGGGGGGCAAAGTATTTTTATTTGTTTGAAGACGAGACGGGCCTTCTCGAGGGCATCGGCGAGACCCGCTGTGTCACGTACGGGACACCGCCGGTCTGCTTCCTTCGCGGCGAGGTCCGGAAGGACGGCGAGGGGATCCCCAAGATCTATAATTGCGCCTTTTTGAGGTCGTTCTGATGAGAAAATGGGGACGTTTCTGTTTTTTTTGGCCAGGTCAACCTTCGGCTGGCTCAAAAAACAGAAACGTCCCCATTTTCTTCCATTCTTTACAATTTTTTGGACTTCTCCAGGGGGAGACTTGGCACGGTTTTGGCTGTAAATAAAGATGAAAGCCACCGAGCGTCATGGGTGAGACCCAGAAACGGATGGAACGGAGGCTGAGATGAACGGCTATCGTTTTTCGGTTTACGTGATCCACGACGGTGAGGGTTGGGCGGCCGTCTGTCCGGAATTCCCGGACTGCCGGGCCCGGGGCGCGACCTACGAGGCGGCGCTGGCCAACCTCCGCGACGTCATCAGCATCTTCGTCGAGGACGGCCTCGGCGACGACGAGCCGCCGCCCCAACACGAGGAGTTGAGCTTCACCTCCCTGAACCTGGCTTTATAGGGGCGTTTTAGCTCAGCGATTCGAGCGCTCTACCGGACATCCAGACCGACAATCCGGCGCCATAGCTCCGGCGGGCTGGTTCTTGAGTTCTTGACACTGATCCGCGGCCCGCGATATCCTCATTTCGTGATGGGAGGCATCAGTTCCGAGCCTCGCGGCCCGTGGATGCCTGCGTTGCGCATAAGGCATTTTTAATCCGTTTTCTCGGATGGAGGTTGCCCATGAACGCCTTCAGACTATGCCTCGCGATCGCCTGGATTCCTTTCCTGGCGAGTGCCTTCGCAGCGGGCCAGGAGATGGTTTTTCGGTACTCCTTCCCGACTGAAGCCATGCTGGCTCAAGATGTCTATATTAAGTACGGTGCGGGCCTGGCCTGCGACCGGGCGGGGAATGTCTGGGTCGTCGATTCCGGGGAAGGAGTTCTCCTTAAATTCGATCCCGCCGGACGATTCCTGAAAAAGGCCGGAAGGCAGGGACAAGGACCGGGAGAATTCTCCCGTCCCGGGACCATCCATGTTGCGGAGGACGGAGACCTGTTGGTTCTTGATTCCGGAAATATGAGGATGGTCGTCTTGTCCGCTGAGGGGGAGTTCAAGCGGAGCTTCAAACTCTTGCGCCGCTATGAGGATTTTTGTGTCTTCAAGGGGAAAATCTATATTGTTTACAATGGCCTGAGAGAGGATCGGAATACGGTCGACGTTCTTTCTCTGAACGGCGACTCTCTCGGAAGTCTCGGAGAGGCCCCAGATTTCGGGCCCGTCATTCCCGATCGCGCCCGGATGGCCAATTACAAAGTCATCAGCTGCGATCCGGAGGGCCGTCTCCTGGTCGGATGGACGTTTTTTCCGATCGTTCATGTTCTGGATGTCGGCCTGAAAGAGACGATAGCAAAAATCGAGATCGACGATCCGAACCTCAAGGAAAAATATCGTAATAATCTGGGAGAACTCAACGTGCAGAAGGACGCGCCTCTGATCTATTGGGTCGTTCAAAGAACCAGGGCGCATCGAGGCGGATTCCTGGCCTCGGTTCCGGCGGAGAGGATTGAAATCCTGGACTGCGATTTGAAGGGGAACGTTCAAGCGACCTATTGGGCGCCGCGACCCGAGGAGAAATACCTGGGAAGGGATTTTATCTGCAGGCAGGACGGGAGGGCGACCTGGATTTATATTCTGCAAACTCAGCCGGAAAGCAAGGTGAACGTCTACAAGGTCGAGACGAAATTCTAAGCATCCGCGAAACTCAAGCTCAGCCCAAGAGCCTTGTTTGAGCCGCCGCCCGCCGCCTCAGCCGGGACCGAAATATACAGGAAGCCCGCAGATACGAGAAGTGTGAGCAGCTTTGTCCCTGTTTTCATGAAGTCTCCTTCAGCCGAGCTTCTTGACCTGTTTCGCGACCTTTTTCCTGAGCTTTTCATAGGAGGGCGGCGGTCCGGGTCTGAGCGCTCGGCCATCGATGAAAAGGGCATCGGCCTCGCCCCATTCCCTGAACACTTGCCGATCTAACGTATCGACGGCCCGGAACACGACCTTATCTCCGAGCTCCGCGGCCGCGCGCTTCGCCCGCTCGAAAGTCATGTTCATGGCCGGGCACCAGCCGTTGAGCAGGGCCGTGACAGTGACTTTGCCGGGTTCGAGGGCCGGTGTCTTTTTCTTGCGGATCCATCGCGGCGGGGCGGCGTCCTCCGCAAACGGCTTCCAGAGAAGAATTTGCAGGCTCTGCGAATCGGCTTTCCTGTATCCGTGCTTCTTGAACCAGGAAGCCCGCATGAAGACGGGGAGGGCCATGCCCCAGGCGGCCATCCCTTTGGCCCCGAGTTCCCTGGCATCTTTCTCGGCGGCCTCGAGCAAGGCCGTCCCCATTCCTTTTTTTTGGAAATTTCCCCTTCCCCCCTTATGGCCGTGAACCCAGATGCAGAGGACGAAATAGAGGCCTTGGCCGTCGACGAATGACTCCTCAATGGGGACGTACTGGATCATCCCCCCGACTTCGCCCTTGTCGTCGAGGGCGAGCTTGACCCGCAGGCCCTTGCCCCGCATCTTCTCGAGCCATTTGGCCTTGTGGTCGCCACCCTCCTTGATCTCGTCCGACCAGTCCTCGAGGCAGGCGCAATAGAGGGATTTATGTTCCGGTGACAAGGAGATGATCTGCATGGGCCTCTCCCGTTGCGGGGCTATCCGTGGAGACCGGCCGCGCTCGCTGCCGGATTCGAACGGACCAGGTCAACATTAAGTAAGTCAAAAAGGATTGTCAAGAATGGCCAGCGAAAGGGGCCTGGCGGCCGAACGCGGGGAATTGGTATTACGTCCCCGATGTAATGAGCGAATTCCGAGGCTGGAAGCGTCTTCTAAGAGAGGCATGAAGAACCTGACTATTAAGCCTTGACAAATGGTAAGCTAGGAGCATATAAAATATGATGGAGTATGAAATGGTTAGAAAAACAGTCGTCATGGATGAGAAGTTGGCCAAGGACATCGACCTTTATGCGAAGAAAGAAGCCCGTGATTTTTCTGGCGCCCTCCGATATGCGGCGCGAATCGGTCTCCTGGCCGTCGAAAATCCCGAGCTGACCATCCATGAGATCAAAGACATCCTGGAAGCCAAGGCGGAGTACGAAGTAGGACGCACGAGCAAACTTGATCCGCGTACCATCTAAATGCGGCTCCTTGAGACCTCCAAGTTCCAGAAGCTCCGGAAAAAGCTGAAAGACGACGACGAGCGAGCCGCGCTGAGGGAAGCGGTCCTTCAAGTTCTCGAAGCTCCGGAAGCAGGGGAAAAGCTCAAGAGAGAGCTTCGAGAACTCCGCGCGTTTCGCTTTGCGGTTCGCGGACAGGCCCGCCGCCTGATATACATGCACGATAAGGACGCGGTTGTCCTCTTCTCCTTCGGCCCGCGGCAGGGGATCTACAAGTAGCTCACTTCTTTTTATCGGGATAGGGCGGGTGCTTGGGGACCGCGACCGGGTCTTTCTTGATCAGCTCCTGGAGGTGCTTGACGGCCGCCTCGAGCTGGGCGTCGCTGCCCTTGAAGGTGGCATGGGGCAAATTGTCGACGACGATGTCCGGGTCGACGCCGTGGCCTTCGATGAGCCACTCGCCCTCGGGCCCGTAAACGCCCGTCTCGGCCGCCGAAGCGAGGCCGCGGTCGACGAGGACGTTGGACGAACTCAGCCAGATCTCGCCGCCCCAGGTCCTCGTCCCAATGACCTTGCCCAGGCCCAGACGGCGGAAGCCCTCGCTGAAGGCCTCGCCGTCGGAGGCCGTGCGCTCGTTGCAGAGGACGACCATGTGGCCGCGGAAGGCGTGCTGCATGTTCCAAGTCGGGTTGCCGACCCGGCCCTGCCAGTAGAACCAGGCCCGCCGCAGGAGCTTCTCCAGGATCCAGGAGTCGATATTGCCGCCGCGGTTGTGACGGACGTCGATGATCAAACCCTTGCGGTCGAACACCGGGTAGAAATTCTTGACCCATTCCGTGTAGTTGTCGCCGCCCATGGCCCTCAGGTGGACGTAGCCGATTTCTTTTTTCCCGGCCTTCTCGACTTCGAGACGCCGGGTGTACTCCCACTCGGCGTAGCGGAGGTCGGACTCGGCGCCCGGCGTGATGGGGACGACGATCTCCTTCCTGGTCGCGCCGCCCGCCGCCGGCTTGACCTCGAGGAGGACCTGCTGGCCGGCCGTGTTCCTCAGGAGCAGGGACGGATCGGGAACGCTCAATGCCGGAACGCCGTTGACCGTCGCAATGATGTCGCCCTCGCGGAACGCCGAGTTCGGTTTACCCAGGGGGGACTGGCCTTCCGGATACTCGGGGTCGGACCTGTAAATGTGCTCGATCCGGTAACCGCCCTTGGCCTCGTCGCGGACGAGGCGCGCCCCGAGCGAGCCGGGGGCGACGCTGTCGGTGGGCTGTCGCAGGTCGCCGCCGCGGACGAACGTGTGCAGGGCCGAGAGCTCGCCGACGAGATGGGCCAGGAGGTCGTTGAGCTCGGCCCGGTCGCTGACCCGGTCGACGAACGGCCGGTGCCGTTCGAGCAGGCCCTGGTAGTCGACGTTGTGGAGGTTGCGGTCGTAGAAATAATCGCGCTCCATCCGCCAGGCATCGACGAACATCTGCCGCCATTCCTCGCGCGGGTCGATGGAGAAGGTCCAGCGGGCGAGGTCGATGCGTCGCTCGGAGAGCGTCTGCTGGGTCGGCTGGGCCGTCCCGGCGTCGATGACGTAAAAGTCGCCGCCCTTGCGGACGAAGATCTTCTTGCCGTCGGCCGAAAGCTCGAAGTTCCGGACGTCTTCGAGAAGCGTCTTGGCCTGGATGTTGCGGTTCTTGACCTCGACCGCCTGGAGCTTAGGCCGGCCGGCGGCGTTCGACTCCTCGTCGATGAAGAACAGGGCTTTTTCACCGACGGCGAGCCCCGAATAGACACTCGCCGGGAGCGGAACCTCGAACACGCGGTCCTGAATGCCGGGCAGGTCGACGACAACCTTGGGAGCGGGCGCCGGCTTGACCACTTCCTTGGCCGGCCTCCCGGCCGCTGTTCCCGTCTCGGCCTCACCCTTCTTGGCATCCTTCTCGTCGCCGCTGTCCTTCGTTTCGGCCTGCAGCTCCGTCGCCGGGGCGAAGGGGAACGGCTCCTTCGCGGTCAGGGCCATAGCGTAGATCTTAGTCGTCTTGTCGAAGTAGGGCTCGGGCTGACGCGGCCCCCAAGGGCTGCCCACAGCGCTCCGAAAGTAGCGGTCCGACAGGAAGTAGAGCCATTTCCCGTCCGGGCTCCAGGCCGGGTTGTAGGAATCGACGCGGTCGTTGGTGAGCCCCGACGTCCGGCCCGTCTCCGCCTCGAGGAGCATGACCTGACTGAATAAGTTCGAGGCCCCCTGAACGTAGGCGAGCCAGCGGCTGTCGGGGGACCAGGCCAGGCCCGCGAACATCCCCACGTTCGAGACGGCGATCCGGGTCAGGGCCTTCTTGCCGACGTCGAACAGCCAGAGCTGGTAGTCCTTATCGGCGAAGGCGATCCATTTTCCGTCGGGCGAAGGGATGCCGTCGAAGCGGATGACCTTGGCCCCCGTCGTCAGCTGTTCTGCAGGGCCGAGACCGTCGGCCGCGAAGCGGTGGAATTCCCACTCGCCGGTCTCGTCGGACAGGACCATGAGGCTCTTGCCGTCGGCGAGGAAACGCGCTGCCCGAGCCCGGACGCCGTCTTTACGGCTGACACGGACCCAACGGCCGTCGCCCACGGGAGCGACGAAGACATGACCGCGGGAAACGAGGACGACGCGGTCGCCCGAAGGCGAGACATGCCCCGAGGTGAGGTAATCGAGCGGTTTCGTCACCCACTTCTCGCGCATCTGGTCGAAGTCCGAGGGCAGGGTAATGGCCAGCCCGGCGTCCTTCCCCGTGGCGATGTCGAAGACGTGGAGGTCGGCTACGAGTTGGTAGGCGATCCGGCCGTCGTCGAGCCTCGGCGAACTGGCGTCGAATCCTTTGTGGAAGGTGTGCTGCTTGAGGTCTCCGCCTTTGAGGTCCATGGACCAGATGTTCATCGAGCCGTCGCGGTCGCTCAAGAAATACACGCGGTCCTTCCAGACCATCGGGTTCTTGCTCGTCCCGGCGTAGTCGGCCGTCAGGGGCGCGGCTTCCTCACCGCCGAGGGCGAACATCCACAGGTTCTGGGCCGTGCCGCCCTTGTACCGTTTCGTGTAGCTGCCCTGGAAGGGGAGCCGGGTGAAGAAGAGCGTCTTGCCCGCCGCATCGAACGAGCCGTCGGCCGCCTGGCTGAGCGGAAGGAGGGCCTCGGCGTTCGTCGCCGGGTCGAGGACGACGAGCTGAGTGTTGGGCAGGGTCGAATATTTTTGTGTCGCGTAGAGGATCTTGCCGTCGGGCGTCCAGCCGGCGACCACCGCGGTCTGCCCGGCGAAGGTACGGCGGACGGGCAGGCCTCCGGCCAGGAGCATGGTGTACACCTCGGTCGGGCCCTCGTATTGGGCGGAGAAGGCCAGGGTCAGGCCGTCGGGCGAGATCGCCGGATAGGATTCTATCCCCGAGTGCGAGGTCAGGCGGCGGGCCGTCCCGCCCTTGATGTCGACCGTCCAGAGGTCGCCCTCGGAAGTGAAAACGACGGCGTCGCCGTGGATGGCCGGGAAACGGTAGTAGCCGTTCCGTCCGGCGCTGAGGCCGGCCTGGACAAGACAGAGGAAACAGAAGATAACGGCGGCGAAGCTAAAGGCTCTTTTCATGACCTTCTCCTTTGCGGATTTTGCGCGAGGTCCTATTGTATTGAGGCGGGCGCCGGGAATTCAAGCGATTTGGCCCGGGACACGGAAAAAACATCCCGGACGACCCGGCTGCATTTAAAAAATGCTATCATAATCTTCGCTTTGTGCAGGGGACCGCTGTGAATATCAGGCAAATAGACAAATCGAGCCTGGGGAAGGGTCTTTATCATCGGAGAGAAAAACGGCGGTTGCTGAAACTCGAGGAGCTCTATGATCGCTATGGAGAGAGCCTGTATCGGTATCTCGTCTTCAGGCTCGGCTCGGCAGAGGACGCCGAGGACGTCCTGCAGGAGGCTTTCTGCCGGTTCGCGCGTTATACCGTGCGCTGGAAATTGGTCAGGGACCCTCGGAGCTTCGTCCTTAGGGTCGCCCGGAACGAAGCCAACCGTTTTCTCAGGCGCAAGCTCGGCCGCCGCGAGGGGGAGAAAATGATACTGTCCGGGATGGCGGGGGGATTTGTGGAGACGTTCGTCGCCCCGGAAGAGCCGTTGTTGGCCCTTCTTCTGCGCCGGTCCGAAGAGCTTCCCGCGGAGCAAAAAGAGATCGTCTTTCTGAAAGTATTCGACGGCCTGACCTTCAAAGAGATCGGTTCGGTCTGCGGCGTATCCGCCAACACCGCCGCCAGCCGCTACCGCTACGGGATAGAGAAGCTTCGCGATGCCGTGGGAGGGAAACCGTGAAAATGGACGACCTGAACGATATCGAAAGAGACCTGAGACGGCTCGTCCCGAGGCCCGCCCCGCCGGGACTCGGCGAACGGGTGCTCGACTCCGCCCTCGGGGCCCGCAAGAACACCGCCCTGACTTCCCGGATGAGGATCGTAGCGGTCGTCTGCATGGTCCTGATCGTCGCCTTGCTCGGCCTCGATCCTCTTATCGGGAGACACGAATCGGCCCGCCTGGCCGCCCTCCTCGATGGCCGGCCGTCAGGAGGTGCGCAAGGGGCGGAGGCGTTCGATCTGGCGGAATCATTGGGCGGACAGGGATACGAAGGGAACGGCATGGCCAAGCTCCAGGCCAGGATCGCAAACGCCGTTCGAAAGGAGCGCCAACGTCATTTCGGCGAAGCCTTGAGAGGGCTGAGAGGATGGTCTGTTCATGAAATTTACGAAGATCTTAACTAAGATCGGCCTTGTCCTCCTCGTCATCCTGACGGTCGTCCTGGCCGCCCGTGCCGTTCTCAACTGGACGGAAGGGCGCAAACTGACCCGGGCCTTGGCCGAGCTTAAGGCCAAGGGTGTTCCTTTGACGGCCGGCGACCTGGCATCTCCATGTTCGGACGAGGATAACGCGGCACGCCTCTGGAAGGCCGCCGTAAACCTCCTGGCGGTCGAGGAGCAGGACAAGGAGGTCCTCGGCCGCGCCTTCATGGACCTGGTCGCTTCGAAGCCGATGGAGCCTTCACATCGGAGCGCCCTGGCGGGGGTGATCGCCAAGAACCAAAAAGCCTTGGAGCTCCTGCACGAAATGGCCGATAAACCCTGCTTCCTCTACAGGGATCCCGGAACCCCATTGATAGAGGCGATTCCGCCCCCCGAGATGGTCAAGATGATCTTGGCCACCCGCCTTATAGGATTTGACGCGCTCCTCGAGGCGGAGAAGGGGGAGGTTCCTTCCGCGGCGGAAAGGATCAGGTCAGGCCTGGGATTCGCATCGAAAGTTGCCCAGGAAGGGACAATGATCACCCAACTCATAGCCGTCGCCGATACGAGGATGCTGGCCGGTTTTCTCGAAGCCATCTGCCGGGGAAGAAAGGTCGATGACGAAATCCTGCTCCGGCTCATCGCCGATCTCGAGCCCGGGCCCTGGCGTGAACGGCTGGCTCAGACGATCAAAGGGGAGCGCGTCGTTTTTATCGAAGCGGCGAAGAAAGCGGCGAGCGGCACAAGGATGGAAAACGCCTATCTCTTCGGCGAGCCCTCCCGCCTCAACGACATCCGAGCCTGGCTCGTTCGCCCGTTCCTGAAAACGGATATGCGAAGGACGCTCCCGAAGCTCTTCGACCTCGAAGCGCAGGCCCTTCTTCCATACTATGAGAGCCGGGGATCCCTGAGGGCGCAGGACCAGCAGATCGAGACGCTGCCCTGGTATGCCTTTGTGTCCAAGCTCATCCTGGGGAATTTCGAGGCGGCATTCCTGAAAGAAGCCCAGCTCGAAGCGACTCTTCTGGCCGCGCGAACAGGCCTGGCCTGCAAGCTGTTCAAGAACCGCACCGGAGCGTACCCGGAAGCCCTCGACGCGCTCGTCCCGGGCATCTTGAACGAGGTCCCCATCGACCCGTTCACGGGGAAGCCGTTCGTCTACCGGCGCGAAGGAGAAGGCTTCATCGTCTACAGTCTCGGTTCCAATGAAAAGGACGACGGGGGCCGGTCGACCTACATGATCACCCAATTGGTCATGGACAAAGACGACGACTGGGCCTGGAAGGAATTATGGTAAAATCCGGGGCATGACGTCCCGCGACCGGGTCCAGGCGGTCTTCGCCGGCGGCATCCCCGACCGGGTGCCCGCCTGGCTCGGCGCCTCACCGGAATTCAAAGACCTGGCCAAAAGGCGGGCCGGCCTGAGAACCGACGAGGAACTTTCCCTTTTCGTCGGCGATGATTTCCGTCGTGTTTTTGCCCGATACGCCGGGCCTCCCGAGTTCAGCCCCGATTCTGCGTTCCGCCACGCTCAGGCCACGGCCCGGACACCCTTCGGCGTCGAGCGCCTGGGCTATGGATACGGGCAGCCGGTCAACCATCCCTTGGCCGCGGCGCGGACAATTGCCGATATCGAGCGCTATTCCTGGCCCGACCCCGCCTGGATAGACGTCTCGCGGATCCGGGATGAAGCCATGGCCTGGGGCGGCCGCTTCGCCGTCCTAGGCGGCGACTGGTCGCCGTTCTACCACGACGCCATCGACATTTTCTTCATCGGTAACGACTTCGGCACCCAGAACGGCCCCGTCGTCGGCGAAGCGCTTTTCCGCCGCTTCTTCCAGCCCCATCTCGTCCGGCTTGCCGCCCTCGGTCACGATTTCGGGCTCAAGGTCATGCTCCACTGCTGCGGCGGCTTCTTTCCGCTCATCCCGGCCTTGATCGAAGCGGGGGTGGACGCGCTCCAGGCCCTTCAGCCCGACGCCCGGGACATGGCCCCGGCCAAGCTCAAGGCGGCGTTCGGCGGCCGCGTCGTGTTCAACGGCTGTATCGACACGCACCACTGGCTCATCGAAGGGACCCCCGACCTGGTACGGACGAAAACGCAAGAAATGCTCGCTATTATGATGCCTGGCGGCGGCTACATCGCCTCGCCGAGCCACGACTACGTGTTGCCGGAGACAAAGGTCGAGAACGTCTTCGCGCTCTACGAGACGGTTAGGGAATTCGGCAAGTACTAATAGACGCACTCTCGCGCGGCCTCGGCGTAGAGGCGGAGGTTCTGCGGAGGCGTTTCGAAGAAGTGGTCGCAGCAGGAGAGGATGTAGCCGCCCTCATATCCCACCTTTTCGAAAAGCTTGAAGACCATGCCGCGGATGTCGTCCGGCGAGCCCTCAGTCAGGACGTTGAACTGGTCGAGCCCCCCGATGAGGGCCAGGCGGCGCCCGATCTTCGCCTTGAACTCCCACGGCTCCTGGTTTCCGCCGATCGAGGTCGGGGCCAAGGTCTCCGAGGCGTCGCAGCCGTTGCCGACGATGTGCTCCTCGATGCCCTTCGTTCCGCCGCAGGTGTGGTAGACGACGGTGAAGCCGAGCGAGTGGAGAGCGTCGTGCATTTTCCGGTCATAGGGCAGGCAATATTCCTTGTGGAGGGCGGGGGAAATGAGCGTCGATGACGCGGCCCCCCCGCCCGTCTCGATGAGGTCGAAGCGGGCCCCCTTCATGGACTCGATGAAGCGCAGCTTTTTTTCGAGGAGGATGCCAAGGAGCTCGTGGACCCAGCCGGGGCTGTCGAAGGTCCGGAGAATGAGGGCCTGGACGTCGATGAGGCAGGCGGCGTGCTGCCAGCATCCGGCCTGGTCGCCCCAGACGAAACCGCGCAGGATGCCCCGGTCGCCGACCGCGTCGTAAGCCCGCCTCACCGGGGCGGGGTCGAGCTTCGGGACGGGCATGTACTTGTCGATCAACCGGATGTCGTCGTCGTGTTTGATCAGGTATTCCGAGATCCAGGTCGTCATCCGGTTGCCTTCGGTCCGGTAGGTCAGCTGGCCGCCTGGCGTAGTGATGGTGTGGCGGCAGACCCTCTGGTCGGCGTCGGCGCTCAGCACTTCCGCTTCGTCCCGCCATTCGGGAGTCGAGAACTTGGTGAAATCGGCGTCTGTCAGCCAGAACTGGCCCATGTCCTGGAAATACTGGATCGACGCGTCCAGGCCGAACATCCCGAACGCCTCGAGGTCGCTCACCCCGCCCAGGAAGGTGTCGAGATGGTACTTCTGCCACTGGTGGACGGTCGCCGGCAGGCGGTCGGGCTTCTCCCGGGCGAGGGCGCGGAGCATCCGCTCTTTGGAGGTCACGGCCGGATTATAGAACGCCCGACGGGGGAGGTCAACGCGGGGCCGGGACAATTTGATTTTTCCGTCCCGTTCCGATAAAAGGAAGGGACAAAGGAGGTCCCCATGCCGCTCACGAAATCCTCTCGCGCTCTGAGGTCCATCCTCATCCTGATGATGGCCGCAGCGGTCGTCGGATGCTTCGCCTGTTCCGGAAAGGCGCCTGAGCCGGCCGCGGCCGAAAAGCCCCCCGTCCCTCTTCTTTCCGAAGAGACCGTCCGCCTCTCGAACGACCCCGGCAAGACCGAGGTCTTCCGCGACGCCGGCCTCGGCCTGTTCATCCACTGGGGGCCGAACTCCCAGGTGGGGACCGAGATCTCCTGGCCTCTCTACAACGCCTCGGAAGACTACATCAAGAAATATTACGCCCTGGCCGAAACCTTCAATCCCACGGCATTCGACCCCGCCGAATGGGCCCGCCTGGCCAAGCTCGCCGGCATGGAATACGTCGTCTTCACGGCCAAGCACCACGACGGCTTCTGCATGTTCGATACGGAGCTCAGCGA
>Ga0315296_10003652_pt1 | contig 12797 bp, 9 predicted proteins | sample YL17G14_18_MG_FD_203921 | JGI IMG/M metagenome (GOLD analysis project Ga0315296, IMG submission 203921) | Sediment microbial communities from Yellowstone Lake, YNP, Wyoming, USA - YL17G14_18 | ecosystem: Environmental > Aquatic > Freshwater > Lake > Sediment | place: USA: Wyoming | collected... | reverse complement strand
ACATTGGTGTTCTCCTTGCAGGTCAGTTGATGAGTGGCTGCGACCGAGGAATGCCCGGTGTCGCCTGCGGCCTCTTCGACTGGCGCCGTGGCAGACAGGAGAGGACGCGAGAATGACAGGTTAGGCCGAAGCGCGCGGAATGACAAGGGCTGTCCTCGTCTGCTGTCCGCGTGGGTCGCAGCCGGGCCGCGCGGGGCGGGCGGCGCGCGACGGAATACGGTGCGCTGTAGGTGAACGGCCAGCCGCTTGAGCGCTAACCGCCGAGCCCAAGACGTCCCAGGTGCAGTCCCAGGTAGTCGCGGGCGTTCGTGAAGGAGATGCTCCGGACGTAGCGTTCAAGAAGCGCCCGGTCATCAGGCACATAGCCGGCTTCAACGTCCTCCCCTAAGAGATTGCACACGAGCCGCCGGAAGTACTCGTGGCGCGAGAAGGACAGGAAACTCCGCGAGTCGGTGACCATGCCGACGAAGCGGGCGAGCAGCCCAAGGTTGGACAACGCGCGCATCTGCGCCTCCATGCCGTCTTTCTGGTCGAGAAACCACCAGGCGGATCCGTACTGCAGCTTCCCCGGTGTCATGCCGTCCTGGAAGTTGCCGATCATGCTGGCGAACAACTCGTTGTCGCGGGGATTGATGTTGTAGAGGATCGTCTTGGCGAGCTGGTCAGTCTGATCCAGCCGATCCAGGAAGCGAGCCAGCGGTCTCGCCATCGCGCCATCGCCAATCGAATCGAAGCCGGTGTCGGCGCCCAGCGCACGGCGCAGCCGGGTGTTGTTGTTGCGGAGCGCGCCGAGGTGGTACTGCTGCACCCAGCCCCTGGCGTGGTCCATGAGGCCGAACCGGTGCAACAGCGCCGATCGGTACCGGCTGATCGCTTCAGGATTGGGAAGCCGACCGGACCGCGCCACGGTGAACGTCTCGCGCACCTCGGTGTCTGCCCATGGCTCCGCGTCGATCTGCCCCAATCCGTGATCGGATGCTCGGCATCCCGCCTCGTGGAATGCCGCGTGCCGCTTGTCGAGCGCCTCGAGGAACTGCTCGAAGGACCCGATGGTCATTCCGGCCGCCGCTTCGAGCCGCTCAATCCAGGCCACGAAGCCAGGGGGATCATCGATGGCGAGTGCCTTGTCCGGCCGCCAGGTCGGATAGACGCGCGTCTCAGGATCGGGCCTGGCCGCCAGGGCGTGATGGTGTGCCAGCGAGTCGGCGGGGTCGTCGGTCGTGCAGACGATGGCTACCTTGAACTCTCGCATGAGACCCTGGGCGGTGAAGGCCGGCTCGCGCAGCCGCTCGTTGCAGCGATCAAAGATCGCGCGGGCGGTCTCCTCCGACAGGAGCGCGGTGATGTCGAACGGCCGCCGCAGCTCCATGTGGGTCCAGTGGAACAGAGGATTCCGGAGCGTGTAGGGCACTGTCCGCGCCCACGCCTCAAACTTCTCCCAGTCTGGCGCATCGCCGGCGCAACAGCGCTCCGGCACGCCGTTTGTGCGCATCGCCCGCCACTTGTAGTGGTCGCCATCGAGCCAGAGTTCCGTGATCGACCGGAACTGGTGATCCCGGGTGATCTGGTCAACGGGCAGGTGACAGTGATAGTCGATGATTGGCAGATCCCGCGCGACCCTGTGGTAGAGATCCCGGGCCACGCCGGAGCGCAGCAGAAAATCATCGTGAATGAATGGTGTCATGTCGTGTCCACGTCTGCGATCGCCGGCCCGGCGGTCGGGCTAGCGCGCCATCCACCCGCCGTCGACGACCAGCACATGGCCATTCACGTAGTCCGACGCGGCTGACGCCAGAAAGACCACCGCGCCGGCGAGGTCTCGCGGCTCGCCCCACCGGCCCGCGGGAATGCGATCGAGGATCTGGCGGGAGCGGACCGCGTCCTCGACCAGTGGTCGCGTGTTTTCCGTGCGCATGTACCCCGGGGCAATCGCGTTGACGTTGATTCCCTTGCCGGCCCACTCGTTGGCGAGAGCCTTCGTGATCTGCGCCACCGCCCCCTTGGCGGCGGCATACGACGGTACGGTGATCCCCCCTTGGAAGGACAGCAGTGAGGCGATATTGATGATCTTCCCGCTGCCGCGCGCGAGCATGTGCCGCCCGGCGGCCCGGCACAGCCGGAAGACCGCGGTCTGGTTGACCTCGATCACGCGGTCCCACTCCTCGTCGGCCACGTCGGCGGCCGGCATCCGCCGGATGATCCCGGCGTTGTTCACGAGGATGTCCAGGCGGCCTAGCTGGTCGAGCACGCTTCCCACGAGCCCGTCAGACGCCTGGCGATCGGCAAGGTCCGCGACCAGACTGAGCACGCGAGCGCGGCTCGTGGAGGCGATCTCGCGGGCCGTGTCGCCGGGATCGACGCGATCGGTGACCGCAACGTCCGCACCTGCCTGGGCGAGGGCCACGGCCATGGTCGCCCCCAACCCTCGCGCCGAGCCGGTGACGAGCGCGACCCGCCCGTTCAGGCGGAACGTATCGAGATCCTGCATCATCGCCTCCCGTCGTCCCTGGGCACGTCCGTCCGGCCGCGTTCGAGCCCCGATCCTGCCGCGGCGAACGCCGGCTGGACGTTGACGACCCCGAACTGGCGATCCGTGCCTTCACGGTTCGCCGCCATCATCCACAGGAAGTTGATCGAGCAGCCGGGCGCCGCGACATTCGGATGATACCCCTGCGGCATCAGGACGACGTCCCCTTCGCGCACAATGGTTGCGAGCTCGGGCTCGGCGGGGTTGACGTACACCAGCTGCACGCCGAACGCGGGGGCCGGCATATCCACATACAAGTAGGCTTCCTCCAGCAGCTCACTGTGCTCGTGGGGCGGCCAGGACGTCCAGTGGCCCGGCTCGCTGAAGGTCACACCCACCACGATCCTCCCTGCCTCGATGTTCTTGCCCAGCAGGATGTTGATCACCCGTCCAGATGCCGGCCCGCCCGTGCGGAAACACAGCCCGGAATCGCGCTGGACGTCGGCGAAGGCGACGAAGCGCAGCGGGTAGTGCTGCTCAACGGGCGCGGCAATCTCCGCGAGGTCGCACCCGGAAGGACCCGGTGTCACGGCGAAGGCCGTGCCCCTCGGCACGTACAGCGCGTCGTACGGGCGCATGGTGTAGTCGGACCCCGCCGCGCGAATGCGCGCCTCGCCTTTCAGGCAGACGAGACCCGTCTCGAACCCGCCCGGGTCCACGTGCACGGGCCGGTCGGCCGCGCCGAGGCGGACGCGGCCGTAGTGCAGGTGGCGAGAAGCGGTCAGGCCGGGGGCGACGGTGCGCGAGCGGCCCGGCGTAGCGTCGGTGGCGCGTACCACGCAGGTCTCCGCAGCTATCGGATGCATCGTCGTGCTGCTCATGGGCGTCAACTCCTGGGGCGCGGGTGCCGATGGGCAAGATGGCTAGCCCACCGGTTTGTCATAGTCTACAAATGGTACGACCATCTTTCAATCGCGTTGATTGCGCGCGGCAGGAATCGCAGGCTGGTCATCCAGCCCAGTCTGGTAAGATTGGCCGCGCTGCTGCCTGTCGGTGTGGCGGCCCGGCACACGGCGGCCCGGGCGTGCGTCGCCAAACGGCGTGAAAGGTGTATCCACTTCGTTCGACGAGAGCCAGTCTACCAGCTGTGATCAGGGGGCCAGCATGAGCGCACGGCACGCGTCCCGCCGCGAGTTCCTCAGGTACGCCGGTGCCGCTGGCGCCGGACTCTTCGTGGCCGCCCGCGGTCTGCGCCTCGTGCCGCTGGCCGGCGCGGGTGTGCCCAGGCGGTCCTGGGCCCAACTCCCGGCTCCGTCCGCCGATCCGTGGGTCCGCGTGGACGAGATCCTCGCGCGGATCAAGCCGCCTGTCTTTCCCGTGCGCGACTTTCCCATCACGGCCTACGGTGCCGTCGGCGACGGCCAGAAGGATTGCACTGCGGCCATTCGCAGCGCCATCGCCGCCTGTGCCGTCGGGGGCGGCGGCAGGGTGGTCGTGCCCGCGGGGCGATTCCTGACGGGCGCCGTCCATCTTCGAACCGGCGTGAACCTGCACGTGTCGGAAGGCGCCACACTCGCGTTCAGCCGCGACCCGCGCCAGTACCTGCCCCTCGTGTTCACGCAATGGGAGGGCGTCGAGCTGATGAACTATTCGCCGTTCATCTACGCGTTCGAGCAGCAGAACATCGCGGTCACCGGCGCCGGCACGCTCGACGGACAGGCCAGCGAGGCGCACTGGTGGCCCTGGAAGGGCTCGGCCGACCAGGCGAGCGCACTCAACCAGAACGCCGGGCGCAAGCGGTTGATGGACATGGGCATGAAGGGCGTGCCCGTCGCCGAGCGCGTCTTCGGCGAGGGCCACTACCTGCGGCCCAACTTCCTCCAGCCCTACCGGTGCACGAACATCCTCATCGAGGGGGTCACGATCATCAACTCCCCGATGTGGGAGATCCACCCGGTCCTCTGCACCAATGTGACGGTTCGCAAGGTCAACATCAAGACCCATGGTCCGAACAACGACGGCTGCGATCCGGAATCGTGCCGCGACGTGCTCATCGAGGGCTGCCGGTTCGACACGGGTGACGACTGCATTGCGCTCAAGTCGGGGCGCAACAACGACGGGCGCCGCCTCAACGTGCCGGTGGAGAACGTCATCGTCCGTGACTGCGTGATGGCGGACGGCCACGGCGGCGTTGTCATCGGCAGCGAGATCTCCGGCGGCGCGCGCAACGTCTTTGCGGAGAAATGCCGCATGGACAGCCCTCAGCTGGACCGCGCGCTGCGGATCAAGACGAACTCGGTCAGGGGCGGCATCGTCGAGCACGTGTACATGCGCGACGTCGCGGTGGGCCAGGTGGCTGAAGCGGTCGTCACGGTCAACTACTTCTACGAGGAGGGCGACACAGGGACGTTTTCGCCCATCGTGCGCGACGTTGAGGTCCGGCGCGTCACGAGCAAGAAGAGCAAGTACGCGCTCCTGCTGCGCGGCTTTGCCCACGATCCCATCCAGGACATCCGGCTCGTGGACTGCGTCTTTGACGGGGTGGAAAACCCGGACGTGATCGAGAACGTCGCCGGCCTGACCCTGACCAACGTGCGGATCAACGGCCGGCTCCGGAACGAGACGATCACGCGGTGACGGCGGGAATGCCGCTAGCGTCCCGCGCCGCGTCCCTGCCTGAGCCGCCAGGCGGGGTAGTCCCTGTCGAGAAGGGTCCCGGCGAACTGATCGACCCAGTTGTAGCCGGCCCGGCGCTCAATCTCGATCTCGGCGAGGCTGTATCTGATGACGCCGTCGCGGCCCGAGTAGATCGGGCGGTCGGTGCCGATCTCGTAGAACCGTGCCCATAGGGGCGGGGCCGACGGATCTCTGACGAGCACGCGGTCGCGGCCGCTCGGCGCGACGGGGTCCAGCGGCTGGTCGACCCGCCATCCCCTGATCGCGACCGATCGCAGCCACGCGGCCGCACCCTCGATCGCCTCGACGATGACCGCATCCGGCGGGTCGATCGTCATCAGAAACCCGACGACGTCACTGGTTTCGCGGCTGTCGAGCGACACGGGCTCGTAGACGCGGGCGCCTCGCGGCTCGAGTGTCTGCGCGTCGTACTGGGCGCACCATCCGGTCAAGGTGCCGTCGACCCGCACCTGCGTCGCCAGGATCACCCTGAGCCCGCGGTCGAACGCTCTCGCCGCGCGGGTCTTCGTGGCGGCGTCCACGAACGAGAAGACGGGGTCGCCACCCGACACGTCACGCATCAGTCGCAGCGCCCGGACCATCACGCCGTCGTTGAAGGTGATGTGACGGGAGTAGTCGGCCCGGAGCGGGAAGAACTGCGGCCAGCCGCCGTTGGGATACTGCGCCTCCAGTAGAAACCGCAGCCCGCTCATCACGCCTGCGCGCACGGTCTCCGTCTTCGTGGCTGCGTAGACGCGCGCCAGGAAACGAATCTCGGTCGTCGTGGCGCCGTTGTCAATCGTCGAGTCGGCGAGGTCCTTTCCCGTCGCGACGGAAGCCCGATCGCGCGCCGAGAGCATGCGCGCCTTGTCGATGTCCTTCGGCCAGCCGCCCGTGCGCCGCTGATAGAGGAGGACGTTCCGGGCTATGCCCACCGCCTCGGCGCTCCCGTACCATGATGCTGGCTGATCGAGGCAGGCCGACCAGGGCACCAGCGTGATGCGAGCCTGGCCGTCGCCGTCCCGCCCGCGCCCCACCGCGCCGGTCGTGAACATCCAGGTTGGCCCGCGCACGATGCCGCCCGGCGTGACTTCATCGACGCGCCAGGAATACCTGGCGCCCGGCCGAAGCGCTCCAGGTTCGAAGCGCGGGCTCGACTGCTCCACAATGAACCGGACGGAGTCGGACGGGTCGAGGTGCACACGATGCGCGATCGCGTTGCGCCCGGGAATCCAGCGGAGACTCGCGCGCGACGGGTCGATCGCGCGCGCACCGTCCTCCGGCTGCGGAACCGCCGCGCCCGGCAGCACCGCGGGCAGCGTGTTCTCGGGGTCCCACCGCCCCTTGAACGTCCACGCTGGCGTGATGTCCTCGGCGCGGGGCCGTCTGTCGGCCGTCTCCAGGTTGTCGGCGAACCACGCGTAGTCGCCCCCCTCGCGGTGGTTGTTGTCGTAGTAGTAGCGGCCTGGCCACTGGTAGGTGTCTGGCGCCTGCGCCGCGTAGATCGGCCGATCGGCCATCGTGTTCGAGAACACGGCATCGAGGATGAAGAACTGGCCGTCCCGGTTGTGGCGTCCCAGCGGGAAGCCGGGTACGCCGTCGAACCGGGAGCGCCGGATGACGAGCTTGGCGTCCCGGTCCTTGCTGCCGTCGTGCCAGATGCTTGCCGTCAGGTTGTGGCCGAAGAACCGGCTATTCGTGATGTAGCACCAGCCGCGCGGGCACACGTAGTCAACCCAGCCCTCGAAGAAGCAGTTGGCGTGGTAGTACATGCCGGACACGGGGTTCCACAGGCTCACCGTGTCGCCGCCGTCGGCGATGAAGTTGGCGTCGAGCAGGGTGATGCGCGTGGCCTCGCCACCGCTGCGGATCGCGAACTGATGATCGTGGTCGCCATGGAGACGGCCGTAGGTGTTGTGGACGGTCAGGTTCGCGATGACGAGGTCCGTCACCTTGTCGCCGATGTTGACGACGGCAGCGCCCCAGTCGTCGGGATGCGTTTCGCGCCAGATCCTGCGTAGCTCGGCGAACTCGATGCGTGTCCGGTCGCGGTCCTGTCCCACGATCGAGACGTGACTCGTCGTGACGTACAGCTTCTCGCGGTAGGTGCCATTCCTGATCAGCACGATCCTGTGCGCCGCGTTGTCCTTCGGCAGCGCGTCGAGCCCCGCCTGGATCGTCCGGAAGTCCCCGCTGCCGTCCTGGGCGACAACGATGTCGGCGCGCTCGCGGGATCGCGCCGCCGGTGGCGATGCCGGGTTCTGGTCGCTGGACGCGAAACCCACGAGGACGGCCAGGGCGACCGCCGCTGCGGCAGTGGTCTTGAACATGTGCGTGGCTGCGGCAGCTGGTCCCACAGTGCGCGACTGAGCCAGCTGCAGGCCTCCGCGCGCGGCGCGGGAGTCGTGGTGATGGCCGATGGCTGCGGGGTCCAGGCGGTGAGATTATAGGCTGGATAGACCACTTTGGTTCATGCCTGTGCGAATCCGGCCGGGGAAGGCCCGGTTATCGGCCGCCGGAAGGGGCTGATCGCGGTGCCGCTTGACGTGAGCGGCAAAAGTGGTTATACGAGTAGCCGTCTCGATGCAACCACTTTCCGTTGAGGCGACGACGGCCATGCCACCAACCCAGCGCGCGGCACGTGCCCTGATCGCCGGGACGCTGCTGGCTCTCCTGATCGGGTCCACGAGTCTCCCCGCTGGACAAGGCACTGAGGGGGCTCCCCACCAGGCCGCGCAGCCGCAGCGGCCCGGGCGCAGCGACCCAGCGTTCTCGCAGCCGTCACTCGCCCCGGGAGTGGACTACACGGTCCCGACCGAAGGCGAGATCAAGGCCGTTCTCGATCGCATCCGCGACTACTTCGTGCGGGCGACGCCGTATCGCGTCATCGACACCGCGACCGGCGCGACCATCACTGAGTTCTCGACACCGATCAAGACCGCAGGCATCGACAATCGCGAGGGGGAGTTCAACGACTGGACCTATTCGATGGGCGTCGTGCTGGCCGGCATGCTCCACGTGACTGACGTCACGGGCGACCAGCGCTTCCAGGCCTACGCGCTCAAGAACTTCGATTTCATCTTCGACCACATCGACTACTTCCGCCGGCAGGCGAGTCGATACGGGCCTCAGCCAGCCGGCTATCGCCGCTTGATGGAGATGCGGGAACTGGATGACTGTGGCGCCATTGGCGCCGCGCTCGTCAAGGCGTACGCGAGAAGGCAGGACGCACGCTACCGCGAAGGCATTGGCCTCGTGAACGAGCACATCAGCACGCGGCAGATGCGTCTGGCTGACGGTACGCTGGCCCGCCCGCGGCCGTGGCCGGTCGCGCTCTGGGTTGACGACGCGTACATGAGCATCCCGTTCCTGGCCCAGATGGGACAGCTGACCGGCGAGCGGCGCTACTTCGACGATGCCGCCAGACAGGTCGCGCAGATGTCCGATCGCCTGTTCGATCGCTCGAGACTGCTCTACGATCACTCCTGGTTCGAGAACACGCCCAACGACGTCCGCTTCTTCTGGGGCCGCGGCGCGGGCTGGATGCTGATGGCGATGGCCGAGTTGTTGAGCGTGATGCCGGCGGACCATCCGGATCGGAGCCGCGTGCTCGAGCAGTTCCAGCGCAGCGTCCAGGGCGTAGCGGCCGCGCAGGGCGGCCAGGGATTCTGGCACCAGCTCCTCGACAGGACGGACAGCTACCTCGAGAGCTCGGCGACCGCCATGTTCACGTTCGCCATCGCCAGGGGCGTCAACCGGGGCTGGATTGCGTCAACGTACGGGCCGGTCGCGCAGACCGGCTGGCGGGCGCTCGAGTCCCGCGTCCGCGCCGACGGACGGATTGAAGGCATCTGCGTCGGCACCACGGCGGCGCAGGACGCGGTCTACTACTACAACCGGCCCACGGATCTCGGCGCGATGCAGGGCTACGGGCCAGCGCTGATGGCTGGCGCGGAGGTCATCACCATGCTGCGCCGCTTCGAGATTCGGCGCGTGAACAACACGTTCTACTACGTCCCGAAGCAGAAGTGACACGAGGAGCGTTCATGAGCCGCCCGCTGATCCTGACCGTTGCCATGTTCGGTCTCTCCGTGTCCCAGGCCGCGCAGCCCCCGGCCGTCAGGCCCGCAGGCGTCGTGGCCAGGAACCCAATTGACCTCGCGCGGCCCGCCGAGACAATCGTGCTCGCGGCTGCGGACATCCAGCGCGTGCTGGTCGTTGACGACATCCGCAAGGTCCATGTCGTAGACGAGGCGAGCGGCCAGGAGGTGCTCGCCCAGGCGATCGACCTCAACGACGACGGGACGTTCGACCAACTGGTGTTCCAGGCGGACTTCGGGCCGCGGCAGCGCCGGTCGTTCGGCTTGGTCGCGGGCGAGCGGCACGTCTATACGCGTGACCAGTTCAGGGCGTACGGCCGCTTTGTCCGCGAGCGGCGTGACGATTTCGCCTGGGAGAACGACCGCGTGGCCCACCGGATGTACGGCGCCGCGCTCGAGACCTGGGCCCAGGAGCCGCTGACCAGCAGCGGGGTGGACGTGTGGGTGAAGCGGACGCGCCGGCTCGTCATCAACGACTGGTACATGGTGGACAACTACCACCGCGACCACGGCGAGGGCGCCGACCTCTATTCGGTAGGCAAGAGCCGGGGGTGCGGTGGCAGCGGCATCTGGGCGGACGGGAAGCTCTTTGTGTCGAAGAACTTCCGGGGCTCTCGCGTGCTGGCCAACGGGCCGATCCGCGTGATGTTCGAGCTGGAGTACGAGCGCTGGCCCGCGGGCGGCGGGACCGTCAGCGAGGTGAAGCGCATTACGCTGGATGCCGGCCAGAATCTGGATCGGTTCGAGAGCGTGTACACGATGGCGTCGCCGGGCGCTTTCCAACACGCCGCCGGCATCAAGAAGACCACGGCGGCTCAGGTGGCGTTCGTGAAGGACGCAGGCACTCTCAGAACATGGGAACCCGTCAAGGAGGCCGGCTTCCTCGGCTGCGGCGTCGTGCTCAACCCGGCGCAGATCGCGGGCACGGCGGAGGCCGACGGCAACACGCTCGTCACCACGGGCATCCCGCCTGCGGGACCCGTCGTCTACTACGCCGGGTTCGGCTGGGACCGAAGCGGCGACTTCGCGACGATGGCGGACTGGGACCGCTATCTTGATCAGTTCGCGCGGAGGCTGCGCTCGCCAATCGAGATCGCCGTGGCGGCTCGATAGGGACGGGCCGGCGCGCGCATTCGTTGTGGAGGGTGGTACGCCATGCCAACCGATGCAGCGGGCGAACGGACGTCAAAGGTGTTCGAAGGCGGCACCGAGCACGTCGTAGCCCACGTGCGGTCGCTGATCGAGAGCGGCTCGCTGAAACTCGGCGGTCGGCTTCCGGCTGAGCGCGAGCTGGCCCAGCAGATAGGCGTGAGCCGGCCGACGGTTCGCGCGGGGCTGCGGGCGCTCGCCGCCATGGGCGTCGTCCAGTCGAGGCACGGCTCGGGAACCTACATCCCGGGCGGCCCGCCGACACTCGGCAGCGAGCCGCTGAGCTTCCTCGCGGCGCTGCACGGGTTCACGACCGAGGAGATGTTCGAGGCGCGGCGGATCCTCGAAGTCGGCGCCGCCGATCTCGCCGCCGAGCGGGCGACGCACGAGCAGATCGCCACGATGGCCGACGAGGTGGCAGGGTTGTTTGCCTCGATGAACGACCCGCAGGGGTTTCTCGTGCACGACATCAAGTTCCATCGAGCGGTTGCCGCGGCGTCCGGAAATCCCATTGTGGCGTCGCTCGTCGAGATGGTGTCGGCGCTCTACTACGAGCGACGGCGCGAAACCGCGACCCGCGCCACCGATCGCAACCTGCGCGATGCGGCCGAGATGCACCAGTGTGTCTACCGGGCAATCCGCGCCCGCGACTCGAAGGCGGCGAGGAAGGCGATGAACGAGCACCTGGTTCACTCGGGCGCCTTCCAGGCGGAGGAGGTGGCGGGAAAGGCCCAGGTCCCGGCAAAGGCGCTGGAGCCAGAGAGGGCCGCGAGACCGGCCCGCCGCCGGGTGCGACGGCGCCGGCCGGTCTGAGGCTGCAGGGCCCGCGCGGATCGACCCCGGGCGACGACATCGAATGCGGATCACTCAGCGCAGAACGGACCACGCATGACAACTGAGGTTACCGCGCCATCGGCCACTGCTGGGATCCCCGGGCGGATCGGGCACTATCGCTGGGTCATCTGCGCGCTACTCTTCTTCGCCGCGACGATCAACTACGTGGACCGCCAGGTGATCGGCATCCTCAAGCCGACCCTCCAGGCGGAGTTTGGCTGGAGCGAGATCGACTACGGCGACATCGTGTTTGCGTTTTCCCTCGCGTACGCGATCGGCCTGGTTCTCGCCGGCCGGCTGATCGACCGGCTCGGGACCAAGAAAGGGCTTACCCTGGCCATTATCGTGTGGAGCATCGCGGCAGTGGCGCATGCGGAGGCCCCGGCGTACGGGCCGGCGGTCGCGGCCGGTCTCGGCCTGGTGGGCCTGGCCTACGCGGGCTCGGTGGCGGGCTTCATGGCGGCCCGGTTCACGCTCGGCCTGGGTGAGTCGGGCAGCTTCCCGGCGTCGATCAAGACCGTGGCCGAGTGGTTTCCCAGGCGCGAACGCGCCCTGGCCACGGGCATCTTCAACGCCGGGACCAACGTCGGCGCGCTCATCACGCCGCTCGTCGTGCCGTGGATCGCCATCGCCTACGGCTGGAACTGGGCCTTCGTGGCGACGGGCACGCTCGGCCTCGTGTGGCTGGTGTTCTGGTGGCCGATCTACGCGGCGCCGGAGTCGCATCCACGCCTGACGCCGACCGAGCTGGCCCACATCCGGAGCGATCCGCCCGAGCCCACGAAGCGGGTGCCGTGGCTCACGCTGCTGCCGCATCGCCAGACGTGGGCGTTCGCCATCGGAAAGTTCCTGACGGACCCGATCTGGTGGTTGTACCTGTACTGGATCCCGGACTTCCTTCATCGCAATCACGGCCTGGACCTGCAGACGTACGGGCCGCCGCTCGTGGTGATCTACCTCATCGCCGACGTCGGCAGCGTCGGCGGAGGCTGGCTCTCGTCGGCGCTGATCAAGCGGGGCTGGAGCATCAACGCCGGACGCAAGACGGCGATGCTCGTCTGCGCGCTGTTGGTCGTGCCCGTCATCTTCGCGTCGCGCACGAGCAGCCTGTGGCTCGCAGTGGCCCTTATCAGCGTGGCGGCGGCCGCGCACCAGGGGTGGTCGGCCAACCTCTTCACGCTGGTGTCCGACACGTTCCCGAAGCAGGCCGTCGGATCGGTCGTCGGCTTTGGCGGCATGGCCGGCGCGATTGGAGGGATGCTCATCGCCAAGCTGACCGGCTACATCCTGCAGGCGACGGGGAGCTACGTGCCCGTGTTTCTCATTGCCGGGTCCGCCTATCTCGTCGCCCTCACGTTCGTGCAGTTGCTCGCCCCGCGGCTTGCGCCAGCCAGGCTGGAGTGATGGGGCAGGCCTCAGAAGGATGCTCGGGGAGGTTCGACGGATGAACCTGGAGACGCTGGCCCGCCTGTACGACCTGACGGGGCGCACCGTGGTGATAACCGGCGCGACCGGCGTGCTGGGCGGCGAGATTTCGTGTGCGCTCGCGGGCCTGGGCGCCAACATCGCCA
>Ga0315296_10003651_pt1 | contig 12805 bp, 9 predicted proteins | sample YL17G14_18_MG_FD_203921 | JGI IMG/M metagenome (GOLD analysis project Ga0315296, IMG submission 203921) | Sediment microbial communities from Yellowstone Lake, YNP, Wyoming, USA - YL17G14_18 | ecosystem: Environmental > Aquatic > Freshwater > Lake > Sediment | place: USA: Wyoming | collected... | reverse complement strand
GATTCCTTGCCTGGGTTGCTTATACCACAACGCGCGGTGATTGTCAAGTCGAACCGGGCCCGGGCCTCAGTCCATCTCGAGAAGCCAGGCTGCCTGACCACCTTCCTTCTTCCTTAGCCCTTTCTCCTCTACGCGGATCCCTTGCTCACACCCCCAGCCTTGCCCGTGCCTCGTAGAAGAGCAGCCGGCCGAGCACCTCGCCTGCCAGCACCAGCCCGAAGGCGAGGGCGGCGGTGACTGCCCGCATCACCTGTCCCCAGGCGGGCAGGCCGGCCACGGCGGCGGCGATCCCGGCCACGGCCAGGTACAGGCGCAGCCGAAAGATGTGGCCGTGGGTCCGGGTGATCCGGTCCACCGCCCGCAGCGCGGCCTGCGGGCCGGCCGCCAGCGAGGCTACCCACAGGAGGGTCGCCACCAACTCCGCCCCCAGCAGCACCACCGCGCCCAGGCCGATCGCCGGTAACACCGTGCCCGCCAGGTCCGGCGGGACGGTGGGATCGAGCCCCAGCGCCGTGCCGGTGGCCAGCACGCCCAGCAGCAGCGCCGTGATGAAGAACGAGACCGGGGTGGCCCAACTGTCCCAGGCCGGGATGGTGCGCAGCCGGTAGGCAGCGGCCATGCTGAGGAGGAGCGCCAGCCCGAGCAGCGCCGTCCCCGCGGTGACGATGGCCTGGGCGAGCGCGGACCCCAGGTCGAACCAGCACAGCCCCGTGGAGAGCAGGCTCGCCCCGGTGAACAGGGCGGCGAAAAAGACCTCGCGGCTCAGCCAGGAGGAGCGCAGGTTGGTCAGCGCCCGCCAGGCGCCCAGCGGCACCCCCAGGTGGAAGAACGAGGCTAGCAGGGCCAGCACCATGAGGGGGCCGACGGCCAGGGAGGCGTGGCCGGTCAGCGCGCGGGCGCCGGCCGGGCCGCCCTGCTGGGCCGCCCAGAAGCGCAGCCCGCCCAGGACCCAGAAGGTGCCCACCGCCACCTGCGAAAGGATGGTGAACGCGACCAGCGAACGATCTTTCATAGGCCACCCGACGAGTGGTTACCAAGCCTCACCGCCGGCCGCTGAGGGTTCTTTCTCTGCAGCCTGCACTTCTCTGCGTCCTCTGCGCCTCTGCGGTTGATCTTCTCGGCGACCTCTCATTCCCCACCTACCTCTTCCCGGTTCCCGATCTGGGCCGTACCATCGGCCGCCCGGGGAGCATCCTGGTGCGGCGTGACCACCAGGGCCGGCTCGGTGACCTCCTCCGCCGGCAGCGGGTAGATGGTCTCCGGCTTGCCGTAGCGGGCCTCCAGTTCGGCCCGATCGCCAAAGTCGAGCGCCCGCAGTGGGCAGGCCGCCACGCAGGCCGGGGGAAGGCCCCGGTCCAGGTGGTCGGCGCAGAAGTCGCACTTGGTCATGCGGCCGGCCGCCTCGTCGTATTGCGGTGCGCCGTACGGGCAGGCCCAGCGGCAGTAGTGGCAACCGATGCAGCGGTCGGGGTCGATCAGCACGATCCCGTCGTCGCGCCTGGTGATGGCCCGCGCCGGGCACACCTCGACGCAGATCGGCCGCTCGCAGTGGTTGCAGGCCAGGGAGAGGTTGTAGGCGAACACGTCCGCCTCCCAGGCCTCCCCGCTGCGCCGCCAGCCGCCGCCGGCCACCTCGTAGACCCGCCGCCAGAGCAGGCCCACCGGCAGGCCGTGCTTGTCCTTGCAGGCGACCTGGCAGGCCTTGCAGCCGGAACAACATGACGAGTCGAAATAGAAGGCGTACTGCATACAGCCCCCGGTCAACCCGTTGGAACGTTCAAACGTTCCAACGTTCCAACGCTGCGCGGGCGCTGCGGCCTACAGCGACGACGACGGGCGTTGGAACGTTCAAACGTTCCAACGCTGCGGGTCGCTCGTTCGACCTGCACCATGATCGTATGCTGCGCGGTGCCGAACGCCAGCGGCGTCCAGCGCTCCGAGGTGAGCACGTTGATCGACCCCCGCCGGTCCACCCCCTCCTCGTCCGGTGTCCACCAGGCGCCCTCCGGGATGTCCACCACGCCCGGCAGGATGCGCCTGGTCACCCGGCAGGGCAGGACTGTGGCCCCGCGGTCGTTGTAGACCTTGACCATGTCCCCGTCGGCGATGCCGCGCGCCTGGGCGTCGATCGGGTTGATGAAGGCCCGCTGCGGGAAGGCCTCCTCCAGCCAGTCGTTGTTCTCGTGGGTGGAGTGGACCCGCCGCAGCGTGTGGTGCCCAACGGCCTGGAGCGGGTACCTGTCCGCCTCCGCTCCGAAGGGGCTCTCCCACTCCTGGAGGTACTTGGGCACTGCCGGGATCTCGGGATTGCCCATGTCGTGGAGCCGCTGCGAGAAGATCTCGATCTTGCCCGACGGAGTATCGAGCGGGTGACCCTCCGGGTCGGCGCGAAAGTCGGCAAAGGCAATGGCCGGTTCTGTCACCAGGTTGGCGTAGGCGCCGACGTTGGAAGCCTCGAACTCGTCCAGCGAAGGCAGCCCGGGAAAGCGGGTCTCCCGGTGGCGGTCGAGGATCCACTCCACCCAGCCCCGCTCGTCGCGGCCCTCGCTGTAGGCTTCGCCGATGCCCAGCCGTTCGGCCAGTTCGGCGCAGATGCGGTAGTCGCTCTTGCTCTCGCCCAGCGGCTCGACCAGCCTGGGCATGAGGATCACTTCGTCGCCGTACTTCCAGCCATCCTCCACCCCCCAGGTCTCGAACTGGGTGCAGGCCGGGAGGAGGAGGTCGGCGAAGCGGCCGCTGGGGGTGAGAAAGTTATCCTGCACGACGACGAACTCTACCTTTTGCTCGTCGCGCAGGATGGCGGCGGTGCGGTTGATGTTGGCGTGCTGGTTGATCAGGGTGTTGGAGGCGACGGCGTAGATCAGCTTGATGTCGTTGTCCAGCTGCTCGGCGCCGAGGACGCCGTCGCTGCGGGTCATCTCACGGCCGCGCAGGACCGCCTCGGTCCACAGGAAAACGGGGATAGAGGCCCGGACCGGATTCTCGCCCACCGGGAAGATCCTTTCCTCGAGCGGACCCCCGTCTGGAGCCTGCAGGGCCAGGCCGCTGGCCCAGCCGCCGGGAATCCCGACGTTCCCGGTGAGGGCCGCCAGCACGCAGCCGGCCCGCACCACCTGCTCGCCGTAGGCCCGCCGCTGCATGCCGTAGCCCTGGTAGAGCACGCCCGGCTTGATGGTGGCATATTCGCGGGCGATGCGGGCGATGGTGGCCCGCGGCACGGCGGTGATCCGTTCCGCCCACTCCGGCGTCTTGGGTACGCCGTCGCGGGTGCCCAGGATGTAGTCGCAGTAGCTTTCGGCCTCCTCGGCGCCGGGTGGCATTTGCGTCGAGTCAAAGCCGACGCAGTGGGTGCGCACGAACTCGGCGTCGTGGAGCCTTTCCGTGATCATCACATAGGCCATGGCGCTCATCATGGCCACGTCGGTGCCGGGGCGGATGGGGACCCACTCGTCGGCCAGGCTGGCGGCGCTCAGGCTGTGGCGGGGGTCGATGCAGACGACGCGCGCTCCGTTCCGGCGGGCCAGCTTGACGAAAAAGTCGCTGTTGGTGCCATCGCGCATCTCGGCCGGGTTCCACCCCCACATGAGGATGTAGCGGGAGTTCAGCCAGTCCTGGCGCTGATTGCCGGTCTGCAGGGTGCCCAAGACGGTGGGGGTGGCGACGTTGATGGCGGCCCAGGAATAGCTGTTGTAGATGCCCAGGCAGCCGCCGAACAGGTTCATCAGACGGCGGGCGGTCTGCGAGCCGTTCATCTGGTTGTAGCCGCCGGTGCCGTAGGGGACAAAGAGGGCGCTGTTGCCGTAGGTCTCCTTGATTCGGAGCAGCTGGCCGGCTACCGTGTCCAGCGCCTCCTCCCAGGAGATGCGCTCGAAGTGGCCTTCGCCGCGCGTCCCCACCCGCTTCATGGGGTGCTGGAGCCGGTCGGGGTGGTACTGCCGGCGCAGGTAGGCCCTCCCGCGCACGCAGGCGCGCAGTTGCGGGGCGGCCAGCACGTCCGGGCGGTCGTCGGTGTCCAGGCGGGTGATCACCCCGTCCTGGACGTGGGCGATGAGCAGGCAGCGCCCGCCGCAGTTGTGCGCCGGGCAACCCACCCGGACCAGCCGCTCGGGGGAGGAAGGCGGCTCCTGGTATGCCCGTTTCTTCCCGCGCAGCAGGTGCAACAGGTAGCCTTTCATCGTCTCAAGAACCGATCCAGCAACGCCTCGTACTCCTCGCGGTGGGCGCAGGCCGCCCAGTGCCCGCCGCTTTCGAACAGGTGGACCTGCGCCCCTGTTCCATCTCCGCCTCCTACGGCGAGAGCAGCCGCTCCATCTTCTGCACCACTTCCGGGGAAGGGAGGCCCTGGTCGCCCATCACCAGCATGGCAAAGTTCTCGGCCAGAATCTCCTCGGGGTGTATGACCTTGCAGCGAAGTCGTATGCACGAGCCTGTCTCCTGGTGGAAGGGCTGCCTGAAATGCAGCGTGCGCTGGCAGTATACCGCAAGGGGCGCGGAAGCGCAACCGGGCTCGTTTTGGCCCTCACCCACCCCTCAGCCATGTCCCTCGCCCGCAGGCGGGAGAGGGAGGGGGCGCCGAGTGTAGCGAGGCGGGGGAGGGTGAGGGCCCGTCACAGCCGCCCAGGCGCGAGGGCAAAGAGGAAGAGGTCGATCTCCTCCAGGACCGGCCGGCCCCCAGTGTAGCGCAAGGGCCTGGAGAGCGCAAACGGCCTACGGCGTAGGGGCGTGTTTCACACGGCCAACGCTGGGCCGGCCGCGGGACGAGCGCGACCAACGACGAACGAGAGTTGTACAGGCTCCGCTGCTCGTTCGTCGTTGGTCATCTGTCGTTCGCCCCCTCCTCAGCGTTGAATGCGTCTACGGGGGTCCTCCGCCTCCCCCACCGCGACAGCCTCCAGGCGGTGCAGCGGCTTCATCCCGGACCGGGCCTGGGCCTCGTTCGGCACCGAGGCCTCGTCGGGCTTGTCGGAGATGCCGAAGATCAGCGCCCCCCGTTCGCGCAAAGCCACCGCCGCCTCCCGCACCTCCTGGGTAATCACGATCCGCTGGGCCAGCAACTGCTCCACGGCGGCTCCAGGCAGATCGCCAAAGCGGGCCACCGTGCAGAGGTACTCGTTGTAGCGGAAGGCCTTGAACGGCGTGGGATCGCCGGCCTGGACGAGCTCCCACACCTGGTCGTGCACCGGCTGCAGCCCCGTCCGGGCCAGTTCCGGCCGGCGGCTTTCAACCCGGCCTGCGAAATCGGTAAAGTGCCCCAGGGACCCCGCCCTGACCTCGGCCACGAGTGAGTCGAGTTCAAAGAGGCCGGCCCCCAGCATCAGGCAGATGTAGGCCAGGTAGTCCTGGTTGTCGGCGGTGAAGGGGTGGTAGGCCGGCTGCTTCAGCTCGTTGTAGGCGGTGAGAAAGTCCTGTTCGCTGAAGCTCGGCCCCAGCAGTTCAGCCACCGTGCGCCGGACGCCCTCCACCCGCGCCTCGTCCATGACCCGGTCGTTGCGCCCCTTGGCGGCGATGGCGGTCTTGTCCACGTCGATCACCACCGCCGTCGCTTCGTCCAGGGTGAATCCCTGGCCCTCGCCATAGCGCAGAAAATCGGGCAGTGCCGACCAGCGGTTGGCCAGGTAGAAGGGGCCATCCACCTCCACCTGGGCGGGCTTTTGCATCTCGTCCCGTCCGATGAAGGCCCAGCCCGGCCATTCGCCGGCCGCACACAGGTTGCGGAACGCGGTGCCGTCGTTCATCCAGGTGTCGCCGATGTAGAGCAGCCGGCGGATCGCCACCCCGGGCCGGTCCAGCGCCCGCGCCCGGTGCAGGATCTCGGCCACCACACGCCCATATGCGGGCTCGGCTTTGCGCGGCGGGCTGCTTCCTCCCAGGTCGAGGCGTTGGCGCAGGTCGCCCAAGGAGGGCAGGCGCGCGTCGGCCGGAACCAGGTTGCGGTAGACGAGCGAGTCGCCCAGGAACTCGTGGAGTGTGGTCAAGACTGTGGTCTGGTATGCCATCGTTCAGCTCCAGGATCTGAGAAAAGATGAAGGTCGAAAGGGGAAAGTTGAAAGTCGAAAGGGGAAAGTTGAAAGTCGAAAGGGGAAAGTTGAACGTGTCAGGAGATCCATCGCTCTGCGACCAGTAGTTCGGCGTTGTGGATGGAACCGCCGGCGGCGCCGCGGACGGTGTTGTGTCCGAGCAGCACGAACTTGACGTGGAACAGCGGGCACGGGCGCAGACGCCCCACGGTCACCGCCATCCCCTCTCCCGCATCCCGGTCGCGGATGGGTTGGGGGCGGTCCGGCTCCCGGCACACGAGGAGGGGCCGGGCCGGGGTACTGGGCAGGTCGGCCACCTCCGGCGGGCCCCGGAACGCCTGCAGTGCCTCCGCCACCTCGCCGATCTCCGCCCGGCGCTCGAATTCGACCGACACGCAGGCGGTGTGCCCGTCGCGCACGGGGACGCGGTTGCACTGCGCGCTGACGACGAAGGAGGCCTCGGTGACCCGATCCCCTTGCACCGTGCCCAGCAGCTTGCGCGGCTCCTGTTCCACTTTCTCCTCCTCGCCGCCGACGAAGGGGATGACGTTGCCCAGGATGTCCAGCGCCGGCACGCCGGGATAGCCGGCCCCGGAGACGGCCTGCATCGTGACCACCGCCACCCGGCGCAGGCCGAAGGCCTCCTGCAGCGGCTTGAGGGCCAGGGCCAGCTCCGTGGCCACGCAGTTGGCGCTGGTGACGATGGACCCCTTCCACCCCCGCCGCTGCCTCTGCACCGGAATCAGGGCCGTGTGGCCGGGGTTGACCTCGGGGATGAGCAGCGGCACGTCGGCGTCCAGGCGGTGGGCGGAGGCGTTGGAGCAGACCGCGTACCCGGCCCGGGCGAACTGCTCCTCCGCCGGCCCGGCCACCTCGACCGGCAGGGCGGAGAAGAGCAGCCGGCAATCCAGCCCGGGCTCCAGGGGCGACAGCACCAGGTCGCGTACCCCCTCCGGCATCGGGGTGGGCAGCAGCCAGCGGCAGGCCTCGGCGTAGCGCCGGCCGGCCGAACGATCCGATGCAGCCAGCGCCGTCACCTCGAACCAGGGGTGGCCGGCCAGCCGCTCGACGAACCGCTGCCCCACCATGCCGGTTGCGCCCAGGACGCCGACAGGAATCCTATCCATCGGGTTCACCTTCCAGCCCCAGTTCACGGTGGAGGAATCGTACCGTGTCCTCCAGTTGTTGCTCCGGGATGCAGAAGGAGACGCTGTACTCGCTCGCCGCCTGGGCCACGGCGATGACCCGCGTGCCGTGCCTGCCCAGCGCGGCGAAGGCGTGCGAGACGATGCCGGTCTCGTTCCAGCCGGGCACGCCGACCACCGAAATGGTGGACACCTCCTCTTTGGTCTCCAGGGAATAGGGGCTATCCGGCTTGCCCTCGTCAAACTCGCGGCGGAGCACCTTCAGACAGTGGGCCTGGTCCTGGTCGCGCACGACCAGGTTCAGGCTGTGCTCGGAGTAGGATTGTGAGAGCATCCGCACGTCCACCCCCGCCTCGCTGAGCCGCTGCAGCGCCCGGGCGGCCATGTGCAAGGTCCAACTGTCGTCCCGGCTGCCCACGGCGATCAGGCTCAGGCCGGTGCTGGAGATGATGGCCGGCAGCAATTCGCGGTCGGGACGGGGAGCCTTCACGATCAGGGTACCGGGGTGGTCCGGGTGGAAGCTGTTGCGGATGCGCAGGGGGATGCCACTCTCGATGACCGGACGGATCGTCTTGGGGTGGAGCACGTCCGCGCCGAAGTAGGCCAGGCCGGCCGCTTCGCTGTAGGAGAGCTCGCTCAACGTGCGCGCCTGGGGGACGATGTTCGGGTCGGCGGTGAGGATGCCGTCCACGTCGCTCCAGATCCATACCTCGGCGGCGTCCAGCCCGGCGCCGACGATGGCGGCGGCGTAATCGCCACCGCCGCGTCCCAGGGTGGTGGTCACTCCCTCTTCCGTCGCGCCGATGTAGCCTGTGATGACCGGGATCACCCCCCGCTCGACCAGGGGCCGGATGCGCTGCTGCAGCCGCTGGCGGGTCGGCTCCATCAGCGGCGCGGCGGCGCCAAAGTGGTCGTCGGTGACGATCAGCTCGGTCGCGCTGACCGCCTGGGTGCGCACCTCTCGCCCGCGCAGTACGGCGGCCAGGATGTTGGCCGAGAGTTGTTCCCCAAAGGAGGCGACTGCGTCGCAGCCCCGCACGGTCAGCTCCCCCAGCACGGCGATGCTGCGGTAGAGCCGCTCCAGTTCGTGCAGGCGGTCCTCGACCAGCCCGCCTACCTCCAGCCGCTCCGGGTTCTTCAACAGGGAGTCCACCACCTCGAGGTGCCTGCTGAACAGCCTGGTCTTGATCTCCTGAAACGCGCTGTTCCTTCCCTCGGCGGCGGCCCGTGCCCCGGCGATCAACTGGTTGGTCACGCCGCTCATGGCCGACACGACGACGACCGTCTCCCCGGGGCCCCTGTCCAGCCCCTTGTTCCGTTGCTCGATGATGATGTTGGCCACGTTGGCGAAGCATGGCGCATCCCCCACCGACGTGCCGCCGAACTTGTGTACGATCATCGAATCTCCTCCAATGCCTGGCTCAGGTCGGCGATCAGGTCGTCGGCGTCCTCGATGCCGAGGGCGTAGCGCACCAGGTTGTCCGCGATGCCGGAAGCCTGGCGCCTGGTCGGGTCCAGGGAGACGAACAGGGCCTGCTGCTGGGCGATGCTCTCCACCCCGCCCAGGGTGGGACCGATGTAGGGAAGGCGCAGGCGGTCCACGAACCGCCCGGTCTTCTCCATGTCACCCTCGATCTCGAAACTGACCACGCCGCCGAAGCCGCTCATCTGCCTCCGGGCGATTTCATAGTCGGGGTGGCTGGGCAGGCCGGGGTAGTAGACCCGCTGGATGGCCGGATGTCCCTCCAGGAACCGGGCCACGCGCAGCCCGTTCTCGTTCTGGCGGTGGACGCGCAGGTCGAGCGTCTTCATGCCCCGCAGCAGCAGGTAGGCGTCGTGCGGGCTGCTCACAGCGCCGAGCACCCCACGCGCCTCTTCGATCCTGGCCAGCAGCTGGCGCGAGCCGACGACGGCGCCGGCCAGCAGGTCGTTGTGCCCGCCCAGGTACTTGGTGGCGCTGTGAAGCACCAGGTCGAGGCCGTACTCCAGGGGACGCAGGTTGACCGGGGTGGCGAAGGTGCTGTCGATGGCGGTCAGGACGCCGCGCTTCCGGGCGATCTCGACCAGCCTGGCCAGGTCCATCACCCGCAGGTAGGGGTTGGTGGGCGTCTCGGTGAAGACCAGGCGGGTGGTGGGGCGGATAGCCGCGGCCAGCGCCTCCAGGTCGTCGATCGGCACAAAGGTGGTCTCGATTCCCCAGCGGGGCAGGAAGAGGTGGGAGAAGTCGGCCGTGCGGCGGTAGACGCCGCTGACCATCACCACGTGGTCGCCGCCGGAGAGCAGGGCGAACATGGTGGTGGTGATGGCGGCCATCCCGCTGCTGAAGAGCAGGGCCTGTTCGCCGCCTTCCAGGGCGGCGATTTTGCCTTCCACCGCGCTCTGGGTGGGGTTGCTGTAGCGCCCGTACTCGTCGCGCGGCGGCCGGCCGCCGGCCTCCTTCCGCCGCACGAACTCCACGATCTCGGCAGTGTCCTCGAAGGTGTAGGTCGAGGACTGCACGATCGGCGTGGTCAATGCCCCGTACGGCTTGCGTCTCTCCTCGCCGGCGTGCACAGCCTGGGTTGAACAACGGTCGCCCACCACAGCCTCCTTCGCCAGGTAAGCGGATCAGAGCACAGGAAACCTGCAACACATCTCTACATCGTTTTGCCGTCCGCGGCCGGCCCGAAGTGCGGCTGTCTCTGAGCGGATAGCCTCTGCATGCTACGCTCGTCCGCTGCCGGCCTGAAGTACGGTTCCCTCCGAGCGGATGGGCAGGTATCGACAGGCGGATCACCAGGCGTTTCGTGACGAGGCAGACCGGGAACGGTAGAGAGGCAAGCAATGAAAAGGCCTCTTCGTCGGGGAAGTACCGGGAGAAGAGGCCGTGATTGGCATCGCGGCGCTCTCATCTTCCAGACCCCAATGCTGGGAGTCTGCCGGAGTTGGCACCATGGTGGCCGTCTGCTGCACCACCTGGTTGCCGAGGCTTCCAAGGGCCGGTCCCTCGACCTCTCTGGATGAGTCCGCTGAACGGCGCTATTCAATTGTGGCGGCGATGATAGCACAGGTGGGGGAGAATGTCAAATCGCCTGTTTGACGGTGGAAATCCGCTATGCTATACTGCGGCACGGGCCGGGAATATCCCCCACAATGCTCGCGGTCAACTCTCGGCCCCACTCCATCCAGATTTCCGCGTTCCTGGTAGAAGGAGGTCCCAAATGTGCCAGTTCTGCCTGGAACATGGCGAGGGCAAGAAGTGGTACCTCCAGATGAAAAGCTACTCGCAGGAGTTGCTCCATCAGGAGCTATCGGCCCGCCAACAGGAGATTGTCGGAACGAAGACCCGCCTCGAGTTCATCAACCAGGTCTTTGAAGAGACCGTGGTGCCGGCGATGGGCGCGATGGCGGGGAAGCGGCCGGAGACACCTCCGGCGCAGCCGCCCGCCGTTCGGCTGAGCGAGGACGAAATGCTGGCTCGCCGCCGGGTCAGTCATTTCGGCCAGGTGCTGCCGATCGAGGACGTCGAGAAGGTGATTGACCTGGCGGACTCGATCACCCGATTGCCCTGTGGCTGCCGGTTCCTGACCACCGGGAAAGCCGACCAACGCTACTGCTTCGGCCTGGGATTGGACAAGTGGGGCGTCCTGGGCAACTTCCCGGACGCCGCTTCCTCCCTGGAGGTCTTGGACAAGGAAGAGGCCAGGAAGGCCTTCCGTGGGCTGGACGAGGAAGGGCTGGTGCACACCATCTGGACGGCGGTGACCCCTTACGTCCTCTGGATGTGCAACTGCGACCACGATTGCCTGGGCATCCGGCGCTACATCGAGCAGGACGGTTCCCCCCGCTTCTTCCGGGCCGAAATCGTCTGCCAGGTGGATTGGGACCTCTGTACCGGGTGCAAGGAGTGCATGCGGCAGTGCCAGTTCGGCGCACAGTTCTACTCCTCGGCGCTGGGCAAGGTCTACATCAACCCCGCCCGCTGTTTCGGATGCGGCCTCTGCAAGACGGCCTGCCCGCACGGCGCCATTTCGTCCCTTCCCAGGCAGGAGCACCCGCAGGCGGCGGATCTCTGGCTGAAGGGTACATCGAAGTGAGGCGTTCGACTGAAGGCCTGCTCGCCGCCGTGTGCCAGGAGGTTGCCGTAGAGCTGGGATTGCCGGCACCCGCCATCGAACGGCTTGCTGGCGGCCAAGAGAGAATCCGAGCCTTCGGGATGGACATCCGCCGTGCCAGAATCTACCTGGGTTGGGCTCCTTCTGTCTGTCTGAAAGACGGGGTGGCCGAGCTGCTCACAGCCGTGTTACAGTAGCCGCGTCGGGAGGTGGTAACCTGCGGTCATTCTCCGAACCGCCGCTCCAGTTCCGCTGCCACATCGGTCCACGACAGGTTCCGCGCCGCCAGCAGTACCAGGGCGTGGTAGGCCAGGTCGGCCAGCTCGTACACCAGCCGTTCGTCCCCTTCGTGTTGGGCGGCGATGAGGAGCTCGATCGCCTCTTCCCCCACCTTCTTCAGGATCTCGGTCTGGCCGGCCGCCAACAGTCGCCAGGTGTAGGAGCCTTCTCTCGGGTGTGCCTTGCGCTCCTGGATGGTGGCCCACAGGCGGTCCAGCACGGAGCCGGCCTCGCCTTCTCCCTCGGGGGAGCCGGGCAGGCGGCGGTAGAAGCAACTGCGCTGGCCGGTGTGGCAGGCCGGCCCGGCCGGCTTCACCCGCAAAAGCAGCGCGTCCTGGTCGCAGTCATAGCGGACTTCGACCACTTCGTGCTGGTTCCCCGAAGTGGCCCCCTTGTGCCACAACTCCCCGCGGCTGCGGCTCCAGAACCAGGCCTTGCCGGTCTTCAAGGTGCGCGCCAACGCTTCGGCGTTCGTGTAGGCCAGCATGAGCACCTGGCCATCCCGGGCGTCCTGTACCACCACGGGCACCAGCCCGCACTCGTCCCAGTGGATCTGTGTTTCCATGGTTGTCCCTCGATGATTGACCGCCGAGACGCTGAGGCCGCAGGGAGACTCTCTGTTGGACAAAACCATAACCGTGCTCGCCTGGGTGAGCGACAGGCTGGCCCTGGCCAGATGGCGAATCTCTGCGAGTGCCAAAGGAATCTCTCCGGCCTCCACGTCTCTGCGGTTCCATCCAAGAAGCCTCTGCGCCCTCTGTCTCTGCGGTGCCTACCCCCTCACTGGCACGCCCCGCGCGGCCAGCTGGGCCTTCACCTGGCCGACCCTCAGCGTTCGATAGTGGAACAGCGATGCGGCCAGGGCAGCACTGGCGCCACCCGCGGTCAGGACGTCGAAGAAGTGCTCCGGCCGGCCGGCCCCGCCGGAGGCAATTACCGGGATGGAGACGGCCCCGGCCACTGCCCGCGTTAGGGCCAGGTCGTAGCCATCCTGCGTGCCGTCGCGGTCCATGCTGGTGAGCAGGATCTCCCCGGCCCCCCTTGCCTCGGCTTCCCGGGCCCACGTGACCGCATCCAGCCCGGCCGGCACTCGCCCTCCGTTGACGTAGACCTCCCAGTGCGGCAGCTCCCCCTCTGCTTCGGTTGCGGGGACCCGCCGGGCGTCGATTGCCACCACGATACACTGGCTGCCGAAGCGCCTGGCCCCTTCGCCAATCAGCTCCGGCCGGCGCACGGCGGCACTGTTGATCGAGACCTTGTCCGCGCCGGC
>Ga0315296_10003650_pt1 | contig 12805 bp, 15 predicted proteins | sample YL17G14_18_MG_FD_203921 | JGI IMG/M metagenome (GOLD analysis project Ga0315296, IMG submission 203921) | Sediment microbial communities from Yellowstone Lake, YNP, Wyoming, USA - YL17G14_18 | ecosystem: Environmental > Aquatic > Freshwater > Lake > Sediment | place: USA: Wyoming | collected... | reverse complement strand
TTTCGACACGCCCGTATCATACGGAGGGAGGGGCGAAGGAATATGCCCCGATGAGATGTTCATTTCAACGATTCTCGGTTGCCTCACCAATACGTTCCTAGACTTTCAACGACGGTTTGAGATGGCATTAGTCTCGATGCACCTCGATGGAAGAGCATCTACGAAGTTTGATGGGTCCAGTTACAGAATCGACGGTGTCAGAGTCTCAGGCGGGGTTGTTGTCGGAGAAGGCGAACTGGAGACCGGTCAGCGCTGTCTGCAACTGATGAAGGAATATTGCCATCTTGCCCGCTCGCTGAAGGATTGCATACCTATTGAGTACGACATCATGGTAAGTGAGACCCAGGCCAGCAAAAGCTCTGGGAAGCCAGGTCGCCCGCACGGAGCGCTCTTCTAAGCTGGATGTGACTCCATCAGTGACCTGATGCGATCCATATAGAGCCTGATATTCCTCCAATGCCCTCCTTGGAAGTAAACGCTCTTGCAGTCTGTGCATAGCCAGAACTTATCATAGTGGTCATATGTCTGTTCGAAGACTAGTCCTCTCACACGCTCTTTCTCTGCCTCGCCTATTTCAGTGAGTGGTCCATTGCACTTGGAGCATCGTGACTTGGAGGGGTCAATGTTCGGCTCTATGTTGAACCGACGGAACAGCAAGGCAATCTCTTCATCGACCCCCCCTCTAAGCAACAATGATGAAACATGGCTCTCCTCAGCGCTTTTGTGCAGTTGCGCATCCGAAGTCAGGAGGACCCGACCATCAGACTGAGCTATCTGGAGCAGGAGATCATCGTCGTTATTGGGCGAATAGATCGTATCGTATCCCAACAACCTAAGCCAGAGTGCGACCTTGCCTAGCATCCCATCGACCACGAAGCTTGTCATGGACGTTCACCGAAGAACAGCCGTGCAGCATTCTTCCACATGCATTGTTGGAGTTCGTCATCCGTAACCTGCTCGTAGCCGAGCTCAATGAGGGTGTTTGGCAATCTGAGGCCACTGAAGAACTTGGCCCAGTCTTTGAGAGGCATCGCATACTCGAAGAGTGGAAAGTCACTGGCCCATAGTAGTCGGCTAGGGAATATCCGGAGAAGCTTCGCCTCGGCTATCATCTGATACACTCTCATGGGGACCCTGCCAGCAAAGGCCTGCCATCCGGAAACGTCAACGAACACGTTTGGGTTCTTGTATGCTACCATCAGCGTCTCTTCAACCCATGGAGTGCCTACGTGAGCTAGCACTATGTTAAGTTCGGGGAAATCCGCAGCGACCTTGTCCACGAACACTGGCCTTGCATACTTCACATGCTTGAATCTCGAAGTAAAACCTTGGTGAATTACGATTGGAATCTTGAGTTCTGTGCAGAGTTCGTAGTATGGGTAAAACCTGTCCTCGTCAGGGTAGAACCCGTTGGGCGGATACATCTTCAAGCCGCGACATCCCCTTTCCCTCACTGCTCTCTCTAGCTCGGCCAGACCCTCCTCTCCTCGCCTCGGGTCCAGCCCAACAAACGTGACCAGAGATGGGTCCCCCCTTATCTCTTCCACGTGCCAGTCTGTCTTTTCTCTCAGTGAAAGGGGCATCTTCTGGTTCAGGCCGCTATCGATAGGCAGTATCACTGCTCTTTCAATCCCTGCTCCCTTCATCGCAGCTTTGAGCTTACTGACTGGAAATTCGAGCTGCGGTTCAATTCCCGCTTTAGCAGCAGCTATTCGCCTAGCCTCAATGTCGGTTTCGCTGAGAATGGCTTGCGACCAAGTGTGAACGTGGGCATCAATGACTCTCAAGAGGACATCACTAGCCTGTAACGGGTATTTCCCATCTGATATGAATTATGCGTGAGTCGCAGAGAGGCAGCACGTGAGCCTGTGTGAGAAACCATGAATGCGCTAGCTAGTCTGTATTCCCCATTCCCGGGGACTCGGCAGCCTTCCTGAGAGAATCGATTACACTCAGAGGAACCGTAACCTCGCCGATGAAGCTGCGCGAATCGTCGCCGTGATGATCGCTGCCACCGGTCTCTATGAGCCCGAGACCGTCAGCAGCTTCTGTGACCTGGCCTGAGGCGGCATGAGTATACATGTGATCATAGGCATAATTCACCTCTACGCCCATGAGTCCCGCCTGCATCAATTCCTTGAGATCTGCTCTTAGATCGCTTGAGCCGATGGTGAGGGGGTGAGCTAGGACTGGCACAGCTCTCTCAGTTCTCAAGACTGCAATGGCCTCCTTTGTGGCCATCATTTCCTTCTCCACGTAGGCCGGCTTCCCTTCTCCCAAATACAGATCAAAGGCTTCGACCTCGTTCCTCACGAGACCCTTCATGACCAGAAGTCGGGCCAGATGCGGCCGTCCTGGTGTTGCCACTCCATCCAGCACGCGATTCAGTTCTTTTCTGGTTATCTTGATTCCAAGATCATTCAGTTTGCGAACCATCTTCGGGAAACGTTCTCTCCTTCTCTCCTCAAGATATGTAAGATGCTCTCTCAGCTTCTGACCGTTAAAGGGCACGAAATAACCGAGAATGTGAGTTTCGCGTTCTCTGTAGACCGTACTGATTTCCACACCCGGAACCCGGGTTAGCCAAGCGGGCGCATTGGTTCCCATGAATTCGCTAAGGCCGTCTAGGGTATCATGATCGGTAAGTGCAATTCCTCCGAGTTCTTTCTTAACAGCCATTGCGACAAGCTCGCTCGGCGTGTTGATGCCGTCAGAGACCTTGGAATGCAAGTGCAAATCAGCGAGGCTCTTCACGGTTTCTTGCCTCCACCATCAGCCTTTCTACGAGCTCCCGCACCCGATTGCATACTCTGCTAATTTCCTCCTTGCTGACGGTGTCTCTTGAAGGACAGTCCTTGTCCACAATGCACCTGTGTCTCCGGACATCGTATATTATTGGATAGAACCTACAACCCTCCGGTCTCGCTTCATACACTCTGCAGGTCTGCTTTTTGGAGTCATAGAAGTAGCAGTAACCGTCGAGGTTCTTGAGTTGGCAAAAACTGTCATCTGTGATGACTACGTACTCGTCTCTAGATTGGCCAAGGGCATCAATCCTATTCATGTCTGACTCGGTCAATGTCATTTCAGTTTCCATACAGCAGGCCCTGTCGCTATCGCAGTCCCCTGCATGATTACACACAAACGGTGTCAATCTGAACTAGCCTCTGTTCAATGGGTTCTTTGCGGGACTAGGTGGCAGGCTGACATGGGCGAATAAGTTCGCGGACAGTGACTGAGTTCGCTGAGCATTGCTGAGAGCCAGAATGCCGTTGTCCTACCTATCGTTGGCCTCTTGCCAAACGTCTTAGAGGCGACAGTCTCGTGACGTCCTCCTCCGTCGGGTCCCTTGCACTGTATCCAGCAGGAGCAGAATCAGTCATGAGTTGTCTGCCTGTAATCGCCAAGAAGGCTCTTGCGCGGACGAGATTCACGAGGAGCATGAGATCATTTGGTTGCCTTGCAGCTTCGACGCGAACCCGCCTTGCCCCGGTGAAAGCATCAACCAGCCTATCGATTATTTCCATCTCGTTCGCCTCAAGTAAAGACTCTCTACTGTGCACAAAAGGCTTTGCAAGCTTGCACCTTACACAGCCAAAGTGCTAAATACTGTGCCAAGATTCGAAGCCTCAATTCCTCAGTAGGTGTTGAGAGACCGAGATGCGTGTCGCCGTACTAGATAGGGAGCGCTGTCATCCCAAAGATTGTTCCCATGAGTGCCAGAGATTCTGTCCGCGGGTCAGGACTGGCGACGAGACAGTGGTCTTTGCTGATGGGCCCGAGAAGCCACCGGTGATAGTGGAGTCTCTGTGTTCAGGAGAAGCAATCTGCGTCAAGAAGTGTCCTTTTCACGTAATCAGCATTGTTAACCTGCCAGAGGAGCTAGAGACCGATACAAGTCATCGGTATGGTGTCAATGCATTCAAGCTATTTCGTCTTCCTATTCCGAAGGAAGGCAAGGTGCTTGGGCTTATCGGTCCCAACGGAGTAGGTAAGACAACGGCCGTGAAGATACTCTCGGGTGAGTTGCAGCCTAACCTTGGCCGCGTTGAATCTCCTCCAACTTGGGACGAAATCATACTGCAATACAGAGGTTCCGAGCTGCAGCCTTTCTTCGAGAAGATGCGCGCTGGGTCGATTATAGCGGTTCACAAGCCCCAGAACATAACGGACCTTCCGAAGGTCAAATCCTACGCTGACCGTCCTGTGAGTGAGCTTCTAGAGAGTGCCGATTCCTCGGGTCGGCTTCGGGATCTCAAAGAAGACTTGAGCCTAACAGGCATTTGGAGCCGTCAGATCAAGTTCCTTAGCGGGGGTGAACTACAGCGAGTCGCGATTAGTGCAGCTATTGCACGTGAAGCAGACATATACTTCTTCGACGAGCCTACAGCCTACCTAGATGTAAGGGAACGATTGCGCGTCGCTCATGAAATAAGGCATCTCTCAGATATGGGAAAAACTGTGGTCGTTGTCGAGCACGACCTTTCAATACTCGACTATGTATCCGACTTGGTTTGCATGTTGTATGGCGGCCCGGGAGTATATGGTATTGTATCGCATCCACACGGAACCAGAGTAGGTGTCAACATATTCCTAGATGGCTACATCCCGGACGAGAACATGAGGTTTAGGGATACTGAGATTTCATTCAAGGGTCAGACTGCAGAGGACGAACAGTGGGCTAGCGCGGAAACGCTCTTAGAATATGGTGACATGACGAAAAGGTTCGAAGACTTTGAGCTCAAGGTGGCCGGCGGTCGGGTAGCAAAGGGGCAGATTATCGGAATCCTGGGCCCCAATGGCATTGGCAAGACAACTTTCGTACGCATGCTTGCTGGTCAGCTTGAACCAGATGAGGGAGAAGCACCGAAGAAGACAATCGATGGCATTGACTTGAAGGTCAGCTACAAGCCGCAATACATCAGTGCAGATTTCAGTGGTTCAGTTCGCCTTTATCTTCGTGAGGCTGGCCATGAGTCTATCGAGACCGCCGAGTACAAGACTACTGTCGTAAAGAAGCTCGACCTCGAGCATCTGATGGACCATTCTGTATCAGAGCTGAGTGGCGGGGAGCTACAGCGCACTGCTATCGCGGCTTGTCTTGCTCGTGAAGCCGACATCTATCTGTTGGATGAGCCCTCCGCGTTCTTGGATGTAGAACAGCGGTTGGCAGGCTCCCGTGCCATCAGGAAAATGATGCAGACCCGAATGAAGACTGCCTTTGTCGTCGAGCACTCAATTCTCATGGCTGATTACCTGAGCGATAATCTTGTCGTGTTCGACGGCATCCCGGGGAAATCAGGAAGGGCCTCTTCGGTCACTACGTTGAGAGCGGGGATGAACTTGTTCCTGAAGCAAATGGGTGTAACCTTTCGCCGTGATCCGCAGACGGGGCGACCCAGAGTCAATAAGGAAGGCTCTCAGCTGGACGCACAGCAGAAGGCCGTGGGCGAGTACTACTACGTGGGCAAGATGTAGTAGAGCCAGATTGAAGCTATTTTAGAACAGCCCTTGACCAGAACTTCTTACCCTTGCTTCCTTTCTCTCTATCCATATCGGCGAGAATTCTGACCGCTTCATTCCCACAGTCAATAACAGCGTCTTCACCCTTTACTGCAAACTCATCTCGGATTCTGTTGGCATAGACCGCACAGACTGCTCCGGCTCTGAACCCGTATATGTTTGCGAGAGTTAACAACGTGGCCGCCTCCATCTCGAAATTGATCACATTCGCCCTCTGCAACTCCCCGATCAGGCTCGTGCTCCAGCTCTGTTCGTAACCGCCAAATCCGGGTCTAGACTGACCAAGATAGAATGAATCCGTTGATGCAGAGATTCCTAGGTGATATCTCAGTCCCAGTTTCTCTGCCGCCTCAATCAGTGCTAGCACTATTTCGTACGACGGCGTTGCCGGGTATTCTAATCTGATATACTGCTTGCTTGTGCCCTCCAGTCTTACAGCTCCTGTTGATATGATGAGGTCTCCAATCTCAATGTCCTTCTTGAGGGTGGCACAGGAACCAACGCGGATGAAATCTCTTGCACCTACGTTCGCAAGTTCCTCTATCACGATTGCGGTCCCCGGCCCTCCAATCCCAGTTGAACATGCTGAGACGGGGATTCCCTTGTAGACACCCGTGTGGGTTACAAACTGCCTATGCATAGCCACTTTCTTCACAGAGTCCCATCGGGCACTAATCTTCTCCACCCGCTGGGGGTCCCCCGGGAGAATGACCGCGCGGGCGACATCACCTTCTCGAACCTCGATATGGTACTGCTTACGGTCGGGCGTTTCCGGCCTTTGGGCTGACACTTTGACTGATGGCATCTTTCTGCATCCGGTGCAAAGGGCTGCCATAACAGCCTATTCTCGTTTTTGGCACTTCGCTGGCAGTCATGATGTCGGGTGCCTGAAACGCCACAGTTTGCCTAAGACCAGCGACCTGCACTATTCTACGGCCATAAAACTCATATGGGTATGCACTATTCCCAAAAACGAAGGAACACATGTCTCCTAGGGCTCGAAATACCTATTACGCAGTTCCGCGGAGATTGTTGTCCCTTTGAGAGGGCCTTGTAGCTCTCGACTGGTAGATGAATTGGAGCGAGGCACGATGGTTGAGTCCACGCTTAGCGTAATCAAAGCTGATGTCGGTTCCTTGGCCGGTCATGTAGTGGTACCTGATTTCATCATGGAGCTTGCACGCAAGTCATTGAAAGAGGGCGTTGACAAGAAGATCATCAAGGACTTTCGAGTAGTAAATGCAGGCGACGATCTTGAGTTAATCATGACCCACCATCGCGGAGATAACAGTGAGGAAGTCCACAAGCTAGCTTGGGACACTTTCATGAAATGTACTGAGAAAGCACGCGAGATGAAAATCTATGCGGCTGGCCAAGACATGCTGTCTGATACCTTCAGCGGTAACGTAAAGGGTATGGGACCGGGGTCCGCCGAGATGACAGTTGAGGAGAGAAAGTCCGAACCCTTTGTTGTGTTCTGCGCAGACAAGACCGAACCCGGGGCCTATAACCTGCCTCTTTTCAGGATCTTTGCAGACCCGTTCAACACACCGGGTCTGGTCATTGACCCCAATTTTCACGAGGGTTTCAGATTCGTGGTGCAAGATGTCGAGAAGGAAGTCCCCTGCTACTTGGAGATGAAATGCCCAGAGGAGATGTATGACCTTCTGGCTCTAATCGGAAGCACGGGCCGCTATGTTATCAAGAGAATCTATAGAGTGGATGGCATGAAAGCCGCCTCGGTCAGTACTGACAAGCTGCATCATATCGCAGGTAAGTATGTCGGCAAGGATGATCCTGTGGCGATTGTAAGGGGTCATTCTGGTCTACCCGCTACAGGCGAGATTCTGGAGGCATTTACGCTCCCCCACCTCGTGGCAGGATGGATGCGCGGTTCTCACATAGGCCCGCTTCTGCCAGTTGGTCTCAAGGACTCGAGGTGTACCCGGTTCGACGGTCCTCCGCGTGTGCTCGCACTTGGGTTTCAGGTTAGCAATGGTATGTTGCTCGGGCCAGTGGATTTGTTTGATGATGTTGCGTTTGATATCACAAGAGAACGTGGAATGGAGATTGCGGATTATCTGAGGCGACATGGACCTTTCATGCCGCACAGACTGCATGAACACGACATGGAGTATACGACCCTACCTAGCGTTCTGTCCAAGTGTGAAAGCCGTTTCACTGAGGAGGAACATGCCCCCGGAAAAGGAACAGGCCAAAAGCCTGCAAAGAAGCCTCGATCTGATTCCAATGAATGATTGGTAATCGAGTGTGACCTTCCATCTCGTCACAAGTCATCCTTGTGCCTGCGGGTGTGCCATCTAACAGGAGAATCTCCAAGTGGAGCTTCTCCTGCAAATGCGTTGAACTAAGCTTATCCTGTGCGCCTGATGATATGGTACCCAAACTTGGTCTTGACTGGTTCAGTGGTCATTTGACCGGGACCCAGAGCAAAAGCGGCGCGCTCGAACTCAGGGACCATCTGACCCTTTCCAAACCAGCCCAAATCGCCACCTTTCTTCTTGGATGGACAGCTACTGAACTGCTCAGCCATCTTTGCGAAGTCTGAACCCTCAGATATCTTGCGAATTATGTCCAGAGCTTGGCTCTGTTTATCAACCAGAATATGGCTTACGCGAATCTTGCCCGAAGTACTCTTGCTCACAACTATTCACCTCAACAGGAACGCCCATGTCGATTATTGCCGGTAGATGGGGACCATTGGGCCTGCTCCGGTCACATGGCATTCTCTGCCAAGGCATCGCCGCTCCCTCCATTTATTAGAGTATTCCTCTAGGTGTCGACCGACCCATTGAAGTCGGTGCCCAGCTGGGCCCAAGTGAATATTACGCAGATGAGCATCAGGGAATGACACCGTTTCTTTAGGACCTTGGTCATGTCTATTGTGCGGTGCAGAATGAGAGTAGTAACCATATGCTTGCCTGAGTCCTATGTTGAAGGCATTGACGTACTGATAAAGAAGAACATGTACCCAAGCAGATCAGAAGTCATTCGCATTGCCATCAGGGACTTATTGGTAGAGGAACTCTGGAAAGAGAAGAGCCCGTTTGGTTCGCGTCCGACGCCAATGCAGGGCGAGCGGACGTCGTCAATTCCCTTGGACCGGGTATCCCCCGTCGAGCAGTATCGAAAGCCTGTACAACTCAATTACATTTTTCTAGGGAAGGACCGCTTATTACCACCTGATATCTAAAGACGGAGAAAGCCGGATTTGGTGCGCAAGATATTCGGACGACGCAAGAAGGAGACAGAAGAAGAAGAGGAGTCTCTAGATGAGAAATTCGATTCTCGAGAAATTGAAGAGTCGTACACCCCACCACCCAGTGAGCCTCCCATTGAAGTGACTCCAACTAGCACTGAAAAGCTGGCGACAGTTGGAGCAAAGGAGTCGAAGCCGCCTGAACGAGGCGTAACGATACCCTACCACAATTCGTTGCCAGACCGTCTCAAGTATTTCTTCGACGATTCATCTGTTGTCAGAGGACTAGAAAACACGGACGAGTTCATGCTTGCATTCATGGCCATGGGCGAGAGATTCAAAGTTGAAAAGAAAGCCCTGGGCCCCATCAAAGTCGAGTTCGGCATGACACATGACGAAGACGCGTTCATCCGTGTCTCTAATGATGCAGTCACTGAACTGCTGTCTGCTGCCACGTTCAAGGAGTTTTCAGACATATACATTCGCTATTACAGGAACGCGGGACCCGGCAAGTTCGTCAAGATTGAGCTCCGTGAGGACATTAGTTCACTGAACAAACAGGGCTTTGCAAGAGTGCCTATTCTGAAACTTCTGATTGGAGCTGCAAGATAGCAGAGAAAGAGCACCGCTATCTTGGGTTTTCACTTGCATTGTGATTCGTTGAGAACAGTGGAGCATCATATTAATAGGACCGACTGCGCCCATGACGGAGACGCAGAGGGTCGCTGCGGTCAGCAAGGAGCGAGAGCACGATGGTTGAAATCCGGACCCCAGTAGTAGTCATCAATTTCAAGACCTATCCTCAGGCTACCGGAGACAAGGCAGTGAACCTAGCAAAGGTGTGCGAGAAGGTAGCTAGAGAATTCGGCGTATCGATTGTCGTAGCACCCCAGATTGCTGATCTGTACAGGGTAAGTACTGCCGTGAGCATCCCCGTCTTTTCTCAGCATATGGACCCCGGGGAGCCCGGCCGATGTACAGGACATACTCTGGGCGAGGCTCTTGTTGCGTCAGGATGCAAAGGGACTCTCTTGAACCACTCTGAGAATAGGATGCAGCTTGCTGACATAGAAGAGACAGTGAGAATCGCAGAGAAGCTCAGACTCTATACAATCGTATGCACAAACAATCCTTCAGTGAGCGTTGCAGCCGCTTCAGTCCGTCCGTCAGCAATAGCAGTTGAACCCCCCGAACTAATAGCTTCAGGCATCTCGGTTTCGAAAGCTCAACCTGAGGTTATCACAGGCACAGTCGACAAGATACGATCGGTGAACCGCGAGGTCACAATTCTCTGCGGTGCAGGTATCACCACAGGTGATGACGTGAGCGCGGCTATAAGATTGGGCTCCCAAGGTGTGCTTTTGGCATCCGCTGTAGCCAAGTCGGACAAACCTGAGGTTGCGCTTAGAAACCTCGTTGCACCTCTAAAGAAATAGCAGCTTCCGCTCATCTTTTCAGACTAGCCTTGCGCTGGCAGGATGGTGATAAGAGTTGAAAGTCACTCCCAGTTGTGCCGAGTGCTTACTTGAACGGGCAGTCAAACAAGTGCATTTGGCAACGTCGGACACGGATCTACAGATGAAAGTAATCGCTGCGATGACGAAGCTGCTTGAGAGAGAATTCACTGTAGACTCCGTGCCGTGTCACATCGGCACAGACAGGGACCTGCTTGTACAGAAGATGACTGGAGTCGATCCGTACAAGGAGCTGAAACGAAAGTCCAATGAAATGGCTCTAAGTATTCTGCCCGAACTGAAGAGATCCATAGATGGCATGGATAGCCCCGTCCAACGGTTCAGACGAGCCGCTCTCATTGCGGCTGCGGCTAATGCCATTGAGTTCGATGTCGCCGGGCGTGAATTCAGTCTCGACGATTTCGAAGACATAGTAGATCACATAGAATCTGACTTGGTGATAGACCACATAGAGCCCTTTCGCCGCCTGTGTAAGAAAGCCCATGGCGTGACCTATCTCATGGACAACGCTGGAGAGGTGGCACTCGATATCGTGTTGATTTCTCAGATAAAGGACCTTGGCCCGCGCGTAACCGCAGTCGTGAAAAGCGCACCAATCCTGAACGATGCCACATTGGAGGATGCCAGAGACGTAGGCCTTGCCGGCTTCGCAGATAGAATAGTGGACACTGGCTCTCCAACCATCGGTATCATCTTGGAGCGGACATCACAGGAGTTCAAGCAGCTGCTGTTCTCATCAGAACTGATCGTTGCGAAGGGAATGGGCAACTACGAAGCACTCACTGAGCTAACGATTCCATGTCCTGTCGTTCACATTCTGCGGACAAAGTGTCTCCCGGTGGCAGAACACATCGGGGTGCCACGGAACAAGAACGTGGTTCTCCTAAGGCAACCTGAACGCAAGCGCGGACCATGATTGTTTTCTCATGCCATATCTTGAGAATATGGCCTGAGCGATTTTGATATGGGCGGCGAATCAACAAAATCTATCTTAAGCTCCGGAAACTCAAGGCTCAGCAGATATCTGAGGCGTTTCATACCCGGTTCCTCGCTAAAGAATGCTCCAAGTTCAATAGTGTTAATGCCCTCTTCGACGGCGATTGTTCTTATCTCGGGAGAGAGTTCGCCAGTGACGATTGTCTCCAAGTCCTGTCTCTTGGCTTCGGTAATCTCTGGAAGGTCGATAAGGTCTCCGGCGCTGACCAAGATTGGACCCAGCTCGTCATCTAGATCTCCAGCAAATACGACGCTCTCAAGTTCCATCTTGCCTGCAACATAGTTGACGAAACCAGATTGGTTCATGACACCGGGTGGTTCGCAGACTCTCCCCAATGGGACTGTCTCGGAATAGGTCCCACAGGTTCTGAAATCTCGCACTTTCGTCAAGCCAAGTGTCTCAACCAATACATCGCTGAGCCCACCATGGGCACTCACCCAAGCACTGCCAACCGTGCATGCCGATATGTAGTTCTTGGTCAGAAGTCTCACGCGAATTAGGTCGAACCCGTAAAGCCTGTCAAGAGCGTAAGGAAAGAGCGGCCTATGTGTTATTAGAAGGTTCGCCTTGTCCTGAGATGCTTTGGTCACAGCCTTCGCTGACGGGTATGTTGCCACCAGTATCCTGTTAACTGTAGTTTTCGTTTGTTCACTCTCTGTTTGAGGACCGATTTCGACTCGTCCCTCGATGTCTCTGACTGTCAGTTCGCGTGCGGCGATATTGTTGAGAAACTTCGTTATGTCAAGAAGGGTTGTCATGATTTGTTGTCTCGCGTGATAGAGTATGGTCCGGTCTGACTCTTGGGCTCCAAGACACTTGGATGCACGTACCTGGCAACTGGTCTTGTGAACTACATCTTATGCTTTTTCGTCTGCTGATACTTGCTAGGATGGTACTGTCGGCGACCTGAGTTCTATTGCTGGCTGTTCATCCTCTCTTTCTGAGTAGCACTACTATGACCAGGAGCGCGGCCGCTGCTCCCACTACGATTATTACGATGGTCCCAAGCCCTAAGCCCGGAGTCACTGTCGGCGTCACATTTTGCAGGATCTGATAGGTCCCTCCGTTGATGACGAAGGAATTGCCGAGTACGTCATCGACGAGGAATTCGAAGGTTACATTCACACTTGGTTTGTAGGGGCCGACCGTGAGACCATACCCTTCGCCGTCATAGACAAGGTTCGCTGTGTACAGTGTGCCATTGTTATATCTGAGTTTGGCGGAGGTGATCATAACGTTGTCTCCGCGGTGGACTATTAGCTTAATCGTAAAGGCTGTTCCTTGGCTGCTATTGCTGATTGTCATGCTGATGTTGGAAATTATACCACCCATGTGTATGATTAGCGCGCCCGGTTTCTCTGTTGTATTGAAATCATGTAGGTTTACCATGAGATTGAGATAGCCGAAATACGCCGCTCTTCCCGTGACGCTCGTGATTTGCGTTGACAGGGGACTCGCCGGGATGCTGGTTGATGGATTGTCGGGCACCATGTTTGTACTTAGAAATGGAGTGGCGTTGAGCTTCACACCGTAATCGTGCCTGTTCGTGAGCTTGATTGATAATGCAACATCGCCCTTCGCATCGACCAC
>Ga0315296_10003649_pt1 | contig 12810 bp, 9 predicted proteins | sample YL17G14_18_MG_FD_203921 | JGI IMG/M metagenome (GOLD analysis project Ga0315296, IMG submission 203921) | Sediment microbial communities from Yellowstone Lake, YNP, Wyoming, USA - YL17G14_18 | ecosystem: Environmental > Aquatic > Freshwater > Lake > Sediment | place: USA: Wyoming | collected... | reverse complement strand
CCGAGGATGCCTCTGGAGATTGACTATATTCCATACATACCAATGAGCATGTAAGTCAGGTTGGTTGAGATTGGACTGGGAGTACACTTATGGAAGAAAACCTTCAAATCGAAATTCTGGATGCTCTTTATGAGCGTTTCCAGTCCCACCCTGATTCCCCCGAAATGACCTTTACTGAATTGTATAAAGCAATTGGCGTTCCATTCGATCAGAAAACGCGAGGGAGGGTTCAGCGCCAGCTCTTTTCTCTGCGGAAAAAAGAGTGGGTTGAATATGAAAGCCTCCCATATGGCCAGGGTGGTGAAGCCAGTATAACACCGAAAGGTATCCGGGTTGCTGAAGATAACCAACAGATGATGGCTTCAGCGTCAGAAGTAGACAATCTAGGGATATGCCCCGCTACTTTGGGGGACATAACTCAAAGAGACTCAAGCTGTGCTTGCCTCATTCAACGTGATGAGTTGGTGAATGAGGTTCTAGAGTATTTGAGTCAGCCATCCAAGACATACCACTTCATTCTGCTGTATGGTGAGCCTATGGTAGGCAAGACCATCTTACTTAAGCACATATCAGAGAGGTTGGATGAAAAGTGTGTGCCTTTGCTAGTGACTGTACAAGGATCATTATTGAACAAAGCATTGGGAGATTTGGATGCGTTTGTGTTTGATCTGGCACAGCAACTAACAGATAGGTTTGGAGAATGGGCTGAGCGTCATGGATTGCCCAAGCTAAATAGTCCAGACAGAAATGGTTTTGAGGGCAAAGGGACCATAGCATTTGATACGCACTGGGCTGATCTCCGAAGTATGGCTGGCAAGCGTGAGCCTGTAGTTATGTTTGATGAGATTGAGAGTTTGTTGGATCCCCATGAGAAACTTGATCTGCGAATACTCACCTTTCTATATCATTTCGTTTGCAACCCCGATAATGGATGTTTTATCCTCGTTGGGTCTGAGTTTGCCAAGCGCTATTCTGAGCTTGCTCGACGTTATTCTGAGTTTCCTCAATATGATACAAGGATTGAACAATTCGATAGGCTCATTTCCAGGGGACATTCTTTCCGAGTCCGCTACTACGATGACGAAATCGTCAAGAGAATCTTCTCTGTAACCCAGAAATACTTTGCTTACGAAGGCGATACTTTGGAGTATATTGCTGCGCTCTGTGATGGACACCCAAGGATCCTAGATGTTATGCTGCAGGCAATTGTTCGTTTGATAAGGAGGTCACGAGGCAAACAAGGAGTAGAAAAAAGTGATATTGAAGCAATACTAACCAGTGTTGTTGATCGAGCTAGTTATTTCCTGTGGTGGATGTGCCAGCGTTTGAATGACACGGAACTTCACGTAGTATGGCTGGTCAGCCAGAAGATACTCATTTCACCAATAGATGCACTAGAGTACTCTGTGCGTGAATTAGTTGGACTAGCAAACCAGCACTTTGCTGATTCAACTATTGACTACAGTATCCTAATCGAAAAAGGGGTGACGGATTTGGAATCACGGGAATGGATAGAGTGGAAAGATCGGGATGACGGTTTGTTCCGCTTCAAATTGGGTATTTTTCCAGTGTGGATTGGTCGTCATCAATTCAGTCTTGATGAGGTAAGACACTTATGAGTATCGAACCTCGTGTGATTCCTTTCCGGGCTGGAATGCCAATTCAGGATCCAGCCGATTTCGTCGGACGCAAGGAGGTACTTCAGGAGATATCCAATGCTATGCTTAGTCTCCAGAACGTATCTTTACATGGTGAACGACGGACGGGAAAAACTTCTCTACTTCTTTATCTGGCTCATCCTGCTTCCTCTCCAGTCATCGGGTTGCCTGAGACTCACATTCCCGTGTATCTTAATTTTCAAGATCTTGCTGAGGCTAGCATAGCTAATGTGTGGCAGGCTATGGCAAACGCCATCGCTGAACAGATTAGGCAAAGACACCCCAACAGGCAGGCCGATGCTGAGCAATTCCTTGCTACTATAGCAGAGTTTCTTGCCTCTCCGAAAGTACCTGAATCGTTTAGCACCGGTTTTGGACGAGCGCTTACTCGTTTGGGCGCTTCTGGCTTCAAGATTCACTTCTTGCTCGACGAGTTTGACCAGACAGAACACTATCCTAATCTGGGAGAGCCCTTTTACGACGCGCTCCGCAGCCTTCCCACAAGGGCAGGGAATGTCTCCTACGTAATTGCCACGCGCATCGGTCTAGCTGCACTCCAGAGCACTTATAGCCGAGTCAGTTCCCCTTTTTTCAATATATTCACTACTATAACGCTAATGCCTTTCCAAGAGGACGAAGTCTACGATTTGATATTTGACTATTTCGACCGGGCTGAACTAGATGTCTTGCTGGCCGAGAAATTGTGTACAGAGTCCTCATTTTTGTACGATGTAACAGGTTATCATCCCTTTTTTCTGCAAATGCTATGTTATCACTTGTGCGCAAGTTTGGACAAGCCTGACTGGCCTCTGGGGCAGACTAGACAAGAAGCGCTACAGGCTTTTGAGAAAAATTCAGAATCACATTTCGAGTTTTATTGGGGCGTTTCTTCTGAAGCAGAGCGATCTGCAATGGAAAAATTTGCAGCTGGGCAATCCATTGATTGGAATGCCTGGGGAGGGGTTGCAAGGAGCTTACGGGATCGCTGTCTAATTGTCCAAGCCGAGTCTGGTTGGCAACTGTTTTCTTCTGCTTTTGTCAGGTGGATTCAGGAGCAACAACTCGCTGCCTGGTATGAAGAGGGGATGATCCAATTGACGGCGGGCAAGTTCGCACAGGCTAAAGAGTGCTTTGAGAGGATTATCCAAATCCAACCTGGCTATAGGGATGTGGGCGAGAGCCTCCAAGTGGCCAACAAGCAACTGCATCTACAAACTCTATATGCTACAGCTGAGGTACAACTCAAAGAGGAAAAATGGGAAGGGGCAATCGAGGTACTTGGGGAGATTGTCCGCGTTGATCGGGCTTATATGGATTCCGCCGCTCAACTCGACCATGCCCGAGCACAGTACAGGCTCCAGAGTCTTTATGCGCGGGCGCTCGGCTATATTCGCGAAGAGAGATGGTCCCAAGCGATCAAGGATTTGGAGACGATTCTTAAAGAGGATCAAGGATATCGGGACGCCGACGATAAGCTGAAGGAGGCGCAGAACCGCCAGGACCTTGCTGAGTTGTATAAACGGGGCATTGAATGTCTCGGCCGCCAGTCGTGGGAAGAAGCCATCGCAGTTTTTGAAGAGTTGATTCAGATTGAGCCTGAATATAAGGGTGCCTGGGAAAGATTGGAGGAAGCCCAAAAAAGGGCCCAGGAAAAGGTTAGAAAGTTTGAGAATCTTGAATTCCTGTACCAAGTGAGTAAGATTCAGCTTGAAAGGAAGCGATGGAAAGCCGCTATCGTCTGCCTGAAGCGCATAGCTGATTCAGGTGAGCAATACAGGGATACTGCCGATCTGCTCGCAGAAGCCGAGAAACAATTGAAGCTACAAACCCTGTACGCTGATGCTGAGGTGCTACTCAAAGAGGAGAAGTGGGAAGAGGCAGTTAGGGCACTTGAAGATATTGTCCAGATTGATCGGGCCTATAGGGATTCTGACGTTAAACTCAACCAGGCTCAAACACAGCATAGACTCCAGAGTCTATACAAGCGAGCAATGAGTCATTTTAGTGAAGCGAGATGGTCCCAAGCAATTCAGGATTTCGAGACGATTCTTGGAGAGAAGCCAGGCTATCAGGGCGCTGCCGATAAATTGAAGGAAGCGCAGCAGCAGCAGAGCTTGGCTGCCCTGTATAGTGCTGCTGTGGGGTTTCAAGAGACTGGTAGATGGGACGAGGCTATTGACAAATTCGAAGAAATCATCCACTGGGTCAGGATCTATAAACTCAGAACCTACAAAGATGTTGCAGCCAGACTGGATAGAGCCCAGAGACAACAGGAATTAGACAGGCGGTTCAAACAGGGCGAAGCTTACCAACAGCAGAGAAGGTGGGAAGAAGCTGTAAAGGAATTCGAACAAGTCAATGCGATGGATCCGAATTACCAAGGCGTTCAGGCAAAACTCGAGGAGTGCAATAAGCAGCTTCATCTTAAGGAACTCCGCAAGCAAGTGGAAATTAGCTCCCGTGCCGAAAATTGGCAAGAGGCAGTTCAGATCTTGGAAGAATTGCGCAGGCTTGACCCAAACGATGGCAGTGTAGTCACGAAACTCGATCAGGCAAGGATACAGCTTGAACTTGTAAAGTTATATCGCGATGGGATGAAGTGTTTCCAAGAAGGGAGGTGGCGAAGAGCACAGACCGCTTTGGAAAAAGTCGGACTCCTAGATCCCAATTATCTTGATACGGCAGCTAAACTGAAGGTCGTCCAGGAGCATTTGGTCCAGAGCAACCCAGTCATTAAACGCCTGCGTGACCCGTTATGGCAGGGGATCGGCAGTATAGTCGCCATTGTAGCGTTTATTATTGCAGTGTACCCATTTGTCAAGGAGGCATTTCACCCTGTTACGCCGACACCGAAACCTGCGGCACTCTGCAATGGCGACTTTGAGAAGCGTAACTTTGAGTGCTGGCAACACGGGGGCGAACTTCGTCAAGATGTTAAGTGTGAAGGGGGCCAATGTTATGTCGTCCTTGGCGATCCCCGCTATAAGTGTGAGGGCGGTGTGCCTGTAGGAGAAGCCTGGATAGAGCAATCTTTCCAAGTGCCACAGACCGTCAGTCCTACACTCTCACTGAGGTACCGGGTTTTTAGTTACGACCTGGACGACCAAGACTTTTTCCAGGTGAACATCAACGGCAAGATATCTGGTCAATTTGGCAACACAGAGTGGGGTGAGGCCAGTTGTGACCTTGAAGACTGGGATTCAGGTTGGCGATCTGCCGAGTTCGACCTGGGTCCCTATCGAGGAAGGATGGTAGAAATATCCCTCCACAATATCAACGGAGCCATCCACAATGTTGACGGAACCCAATGGTGGAATACATGGACATACGTGGACGATGTAGAAATTCGTTGAGTGACTATTACAGGATCATCGAAGGTAGAAAAATGCACTTATTCAGTGATACCTGCAGCAAGTTTCGCGTCTTCAACACTGGACATCTCGGTATCATCTCAACTACCAGGTCAGCTACTTTTTTCGCCATAGCATGCCTGGTAGTTCTGATCATATTGTCAAACCTTTCTTGTAATGCACCGACACCAACGCACATACGGACTCCTATGATAACTCCCGATACCCTAACTCCGACTATCACTCTAACTCCCACAAATACTCCGACTCTGCCCCCCACTCAGATACCGCTGTATGCACCAGCAACGCTCACAGGGCCAGAGAACGACGCTTGTTTAGGCTGTGAATCGGAAGTCATGCTACAGTGGATATGTCCCTATGTCTTGCTGGAAAACGAGTATTACCAATTGAAGGTACAATTTAAAGAGCAGGATTCTCTCACTCTCTATCACACGAAAGATGAGCATTACCATCTCAAGAATCTTTCACCAGGAGAATATGGGTGGGCCATTACCGTAGTGCGTTCTGTAAATGACAAGTATGAGCCAGTGAGTGAGGAATCTGAACAGCGTCACTTCCACATTCTTCCGCCAGTCCCGGTTGTACTTGGCATATCACCGACGAGCATGGTCGAAGGTGCTGGCAGGCAAGTGGTGGTCAGTGGAGAGAACTTTACGACCCCTATTACTCTCACAATTGATATTCCTTTACAGATTATAGATGTGGACTTCAACGCGATCACGGCTACTGTTCCGGCAACCTTGGCGGTTAAGGAGTATCCTGTGATTGTCCAGGACTTGAATGGCAGAGTTGTTTCGTCTACAGTTTCCTTTACAGTGAAGAAGGCAGTAATTGCGCCACCTGTGACGCTGCTCTGGAACTGCCAAACACCTGTACCTCCAGCCCCGCCAGGTTACAATCCAAGCGAGGCATGTGTTGTCACACCCTGTGCCCTGCCCCCCCAACCAGTTGGACCAGACGATGGTGCGGAGTTAAAAGTCGGCACTACGGTTGAATTCAGGTGGACGTGGGCCTGCTGCCTGCCACCTGGTTGGAAGTTCGCTATCCGGCTTTCGGACTACAGCCCACCGCACAGCTACCAGTATATAGATGCCCCGGAGTCAGTGTCTTGCCAACCAGATGGGACATCGGTCGTCCGCTACTGGATAAAGATAGATCCCAGTACAGTGGACCGATTCACCACAATTCCCGGTACGTACTACTGGAACGTAGCGGTCATTCGAAGCACCGAAGGGGGAGGATGGGAACGGCTTTCTGAGGGTAGCGAAGTTCGTAGGTTTATAGTGGTGAGAGGTGGTAATGGTGGTGGTAATGGTGGGTGTCCCGTTCCTCCGTGTGATGAATAGTGCGGGGTGTAGTCATGATATCCAATACTTCTTCTGATGGCAAGGATCTGGTTCTGGGCAGATTAGCTCGTGTGTCCGGATGGATAGTCCGACCTGCAACTCTTGGTATGTTGACAGCCATGCTCTTTGCTTTTATCTCAGTTAATCCTGGGCTGTCTACCAATAGTAGCACCACTAGCCCACTCTGGGCCAGAATTCCTTTACCAGCCCCACTGGATGCGCACCGCGCAGTCGTGGTTCAGATAGGGGGGTCTGAATTTCTCTACTTGATTGGAGGAAAAGAGGCAGGAACATCTATTTCAAATAAGGTTCACTTTGCCAGGTTGAGTGCTGATGAAGCGTTAAGCGACTGGACTGCCACATTACCTATCCCTCATACAGCAGGTGTGCGGGAACATAGCGCAGTGGTGGTGGATGATCGCATCTATGTTCTTGGGGGCAGGGGAAACTCATGGAACACGTACAACTCTGTGTACTGTGCGAAGCCTGAAGCTACAGGTGTGATCTCTCAGTGGATCTCTGTGGCTCAGATGCCAACTGGCCTCGCTTTGCACGCTGCCGTGGCTGTTGACAATGTGATTTTCGTCATGGGGGGATATAGCAGCCAGCGAGGAGGATTTGTCCGCGAGGTGTGGGCAGCAGACATAACGGGAGGTGATTGTTCAAACCTGCAGTGGCGTCCTCAGGCGGAGGAGTCTCTCCCTCGCGCTCTGGCAGCCCTTTCAGCAGTTGTGATGCGGCTGGACAATGGCAAGAAATTCATTTACGTCACAGGTGGTTATGATGGCAGTGCCCATAAGTCAGTATGGCGTGCAGAGGTTGACAGCAGCGGCAAATTAACGCCGTGGGTTTCTCTAGGAGATGTTCCAGCACCAAGAGGGTTCTTTCGCCACGTCTCGGCTGTATCGGGGCACTACCTGTATGTGATTGGTGGTACTACTGACGGCTATGACTGGCTCAATACTGTATACCGGGCACGAATCCAGAACGATGGCAACCTGGAAGCATGGTCCACTTTGGACGTGTTTCCTGAGTCAGTTTTCAATCATGCCGTGGCAGTTTCGGCACCTGGCCGTATTTACGTCTTGGGTGGCAATACTAACTCTGGGAACCTGGACCGGGGCTATTTTACCCCTCTTCTGGACTTCGAGAAGTCAGCCTTGCCGGCGGGCCCCGTTACCTATGGTGACACCATAAGCTATACTCTGAGACTCACCAACCTGGGCGTTCGTGATTTTGATAGCCTCACCATCACAGACACGGTTCAGGCCAGCGCTTCAGCGGTGCTCAGTTTCCACGATCTGCCAGTGGAATGCCAAACTTGCTCTGACGCTGGGAGTGCTATTACCTGTACGTGTGTTATTCCGAACTTGGTACTGGGAGAAACAAAGAACCTAGGCTTTAGGGTAACCATTTCCCAATTAGTCCCCGCATTACTGCCCACTTTGAATTCGCCCCAAGATTCTGGTGATGGGAGAAGTGTGGCAGCCGAGGCTTCGCCTGACTACTTCTTGCACGGCACGGAGATCGTCGATCCATCCATTGCATATCGGTTAAAGCAGGGCCGTGTCTCTAGCAGCTTGGAACTGGCAGATGTCCCTGATTTGGGCCTGGAGAAAAGCGGTGACACAACTTTAGTGATCGCGGGCCAGTTGTTGACCTACACGCTGCTTGCCTATAACGCTGGGTCGCCAACAGTCGAGGACGTAGTTGTAGCCGATACATTGCCTGATGATGTGACATTTAAGTCGGCGACGCCATCCCCGATTAATAGCACCAATCCTTTGACATGGTTCTTGGGCTCTGTCCCGGCCATGGGAAGCCGAGAAATTCAACTTGTGGTCGCGGTTCACCCAGAGTGCTCGGGTATTCTGATCAACATAGCCTCTGTGAGCAGTAGCACGCCGGACGTTAACCCCGACAATAATCAGGATGAAGAATGGACTGTTGTCGTCAAACGGGCTGACCTGCGCATCGAAAAGGGTGACTATCCTGACCCAGTAGAACCTGGCGAGACGCTGACCTACACCCTGATCGTCACTAACGAGGGGCCATCAGACGCTCAAGATGTGTCTGTGTTGGACTTTTTGCCCCCTGAACTGGAGATCATCGCTACCAATCCTCTCCCGGTCAGCGGCCCTAGCCCTCTGGAGTGGCGCCTGGATTTGCCGACTGGTCAGAGTCAAGAAATCCAGATAGTGGCAACTGTGGATCCTGAGACTGCGGGTGTCATACACAATGTAGCAATAGTGTCTAGCGATATTGACCCATCTCTCTCCAACAATGTGGATGAGGAATGGACAACTATAGGTAGTAGTCCGACTCTGATTCCGGTGGTCAACAGGGCTTTTGTCTGTGAAAAAGATGGACTGTGGTGTAAGTATAGTAACACGGTCATCAACTCGCCATTTAGTGTCTATTTACCCATTGTTCTCAAACTCAAGTAGGTAGCGATTTCGACTACTCAGCACTATCACGGCCAAGTGCTTCCTCTGTCGTTCGCCTCGAGTGCGCGATCTCTCAGGGCATGGAGACCGGACGAAATGGTACAGAACTCACGAGAGAGGATTCAGCTTTATCTGGATGGGGAAGATTCTGCAGGCTTACCCATACTTCGTCCAGGCTTCCTGAAGAATACGGTACCGCCAGGCCTGCCGTGGGGATACGGCTACGAAGAATGCCTCCACTGCCCTGACGATCACGTCACGCTCGTCCCGGCATACGCCGGCGGCGACGAGTTCCCGCACCAGGGCCGAGACGTTGGGAGGCAATTCTAACCATTGCTGTACCTCTAGGCCACCCGCCTCTTCGGCCAGTGCTACCTTCAGCGATTGATAATCCTGCCACGCCTCCTCTGGGGTGAGCAGGGATTCTTCTTGAGAAACGATGGGCGCATCTCGGTCCATAGGTGCCTCGCGTGCACATTATACCATAGCGCGCGAAAACGGCGACCGGTTTCGTGTTTTTCGTGAGATTTCGTGCCTTCGGTCTGTCTGAACTGAGCAGCCTGGAAAACTGATATGCTCATCGGCTTCGTGGACGAATCGGGGACGCCATCGCCAGCCAGCGGAGAGCAATTCTTCACCGTGGCGCTGCTTCTGGTGCAGAAGCCTCGCCTTGTGGACACACTCGTCCGTCGCGTACGTCGGTCGCTGCACAGACATGCTCGAATTAGCGAGTTGAAGGCTGCCCGTTCCCATCCAGGGGTCATCCGTCGTCTTATGGCCGGGCTTGCCGCTATTGAGTGCGAGGTCTATGTCATAGCAGTAGACAAGCAGAGCGTCGCCCCTCAGCAAAGCGAAGCAGTATACCGTGCTGCGATGGCACGCCTTGTCCGTCATTGCGTTGAACGCCACCCTCAGGTGAACGTATACTTGGATAGGCGATACACTAATCGCGCCCAACAGTCACAACTCGAGCGAACCATCCGCGAGGCCATTGCTCACGTACCCGGACAGGTCGTGTTGATCAAGCAACTAGATTCGTGGGCGGTCCCTGGCTTACAGGCCGTAGATTTTGTGGCGTGGGCGTTTGAACAAAAGTACGCGTTAGGCAATGACTGGGCGGCTCAAGTTATTGCTGGGCAAGTGATCATGGAGGAAATCGTGCAGGGATCGAAAATAGCGGCTCGGCCTGGGGACCGATAACCACCGCCTGCTGAGGGGCGGAGTGGGGTGTTCTACGAACACCCAGTCGCTCCAGGACTTACAATACCGCTACTATTAAAGATTATACTACCAACCGACACAAAGTCAAGCGCCAGGACTGACATTCGGTCATAATGTTGACAATCCCCTCCCCCTGTGATAGAATTCCCCTGCACACCGGTGCAAATCCTGAGAAAACGTGCACACTGAGCCGCAGCCCATGCCCGACCACACCGAGCTCCTGGCCCAGGTCGCCAGCCTGTACTATGAAGACCATCTGACGCAGGACGAGATCGCCCGCCGCGTCGGCACCTCTCGTTCCACCGTCTCCCGCATGCTCGACGAGGCCCGGCAGGCCGGCGTCGTCGAGATCGTCGTCCACTACCCCTGGAAAACCGTCCCCCCGCTCGAAGACGAACTCGCCGCCCGCTTCGGCCTGCGCGGGGCGCGCGTCCTGGCGGGACAGGGCCGCCCCTACGACGAGATCGTGCGCGGGCTGGGGGTGCTAGCGGCGCGCTACCTCGAGAGCATCCTGGTCGAAGGCACGGTCCTGGGCATCTCGTGGGGCGTCGCCGTCCACTCTACCGTCCGCGCGCTGCGGCCCGAGCGCCATCTCCCGCTCACCGTCGTGCAGATGGTCGGCGCGGTGGGCGAGGGGAATCCGCTGATGGATGGGCCGGACCTCGCCCGCCTGCTGGCGGAGGTCTACGGCGGCGAGTACCGCTATCTCCACGCGCCGCTCATCGTCGAGGATGCGCGTGCGCGCGAGGCGCTGCTGCAGGAACCGCGCATCCGCGAGACGCTCGATTTGGCCCGCCGGGCAGACGTGGCGCTCGTCGGCATCGGCGCCCCCGCACCAGAAGTCTATAGCCTGTTGCGCGCCGGGTACGTGGACCGTGGGGCGCTGGCCGGGTTGCGCGCACTCGGCGTCGTCGGCGACGTCTGTGCCCGCCATTACGACGCACAGGGCCGTGTGCTCGACGTCGAACTGAACCGGCGCATCGTCGGGATCGAACTGGAGGCGCTGCACGGGATCGGCCAGGTGATCGGCGTGGCGGGCGGCGAGGCCAAGGCCGGGGCCATCCTGGGTGCGCTGCGCGGCGGCCACGTGAACGTGCTCGTGACCGATGACGCGGCCGCAAAGAGAATGTTGGTACTGAGTCGGGGGGACAAAGATTTTTTGGACGCAGATGAACGCGGATGAACGCGGATGGACACGGATGCAACGGATCGTCACGGATCATCTAAAATATCCGCGCAAATCCGTGTAATCCGTGTAATCCGTGTCCAAAGAGTCCCTTGACGGGTTTGATGGTTACGATTATAATAATCGTAACAATTAATCAGGGAGCGTGCCTATGTTTGTGAACCGTGAGCAAGAACTCCACTGGCTGTCCGACCGCTACGCCTCGGACAAGGCCGAATTTATCGTGCTGACCGGGCGGCGGCGGGTGGGCAAGACGGCATTGTTGACCGAGTTCGCCGCCGACAAGCCCGGCGTCTATTTCCTGGCCTACCTGGACTCGGCCGAGGCGCTGCTGCGCAACCTCTCGGCTGCGCTGTGGCAGGCAGAACACGGCCCCGAGGCCTCGCCTGGCTCTTATGGCTCCTGGTTGGGCCTCTTCCAGGCCGTAGGTCGGCTGGCGGCCGGGCAGCGTTTCGCCCTGATCGTGGACGAGTATCCCTACCTGGCCGGCGCCGACGGGCATCTGGCGTCTGTAATTCAAAAGGTGTGGGACGAACGCCTGCAACATTCCCAGATCTTCCTGGTGCTGTGTGGCTCCTATATGTCGGTGATGGAGCGGGACGTGCTCAACCGGGATGCGCCGCTCTACGGACGGCGCACGGCACAGTTGACCTTGCGTCCCCTGACGGTCAGGCAGACGGCGACCTTTATGCCGGATTGCAGTCCTGTCGAGCTAACCGAGATTTATGCTCTGACCGGTGGTATGCCCGCTTACCTGGCAGAGTTGCGTCCAGACCGTTCTCTGTGGGCCAACCTGAGCCAGACTGCGTTCGACCCCTCTAACATTCTGTACAACGATGGCCTGATGCTGTTGCGCGACGAGATGCGGGACCCGCGCCACTATGCAGCCGTGCTGCGCGCCATCGCCGGCGGCCAGCATACGCTTTCGGCCATGGCCCGGGAAGCCGGCGTGGAACGCAGCAGCCTGCCGGCGTACCTGGCTACCCTGCACGGCACCGGCTACGTGGAACGGCGCGTGCCGGTCGGGGTCACGCCTGCCAGCCGCCAGCAACGGGGCACCTGGCACATTGCCGACCCGTACGTCCGTTTCTGGGGGCGCTATATTCTGCCCTACACGGGTGCGATTGAGAAAGGACAGGGAGCCGGGCTCGTGGACCAGGTGCTGCGCCCAACCTGGGAACAGTTCGTCGCTACCACCTGGGAGGATCTGGTCCGTGCGTCCGTCTACGATCTGGCGGCCCGCCACACGCCGGGCTTCTGGCCGGAGGCGGTGGGTTCGTGGTGGGATGCCGGGCACCAGATTGACCTGGTGGCAGCCAGTTATCAGCAACGGACGGCCTGGCTGGGCGAGGCACGCTGGCACGCGGAGCCGCTGGGGCCCCGGGACCTGGAGGCGCTGCGGGGGCGTGGCCGGGCCTGGCAGGGCGGAGAGACCGGCTGGCACCTGTATTATGCGCTGTTCAGCCGCGGTGGCTTTACGCAAGCCCTGCGGGCACGGGCCGCGGAGGACCCGGACCTGTTACTGTTCGGGCCGGAAGACGTGGTGGGGTGAGAACGCTCCCTCTCCCTACCAGGGAGAGG
>Ga0315296_10003648_pt1 | contig 12810 bp, 13 predicted proteins | sample YL17G14_18_MG_FD_203921 | JGI IMG/M metagenome (GOLD analysis project Ga0315296, IMG submission 203921) | Sediment microbial communities from Yellowstone Lake, YNP, Wyoming, USA - YL17G14_18 | ecosystem: Environmental > Aquatic > Freshwater > Lake > Sediment | place: USA: Wyoming | collected... | reverse complement strand
AGCCGCTGCAGGCGAAGGCTCTGCCGTAGCTTATGTCAAATGTGAAACCGCATTTGGGGCAATGAACCATGTTTCTTCTCTGTGTCATGAGTTGACGCACTCTGCATTCACAGTTTCTAAAGAGATCGTAGGTTTTAAAGAATGTTGTTGGCGCCGGGTGTGGGATTTGAACGAAGGGTTAAATCTGATCTGTTGAGTGTCAGAGTTTACAACTTTCTAGTTTCTAAGGGGTCTGCTTGTCTTAGAGACGTTTATGACAGTTTGGATGAGAGGCCTTGTCGTGTTGATCATTGTTTGAGGCGTTTGTGGAAGCGAGGTTTGATTCTTAGGACTCGTGAGCCTTCTTTTGAGTTCGAAACTAAGGGTAAAGGGCGTGCTGGCGTTGTCGGCAATACTAGGTCGATCAATCATTACGCTGCCAACGATGGTCGTGAGCTTTCTGCTGTTTTTGTAGAGTATGATGAGAGAAAGAAGGATGGTAGAAGTAACGGAGTGGAAAGCAAGGCAAACAAGGTTCTAGAGTTTCTGAAGATCAACGGTGACAAGGCATTCTACAGCACTGACATTGTCAAGGAATTGAAGGTGAAGTCATGTGACATTATGGCCAATGTTAGGCGTTTTGAAAAGAAAGGCTTAGTCTTTGTGCGTGGCTATCAATCACATGATCATCGTAGCCCGTTCAAGAAGGGCTTCATTCTAACATACATTAATCAAGACTTGCCTAGAGATCAGGCGATCAAGCAGGCGTTTGAAAGAACGAACAAGATATTGTTGGAGAACCCGACATCAAACACCATTCACGAAAGAGTCAGACTCATAAGAGATCAGCTACTAACAACAAACCAACTATTGTCATTGTCTTATTTCGAGAACATACTGCATTGTGATATTGATAGTGCAAAGAGAGCTTTGCGAAGAGCACTGCAATTGTATTCAGACATTGAAAAGGTCAAAATCTTCGACAAATTCTCCTACTACTACCTCAAGTCTATGAAACCTGAGGACTTGCAGGCTAACATTGAGATGAAGAAGAACTACATTAGAGTAAGACATGGACGAAACAATCGCATTGGACACAATTGGGAAGCTTGTGCTGAATGGTTCATCGACAAGTTCACTGAAGGAGCAGAATTCGTCAAGCAGAACCATCGCAATACTATGGATTCAAGAAGAATCACATTGCATTTGCTGAAACCTGTGGGAGACCGAAAGCAGAGCGCTGAAGTAGACAGAGTGTGGAAAGTAACACCTGGGCTATTCTCACCAACAGTAACCTATGTGCTAGAATGCAAATGGAGCATAGTAACAAGAAAGACACTTGCTGCCTTCATTGAAGTATTGAAGTGGTCTACTGACTTTGGTGTTGACACTGAGAATGGCAGAGAATTGAAGAAAGGAGTAGTGCCGGTGTTTGCTGCAGGAACCTACAATCCAAAAGAAACAGTTGTCGTTAACGGTGAAAAAATAACTCTTGCACAATACGCTTCAAGAATTAATATCAGATTACTTAGGCCAACTGATTTCAACGAAAAATTGAGAGAAATGGGCATCGATAAGAATTCAACAGTTCAAAAGATTTGCAGGGCTTGCAGTAACGAAAAACAAGTAAGAGAATTGCTTGATGAAATTCGGGCGAACCCAGACAGAACAGATGAGCGTGTGTCAGATATTCTTCTCTCAAATCAAGGCATTTTCGTGTTCGAAAAAGAACTTGCTGAGGAAGATTGTTGGCAGAAAAAGGAGATGACGGAAGGAAGGCCAGTCTAAATCAGGTTAGCGTGCGCTCATTGTTGAGCAACAGCATCTGTGTCCCCAGATTCCTTCATTTCCACCTGTTCTACATCACGCACAAACACATACAACCTACCATGACCGCGACTCCCCGATGTCACAACCTCAACTCTCAGAGATGACCCGTTCTTGATTTCTCCTTGATCCAGCTTCCGAATGAGATCCTTGGACATTTCTCTTTGACGAAGCTTCGCTTGCAAACTACCTGGAAGAAGAACCATAAGATGCTTTCTGCTGGGTTCTATGTGTACAACAGTGCCATCGAATTGCCGTCCTTTGCGATAAAACCACCAGAACTTTGCTGGGGGTGCCAATTCTCTGTTCTCAATAGCTTTGAGCAGATTACCGATCTGTTTTTGCTTTGTTGGGTCAGTAGCCCTCTCCAATGCCTTCTTGAGGTCAATTTTGGCTTCCTCATCCAGACCGAGTTGTGCGTAGACATATCCTCTTGCATGAAGGGAGTTAACATGATCAGGGTAGATTTCTAGACCGTTTGTGGCTGACTCAATTGCGTCATTGTAGAAACGTGGGTCACTGCTACTCATGAACGCCCTAAAACTCCAACAGTCAGCCAAGGGGGCGATATTGCTGCCTTTGAAACGTTCCCACCGAATCTCTCTCAAAAAACTCTCTAAGATCGATGCTGCATGCTCACGATCAATTGCAATAAAATAATCGTGACGCGCTTGCTCGTAGGTCCTATCCAGCATCTCTTTTTCCAGAGGAGTCAAACTTACCTGAGCTAATGGCACCGTATACTTCTCTTCGCTTGGCGTAATGGGTATCTTGGCAATGCTGTATTCAGAGACTGCAATTGATAGTGCTTCAAAGGCTTTGGGACGATCGCTGGGATTCCTGGAGAGTAACGCCATAATCGCATTCGCCACATCTTCTGGCATGTCTCTAGATCTGATAGGTTTCGGGGCAAACCATTTATCTCCAATATTGTCTTCCTCCGTCCAGAGACAAGATGGATGTTCATGAAAGAAAGGATGTCTACCAGTTAGCATAGTGTAGGCAACGAGTCCCAGAGAGAAATAATCAGATTCTCTTGTGGGTTCTCCGCCTCCTAGAACTTCTGGCGCCATCCAATTCGGAGAGCCATGCAAAGAAGGATAGCTCTTACTGAGACTCCTTGTCGCTCCAAAATCACTGAGTTTGACCTCGTTGTTCTCGTCAAACAGGATGTTTCCCGGTTTGATATCTCCATGGACGAACGGACCCTCTGGGTCATGAATGTTGTGTGCAAATTTGATCCCTTCACAAATCTGTCCAACAATCCGAGCGACCTCTTGGTAAGACAGGTGATTTGCTTTTGAGAAAACGCCTTTTAGCATAGCTTCGAGTGATGATGGACAATACTCCATTATGATATAGCGCAGTTTACGCTGTTTTCCAAAGCCTAGAATCCTGACCACCCTAATGCTGTTCCTTAGTTTGTACTGTTTTCTCGCCTCAGCGATGACCACGTCAGGATCTAAGTACTCAAAAGGAACCTTAACAGCAATCTTCATCCCTGATAAGTGCTTGCTCTCCCAAATCGTGACTTCGCCGTAATTTCCTCTGTACGGTCCTCCTTTGAAATCATAGTCTCTTGCCAGAGAAGTGAGCTTGTACCGACGTGAGGACTTGCTCATTTGCAGATCTCCTTGGTCTATACCTTCAACGGCGCGCGCGTATTTCCTAGTTTCTATTTTATGGCATAATTAAATTCTATAAAGTTTCTATTTTTTCCTTTTGCTAGAAAATTATAAACCTGAGAATAGCATGTTCCAATGATGATTAAACGTGAGCAAGCAGACTACGGCAGAGGAATTGTTCGGGCAGGTGCTTGACTGGCTTCAGTTGAATTATGGAAACTTTGATTTCTTTGTCGAAAGGGACATCGTGTGGACATTTCAGCAAAGACTAAGAGAGATTGTGCGTGGGAGCAGTCTTCCTTTTCAAGTCTTCAACGATTTTCCAATGATAAAGGCTGAGCGCCGTAGTCTTTGCACTGATCTTGCGATCCTGAACCAGAGAAACGAGGTTGAACTGGCTGTAGAGTTCAAGTACGAACCGGATCATCAGAGAGGATTTGGTGCTAAAAGAGACATTTGGCCGAGCAAACTATCGCCTTCAGTTGTTTTCTGGGGCAAAGACGGCGTGGAGAAAGATGTGGAAAGAGCGAGACAATATGTGTTTCAAAAGAAGGCTAAAGTGGCGATCTCTTTGTTCATAGATGAAGGGGGGCTTTTTAGACATAGACAGCCACCGCAGAACACGAAGTGGGTTGACTGGAACTGTGGTGGCAAAAAACCAAGAAATATGTCAGTGCTAATTGGGTATAAACGGTAAACTATCCATTAAATACTGCAAATTCTCTTTGGAAAAAACCTATTATAATCTCTCTTAAATAAGAAAAAATCGAAAGAAATTCCATAATGACTTGGATTGTGCGTCTATTCTTTCAAGTTGTACATGTATTGTAGACGCTTTCTCTCAGGGTTCGTGGTTATCGTTATCTTGTCTGCCTTCTTCATCTTCCGAGCGAACCGTTGCATAACTGGAAACCTCTGCTGTGGTTTCGTTTCTGGGGAGATGAAGTACGGCCACAACTGCGAGGTGGTGATGTTCTTGCCTCCAAGCTCTTGCATGGCTTGCAAGAAGTTCTCTTCGTTCAATTCAATCAGCGGTCGTTGTTTGTTTCGCTGATCACCTCCCGCCGTCTTGCGCTTCAATTCTGGGTCCTGCTTCTTCAAGGTGGTCCTCGTGTTGCCGGTTGCCTCTTTAGCCTTCGGGTTCGACTTTGAGTTCGAGCCGATAACCTTCAGCTCTCCGTTCTTCAGTTTTTCTCTGACAACTTCAACATCTGTCGGATTTGGATTTTCGACCATTTTTTCACCTCCATTCTGTTGACAGAGGATAAATCCCGAACCGATGATTTAAACGGTCGGCAATCTGAACCAATGAGACGTAATCTTTCAGGCTTGAGTCGCAATCTCCCGGCAAGGCGAAACTAGCGCGATTTCTAAGTTTCTACTTTATAACTAAATCAAGATGTTATGATTTTTTCTTTGGTTGGAAAGTTATAAACTTAGAATGTCACTGATGTATTGGGTCATAGAAAGATGAGTGCTACTTTAAGAAAGCAAATTACTGTGCCAAATATTTGTGATTCCGCTTGTGTAAAGAAACTTAAGACCTTGCTTTCTCAATACTTTACGATGCGTGAAGAGGCAAACCCTCCGTCAAATATGAGCCTGAAGGCAAGACTCGGCAGACTTGGAATATCCAGAGAAGTGCATCTTGAGCTATACACGAATAATAACGTAGAGATTAAAGCATCCGCAGAAGTCCGAACTAGTTTCACTTCAATCTGTGGTGAATTAGAAACTATTCTCAAAGAAGCAACTAACATTTTGTCTAGTCAGAATGTTTTTAGGGTCATGCGTGCTGGGAGAATAAATGACTACATGAAGAGCATCTCTGTTGACCCAGAAATAGATAGGATGGTTATCGTGACTTTATGCGATATAATCCTAGATTTGCTTGTGAGTGAGAAACTTTCGCAATTTACTCATGATAGAAAAGAACTGGAAGATGAGAGTGTCGGAGCTAAACTGGCACTATTGGAAAAAAAGTACAAGACTCCGGTTTACAGACCGAAGGCAATTAGGGACGTAAGAGAACTCAGAAACAAAATAGTGCATGGAGGTTCTTCAATAGCTAAACAAGAGGCGGAATTCGCCAGAGATGCGACTATCGACATATTTAGTCTGTTCTAGGTGACTGACCAATTGGTTCAGGTAGTGTTTAAGGTAAAGAAGGATGAGATTCAATCAGTGAAGAGCTTGCTCTTCAGTAGAGTTGATGTCAAGCCACTGGAAACGACAAATCCATACGAAGCTTTCAGAGCTGAACATGGTGGCTATCTTATAATTGGTTATCTGACAGGCAAAATAGTCGCAAATAGTGAAAATGCAAGGGCACTGATGGCAGAAATTCTTCCTAGATTGCTCAAAACCTTGACTAGGTCAATAATCATAGGATCCGACGAAACAGGAAAGGGAGAATGGTTAGGTCCTATGGTTGTTGCTGCTGTAGTGACTTCTCCTGAACAAATCTATGAACTTCAAGCTCAAGGGGTAATGGATAGCAAGGAATTGTCTTTGCCCAGGATTCGAGAGTTTGCTCGTTTCATAAGAGATCACCATTATCATACAAGCCACGTCATAATCACTCCGAAGAGATTCAATGAATTATTTGATGAATTCAAGGATGAAAATAAAACATTAAACGATCTTCTAGCCTGGGGTCACTCTAAAGCAATTGAAGACTTGCTTAATTCAGTGCAAAAGAACGATGAAGAGATTAGAGTAATTATAGACGAATTTGACAAGATTAAAACCGAAGAGCGTCTTCGTCGAGTTCTTGATATGAACAGAATCGAAGTTGTCCAATATCCAAAAGCAGAAGAAAACATGGCTGTAGCCGCTGCAAGTATAATTGCTCGTGATCTCAGAGAAGACTACATAGACTTACTGTGCAAGAAACTTCAAAAAGATCTAAGAACCCTCGCGGTTGAAGATGCTGTTAAAGACGAAAAGGCTGTTGAGTATGCTAAAGTCAGTTTCTTGAAAAAACTTACGGAAAGGAAGAGCGCGCGCGAAAAAGCAGAAGAAGGTTGATGTAAACTTGGCGATTGCAGATTTGGAACAAATGATAGAAAGAATTTTGGCAGAGCATCGTGTCCCCAAGATAGAAGAATTGTGTAGGATTTTCCGAGAAGTTGACAGCGACAGTGAAACATCAAAAATGGCGAAGGCAAATGTCATTTCAACCCTTGGGTATGGCGAAATAGGAGAGAGGTACCCAATAACATTGGCAGATATGCACGCTTGGTGTGGTTTAGTTCCTCACTATTTGGATAGTAAGAAAGAGTCAGGTCAAGACTATGGGTATACAAAAACCGTTGGCATTCTCCTGTGGTCAAGCACGCTAAATCTGATCGCTAGATCGTTCACAAAAAAGAATAGCCATATGTTGTTCGATTACCTTCAAAAAGAGTGGACATGTAGAACCGAAAAACACTGATTTCCAAGTTTCTACTTTATGATTAGCGCGCGCGCTGCGCGCTCATGGACAAAGAGACACATAGTTCAGTAGTACTTTTCAATGGCTTTCATAAGTTCTGCTACTGTACAAAGAACATTAAACACAATATTTTCGGAATAGTCGAATTCTTCAGGATGCGTAAATGAGTTTCTAATCTTTACATACGTGTTTGAGAAATCTTCATATTGCTTCGGTAGTCTTTTGATGTCCCCGGAAAAAAATCGATTTAGCAGGTTGAATAGCTTTCCGTCGAATTCTTCACCTTTAATTCTTAGGAAATCTGTTTTCAAGCAAGATTCTAAGGCACTAATCGCCATAATCGTTGATGCACGCAACAGCCCGTATTTGAAACAAGACTTCGCTTCTTCAAAATAATCTGAGGCTACGGGAAAATGCTTCATTTCTATGCTAAGCCTGTTAACCAAATCCTCTCTTGTCTCTGATACGTGCAGAGTCTTCGTGGGTATGAGCAACAGATACTTGAAGAGCAGTTCATTTGTCTCAGAAAGTAGGAGCTGCACCTCTTTCGTATCGGTAACCCTATAAGATGCTTTCTTATAGAATGACCCGAAATTACGGTCTAGTTTTACGAGTTGTTGTTTGCGCAGTAGCTTATACTGCTTGATTAGAGGCCGAATCTGAGTTTTCCACTCGGTGAAAATCTGCCTTGCTGTATCTTTGAATAGCTGATCAGAAATGGTTTTAGTGCGTCTTCTCTTGATTTCTTTTCGAAATTCTTCCAGTTTTTCGTGGAATTTCTTGACTTCGTGCATCTTAACCACAATTAAGTTTGCCTCACTGACGTTGCCAGAGTTCGCACCAGTGCAATTGCTGAGGTCTTTCCAACATCAGTTAGCTTATACACTGTTTCTTTCTTCTTCCCCATTTTTCTGAAGATGTCAGGACGATTTTTTAAGCTTCTTGAAAGATTTTTTGTGTTTAGCCCAGTGTCATCAATTTTTTTTGTCAGTTCAGGCGCGCTGATAGACTTCTTCGAATAAACTCGCTCTAAGCCAATTAAGAGGCATTGAGTAAAGCTCACTTGTTTATCGGGGACTGTGCCTTCTAAAGGCGCGATAACGGTCAGGTCTTGGTCGCCAAAATCGTAGACATTTTCCAGTTGCTCTACGGTCAAGTTTGCTTCTTTTGTCAAAGCGTCTATCCTCTTATTGAGAGCAAGACTAAGTTCCTTCGGTTCTTTGCCTTCCTTCGCTTCACCCCTATCCTTTCCCAGAGAAAGCTCGTCTAGGTTTCTTGACAAAATTACTTCGAAGGCTTTTGTCTTGTATGGTTCATCAAAATCCTTCACAGCTTCGATGGCTGTTTGGATTTGCTCCTTTATTTTCCCGATTTTAGACATTGGGGGACCTTCTATCATCTCCTTTTATATGAAAACTATCACCTTTTCAGTTTTTCCGTCGATTCTTCCTCTTTGATGTTAAACGAAATGCTTGGGCGTTTCGGGTAAGGAATGTGCGCGCGTGCTTGGTTCATTGTCTGGGCTCCAGAATTCAAAATGCGACTTTGGACTTATAGTAATCTGGCGCAATACCCTAATGGTTGGATGTTGGTCTCAATTGGTCTGTACCTACGAAACTAAGAGCAATTCATTGAAGGTTGTGAAGAAAATAAGACCCATGACTGAGGTAAAACCACAAACCTACATAAGAGCACACTGAATCTCGGCGCGCGCGAGCTCATTCTTTGCCCACTGAACACTACACACACTACACACACTACACTACATGCACTACATGCACTACACTACATACACTACATGCACTACACTTTGACCAGTTCATCCTCCACTTATATTATAGGGAGAAATGTGTGCAAATTGTTCTTTTCCCCAGCACAGAGCGCTGCGATCTTGCAGCTGAGAGTGAGAGTTGCACGACGCTCTTTGTGATGATGATGGCATTCAACGTTCAGATTTCAAATGCACGTACATGTATGAAAGAGAAAACTCATGTTCAAGTTGAAATCGCAAACTTCCTAATACTGCTACTCATATGAGCACACAATCTCGGCAAATGAGAACTGCGCTTGCAAGACCAATTTTTTCGTCCCTTGAAGTTGGTTGGAGCAGATTTTAGTAAAATAAGCAGTTGTCGCATTGGCTACTGGATATGTTTTGCACGACGCACATGCGTTGTTAGTGATTTAGGGTTCTATGCATTAGCAATGAAACTCCCATAGACTGATGATTCGTGATTTAGTTGGAATATACGATTAGATGGGTTCTCGCAAGGAGGTGATCTGAATGAATGATCAAACTGGTAATGAAAACCCGCTTGAGTTAGCAAGAAAGTTTGGCCGCAGTATTGCGGGTGACATTGGCGCTGAGGCTTTCTTGGAACTGGAGCTTGCATATGCTTCAGGGCTTCTTCCCAGATTCAGCGACAACCCTCTGATTCGACCTAGACAGAACCTTCTCTTGTACTGGGATCAAAGTTTTCTTAAGACCACTTTAATAAACGAGTCTGTAAAAATCATCCCAGAAAATCTAAGAACAATCGATATTACAGCAATGAGTCCTCAAATGATTTTTGGCAGCATAAGCGAGGACAGAAAGTTCATTATTAAACCTGCGTTCGCTGGCAAGCGCTTTGCGACAATAACTGAACTCTTGAGTTTTATCGGAACTGGCAACACGATGCGTGACATTGTTAATACGATGAACAAGGTCATGGAAGGTGAAGTTGTAACACGTCAATTGCTGAAGCTGGGTCAGGATTCCTTTGACCAGGTTCAGATAGAGAAACTAAAGCAACAAGAAGTCTATTACGATCCTCGTCAAGCACAGTTAAGTTACAAACCGGACATTTGCGTTCTGGCAGCATCGAGACCTCTTGATAATCGCACTTATACTTATCTGCGCCAGTCAGGGCACCTCTACCGTTATCATGTCTTGCAACATGAGATAACCGATGAAGAAGCTAGACGATATTTCACTGAGAATTACCATCCAGATCTGGCACTACAAAATCAGTTGAAGATGCTGAATGATAAGTTAGCACGAATTGCCAAAAAGGAAATTCAAAGTCCTCCAAAACCCATCATGGATAAGATTGTCGCTCCATTAGAGGAAATTGTCAGGGACGAAGCAGAAAAGCAGAGATTAGCTGAGATCATCGACATCAGGACTAAGGGAGACATTCTCAGAGAAATAACAGCACATGCCTTCATTAGAACCGCGACTGAAACTGAATTTAGAGCAGTTGAAAGGTTGGACTACGTTGACGCAGACATAGAATTTATTCTTCAAAGACTTGGTCATTTCGTAGAGTTCAAAATCAACCCATTGTTCGTTGAAGAATGGACGGCACCTAGAACAATAAAAAGAAGACCAAGAGATCAAGTGAAACAACTGATACTTGGGCTGTTGTCTGACGGAGAAATCAAACAGAGAAAGGAGATCGATGAGTACATTGATGACGGGATAGAAGTCGGACATGCTACGATAAGCAACGCTCTTGATGACTTGCTTAGGGAACACAGGATTTGCCAACCAAAATATGGGTTCTACAAGTTGAAGGAAGACTGCACAACCTGCAACCAGAGAGCTAGCTGTAGGTGGGTCGCAATCTGAGAGCGATTTCGCCAAAGGAAACGCTGGAGGTGATGGTTATGAATAGACTTTGGCGGATCCCTGCTGTAGAGAAGGAAAGAACACCTTGCCAACAAGAAACCTTAGAACTCCTAGATCATTTCATCAACTATGCCTGTGAGACACTTGAGAAGAAAGGATACACAATTATTGAGATGCGAAGTATCTCCTCTAATCAATGGATCATTGAACGAATCTTTGTCGGCAAAATAGACAACTCAACGAAGAGATATCTCGAAGACAGATACGGGCAAGCCAAATGACACAAGGAAATGCAAAAGCACAAAAGGTTTCTAGCTTTATCTTTCTAAACTAATAAAAATCTTAGAAACCCCTTTTTCTTTTTGACTTAACCTAGAAACTTAGAAAGTTGGAAAAAGTAAGGTTGTTGTTGTCGTATTCGTCATAAATCATCATCAAAACTTGCATGTGATTAGTGGGCGCTAATATTATTTTCGTCTTCTCAAGAATATGATTACCGTTATAGCTATCCCTATGGCAGCAATTGCTATGCCTACAATCCACATTGGAGAAGGTTCGGGTAGAACGGTCACAGTTCTTGTGCCGATACCTGTGTTACCCACTGCGTCTTTGACTGTTAACGTTACCGTGTAGGTTGCTGGAGTTTTGTAGATGTGGGTTGTTGTCTTGCCTATGCTAATTGTTCCATCTCCAAAGTTCCATTCATAGCTGACTATGCCAACGTTGTCTGTTGACGTGCTGGCGTCAAACGTTATGGTTGTGCCCACGTTTACCGTTTGGTCTTGTCCAGCATTGGCTACGGGTTTGGTGACGTCTAAAACTGTTATGACGACTGTGTCTGTTGCCCAGTTTCCAGCCGCGTCTGTCACGTTTAGGGTAATTGTATAGGCGCCTGGGGTGCCGAAGGCGTACGTTGGATTCGTGCCAGTCAGAGTTTTCGGTGTCATATCAGTGAATGCCCATGTGTAGCTCGCGATACTGTTCTCGTCTGACGAGGCTGAGCCGTTGAACTCCAGGAGCGTATCTTCATTAATAGTCTGGTCTGCGCCGGCTTTGGCAATGGGAGATGTCCTGTCCAATTTGATTTCAGTCAAGATTTTATGAGGGAGTTCCTCATTACCGGCGTTGTCTATGCTCCAGTATTCTAGTGTGTTGTTTGCGCTTTCCTCGGTAATGCGCGGTTGTCCGTTGACACTGACGTTGAGGACAGGACCAGTCGCGTTTATTCTGTAGTAGGTTGCGTTTATGCCAGCGGGATCTTCTGCCGTTAAGGTTATCGTGAAGTCCTCGTTATGCCATGCACCATCGTAATTGTTTGACGTGACAGGAGGGGAATCATCTAATTTCTCTCCCCAAAGTTCTAGATATCTGATGTTTCCAAGATTCCAGATCATCATAAAACGCCCGTTTTCGATAAACCTATATTGTCCTTCCGTTCTTCCTTCGGTGCTAAATGAACAATAGAGGAAGTACATGTCGACTGCTGGTTTGTAAATGTATATATTAAAACCCAAATAATATGACTCATTGTTAGATGGTATGTAGTGCCACCGTATCTGCCACCATTCACACCCAGGGTATAAGACGAATTTGCCTTCACTTGGCGGATCAAAACCATTCCAATACAAAAACTGTTGATAGACATATGGTGGCATTTCCCCACTAACAGTAGCTTGGGCCGCAGCAGCGTATGTTCTCTCATTGTTTAGCAGAAAAAAGGTCCCAACAAGCGACAAGATCAGGGCTATGGCGACTCCAGATACTTTAACACCTGGAACTTTTGGGTTCAACCCCTCCTCTCCATTATTATTAGCACCCTTTTTGGATATAAACATCTTGTCGCTTGAGGTTGGGCCTCAATTCTGAGCACTTTTGAATCGGTTACAAATGCGCTCGCGCCAATATAGTCAGTTTTTTTGTTCATAGTGTTCTCAGCATTTTCATTTAATTGTTACATGCCGACAACATTGAAATACGACTGATTCGATATTATTTTACGTAAAGGACTGGTTTAAATCAAGGATGTGAATGAATGAGCGTGCAAGAAGACACAAAAGCTGAAAGCTCAGCGAAAACACAAGCTTTTCAAGAAATCTCTTCAAATTTCGAAGATTCGAATGGAATGTTGTTGGCGCCGGGTGTGGGATTTGAACCCGCGCGGCCTTTTCAGGCCACAGGCTACCTGTTTTCCCAGTCTCTTTGGGTGACTCCAGGCTTGAGCTAAAGCTTGTTTTTGCCTAGCTGCTCCCTACCAGACTAGGATAACCCGGCGGTTCGATAACTAGGTTTACGAAAGAAGAGCCTGTGTGCTTAAAGGTTTTGAGTTTAGG
>Ga0315296_10003647_pt1 | contig 12812 bp, 11 predicted proteins | sample YL17G14_18_MG_FD_203921 | JGI IMG/M metagenome (GOLD analysis project Ga0315296, IMG submission 203921) | Sediment microbial communities from Yellowstone Lake, YNP, Wyoming, USA - YL17G14_18 | ecosystem: Environmental > Aquatic > Freshwater > Lake > Sediment | place: USA: Wyoming | collected... | reverse complement strand
TATTATTTCCCCAAGTGGAGGTACATCCATGCGAACGATTTCCAGTGAATTCTTAGCCATCGATCGAAAAAGCCGAGCTCGCCTCCCATCCCTGGGGGTAAATACCCGACCGGTATCCACGCGTATTTGTGATTTTGACGATGTGATTGTCCCCATGGAGCCCGAGGAAGCTATGCTGGAAGCGGCGCGCTGCGTCCATTGCCCGGACCCTGCCCCTTGTATGCTGGCTTGTCCGGCACATAACGATATTCCTTCTGCAATGTGGCTCATTGAACAGGGTGAATTCCTGGAGGCGGCTAAAATCTACCGCCAGACCAGTTCCATGCCGGAAATCTGTGGGCGGGTTTGTCCGCAAGAACAACTCTGCCAGGGGTCGTGTTCCCACCTTAAATCCTCCGCTTCTGTACAAACTGGCCCTCTCGAAGCCTTTGTAACCTGCTACGAGCGCAGGGCGGTGGGGGTTGAGATCCCGGTAGGCAAACCGACCGGAAAGAAAGTGGCTATGGTTGGCGCCGGGCCAGCAAGCCTGTCGTGTGCCGATCAGCTAGTCCAACGTGGCCACAAGGTCACCATTTTTGAAGCCAAGCCGGCTCCCGGGGGGCTGCTCACATACGGTATCCCCAATTTCAAGCTGCCGAAAGAGGTCGTATTTTGCAGAGTGCAGGACCTGGAACGGGCCGGTGTGGAATTTATCTATAGCACTTACGTCGGTAAAGATAAGAAGATCGACGATTTATTCGCTGAAGGTTACAATGCAGCATTTGTAGGCGTCGGCACCCTGATCGATGCCCTGATGGAAGTCCCCGGGGAGGACCTACCCGGCGTTTACAAAGCGACCGAATTCTTAGCATGCGCTAACGTGGACCTGACGCTGCTACCGCCTGACAAACGCTCCCGACCTGAGATTGGCAAAAAGGTGGCGGTGATCGGTGGTGGCGATACGGCTTCCGACTGCCTGCGGACGGCACTGCGCCTGGGGGCCGAACAGGTAGTCTGCCTCTACCGGCGTACCGAAAAAGAAATGCCCGGTGGTCGCCATGACCGTGAACTGGCCCGCGAAGAGGGCGCCCAGTACCAGTTCCTGACCCAACCGGTGCGCTTCATCGCCGATGAGGACGGTCACCTGGCGCAGATTGAATGCATCCGCATGGTCTTGGGAGAGCCGGATGCCAAAGGGCGCCGAAAGCCGGTGCCGGTGGAAGGTTCCAACTTCATCGTAGAGGCCGATACCGCCGTCCTGGCGTTGGGCTATTGGCCTGACCCGACCATCGGCGATACAACGCCGGATTTGAAGACCCGCGATTGGGGCTTGATCGTGGTTGACCCGGCTACCGGGGCCACCTCTCGTCCCGGTGTTTATGCGGGTGGCGATGATGTCACCGGCCCCGACCTGGTGGTCACGGCGATGGTTGCCGGGCGCAAAGCCGCCGCTGCTATCGATGCCTATTTACAAAGCAAATGACATCCTCTCGATGCAAGACAACCCCAGAGATTTTTCTAAAGTGGATCGTAAGGTGCGCATGCGCTTGCGAACGCGTGGACTGCCTGTCCGGCCGGCGGCGATACGGGTGCGCGATTTCGAAGAGATCACCTGTCCATTGAGTGCAGAGTGGGCCAGGTCCGAAGCGGCACGCTGCATCCACTGCCCGGACCCTGCACCTTGCTACAAGGCTTGTCCGGCACAAAATGACATATCCCAGGCGATGTGGCTGATCGAACAGGGGAAGTTCCTGGAAGCAGCCCAGGTATACCATCAAACCAGTTCTATGCCGGAGATTTGCGGCCGTGTTTGTCCTACCGAAAGGCTCTGCGAGGGCGCCTGTGTGCGTAGCAAGAAGAACGGACGTACAATCCCATTGGGTGCCCTGGAAGCCTTTGTGGCTGACTACGAGCGTCAGACTGTTGGAATAACACTGCCGGTAGCAAAACCGATCGGGGCTAAAGTTGCCATCATCGGTGCCGGACCAGCCGGCCTGACCTGCGCTGAGCAATTGGCCCGGCGCGGCCACTGGGTCACGATATTTGATGCCCGGCCTGCGCCAGGTGGGTTGTTGACCTATGGCATTCCCAGTTTTAAGCTGTCCAAGTCAGTCGTTTTAACTAAATGGGGGGATCTGCGACGCGCCGGGGTATCGTTTGTGGGGAACACTTACATCGGCAAAGCCAGGACGATTAACGACCTGCTTGCAGAGGGGTATGAGGCTGTTTTTATTGGAGTCGGCGTAGGGAGCGACATCACCATGAACGCTCCGGGCGAAGACTTACCCGGGGTGTATAAGGCAACCGAGTTCCTGGTACGGGCCAACGTGGATACGGCTCTGTTGCCCCCAGAGATGCGCAAACGTCCCGAGGTCGGTGAGAGGGTCGTGGTCATTGGGGCAGGGGACACCGCTATGGACTGCCTGCGCACGGCGCTGCGCATAGGAGCTAGAGAAGTGACCTGCCTCTATCGCCGCAACAGGAAAGCCATGCCATCGCGTGGCAGGGACCTTAAGCTGGCGCTTGAGGAAGGGGCAAAGTTCCAGTTCTATACACAGCCTATCCGTTTTACCGCCGGCGAAGATGGCCGCCTGGCACAGATCGAATGTTTACGGACCCGATTAGACGGACGGGACGCTAGCGGTCGCCGCAGGCCTATCCCGGTAGCGGGAACGAATTTCATCGTCGAGGCCGATACGGTTGTTCTGGCCCTGGGCTACCGGCCTGACCCGACGATCAGCGCCACAACACCTGGCTTGAAGGCACGCAATTGGGGGTTGATTATCGCCGATCCCGAAACTGGAGCCACCACGCGCTTCGGGTTGTTCGTCGGCGGCGATATTGTCACCGGTCCGAACCTGGTCGTAACTGCCATGGTCGCTGGCCGCAGGGCGGCCGCTACCATTGATGCTTATTTGAGCTGACCCTAAAGGCGGTATAATTTGGATGTGTGCGCCGGTGGGCGTACACATCTTTTTTGTTTGTGACAGAGGGATAAATATGGACATTGGCACCGTTCAGCAAGTCAACATCGATGAGCAGATGCGCGCTGCGTATCTGGACTACGCCATGAGCGTGATCGTCTCACGAGCCATCCCCGATGCTCGCGATGGGCTCAAGCCCGTTCACCGGCGAATCTTATTTGCCATGCATGAGCTGGGCGTACGGACCAATTCTGCTTATAAAAAATCCGCCCGCATCGTCGGCGAGGTGCTCGGTAAATACCATCCTCATGGCGATATAGCTGTATACGACACGATGGCGCGTATGGCACAGGATTTCTCCATGCGCTACCCGTTGGTGGACGGGCAGGGCAACTTTGGCTCAATTGACGGTGACGCTCCTGCGGCCCAGCGTTACACTGAAGCGCGTCTTTCGGGCGCGGCAGAAGAGATGCTGGCCGATATCGAACTGAACACAGTAGACTTTACCGATAATTTCGATGGCTCGTTGCAAGAGCCGGTCGTTCTACCCGCGCGGCTGCCCAATTTATTGCTCAACGGTTCCTCTGGGATTGCAGTGGGCATGGCGACGAACTTCCCTCCCCACAACTTGCGCGAAGTGGCCGCGGCGCTTAATTATATGATCGACAATTATGATCGGATCGATGAAATTCCGGTCGAGGACCTGACCAAATTCATACCCGGGCCGGATTTCCCCACGGGTGGGGTCATTGTCGGAAGTGACGGTATCCGCCAGGCGTACAGCACCGGCCGGGGGCGTATCGTGCTGCGCGGCCTGGCACATATCGAGGATATGGGCAGCAGCCGATACCGCATCGTCATCACCGAGATCCCTTACCAACTCAACAAGTCCAGCCTGCTCGAGCGCATCGCCGAGCTTGTCCGCGAGGGCAAAATGGAAGACATCTCAGACCTGCGCGATGAGTCCGACCGGCGAGGTATGAGTATTATTGTTGAGCTCAAGCGCAACGCACAGCCCAAGAAGGTCCTCAACCAGTTGTACAAGTACACCCCCTTGCAATCCACCTATGGTGGCCAGTTGCTGGCCCTGGTGGATGGGGAACCTCGCCTGCTGTCGCTCAAGCGCACCTTGCAGGTTTTCATCGAGCACCGCCTGGAGGTGATCACCCGCCGCTCACAATTTGAGCTGGAAAAAGCGCGGGCGCGTGCTCACATCCTGGAGGGCTTATTGATTGCCCTGGCTCACCTGGACGACGTGATCCAGACCATCCGCCAATCCCCGGATGCCGATGTCGCCAAAGAACGGCTGATGACGCGCTTCAACCTGTCCGAGAGGCAGGCGCAGGCCATCCTCGATATGCAGCTACGCCGCCTGGCCGCCCTGGAGCGCCAGAAGATCGAGGATGAACACCGCCAGATCCAGGAGCGAATCGCTTACCTGGAAGATCTGCTGGCCACTCCAAAGAAAATATTAGGGCTGATCCAGGCCGACCTGACCGAGCTGGCTGAAAAATATGGCGACGAACGTCGTACGCATATTGCTGCCGAGGCCAGCGAGGACTTCAGCGAGCAGGACCTGATCCCCGATGAGGCTGTGCTGATCAGCATCACCCAGCGTGGCTACGTCAAACGGATCGCTGCCAAGGCTTTCAAGGCCCAGGGACGAGGCGGGCGCGGTGTCACTGGTCACATGACCAAAGAAGAGGATGAGGTGCTTATGCTCATCCCGGCCCGCACGCTGGATACGCTCCTGTTCTTTTCCGATCGGGGTAAAGTTTATTCGGAAAAGGCATATCAGATCCCCGACGCCGACCGCTCGGCGCGCGGTATCCCCATTGTGAATGTGCTTTCGCTGGAGCCGGCTGAGACCCACCGTCCGGCTGAGACCATCACTGCGGCCGTCGCCGTACCGGACTTTCAAACCGCCGAGTGCTGCATTATGGCTACAACCAACGGACGCGTCAAACGGGCGATGCTGTCAGAATTCGCCATGGTACGCCCCTCCGGGCTGATTGCCATTACGCTTGAGGACGGTGACGAGCTGGGCTGGGTGCGCCTGACCCGCGGTGACAGCGGAATCATCCTGGTAACAGAGCAGGGCCAGGCACTGCGTTTTTCGGAGCAGGAAGTGCGCCCCATGGGTCGCAGCGCAGCCGGAGTCACCGGCATTCGTCTGGGTAAGAATGATAAGGTTGCCAGTATGGAGGTAGTCGAGCCGGGCGGCGATTTGCTGCTGGTGACCCAATTCGGTTATGGCAAGCGCTCTCCACTGGATGAGTATCCCATCAAAGGTCGCGCCACCGGAGGCGTGCAGACGATCGATAAGAACTCCTTAAAGAAGGTGGGGGTGGTCGCCGCGGCGCGCGTGGTGCAGGAAGCTGACGATGTGACAATCATCACTGCCAGTGGCTTGATTCTGCGCACCACGGTCCAGGAGATTAAAAGGTCTGGCCGAGCGACACGCGGTATTTTGTTGATGGATTTACAGGAGAGGGATAAAGTCGCTTCGCTGGCGCGCATCTCCGCTGCTGATTTACGCCGTGTGGGAGTGACTCAGGAATAAGGGCTGACACACGACTACCAACCGGGTTGCCTTTCGTCGGCTGTATACCCTGAGCAGTAGACTCGTACGCCGGACCTACTGTTCAGGGTAAACGGTGGCAGATGTTTTACATAAACGTAGGCCAGATTTTTCCGGTCACTAACATGAAAAGCGTGCCCAACAGGCAGACCATGATTAACAGCATGATTGAAATGATGAATCGCTGGGGAGGAGTCATACCCAGGAAGTACCCTCCTGGATAGCGGTCATCCTCTTCAGAAATAAATTCGTCTTCTGCCTGGTTCTCATCACGGTCAGCCTGATCAGCCTGTTGGCGTAAATCGTCAAACATGATCGACCTCCTCACACACTTTTACCCATCCCAATTGTGCTAAAAACAGGGATTTGCAGGGGCGTAACCCCCGCAAATCCCTGTTTTTGGCTATTCTTCCCTCCCCTGGCCGCGGGGGAGGGGCAGGGTTGGGGGCCTAAGCTTACATCTCACAAGGTTCAATTATAACCTTTTAGTCATCGGACCTCGCCGGAAAGATAGGCGGGTAGACAGGGTTCATGAGGTAACAGCTCAGGCTGAGCAGTCCCCTTTGAGTGCATCCGGACTATGCTATAGCCGGTCGCAGACGAACCTCACCGATCTGTACAGTCTCTACTTTACCGCTGCACGTGCGCAGCTTCAGGGATCCATCTGAGGCCAGGCCAACAATCTGGCCCTCCTGAACAGGCGCGTGCAGACTCTCCACTGTGGGTGAAATTCCGTCATTAACCTGGCTTTCGCCAGGCGATATCTGTACCCACTCTCCGCGGAATGCAAGGTTCGCTTCCCAGGCAAGCATGAAATCCGGTGTGGGCAGACGTGACCTCCAGTGCAGGAACTCAGCCAATACATAATGTAGCAACTCCAGGCGATCAATAGGGCGCCCAAGGACAGTTTCGACGCATGTTACAGGAAAGTGGTGTTCTACCTCAGGCGATGCTTTTGGTATAGAAGGAGGTGCAACATTAATGCCAATCCCCAGGATCAGGGAAACCAACCTTTCGCCTGCCCATTTTGCTTCTGCCAGCACGCCAGCAACCTTGCGGCGATCCAGAAGGACATCGTTGGGCCATTTGACCTCGGCAGAGAGGCTGTAGGGGTACTGTAAGGCGGTGCAGACTGCCAGCGCTCCCAGGGAGGTCATACGGGTCAGGTAGGCAAATTCATCCCAGGTAGGATAGAGCACCAGGCTAAATGCCAGCGCTGATCCGGGTGGGGTGAACCAGCGCCGGCCTGCCCTGCCCCGTCCGGCCGTTTGTTCATCGGCCAGGACTAGCGCCAATTCAGGTGCACCATGGTCAGCCCAACGGGCAGCTTCGTCGTTGGTTGAGCCGAGCTGTTGATAATAGCGTACCGCACCCAGTGGCAAATCAGCCAGGACAGCTTCCAGCGCTTTCTGGTCCATGCCCGGCCTCTATTGCTCTGCCTTCATGGTCCGTTGACGGGCGCGCTCGCGGAAGAGCTCGATTACCGCTGGCATGACCGAGATAAGGATGATTGCCAGGACAACATAAGAGAAATTGTTTTTCACAAACTCTAAATTGCCGAAGAAATAGCCTCCAAAGGTGAAAAGCGCTACCCAGGTAAGCCCTCCGATGACATTATAGGCGATAAAATGTCCATAGGTCATCGCACCGACGCCGGCGACAAAAGGCGCAAATGTGCGGATGATCGGGACGAAACGCGCCAGCACGATCGTTTTACCGCCGTGTCTTTCGTAGAAAGCGTGCGTGCGGTCCAGGTATTCTTTTTTCAGGAATCGGATTTCCCCGCTGAAAGCTCTTGGTCCGATGGCGTGACCGATCCAGTAATTGGCTGTGTCCCCGGCAATGGCAGCCAGGCTGAGCAGGCCGAACAGCAGCCAGATGTTCAGGCTGCCCAGGGCAGCAAATGTGCCAGCGGCAAAAAGCAGCGAGTCACCCGGCAGAAAGGGTGTGACGACAAATCCGGTCTCCATAAAAATTACAAAAAATAAAAACAGATAGGTGAGTGTACCGTAATTCCGGATGACGTCACCCAGGTATGTATCGAGATGCAGGAAAATATCAATCAGGTTCAATATAAAATTCATGAAATAGCCCTCTTATGGTATGTGATCCTGTGGCACAGGTCCTGGCGTAATCCCTGGGCTCTGAAGCTGTGGAATTATGGCACGTCGCAGTGCCCGGTTTGACCATACCAATAAGATAAATACGATCACAATCAACACCACCATCCCCAGGATAGCCGGTATCTCTCTTTGGCTGGTGAAGATTGAAATAGGTTGGGGAAGAGGCGGCAGGGAGGCGACACCGACGAACAGAGCCAGCCCATTCCACAGACCGTGGATCACCACTGCTGTCAGATAAGCAACCCCCAAGCGCAGGTAACGTCTCTGATTCCAGGCCGTGACGATCGCCCAACCCATTAACCCGGCTGTGAAGATATGCATCACACCGGTGCAGGCGCGCACTAAAACCAGGAAAGCCCAACTATCCATGCTTGTGGTGGCTCCCAGGTTCTCAACAAGGGCATAACCAGCCCCGCTGAGCACACCGGCAGCAAACCCCTCGGCGGGCGTCAGATGACGCCCGGCTAACAGCCAGACCCCCGCCGGCTTGATCAGTTCTTCGATCAGCGGTACAACCACAGCCATAAAGACAAATGCAGCGAAGATAAATCCGGGGCTTTCCAGATAAGGGGAAATAAGCCTCAACACCTCGCCCGGAGGAGGTGTGCCGTTTTGGAAACTCTGCGCCAGCCTCTGGAATTCCCTGATCAGGTCTGGCTGGTTGGCGATGATTATCAGCCCGACCAGCCCAAAAACGATCAGGGCACCCAGTTCCAGGATGATGATCAAGGTGGGAGCGATGACCAATCCGCTGTCGAAGACTCCCCAGGTGCGCTGCGACGATCCCCTGGGCAAGCCATGCACGGCCAGGTAAACCAGAAAGAGCACCGGCAGCCCTACTGCCAGGACTTGTATAGGAGGCAATATCAGCCAGGAGAGACTGCTATTTCCGGATACCGATCCTCCGATCAGCAGCGCGACAATAAAGGCCAGGATTAAAAATGCTAAAATCCCTTTTGACAGATGGGCCAGCCACTGTGAGGTGGGTTCGGGCCTGCCTAACAGCCGCAGCAGAGATAAAACCACGGATGGTAGTACAAGGACGCCAGTCAAAGCTATGCCGGCTGCCAGCAGGAAAGTAGATGTGGCATCGCCACTTGTAGACGGGCCTCCCATTAGCTGGCCAAATCCTATCAGGGTGGTCAGTAAAGCTAATCCAAGCAGTACAACCGCCGCGAGCGTGCAGAGACCAAACTGCAAGGCCGAAGGCCAGTGAATTTTAGATTGTGGTGGGCGAAGTTCGGTTGGTTGCATGTTATCTGGTTGAAGATTAATGGTTGCATGGTGCGTGACGTTTCACATCACGCCTTATTTTTCTGTGATGGTCACGCTCGTGATGACATCTCCAGGGGGCAGGTCGGTGGTTTTAGAGGTGTCGCGCGGTGTCAGGCTTTTCACCACATCCATACCCGAGATCACCTGGCCAAAAATCGTATAACTGCCATCCAGGTTAGGTGCAGGGCCGAGGGTGATGAAGAACTGGCTGCCGTTCGAGTCGGGCCCGGCGCTGGCCATTCCGACCACGCCCTCGCGATCGAATTTCAAACCAGGTGCGATCTCGTTCTTAAAGGCATAGCCGGGGCCGCCGTAGCCGGTGCCAGATGGGTCGCCGGCCTGGGCCACAAATCCGGGGATGACGCGGTGGAAGGTAACGCCGTTAAACCAGCCGTTGCGGGCCAGGAAGATAAAACTGTTGACAGCCAAGGGAGCTTTATCAGCGTAGAGTTCGATGACGATATCACCTTTAGTGGTCTTTACGGTGGCGGTGTACTGCTTGATCATGTCAATCGCCATTGGCGGGCAGTATGTGAACTGTTTTTTCTCCAGCTCCGTCAGTTTAATAACCGCTGACAGGTTTGCATAATCCATTGGCACATTGTTGGGCCAGATGCGACCATTAACGATCAGGAACGGTGTGCCAGGGAGGCCGATCTTTTGGCCATTATCCCAGGCATCTTGGGCTACCTTCACCATCTGTGGGCTGGTCAGGTCAGATGTAAACTTCTTCACATCCAGGCCCAGGTCTTTGGCCTGGGCTATCAGCCAATCTTTAAACTGGTCAACCGTGAGCGTGGCCCAATCCGTCTGGCGGTTGAAGAGCAGATCATGCATTTCCCAAAATTTATCCTGGAGTCCGGCGGCTTCAGCTGCCTGGGTTGATAGGGCAGCTTTATCGTGGAAAGGTTTATCTGGGGTGCCGATTAGCGGGTAATTACGATAGACAATACGTATATTATTCGGGAAATCTTTTTCGAGTTGTGCCAGCACGGGCACAAGGCGAGCGCAGTACGGTCACTGAAAATCGCTGTATTCGATGATCGTCACCGTCGATGTGACTGGCCCACGTGTCCAATCCTTATCCGAAACGGGCACAAAGAGGGACTGCTCGGTCGGACCCGGGGTTGGTATTATGCTGACCAGCGTGCACCCTGACATTGGGATAGGGGTGGCCTTTGGGGTTGGGGTATCCGCCGGGGTTGAGGTGTTCACAGACAAGGGGGTGCCCCCGCTTTTCGGGCTACCGCAGGCTGCCAATACCAGGGTCAGCCAGATGAAGGGCATCAGGATACGTCTAGAAGTTATTTCCAAAATCGGCATCATTTTTCTCCAGGGGTAAATTTCTACCATTTTACCAGCGAAATCCCAGGTAAGCAGCATAAATTATGTCATTACTTACCTGGACGCCTGCACCCTATATCTGGTACACTTTACTCGGTCGGTCCGGGACTCGCCTGTTCAGACGATTTGTAATGAAAGCCTTGAGAAGATTATTAAAACCTATCCCACCATCCCCCTTACCGCTGCGGGTTCAGGGGCGGACAGGCTGTTTCCCCCACCCCTTTATCGTCACCCTCGGGCTGCTGCTCAGCGTCGGTTTAGGAGCCTGTGCATCGGGTGGGCTGCCCATCGGGAGTTGGGTGGTCTCCGGTGCTCATGAGGCCGCGCTCCCAACACCTAGATCTGGTGTCACACAAACCGCTGGTGAAGCGGTGCACCGCCTTACGACACTGCCCACCGCGACCTCTCTGCCCTCTCCTACCTCGATCCCTTTTACTCCCCTCTCCTCCACACCTTTATCCCCTACATCCTTGTCACCCAGCCCTACTCCGCTCAGGTGCCTGGAGCAGCGCGGGAGGATAGAATCGGGCCAGGTACGTACACGGTTGCTGTCCCAACCACTGGTTTTCCGCGTCTATCTGCCGCCCTGTTATCTCCAGGATGTCGCGCGTCGCTACCCGGTTGTTTACCTGATCCACGGGCAGAGTTTTAATGAGGATCAATGGGACCGCCTGGGCGCTGACGAGGCCGCGGATGAGTTGATCGCGGAAGGGAAAGCGCCCCCCTTTATGATCGTCATGCCGCATGACGAGGGGGTGAGGAGCCAGCCAGAGGAGGACAAATTTGGAGATGCCGTGGCGCAGGTTCTGGTTCCCTGGATCGACGCGCATTACCGCACACTGCCGGATCGGGCTTACCGCGCAGTGGGGGGGGTATCACGGGGGGGAGGTTGGGCGCTACACATCGGTCTATCGGAGTGGAAGATATTTGGGGCTTTCGGTGCCCATAGCCTGGCAATTTTCTGGAACGACACACCTCATATCAAAGAGTGGTTGGATGCGCTCCCGTCCGATAAGATACCTCGTATTTATCTGGACATCGGCAACAATGACCGCCCGGAGATTAAGGAATCAGACCTGTGGTTTGAGCGCTTGCTGACCCAAAGAGGCATCCCTCACGAATGGACCCTGTTCACCGGTTACCACGAAGAGAAATACTGGCAGAAGCATGTAAAACAGTATCTGGAGTGGTATACAGAGTTATGGTAATAAGTACCCATGTTATAATTTTTCCATGATATTAACATTGACCGAGGTTGAACACATTGCCGAGCTTGCCCGCCTGCAACTGACTGAGGAGGAGAAAACCCGCTATCGTGAGCAGCTATCGGCCATTTTGGATTACGCCGCTCGTTTGCAGGCCTTAGACACCTCCGACATTGCCCCAACGTCCAGCGTATTGCCGACGCGCAGCGTGCTGCGCCCTGACGAGCCCCGTCCCGGATTGGACCTGGCAGACCTGATGCGCAACGCTCCAGATACGGAAGCAGGCCAGTTTCGCGTGCCGCCCATTCTGGAATAGCGATATCCACACCAGGTTAAACGGGTCCGCCCGCATCACTTTGTTGGCGTAAAATGATCTGCCCCTACTATGCCCGACTTAACTGACCTGACGCTTGTAGATGCCCTTCAAGCTTTGCGCCGCGGTGACATCTCCAGCCGCCAACTGACTCGGGTTTTCCTGGAGCGGATTGATAGCCTGGAACCCTCTCTGCACGCCTTTATCACACTGACCCCTGAAAAAGCCCTGGCCCAGGCGGACGAGGCTGACCACCGCCTGCGCCTCTGGCGAGGTGATCCTGACCAACCGCTGCCTCCCTTGCTGGGCTTACCCATTGCCGTCAAAGATGTGCTGTGCGTGGCGGATGTGCGCTGCACGTGTGGGTCACGTATCCTGGAAAATTTTGTCCCACCCTTCAACGCCACTGCCGTCGAACGGCTGCTGCGGGCCGGGGTGGTCATCCTGGGCAAGACCAACACCGATGAGTTTGCCATGGGCTCCTCGACGGAGAACTCGGCTTACCAGGTAACCCACAACCCCTGGGACCTGGAGCGCGTCCCTGGAGGGTCCAGCGGTGGCAGCGCGGCAGCGGTAGCGGCACATATGGCTCCTGTGGCGTTGGGGACTGACACCGGAGGCAGTGTGCGCCAGCCGGCCTCGTACTGCGGTGTGACAGGCATCAAGCCCACCTACGGGCGCGTCTCGCGCTATGGCCTGGTGGCCTATGGTTCATCTTTGGATTCAGTGGGGGTATTAGGCCGCACTGCAGCCGATGTGGCGGTCGTTTTTACCCTGATGGCGGGTCATGACCCGTTAGATTCGACGACGATGGACATCCCGGTAGCGGAGATCGCCTTGAATGGCTCGGAAAACCTAACCAATCTGAGGGTGGGTGTCCCCGAGGAATACTTCATCCAGGGCATCCAGCCCGAGGTGGAATCTGCTGTTCGCGAAGCCATACACACTCTGGAATCCCTGGGTGCAAAAGTCGAGCCGGTCAGCTTGCCGCATACAGAATATGCTCTTCCGGTTTATTATTTGATTGCCCCAGCCGAGGCCTCGGCCAACCTGGCCCGTTATGATGGC
>Ga0315296_10003646_pt1 | contig 12812 bp, 10 predicted proteins | sample YL17G14_18_MG_FD_203921 | JGI IMG/M metagenome (GOLD analysis project Ga0315296, IMG submission 203921) | Sediment microbial communities from Yellowstone Lake, YNP, Wyoming, USA - YL17G14_18 | ecosystem: Environmental > Aquatic > Freshwater > Lake > Sediment | place: USA: Wyoming | collected... | reverse complement strand
AAATCGGCAGCCCATATAAAGCTGGTTTGGCGCGACCTTTTTGAGCTCCTGGCGAATGGTGTCAAAGTAGGTCTCCGCGGTTTTGGTGTAAAAGGTGGTGAGGTCCGACCGGGCTTTATCTTTGTCCGGAGCCTGCTGACTTTGGAGCAATGCCTCCCACGCGGCATATTGTGTGCCCCAGGTTTTGTTGAGCTTGTCGATCGTTTCGTACCTGGTCTTCAGGTCCTCCAGGAACACTTTTTTGGCGGGCTGATCTGGAGGTGAGATCAGGGTCGCTACGGCCAGAGAGACCTCGTCACCCCACGGAAGCTCATTGTGCACGAAGTAGCCGATGCACCATGGGTCGCCGGCAGATGCCTGCTTCTCCTTTGCCAGACGCTCAGCCAACCCCTGACGGAAGCTGGGGTCAAAGACATCATAAAACTTACCCCAATAACCGGTCGAGCCTTCCAGATTTTTCGCCTTGCAACTTATCGTGGCCGCATAAGGGGTTTTGCGAATCAAATAGATTTCAGGGTCCGACCAGTTGGCAATTGTATTCAGGCCCCAGCTTTTCAAGCGACTCTGGGTAATCTCAGCAAAGGCGCGCGGCCAGTCTGGCCCGTACTTGCGCAGAAGATTTGCCTGACTGAAGTCGTAGGTTTTGTATGGACTGTGGTCTTTATAGTAGCCGTGGGGCGCCCAACCGCCGGTGCCGTAGAACTTGGCAAATGGCGAGTCGGGCTTCGACAGGTTCTGGAAGTAGTTTTCGCGGCCGGTAATTGGAGTGGCACTTGCGCCTCCGACACAATCGATGCCGTGCGACCAGAAAAGTCGACCCTCTGGGTCTACAATCCACCACTTGCCTTTGTACTTTTGCACGTGGAAGAACCCTGTCGCCTCAAGCTGGGGGCCGGCGGACCAGCCGCCGTACTGATCGCGGTCAGCCGGTGAGCGCAGCGAACTGTCGGGGTGTTTTTTTATTTCACGTTGAAGCTCCGGTAAGTGTCCCGGATTTGCCGCCAGGTCTTTCTCCTCGGCTCGGCCGTAAGCGATCAGCTCCTCTACAGAATGAGTCTTGCCCGGCCAGTCCTTGTGAATGAACTGGCCAAACTCATCAATGAAAGGTAAGTATGTCTTTGCATTCAGCACCTGGACGTGCCCGCCGGCAATAACGTTGTCGATTTCAAAAACATGGTCGGCTTTGGGACTATTAACGAAGACAAGCAACTGTGTCACGTTCGAAGGATCGATCTTGCCGGCATAAACCGGAGCGGCTCTCATGCCGACAAGCTCTAACGGCTCGGAAAGCCGCCAGGGAACGGGAAATACATTCACGGTCAGTTTGCCTGCCGCTTGCGGTTTTAGAGCGATGCTTTCGGTCACACAGTTTTTTTCGCCGTCGGCGCCGGGATTGTCCACGCGACAGTGCACACTGACAGACTGGTCGCTGAGGTTTCTGACGTCGATGGCTACGTACTCGTACTCTGACAGGTCCCACTTGCCGGCCGGCGCCTTCAACGTAACGCCGGGCCACGGTTCTTTATGATGGGTTCGGATGCACAATGCCCCCGCGGGAGAAAGGGAAATCTCAGCATCCGTTACTGTCACCGCACCGGTATCAAAGCTCTGCCCAAAATCAAAAAGAACCAGCGGCTGCAGCCCCGCAGCGGAACTTGAATCCGCAGGTCCTGCCGCAGCAGACAGCAGAACTGTATCCTTCGCTGCGCTCAGGAGGGTCCCTGCCGAAGCCAAAGCCGAGATAATCAGCAGAAAAAACAGGCAGATGTCACGCCTCATCGTGTCCCCTTTCAAAATATGCCACAGATTACACAGATGCACAATCTGTCAAATCCGCGTCATCAATCTGTGAAACCTGTGGCTACCGTTGTTCACCTGCGTTAGCAGCCCGCGTGAGAAGATACCACATAGTCTTATGTTCCGCCGAAAGTTTGAGCAGGCTCTGTCCGGCTTCGGTAGAAACGACTACATCGTGCTTTGGCAGCCCGTCTGGGCCAAGTGCCCGGCATATCCATCGCCCGTCCAGTCGTAGTGAGCCTTCAACCGCTTCAATCTGCACGGGCGGGCTGCCCCAATTTGTGCCGACCGTCCGTCGGTCCTCGGAAAACTTCATGCCGGTATTCTCGCACCGTCCGCAGGCCGTAATCAGAATCTTCTGGCTCTTGTCCAGCCACTTTTGATCCAGTGCAGTTACAGTCAATGCCAGATACCTTGGTGCCGAAATACAAATCTGTCCTCTGGTGGCCTCTTCAAACCTGTCAGCATGACCTACATAAACCGATGCGCCATGGCCCTGGACAACGTAAAGTCCTTTGCCTTTTTCAAGGGACCACTCAGGCTTCGCAGGCGGCAGTGCCGGCCGTTCCCGAAAACCTGTGCGCCCTCGCAGTGTCACAGCTACTCCCATTCTAAGGGCATCTTGCCAGCGGATATCAGCCTTAGCTGCAAGCGCGGCGAGCATATCCCTTCCATCTTTGTCATGTAATCTTGCCAACGATGTAAGGATGTCTTCCGAGGATTTGGCCAGTCCGAAAAAGCCAAATCTATTCAAGTGCCCAATAGCACTGTCGCGAAAAATTGCCGCGCCCGCGCGCATAAAGCCCCACTTGCCAGGATTGGTGTCGACATCAAAATAGCCGCTCAAAACCTCGCGGTCCCAACTGTCGGTACCATGGGAGTAAGCATACAGCCATACGCCGTCCCAATCCTGGGCGGCGGCGAAGGAAGCTATCATGGGCACACATTCCGCCTGTGAATCAAGCGGAGCAGGGTGGTTGTATTCGCTCACGGTAAAAGGTTTGTCCCAAAGCCGCTGTGCAGCAAGACGGAAAAGAGTCGCCTCCTGTGGATAATCAGTCATAGCCCTTTGCTCAACTATCCAATTGTTGCTGTCCCACGGACGGCCCGGAAACCTCGGATGCTGCCAGTAAGCATGGGTGTCGATAAAATCCATATCGCTCTGGGCGTAAAGTCCGAGCGGCCCAAAAACAATCGTGCCGGTGACAAGTGCCTTGCAGCCAAGCTCATTCTTGATGAATTTTCGCATATCGTCGAAGTGCGCCTTTTCGGTCTCAGCTAGGAATCGCATCCGGTCGAGCACCTCTTCAGGCGCCTGGCCGTCAGCAAATAAAGCAACATTATTTGCATCGGCGCCATATTGCTGGCGCAGCCAGGCATTAAACTTGCCCTGCAGCACATCAGCGTAGTATGGCTGTAATGCCCGAAGAGCTTTGTCGCCATCCCACATAAAGAAGCTGTTTTCATTCGTTATTTCCACTATCGCCACGGCAGGGTCATCGGCATAGCGGACCTTGCGATACTTATTGATGTGCGTCAGCAGCTCGCGGGCGTACTGCTTCTGAGCTTCAATGAGGGCCGGTGTAAAAATGTTGTAGACTTTGTCGTATTGGCGATTTGTTTTCGGCAGACCCAGGTACTCGCTGTGGGCACGACCGACGTGAAGGTTGACGTTGACATAGATCCCGCGGCGCGCAAGCTGGTCAATAAAAAAGTCCAGCCTGTCAAGCGCCTCGGCTGAGATGGTTTTGCCGTCTTCGGCGTTCCAGATTCCTCGCGGCCAGCGGGCGGTATCCATGTGGTGACAGCGCACGGCGTTAACGCCGGCTGCAGCCAAACGCGCCGCGACGTATGGGGCATCCTCGTGTTTTGGGAAGTTCGCGCCAAATGACAAATTGACGCCCCAAAGGCGAACGCGCTGCCCACCACGATAAAAATGACCATCTGCAATGAGACGGTCGCTGTCGGCGTCAATCGGCTTGGCAGAAGTAGCTGCAATCGCGGAATCAGGGTTTGGCTTGGCAGGAATAACAAAGGGCACAAAATCCTCCGCCACTACCACGCTGCAGACAGAAGCCCAGAGCAGAAAGGTGCAAAGCTCTTTTGTGTACCGATTTGTTGTGTTGTTACCAACTTGGCTAAAGCGCAGTCGACTTGTCACGGATTCCTCTCCTTCTTACATATCTTCAAGTGCCTTGGGTTTTGCATCGGTCCAGACGTTTTTGCCAATCGCCAAGATATTCTTCCCGCCACCTATTGACCGTTTTTGCACCGAGGTGGCCTGCCTCTCCAAGAGGCGGCGCAGGGTCGTCAACCCACCAATTTGGCCGACCTTCCTTTCTGACAAACCGTCCGCCCCAGCTATCCTTTGTCGGGTCGTCCGGATTGCCGCGCAGCAGATACGCGTAACTGGGCGTGTCGCCCATTTTGATACTGCCGCCCTTCAAAGCGGCAAAATACGCCCCGAGGGCGCCGTGCCCTTTAACGTGCTTATCAACAAAGGCTTTATTTCCAAAGTCGCCGTCCTGCTGCCCGCCGATATACCAGCCCCTAAAAGTTGAATTATTGTAAATAAGCCACAAATCAGGATGATTCTTGTCGATATATGTAAAAGCATTGGGATCCTGCTTTTGGTTCCACGACGCAATAAAGTGCACGCGGATTTTTTCTTTTATGCCGGGCTCATCGGCAAGCGCCTGAGCAACATCGGCAACCGAACCCCATACCAGCACATACAAAGGCCGCTCATCTTCTTTCTTTGCGCACTGAACAATCCATCGCGACCCCTCCGTAGGACTGCTATAGCCACGCTGCGGCGCAGCGTCTATCGCTCCTTGCTTTGAGATGGAGCGAAGATAATGGGGCGTGGGGTATCTGTCCGCCACACGAATGGCGGACAGGTGCGAATACCTGCTCAAGTTAGGATAATCCTTTTCATACTCATCTATTACTTTAAGGATGTCGATTTTTCGGCCTTTGCCGGGCGGCGAAGAGATTATGCCTTCGGTGTCGAACAAATCGCTATAGAGAAGATAATGAATCAGCGATTGAATATCATCTTCGTCGCTGCCGCCAATGTCACTCGATATGACGACCCGATAGCGATTCCCAGCCAATGCTCCACCGCCCAGAGCAAGCACGGTAGTAGGACGGAGGACGACCCCTACGGCGACAAACAGCACTGCAATAATGATAATGTCTGATTCAGTATGCCTTCGCATTATGCTAAAGTCTGTCATCAAACCAATAGGCAAAGAATATTAGTCTGCCTTGGCTGCCGGCTGCCGGCCGGCAACGACCTAAATGTATTCGATTGTCGCCGGCGGTTTTGGCGTCAGGTCGTATAGGCAGCGGTTGACATCTGGGATTTCAGAGACAATCCGGCTGCAAATATGGTGAAGCTTTTCCCAGGAAAGTTCGGTCGCGGCGCAGGTTCTGGCGTCGGTGCTCTCGATACAGCGGATGACAATTATCCGGCCAAACTCCCGCTTATTATTCCTTATACCAGTCGCACGGTCATTCAACAGAACAGCCATATACTGAAACGCCCCGCTATCGCCGAGCTCTTGCTCTACAATCGCCGTTGCCTTCCGGACAGTCGCCAGACGCTCGCGTGTCACTTCGCCTACGATTCGGGTCGCCAGAGCCGGGCCTGGAAACGGAATCCGCTGGTAGATTTCAGCCGGCAGGTCTAAAGCCTTTGCCACTTCCCGCACGTCGTCTTTGCGCAGGGTCTTGAGCGGCTCGATGACGGAATAACCGTAAGATTGCCTGGTGTCAACGCCAAGCTGGGCAAGAATATTGTGCTGGCGTTTAATGCCGGCTACGGTCTCCTCGATATCGGTAAGAATAGTGCCGTGCAATAAGAACTTTGCGCGGGACTCTTTGACAATTCGGCTGAAAACCTTTGAGTAGAATGTGTCGGTTATCGCCTGGCGTTTCTCTTCCGGGTCCGTTAGGCCGGCAAGGGCATCGAGAAACTCTTCCTGGGCGGCAACTTTTTCCACACGGATACCCAAAGAAGCAAAGGTATCAACCACTTGCTGGGGTTCGCCCTGCCGCATAAGGGCGTTGTCGATGAAGACGGTTTTAAGGCGATTGCCCAAAGCGCGATGGCCAAGCACGGTAGTCACGGCACTATCCACGCCCCCGCTGAGCGCGGTAATGGCCTTTTCGCCGCCAACGGTACGCTTGATATCGGCAATTTGCTCTTCAATGAATTTTTCGTAATCCATTACAACCCCCCGCGCCGAGCGCAGTGAAGGCGTCTGATTGTGCCAGGCCGCGCCGAGCGCAGCGAAGGCGTCTGATTGTGCCAGCAAGGATTTTATCTCGATTGACCGTGAAACGCAAAAACATTCTCACAGTTCGCTGCGCTCACCGGCCAGTTTAGCACCGTGTATCTCAAATGTCGAATCGAGCTGGTCCGGATTTGTGGGATTCTTCTTGATGTGCAGGCTTTTGGCCTTGACCAGGGCCTTTGATGATTCTACTTTCCAGAGAAAATCAACCAACTGGCTAAGCGTCACGTTGTCCAGCTTTATCTCAACTATGGTCTGGCGGTAATTGGAGCCGAGAGGAACCGTATAGGGCTTCATTTTCGTGACTTTCTCCGCAAGCCCACATTGGCCGATCAGCGATTCCAAGAAGGGCAGCAACTCAAATCCTTCATCCTGTAACGCCACTTTCGCCTGCAAATTGGCCAGACTATCCCGCAAAAGAACATACTCGGCGCTTCTGGCACGAAGTTTTGCAAGCTCGCTTTGTTTCTCAGGGATCGTGCGCCTCAGTGTCTCCATTCTGGCAATAACGGGCTTGACTGTGAATGCAAATAGCGCCCAGACAGCTACCAAAACCGCTGAAGCAACTATCAGTAATTTCTCTCTTGGCGTTAGTCGTACCGTTATCATTGCGTCTCTGCCGCCGCCTCCAAGAAGGCACCTGCCGTGCCCGCGGCCCTGCCCGAAGATATTAAAATGCTAAAGCCTACCGCGCCACTCTGGACCTCTCGTTGAGCATCTACATCAACAAGCGCAAAACCTGGAACCTTCTGCAGGACCTCCTGCCACTGGTACACTGATTCAAACGAGCTACAGGTTCCGCTTATTCGGACTGAAGCGGACGTTATCAGCAGATCGTCAACTTTGAAACCACCTTGTGAGGGCATACTCGTGCTTATTGTCTGGAGAACATCCAAAGGCGCCAGACTGGTTGGATGAAAAGACGCAAAAAGTTGATAGTCTTTCTGGAAAGACTGTATCCTCTGCTCCAGCTGCACAAGTGGATTGACGATGGTTTTTTCATCGGGCAAGGTTGCACGGAAAACTTCGCTGATCTGGTTCTTTAGCCTGGCATAGTCTCTTTCCATATAAAACAATCGCGCCCGCGGGCCTATCAGCAGTAAAGCCGCAATTGCGACTAGAAGTGCCGCGCAGATTCTCATCTCTTTCTTCAGGTTCAGGGCCGGCTTTGCAGCAGCATCATCGGCTTGGAGAAAATTCACGCCCTTAGCCTTTTCCGGCACCAGGACTCTCAAGGCAAGACCCTCAGCAAGGCATATCGCACCGTTGGCTTGACAGTCAGGGCTTCGCTCCACCTTAGCGTATGGATCAACGCAGATTGTCCGACAAGGCAGCTTTTCTTCCACAGCCGTTTTGAGCGACTCGATTGACCCGTTCGACCAGCCCAGGGCAGAGCTGGTCGAAGTCTCGGCGGAGACACCTCCTCCGGCTGCTAAATATAGCCTGGAGTCCTGCCCAATGTCGCAGCCAAATACCTTGCGCCAGGAGACCGCCGCCTCGCGTGACAGAATCTGAGCGACCGCCTCGGCTGCGCCCGGGGCGGGCTGGTCTTGGCTTGCCCGCCATTCGTGTAGCGGGGCCGAACCAACGCTGTCGTCGGACCGGTAAGCAAGCCGAAGGTTCCTAACTATGAGGATATCGTTGTCCTGGGTTACTGCCAGCGTGAGGTGGGAGTTATCCACATAGGCAATAATGGCGACTCCCGTTGCGATTTCCGGATGGTTGACGGCGACGGTGGCACGTATGGCAAAGATCGCAGCTTCCGCCAGATCAGGATGCAATTTCGCCTCAGCTAAGAGATCGCATCGCTGCCGAACCAGCTCTCTGCTCACCGCCGCTGTGAGGACAGAATACCTCCCTTGCGACAACTGGCGGAACGAATGAGCCTGGGCAATAATCTGGCCTGGTGGTATCGGAAAATGTTGCTCGAATGCAGATGAATTATGCCGGCGTATTTGCTCAAGGCCGGCAGCATCGGTCTCCAGATTCCGATAGAAAACAGCATCCTGCGGCAGCGCGATGGCTATTGCGGCCCGGCTGTCAAAACCGTGCTGGCGTACAAATGACTTCAGTACGTCGGGCAGCGAATCCGTGCTTCGCCGGGTTTGGCAGCTGAAGACCTTCTCAATGCGCAGTCCTTCCTCCATACGTGCGATCTGGACCGCCTGCAGGTACGAACAACCGATGTCTATGCCAATGCACCGCTTGACCATAATTTATTTGGCGGTTTTACCGCCCGTGTTCCTTGTAGAAGACCACTTCCACGCTTTTGGTTTCCGGATTTCTTCTGAGTACCGCCTCGATTGTACAGCCGAGATGATCGACTCTTGCCTCTGATTCAACATGATAATATTCATTTCCCCCGCTGACAGTCACCATGTTTTTAATTGCATCATAGATGCTGTCGGTCATGCCGGGCACGTCACGCAACTCTGCAACGCTCTCAAATGGCTTAATCTTTCGCCGCTCGACAATCATCTGAGCTACGGCAGTATCCATTTTCTCCGCTAAAGTCTCAACTACGACCTTGGGCGCAGAATTGATCCTGATTTTTCCATCGCCGTAGACAGTGACATAATTACGCATGCGCTGGAATATATCCGTGGTAACATCTTTTATCAGCAGCATTTCCTCAATGGCCTCGAGGGGCTTATTCTTGCACCGATAGGCAGGCTCAAGCGTACCGTAGTAGTCTGATTCCGCGCCCAAATTCTCGCGCGTAACAAAGGGCAAACACGTGACCTCGTCATCGTCATCGGTCCAATCAATAATCGAAGGGACAAGACCATAGCCGATATCGGATTGCCCCGTTTGCTCCCGGTTCAACAGGTCGATGAGCCGAAGCAACTGATCTATTCGGGATCGATCCAATTTGCCGGTTTTGTCTTTTAGAAGGTCCACGTTCAATTTGCCGCTCTCTTCGCTGACAGTTATCAAGCACTCGCCGGGGCCCACAGTGACACTGTTTTCGCCCGAAAGCAGACTCAGTGTGCCTTTATCCGTATGGATGTCGGGATTATCCCTGATAGCCGCAATTGCTATATTTAGCCCTGCTCTTGCACAATTCAGGGCATCCAGCGACCTTCGCAAATGATCCACCGCACGCAGGTCGTTCCGGCATCTAAAGTTGAAGCCAAGCAGCAATACCTCCAGCAGCATAATCGTGCACAGCACGATTACCAGCACAAACCCGCCCTGCCGGAATTTTCCAGGTCTCAGTCCCATTTCTCATCAACAGATACTAATGTGTCGGCTGCCATGTTCTTGCCTTGATTCTTGTGACAAGGCACGTATGCAGTTGTTGCCAAACGACATCGCCGATTATTTTTATCCTCACAGGTAATTTCAACTTTCGTTGCCAGCGGAGGTCTGCGTTTTTCCTTAAAATCCCATTTACTGAGCCATTTCTGCCCGTCATAAAATGTAAGTTCAAAACGCTCGACGCCGGTAAGGACCGGCTGCCAGTTTCTGTGGCCCGCCGGGCTTCGGAGCCTCTCAATAAACCTCTCTTGGCTTAAAGATAGCAGTCTGCTACTTCTGTCGAATCTATATATGACTGTAAATAGCCCATTTGTTGATTGTGGCCCTGCGGAAGAGCCATCTGTTGTGACGAGCTGCAATACTTCGCCGGCAGGCCCGTCCACACCGCCAGTGAAATAGTTGGGCACTTTCTCAGCCAAGGTTTCATTCCGCAAAATCAATTTTTCCGGAGGCAGTGACTGCCCCAGCGTACCAGAAGCTTGCTGCATTTGCTCCACTCTATGTACGGACTGCGGGGCGTATGTACAGCGTATTTGCCGGGCCATCTGCGCCAATGCTTGCCGTGCCTGCTCAGATACCTCCATTGTCGCGTCGTACGCCTCGGTCGATCTGGCCGCGGCGAAATAGCTGCCATAAACCATCGAGACAATGACGGCAATTATGGCCACAGCAATAAGAATCTCCAGCAGCGTAAACGCCGTTAGAAAGCCGTAGCGAAAGCTGGCAGGCCGGTCTGCTGGGATAGCTTCTAACGGGGTAAAGCCGCCCCTTCGACTGCGCTCAGGGCAGGCTTTGGTTGGCCTACTTTTGGCTGCCGCGAAGCGGGGCGCCTTCGATTTTTTTGCCACAGAGAGCACGCCGCTCAGGTCCGGCGGGTGCGGACCTGCCGCCCCTGACGGAGAGAGCTCAGAGGAAGTATTCTTTCTTTTATCTCTGTGAACTCTGTGTCCTCTGTGGCTCTGTATAATCTTTCTGTGCAACATAAGTTGTCATCTGCAGATGATTCCGCCCGAGACGCTGTTTCCAGCTAACGTCGACCAGTATCTTTCGCAGCCCCGCGACGGCTGCGGCGCTCAGCTGAGGCAGCCGCAGGTCCGTCACTTCCACCTGCCAGTCGAGCGATACTCCGTTGTCGGCCATAGTGCCTGAATTATTTCCCGGCTTCGGATAGCCCAGAGCCAGCGTCTCTGCGATTTTTCCCTCTGCCAAAAAAATGGCCTGAGAATTTACCCGTGCTCGGTCGGCAATTCTGATAGTAAGTAACTGGAGCCTCAGCAGTGCCAGCAGAGCGATCGAGACCACGGCAAGAGCAATCAACGCCTCAACGAAAGTAAATCCGTTGGCCGGCACTATTCTAAGACCGGCGGCTGTATTCTTGCCCGCTATATTATTCTTACGCGTCAAGATTCCAGCTCTCGATGTCAGCATCATCTGCTGTGCCGCCGTCCTCACCGTCTCTGCCATAGGACTCCAGGTCATAATCTCTGTTACGAACTCCGGGAGAAATATAGATATATTTATTGCCCCAGGGATCGAAAGGCACCTTATCGAGGTAGCCGTCGCCGTTATAACCTTTTATGCCGGGGTCAGAGACCATCGCCTCAAGACCCTCAGAAGTGGTGGGAAAACGCCCGGTGTCGGTCTTGAATAAAGCTAAAGCCGATTCAATATTACGTATATCAATTTTGGCCTTGGTCCTACGGGCCTGCTCAGGCCTGCTTAAAATCCGCGGCATAACAATAGTAGCCAACAGGCCCAAAATCACCACTACAATCATAAGCTCGATTAAAGTAAATCCGCCGTCCGTCCGGCGGATAAAAGCGGCGGCACAATTTCGCCGGCTCATTTGTCTGGCCATCGTTTAGCCTCCTAAAGCATCTGATTTATCTCGAATATGGGCAGCAAAACAGCCAGCACGATGAACCCAACTATGACACCCATAACGAGCAGTATCATCGGCTCAAGCAGCGAGGTTAGTGTCTTGGTGGTCATCTCCACCTCGCCGTCATACATTTCAGCGATATCTATAAGACCAGATTCAAGGTTTGCGCTGATTTGGCTCGTAGCCACGATATGGAAGACTACGGGCGGAAACAATCCGGTTCTCTTTATCGCCTCTGCTACAGAGTCTCCTTTGCTAACCCAATCCATAACCCTATCCAGAGCATCTGCGATGACGGTGTTCTGCGTCACTGTCTTTGCGATCTGCAGCGCGCTAATTATCGGAATGCCGCTGGCAAGAAGCATTCCTAACGTACGGGTCAGACGCGCGATTTCGGCCCTAAGAAAGAGCTTACCGAAAACCGGCAGCTTCAGCTTGGTACGGTCTGCCAATAGTCTGCCTTCCTTTGTTTTATAAGCCGCTGCAATTCCAAAAAAAGCGGCAAAGGGCACAATAGCAATCAGCGGCAGATAAGTCCTCATAAAGCCGCTCACCGAGATGAGCAGTCTGGTAGGGGCCGGCAAACTACGATTCATTTCCAGAAAAATCTGTGTAATGCTGGGCACCACGTATGATAAAAGGAACACGACTACTGCTGTGGCCACAATAACCATCATCAGCGGGTAGGCAACTGCCGCCTTGACCCTGCTAATAAGCTGCGTGCGCTTTTCCAGCATCTGTGCCAGCCGCAACAGAACTTGCTCTAGGGTTCCGCCGGCTTCACCAGCCGCCACCATATTCACAATAAGAGGCGAAAATACACTGTCGTGTTTGCTCAGCGCATCAGCTAAAGAACTTCCCGTGTTGACGCTGTCACGCACTTCCGCCAGGATTCGGGCGAGCGGATCGCCGTTGCCACCAAGGCTAAGGACCCTGTGCCTGGGAACGCTCTGCAACTGCTCAACTAACGCCGACAGCGCCTGTACAAGCGGCATGCCGGCACGCAAAAGTGTTGCCAATTGGCACGCCACCCGGCAGATTTCCCTCGTGCCTATTCTTGCGACTATGTCTTTTACTTCCCGCAAAGCGGGGTCCCTCCTGTGCGATTGTTGAGCCATATCGGCACGGGTCTCGCTATCAGCCGTTCTATGGCCGCAGACCTGCCCGCCATGCGTGTGGCGGGCTCGCTCGCTGCTTGTCAAATCAGGTTCAAGCACTGACACGTTTAGCCGCCCCTATATTTGTTTCTACATCCTGCGTGACTCTGCAAACCTCATCGAGAGTAGTCTGACCCGCCAGCGCCTTACGCAGCCCATCCGCTCGCAAGATGCTCATTCCCTTGCCTGTGGCAGCTTCCTTTATGATATGTGAGCCACGCCGTTTTATGATTAGCTCTCTGATCTCGTCGTCGACAACCAATAGCTCGAAGATTCCCGTCCTTCCGAAATAGCCGGTTTTAAGACAATTATCGCAGCCAAGGCCTTTATAGAACTGTCCCTGACTTACCAACGCCCTTTCACTTTCCGATAACCCTGCCCTGAGTGCAGTCGAAGGGACAGAGCCTGCCTGCT
>Ga0315296_10003645_pt1 | contig 12813 bp, 11 predicted proteins | sample YL17G14_18_MG_FD_203921 | JGI IMG/M metagenome (GOLD analysis project Ga0315296, IMG submission 203921) | Sediment microbial communities from Yellowstone Lake, YNP, Wyoming, USA - YL17G14_18 | ecosystem: Environmental > Aquatic > Freshwater > Lake > Sediment | place: USA: Wyoming | collected... | reverse complement strand
TCGCGAAACGCGCCACAGTGGTCTTCGTGCACTACGAGACGCCTGATCTGCTCGAAAAAGGTGTGCGATCCTTCAAGTCGTTCTATCCCGAAGTGCCAACTGTGATCTTTGACAATGGTTCCAGAGAACCGTCACTTGACCTAATCCGCCACCTGATCAAGGAATATGCACCATCCTTGCAGGCTCACTTTTCCGACCGAAACCTCTACCACGGCCCAGCCATGAATCGAATGATGCAGCTGGCTACGACAGAGTTTGTATGCTTCCTAGACACGGACACGGAGACTCGCCGAGGGGGCTTTCTTGAAGCTATGTGCGACATCTTCGACATGTCAGACCGGATATACGGAGTTGGCTGCATTGCCACCGTGAATCGCCGGGGCTTCCCGGCCCCGCGGGGCATACGGGTCCTCGCCAGTGCCTACATGATGCTCCGAGTTCGCGACTACCGTTTATTCCCGCCGTTCGAGCATCATGGTTTGCCCGTCATGAAGCATTTCAGAGCCGCCGTAGCGAAGGGATACGAGCTGGCAGACTTCCCGGTAAATGAGTACGTACGTCACTTTGGCCGCGGTACGGCCATTCGACACGGCTATGGGCTCGGGCTCAAGAGCAAAATCGAGTTCTTGCTGAACAAAGTAGGGCTCTAGCCGCCTCGGGATCAGCCGATCTTCAGATAAGCCTCGCTCGGAGAACCGAATGTCAGCTTAGAAAGACCTCGAAAGACGCTCAAATCGTTGAACATTATTGCAACAAACGAGGGAATGCTAGGAATTTCCAAGAAAGACCTGTGTCTCATATATGAGACCCTAGTGGGAGCGTAATGCTGCTAGGCGCGCAAATTCCCTGAACCCTTCCGCAAACTGGACCATCAGTCCATGAGCCACCAGGAAGGCGTCAGGAATCTGTCGACCCTCCTGAACTTGTCTCCGCTTAGTGACTATCCGTGGCAGATGGGTAAGAACCCACAAATTACCGCGGAGAATGGCTAGTGCAGCCATGGGCTTGGACGATCGGAGAAAACCGAGGATGCGGTAGAGAGTGTAAAAGAATGAGACGAATACGGCGACGATAAGGTTTCGCGTCTCTAGGTTCTTCAGCATGCACAGCAGACGGTTCCGCTCACCAAAGAACAACCGCTCCGGTTTCTGGAACGGGCCCATGGTTGCGCTGAGCTTGTGATAGACTCGCGAAGATGGCCTGAACACGACACGGTACCCGGCGAGCCAAGCACGCCAACAGAGATCAACATCCTCAAAGTACGCGAAGAAATCCGGGTCAAATCCGCCGAGCCGGAGGAAAACTAGGCGCGGCATTATCATCGACGCACCCGAGACACACCCAACAAACCTCTGGCGGCACCCATCCGGCTTGTCAGGCATCATGAAACCTAGGTCTATCCCTGAACCTATCGGTGCTAACATTCCTCCTGCATGATTCACTAGGCTTCGATTATCATAGAATAGGATCTTGCTGCCACATGCGGCGAGCCGATCTGGCGAAGTCTTAAGCCCTAGCTTCAGCTCCGCGAGCCAGCTTTCCTCAACTTCAACATCATTGTTCAGGAAAACCACATGTTCTTCTTCGATGCTTGCGACGGCACGGTTGTAGCCTTCCGCGAAGCCCTCGTTCCGCTCAAACCTAATCACTTTGACAGCCGGATAGTGCCGCCCAACGAATTCGACGGATTCGTCGGTTGAACCATTATCAACCAAGTAGACTTTGTCTTCCGGACCAATCTGGGGCAGAACGGACTCTAGGCACGCAGTGAGGTGGACCTTGCCATTGTGGTTGAGGATAATTATGGCGACATCTCCAGGCGTCTGAGCCCCCTCCTCAGATCGAATTCCTCAACCGAGCGAAAATCCAAGCAACCAATCGGTTCAGGATCGGGCCGGCGACGCCCAAATAAGGATGTTCAATCTCCGTGACGAAACGTCTGACTATGGTACCATCACCAATGGCTCTTCCTGCCTGGACCGAATTTCTTGCACGCGCGACAGCTTTTCGCAGGCGGAGAAGATCCGAGTAGCTACGAAGCTTCTCAGCCAGCCAACCCTTGAAGGTGGCGTGCACAAGTACCGAAACCTCTACGAGGAGAAGCAGAGGAGCAAGAATCAGGAGCGTCCGCTTGGAGTAGTTTTTCCAGAGCGAAAGGAGGCGTTCGAATTCAAGAAGACAGAATTTTCTTGGACTGTGCCCTAGGATGGGGCTCCACTTGTGCAGGATTCTTGATGATGGGATGTACATTGACTGCCACCCCATCATGAGACCTCTCCAGCCCCAGTCTTTGTCTTCACCGTAGGCGAAGAATAAGCGGTCCATTGGTCCGATCTCATGTAGGGCCTCCATACGTGCTAAGGTGCACGCACCAGAAGCGTAGCATACTTCAACCTCTCTCTCGAAAAGTCCCTCGTCTAGTGTCCCGATGCCTCGGCAAATCCCAAAGCCAGCGACGTGAATCATGTTTCCAGCGGAATTCAGCATGCGCTGGTCATCCATGAGTAGAATCTTCGGCTGGAAGAATGCTGCTCGAGGATACCGAGCGGCTGCATCCACAAGCCCATCAAGCCAGCGCTGATCGACTACTGTGTCCGGATTCATGACAACGACAAATTCCCCTTTGGCCTTCGCGATTCCAATGTTGCCTGCTCCGGAATAGCCGAGGTTCGCGGGATTCCGTACAACACTCGCCTCCGGGTAGAGAGCCTCCACTTGCGTGATTGACTCGTCGTTCGATGCATTGTCAACGATGATCAACTCCTTTCTAGGGTAAGTGGAATCAATGACTGATCTAACGCACGCCTCAAGGTAAGTTCCAGAGTTGTAGTTGACAATGACAACTGACACCAGAGGACGAATCGTGGAATCAACGGCGTCCTTCAACATTGTTTCACGCAGTAGACCCGACAAGCGAAGTTACGATTCGTCACCCGAGCCTTCTCGATACGTTTGCAATTGTGTACAGGATCAGTCCTGTCATGACAGCGAGGATGCCCGCAATCAGCAAGATAGTTGACACCAATGCTATGCCGATCGGAAGTTCTTGAATCTGCGCGAATCGGTTCGCAACCCACAGCCAGCCACCAAGACCGGCAACTATCGAGACGAAACCTGGAACTCCAAAAAGAGCGATTGGATGTTTCTCACCGGCGATTCGAAGAACAGCCGAGAGAATTTCTAAGCCGTGGCTCAGTGGGTTTTGAGAGGACGTCTTCAATCCCTTGTAGGCAACCTCGACGGGGATCTCCACAACCGCCAAGCCAGCTTCACCGCCTCTGATCTGAATCTCGGAAGTGACTCCCATTCCTCGCTCATACATCCTGATCTGCTGGATCGCCTTGCGAGAGTACGCACGAAAACCGCTCTGAGTGTCCGAAATCTTCTGCTTGGCCATCCGGTTTGTGGCCTCGTTGATAAGCCTCAGCCCGGCTCGACGGTAAGAAGGAACCTCCGAATTGTCTGCCCCAGCAAAGCGGGAGCCGACTACTATGTCCGCCTCTCCGGCTTGGATCGGAGCCAATATCTTAGGTATATCATCCGCGTTGTGCTGGCCATCGGCATCCAGGATGACCAACGCGTCAGAATTCAGGTCACGAGCAATACTAAAACAGGATCGTATTCCTTCGCCGTACCCTCTGTTGCCTTCGTGTCTCACAAGATGAGCGCCTAGGTGTTCCGCTATCGTCGCCGTATCATCAGTGCTTCCGTCATCAACCACAACCACCTTGTCCGCATATTTCATCGCCCGTATCACAACTTTCGCTATTGTCCTGTCTTCATTGTAAGCAGGAATGGCGGCGACTATCAACTGTCAAGACCACAGTACTGTACAGATGGCAGCGCTAGCCGGTGATTAAGCCTATCGCAAACAAGACATCGCAGAGGTAGCTCGTGAAAGGCCAACTTGTCTTGCAGACCTGTCCTCTGCTCGAACTCGGTGCCTGCCCCGCATCAGGTATCTGCGCGGATCCCTTCAATATCAGCTTAACTCAAAGGAAGCAACCTTTCTGGGCACACCTGTCTTCTGTTGGCAATGTTCCCTCGCGTGTACACTCAGACAATCCATCCTCTGTCCGTCATGCGAAATATCTCCGAATCGGAAACCTTTCTCTGTGCCTGCACCTGAGCCCGCTTGCGCATGACACTTCTAACTCCTTTGAAGAAGGAGATGTAGGCTTGAGGTAATGCAAGATAGACCTGCCTCGACGCGAACGTGTCCTCATGAGCGTGTCCTTGGAGGAGACGCCTCAACTCGTACAGAATGATCATCAACAATTGTCGAACAGGGAGCACCACCCAGAGCAGGAAGAAGAAGCGAGTGGCGAGATCCCGTGAATCGTAGTTCTTCAGATACGTGAACAGCATGTTTCTGATTATCCTCACGTAGCGGTCTTTCGAAAGTGAGCGCCCGAAGCTCCCGCCACCGACGTGAACCACATAGGTTCTTGTCGTGTAGAAGTTCCTGTAGCCCGCCAGCCAGAGACGAAAACCCAAGTCATGATCCTCCCAGTCAGACCAGAAGTCGGCATCGAACCCTCCAGCCTCCTCAAAAGCCCGCCTACTATAGACGACAGCGGCGCCGCAGTTGGCCATGCAGAAACCCTCCGTGCCAAAAAGCGCGGCAATCCTGTTCCGAAACAGGTGCTTGCCGCCCATGAATAGTGGAACAAGAAAGCCTATGTTGCTCACCAACGGCCCGTATCTGAGTTCCCCATCTTCCTGAACGATCCTACAGCCCACACTCCCTATGCCGGAGCGCACAGACGCAACGTCTGTAAGAATCTCAATGAAATCGGGTGGCACGTGGGTGTCGTTGTTAAGCAAGAGAAAATGGTCTGCGGTCGCACACCTCAATCCGACATTGGTTCCTTCGGCGAATCCCAGATTGCTTCCGCTTTCAACGATCTTCACCGATGGGAAATTGCGCTTCACATAGTCAACGCTTCCATCCTGGGATCCATTGTCAACCATGATCAATTCGTGTGCTGGTGATGTCTGATTCATCAGGCTCCCTATGCAAGGGCCAAGAAATCGCAACCCGTTCCAGTTCACTACAATGACTGAAAGTCTCTTGATAGGCATTACGAGACCCGGCGAGATGACACACACTTTCTCAATGTGACAAGGGCTAGCAAACGTATCAGCTTTGCCCAAATTGATGCGACAATAGGTGGCTAACCTTGGCCAATCCTCTCTACCACAATTATCAACTATGGCAACACTTCCAACGTACATCTCGTCCCGAGGGTTCAAATCCTGTCTGTGCAGAATAGCCAACAGGTGCAGCGAGTGGCCCACCAAAGCCCAGAGTCCTCTTCATCAATCTTTCGCCGCTTCGCAAGCCAACTTCTCGGACCCTTTGTAATTGTCAGTTGCGTCGTTAGATCAATGAAGCCAGAATTGAGCGCGGTCCTTGATGTGGGATGTGGTCCTGGATATTTCTTTCAAGAAGTCAGAAGACGTATGAGGCCACGTTACGCGGTTGGCGTTGATCTGTTTCTTCCGTTTCTGTCAGCTTGCAGGCGCACAATGGTATACGATGACGTAATCCTCTGTGACGTCAGAGCGCTACCGTTCATTAGGAGAAGCTTCGATTCCGCCATTTGTACAGAGGTCATCGAACATCTGGAGAAAAGGGATGGGGTCGGCTTGATTCATCAACTTGAGGGTATAGCAAAACAGAATGTCGTGATCAGCACACCTGTTGGATTCCTACACGAGTGTCCCGAATACGATAGAGAACGAGTCTTGCAGAATGGCTCGGAATATCTGAAGCAACAGAACGCATATCACAGCCCACATGTCTCTGGCTGGAGTCCTCAGGAGTTCAGAAGGAGAGGGTATCGAGTTGTCGGCACAGGCGGACACAGAATGCTGAGCCTGAGACGCGCCGGTAGCGTATCGGAAGTGCTGATCGCCATATCACATCCGGTAGTGCATTTCATACCAGAAATTGCTTACCAGATGGTCGCTCAGAGGCGCATACGAGACACAGAGTGACGCGGTGTACAAACGCGATGATTGAGACCAAGTGCTAGAGGGAAGGCATTACCACAACACAAAGAAGAAGGATGTAACGAGATTCCATGAATCGTAGCTCTTCACTGTTTAGCTGAATCAGAGTCCCAAATGATCGCGCCTATTCCGTAGCCATCTTGGTCTCGGCTCTCCACAAATTCTCGGCCTCTCCATTTTGATTTGACGAGGCTCCAGAATCTAGGAACCTCTCCAGAACAAGGTGATGACACAGTCGCAATCCCGTATCGCGTGCGGTAGTCGGTCACAATGTCATGGAACGCTATTATGCCACCTTGTCTTACCAAGCCCGAGTACAGTTCGAAATCCTTCCTGACACCCTCGAACGAGTGGTCTCCATCGATGAAGAGTATATCGAGTTCTCTTGAACGAAGCGCGTGTTTGACCCTGGCAAGAGTCCTTTCGTCTCGGGAGTTGCCACGAATAATATGCACCTTCTGGCTAGGTTTCGGACATGTCAGGTGAAGAAGGACCCTGCGCCTCCAGTCGTTATTGAGATCTATGGTGAGCAAACTCGCAGTGGATCTGGCAGCCCTACATAGGAGGTAGAAAGTCCCTCCAGCCGCTGTGCCAATTTCGAGAGCAGATTCGATTGGCAACTTCGACGCAGTTTCCAAGAAACTGATCAGTTCCCTTCCTTTTTGCTGTGCATCTAGGCTAGCTCTCTTCATTTCCCTTGAGAAACGTTGAACCAGATTGAAATAGTCACAGAGCGTGTGACATTGCATCTCCGCGACTCTCAGTCGTGCCAGTATGGCTATGTCATCCACGACTTCACTGACGCTCCCCAGCAATTTGTTGCTCTCCCACAATGGCTACTGTTCCGCGATTATATCTCACTTGGTGGTATGTTACGGATCGCATAGTCACGGTGACGCTGGTTCCTGTGATTATGTCACTGATTGCGGGTTGAATAGGCCGCGCTTGCGGGAGGAAAAATCATTCAATCACCGATCACTGTGTTGAGAACTGATGGCTGCAAGTCCCTAAGAACGAGAGACAAAAAGCAGACATGAGCAAAGAGACCCACGGTCGTATCACCTTCACACGACGCTTCTCAGCATAATTCTTGGACCAAGTCCATGTCGACTTGGTTCCACCGAGAATCACGCCAGACTGGCGGGATTGCACATGTACTTGAAGACCTCGTCTATCTCTTTCGTCCAATCTGAGTGCGACTGCTGTATCATCGTCAGGGCTCGCTTGACGATTTCATAACGCAGATTGGTTTGAACATACGCCTTCCTCAAGGTATCCAAGATGGAGCTGACGCTCAAGTCCGCCAGCAAACAATTCTCCTCATCCTTGAGCAGCCACGCAAGGTGTGAATTGCGATTAGACACCAAGAGGCAGCCGGTCGCCATTAGTTCCAGCTGAACATAGGATGGCGCCCATGTCGCCATCAGGACAAGACCTGCGTCGCAGGCCCTGTAGATACTGGCGGTCTTTGCATAATCCAACATTCCCAATTGCTCTACTGCACCTTTGAGCCCGAAATCTGAAGCATTCCAATCAGCTCCCGCTGTGAGAATTCTCACTTTGCCACCGCCCCATTTCTTGAAGCTTCGCAAGGCTTCCACGCCCAGCTCGAAACAATTTCTCGGAACGTTCGGTCTTGCGTAGAAGAACAATGTGAAGGGTCGGGATGTCTTTGGCTCGTAAGCTGGCCGAAATACGTTCTTGTCCACACATGGCAAGAAACAGTGTGATTGTCCGCCATGATCTCGCATGTACATCTCTTTCAAACTAGCAGAGTTCGCTAGTCCATAGAACCCGAAGTCGTACGTGGCCTCCGCTAGAACGGAAATAGATCCTGCAGCATAGAATGATGGTTCATAGTCTTGTAACAAGTAGAACTTCCTCCTAGTCTTGCCAAATCTCAACAGAGAGTATGCTGTTGACCACAGCGTACAAACAGCGGCGTCCGCGTACGGAAGCCCTTCCAGATCAGATGCCCCACGCACTTGGCAAACACAATCACTCAGCTCAGGAAAAGCACCACGGATTCTCGACTTCACGTCATCCAGCAGAGCGTCTCCAACAACGACTATCCGTGGCATAACCTGCTTGCGTCTCAGCAAATCTTCGGCGAAAACAAAAACTGTACGGATTCCTCCTGCGAACACGTTTTTGAAACTAGGGATGAACCAGTTCATCGAAGTAATGTTGATCGGCCCTGTGTTGCGACGCATCAGTTCTCTACTTTTGCCAATGTCGTCTCTGGAAAAATCCAACCTTTGGACTAGCGAGAGTGCCTCTCTGTTTGCACGATAGGTCATTACTTTCTCTAACCCTAGATGCAGAAGATCTCGAGGTCTGGGCATGCGGACCACTCTCACATGTCACCATTGGTATGCGCGATGACTTTTCCGGATCTTGAGTATTCCAGACCTGCAGGAACAGCACGAGTTCTGCAAGCTCGCCCGAAATTCTCATCACTTCGGGCGTTTCGACTCTTCACGTCCTCTGACATTGTTGCTTGCTCCGACTTGGCGTCCGTCGTTTGATCTAGCTAGCTGCCGGCAAAACTCTAAGATCCCGTCCTTGTAGCTTTTTGGGCTTACTCCGAGTTTCACGATTTTTCCCACTTTCAGTGCAGCGTTGACTGGTATTCTCGGTCTGCCCTCCTTTCCAAGGTAGTCTGCAATCGAGCCTTTCAAAATAAATTCGCTTGAGCGATCACCATAAAATGTCGAGATCAGAAAAGCGGCAAAATCGTATGGGGTGGTTACATCAGGCGACACCACATGGTAGAATCCTGAGGCCCCGTATTGCACTATTGCATCTATCGCAGGTGCGACATCGTCGACAAATGTCGGAGTGATCCATTGATCCACAAACATGGGATACAGCCTTCGTTCCTTATGCAGAGTCAATATCTTGCGAGCAAAGTCCGTCCCAAAGTCAAAACGACTTCGATAGGCATGAGCAATCCTGACTATGCACCAGTCTACATCGCTTGCACTCACGTATCTCTCCCCTTGCAGCTTGGTATAGCCATACCAACTGAGACAGCGCCCTTCATCTTCTGGAGGGTCATCTTCTCCATAAGGTCCCCGTGTTCCTTGGAAAACGTAGTCTGTTGAGAAATGCACTAGACGCTTCCGCGCTCTGAGGCACGCATCACTTATGTGATCAAGCGCAGCCGCATTGACTTTCCACGCTGTGCCGTTCGTGCCGAGGGCGCGTTCTCTCTCGCATGCTTCGACATCTGTTGCAGCAGCGAAGTTAACCACGACTTCGGCCGTACTCCGTCCGATCACTCGGCGAATCTGGCTGGGGTCGGCAAGATCGAGCAGCGAAAAGCTCTCTATCTCCTTCCCGAGCGAGAAAGGATTCCTCCTTCCTGCCAGACTGATACAGTATTTTGAGAAAAGAAGCTCGATCACACGGGATCCAACGAGCGATGAGGGCCCTATCACCAAGATTCGTGGTCTTGAAGGCCCTGACATCTCGCGCATCAGGTTTGGATCTGTCTGCCAAAACTAAAAGAGTATCGGATTCTTCGGCCATAGGAGGCTTCTCGACATTAGCTCGCGAAAAATCATGAAACGATCTTGAGCTCATCACGAAGTGGGAGACAGCGCCTTAGCCGAACTATGCTATGCAAATGTCGCAGGAGTCCGCGCCGCTCCGTGTTGCCGAGTTTGTTTACCACTCTAACTCGGCATTTGAACTGATGCTAGCAGAGTTGTCCTGATTCTGTCCGCCACAGAAGGAAAAGCGATACTGGACCAATAGGCCTGCGATGACGAGTTCCACCATTTGTTCGCCAAGCACGATTCCGGGACCGAGAGACAGGGAAGCCGTAGGGATCCCTGACGTGATAATGTAACTGTAGGCTTCCTTATGGTCATCCCAACCATTCACGCCAGCATGCTTACCATCGCGCACATGACACGCAACATCGTACGTACCAGATGCCGTAGGAGCCCAAACCCAAGTGTTAGAAGGCAACCAATCACGAACCATACTCCAAGCACCACCACTCAACCTAACCCAGAACCTATACACAATCGGATCGTTCTCAGTGTCCGTAGCTGAACAAGTCCAAGTGATAGTCGCACCCACAACCTGCGGAGGCAACCTATCAGACGACAAACCAGAAATCACAGGCGGAGAATCAGGGTTCACAACATAGCCGTTGACTTCCTTGTGATCATCCCACCCAGACGGCCCCTGATGCTTACCATCACGAACATGACACGCAACATTGAAAGTACCAGCACCCGACGGGGTCCAGGCCCAAGTATTCGTTCCAGACCAATCCTGAACAATACTCCAAGAACCGCCAGCAGGCTGAAGAAAGAGCCTATACACAATCGGGTCATTCTCAGTGTCCGTAGCTGAACAAGTCCACGTAATCGTAGAACCCGCAACCTGACTACCCGACACCTTATCAGGCGTCAAACTGGAAAGCGTAGGAGGACTATTCGGCGGAGCCGACAGGACACTGTAGCCATACGCTTCCTTATGGTCGTCCCAACCATTCACGCCAGCATGCTTGCCATCACGCACGTGACACGCAACATCATAGCTCCCAGCAGCCGTAGGAGTCCACACCCAAACATAAGACGCGGACCAGTCGCGAGTCATAGTCCAAGCACCACCGTTCGGCCTATTCCAGAACCTATACACGATCGGGTCGCTCTCTGCATCCGTAGCTGAACAAGTCCAAGTGATAGTCGCGCCCACAACCTGGCTACCAGACGCCTTATCCGGCGTCAAACTGGAAATCACAGGCGGATTATTCGGAGGCACAGACAGGACGCTGTAACCATATGCTTCCTTATGATCATCCCACCCAGACGGACCATGATGTTTACCATCACGGACATGACAAGCAATATCATAGCTGCCGGCGCTCGTAGGAGTCCAGCTCCAAGTATTCGACGCAGACCAATCCTGAACCACACTCCAAGAGCCGCCAGCAGGCCGAACAAAGAACCTATACAAGATCGGGTCGTTCTCAGCATCGCTTGCTGAACAAGTCCACAGGATCGCCGTACCCACGACCTGGCTACCAGACGCCTTATCCGGCGTCAAACTGGAAATCACAGGCGGATTGTTAGGCGGAGCCGACAGAACACTGTAGCCATACGCTTCCTTATGGTCATCCCAACCACTCACGCCCGCATGCTTACCATCCCTCACGTGACACGCAACATTGAAAGTACCAGCAACAGACGGCGTCCAACTCCAACTATTCGTTCCAGACCAACCCTGCACAATACTCCAAGAACCACCACTAGGCTGAACAAAGAACCTATACACGATCGGATCATCCTCAGCATCACTAGCCGAGCATGTCCACGAGATAGTCGCACCCACAACCTGCGGAGACAACTTATCAGGCGTCAAAGCAGAGACCACAGGCGCATTATTCGGAGGCGCAGATAGAACACTGTAACCGTACGCTTCCTTATGATCATCCCAACCACTCACACCAGCATGCTTACCATCACGGACATGACAAGCAACATCATAACTACCAGCAGCAGCCGGAGTCCAACTCCAAGCATTCGATCCAGACCAATTGGTGCGGACCCCTCTAGAATGAGAACGCTTGAAAACAGATACTTGCTGAGAGGGGTGGGCTATGCCTCATAGACGTTGGACGCCTGAAGAGAAGATCCAGATAGTTCTGGAATCATTGAACACCAGCATAGGCTTAGCTGAACTGTGCAGAAAATATGCTGTGAACCCAACCGTATTCTACGCTTGGAAAGAGAATTTCATTGAAGGAGGAAAGCAAGCGCTCACCCGATCTAGGAGAAACGATGGGGAGGGGGAGCTTCAAGCGGAGAATGAGCGCCTGAAGCAGCTGATCGGCGAACTCACCATTGCGAATGACGCGTTCAAAAAAAGTTTGCAGGCAGAGAAAAGAAGATGGTAGCAGACCTCATCCGAGATGAAGGAGTAAGCCTCAGGAAGGCTCTACGCCTATCCGCCTGCTCACGCAGAAACTACTACTACCAACCCGGAAAGAGAACGATCCCTCCAGACCCGTACATCCTCGAGAAGGTGAAAGAGGAAACACTGAGGAGACCTCTCTACGGGACCAGACGTATGGCGGCCACTCTTGCAAGAAGCCTAGGCAGACCAATCAACCGGAAACGTGTCCAGCGAATCTACCGCATTCTAGGGTGGATTGAGCCGCAGAAGACGAAGAAGCAGCTCCTCAGAACAGCATACGATAGAAGACCCAAACCCACCAGGCCGAATGAGCTGTGGGAGTCGGATCTCACCTACATCCACTGCGGGATAGACGGTTGGGCGTACCTCTTCAACGTGGAGGATGTGGTCAGCAGAGAATGGGTAAGCTACGTCTTCGACAAGTACGCCAAGAAAGAGAACGCCATCCTCAGCGTCCAGAAAGCTCTGATCAAGCATCCGGAAGCCGTAGATGTGAGGTTACGAACCGATCGTGGCCCACAGTACGAGAGCGAATCCTTCAGGGAATCCATGCGGATCCTACGTGTCAAGCAGGAGTTCATCGCTGTGAATACGCCTGAGCAGAACGGGCATATGGAATCCTTCCATAAGACGTTGAAGCGCGAATACGTCTGGACGAGAGACTTCCAAACCTTCCAGGAAGCAGCTGAGGCCATCCAGGAAGCCTACCTGGACTACAACCAGCACCGAATCCATTCCGCATTAGGCTACCTGACGCCGTACGAGTATCTAGGCAAACTCAAGGTGACCAAGAATGACTGATCAAACCATCAGTTTAAGACCTCAGAAAACGTTCTCAAACACAGGGGTCCACTCCAC
>Ga0315296_10003644_pt1 | contig 12814 bp, 13 predicted proteins | sample YL17G14_18_MG_FD_203921 | JGI IMG/M metagenome (GOLD analysis project Ga0315296, IMG submission 203921) | Sediment microbial communities from Yellowstone Lake, YNP, Wyoming, USA - YL17G14_18 | ecosystem: Environmental > Aquatic > Freshwater > Lake > Sediment | place: USA: Wyoming | collected... | reverse complement strand
TTGCGGGCATAACATAATAGCCGCTTCAGCAGTGGGCGCAGCTGTAGCCAGTAAGCTTGCCATTGATAATTTTGGGGGCAGTGTTATAGTTTTAGGTACCCCGGGAGAAGAGAATCTTGGGGGCAAAATAGACATGGTGGAAGCAAGCGTTTTTGAAGAAGTAGATATAGCTATGATGGTACATCCCAACACACACAACTTAGTAACCACACAAGCACTTGCTTGTATTTCCCTGGATGTGGAGTTCTTCGGCAAACCAGCTCATGCTGCCACTCAACCACATAAAGGTATAAATGCCCTTGAGGCTTTGATTTTAGCTTTTAACGGCATAAACTCATTGCGCCAGCACATAAAGGGGGAAGCACGCATTCATGGCATAATTACTGATGGTGGCGAGGCGCCCAACATAGTGCCTGCTCATAGTGCTGCTAGCTTTCTCGTACGTGCTCTGAATAATGATTACCTTAATGAGTTGAAAGAAAAAGTCTTAAGCTGTTTTAAAGGAGCGTCTCTAGCTAGTGGAGCCAAGTTAGAGTATAGATGGGGAGACAGGATTTATGCCCCTATGAAAAATAATATGACTTTAGCTCGGTTATTTAAGCAAAATCTGGAATCACTGGGACGTAGTGTAGAAGTTTTTGACCCTTGTTTTGGCTTTGGCAGCACAGATATGGGGAATGTGAGCCAAGTAGTGCCTAGCATACAGCCTATGGTGGCTATTGCTTCTCCTGAGGTATTGATACATACACCGGAGTTTGCTTCTGCCTCTGTTTCTGAAGCTGGAAATAAAGGGCTGTTAGATGCAGCCAAGGCGATGGCAATGACTGTGGTCGACATTCTTGGTCAACCTGAGATACTGGATGAGATTAAGCAGGAGTTCTATAACCATGATTAAGGTAGGTATTCCACGAGCCTTGTCTTATTATTGTTATTACCCTATGTGGCGGACTTTCTTTGAGGGGCTGGGAGCAGAAACGGTGGTATCATCGGCAACTAACAAAGATATATTCACTTCGGGAAACTTGAGGGCAGTGGCTGAAACTTGCTTGCCAGTAAAGGTCTTTTTTGGCCATGTTATTTCTTTGGTGGATAAGTGTGATTACATGTTCATTCCGGCCATTCGTAGCATGGGCAGAAAGGCTTATAATTGTTCTAAATTTCTTGGCTTGCCTGACATGACAAGAGCTCTAATCCCCCAATGCCCTCCCATTCTGGATCCAGAAATAGACCTCAATAAAGGGCAGCGTAATTTATATAAAACTATCTATGGCTTAGGAAGCCATTTTACCTGTCATAAGAGCAAGATCAAAAAAGCCATTGAACAAGCATGGAAAACCAACTCTGCCTACAGAAAGGAAATGACTGATTTTGGAATTACGCCTATTCAGGCTATTGATAAGATGAGTGGGCAAAATTGTGAGCCAGGCTCTACTTTAAATCTATCTCCGGTATTGAAAATTGCCCTTATCGGGCATCCCTATGTTATTTATGATGATTATATTAATCACCGCCTCATTTCCCGATTGCAAGCAATGGGAGCTGAGGTTTTCACCCCAGAGATGGCAGATGAGGGAGCACTTGATGTTGCTATGGTGAAACTGGCGGGTAATCCTCACTGGACTTTCGAAGCTGATATAATTGGTGCTGGAGAATTTTACCTGGAAGCGAAGGTTGATGGCGTGATTAACGTAGCTGTTTTTGGTTGTGGTCCTGATTCGATGATGATAGATGTGGTGCGGCACAGGGCAAGGGAGCTCGAAGTTCCCTTTCTTCATCTTAGTTTGGATGAGCATAGCAGTCCAGGTGGTTTGATTACTCGCTTGGAAGCCTTTCTCGATATGGTTAAGAGGAGGAAAAGGGTATGCGTGTAGGTATACCCCATTTTGGCAATGTCTATATACCTGTAAAGGCTATGGCTCAGAGGCTAGGTGCTAGTGATAAGGACCTTATAATCCCACCACTAATGAGTCAAAAGACATTGGACCTTGGAGTCAAATATTCACCAGCAGAGGCTTGCTTACCTTATAAACTTACCTTGGGCAGTTTAATTGAAGCTTGCGAATTAGGTGCAGATACCCTGGCCCAGGCAAGAGGCACTGGCATTTGCCGGTTAGGCTACTATGCTAAAAATCAGGAGCAAGTCCTTCATGATTTAGGCTATAATGCTCACTTTGTTACCCTTGATGTATCTCAGCACAAGTTTAAAAGCATTCTGCAGCTTATAAAGACTATGTGCAACGATGCCCCTTGGCCTAAAATTATTTCAGCATTTCGCTTTGGCATAGGTAAACTCTTTGCTTTGGATAAGATAGAGAAGGTAGTCCAGAAGGTACGAGCAGAGGAACTGGGAAAAGGGGAAGCTAATCAAATCTATCGGGAAGCTATCAAGGCTATTGACGAAGCTACGGAGCGTAAGGAAGTAGAAAGAGTAACTAGTGAATGCATTGATAAGTTAAGCCGGATACCTAGAGAAGAGAAGGCTAAGCCAGTAAAGGTGAGCATAGTGGGTGAAATTTATGTGGTTATAGACCCTTTTGCTAATATGGATCTGGAGGTGGAGTTAGGTAAATTAGGGGTGGAGGTTGAGCGGACTATGACCCTCTCTCGGTGGGTCAAATATAGCCTTTTCCTTAACCCATTAGGTATAGATGAGTGGAGAGAGGTCCACAAAGTAGCTATGCCCTATCTAAAACGCGATGTTGGCGGTGATGGTTGGGAATCAGTGGGGGAAAAGGTGCTTTATGCTCGGGAGGGATATGATGGTATAATCCATGTGGCTCCTTTTACCTGTATGCCTGAGATAGTGGCTCAGACTATTATGCCCTCAATCAAAGAGGATATACCTGTGCTTACTGTCCTTTGCGATGAGCAAATGGCTAAGCCAGGAATGATAACCAGGCTTGAGGCTTTCGTTGATTTATTAAGGTTTAGAAGGAAGCGAAGAAAAGGATGAAAACTTACCTTGGTGTTGACGTTGGTTCAGTTACCACTAAATTAGCCTTGCTTCTAGCTACTTACGGACCCAAGGTAAGCCGATAGTCATGATTCAGCAGGGGCTAGAAGAGATAAAAAAACAAGCGCCATCTGAGGCTGAAATCTGTGGGGTAGCTACTACTGGGAGTGCTCGTTATCTAGCTGGTGTTGTTCTCAGCGCTGATTTGATAAAAAATGAAATTACTGCTCATGCTGTTGCTGCTATGCACTACATACCTGAGGTGCAAACCGTCATTGAAATCGGAGGCCAGGATAGCAAAATCATCGTAATTCGTGATGGCGTAGTTATTGATTTCGGCATGAACACGGTATGTGCTGCTGGCACTGGCAGCTTTCTGGACCATCAGGCTGAGCGTCTAAATATAAATATCGAGGAATTTGGGCAACGGGCTGTAGAAAGCAAAATGCCTGTTCGTATTGCTGGGCGATGCACTGTGTTTGCCGAATCAGACATGATCCACAAGCAACAAATGGGGTATGGAACCGATGATATCATTTATGGTTTATGCCAAGCTTTAGTGCGCAATTACCTTAATAATATTGCTTTAGGCAAGGAAATTCTTCCCCGGGTGGTATTCCAGGGTGGTGTGGCCTTTAATCAAGGTATAATTAGGTCACTTAGTGAGACTTTAAATATGCAGATTACTGTCCCACCTCACCATGAGCTCATGGGTGCTATTGGCGCTGCCTTATTAATACACGAAGAAATGGATGCCGGCCTTGGAGAAACAAGATTTAAAGGGTTTGAGGTTAGTCAAACGAATTTTCGTGCCTCCTCTTTCATTTGTAAGGCTTGTCCTAACCAATGTGAAGTTGCTCAGCTCTCTGTAGATAGCAAAGTTTTGGCCAGGTGGGGAGGGCGCTGTGACCTCTGGGAAAGAGTAGGAAAGTAAATGAGTAAAAGTTATCAAGTAATTATCATTGGTGCTGGGCCTGCTGGGCTTGCCGCTGGCTTATATTGTGCTCGCTCAGGGCTTGATACCTTGCTTATTGAAAAGGAAGTAATAGGCGGGCAGATAACTTATGCTGCTCAGGTAGAGAACTACCCCGGTTTTCCTCAAGGGATTTCTGGCATTGAGTTAGGACAGCTTATGCACCGGCAAGCTATTAACTATGGGTTGCAAACTTTACTTGCTGAAGTCACCGGCTTAGTTCCTCACCAGAGACATAACCTGCTCACCACCAGCGAAGGCGATTTTATTGCTGAATCGGTGGTCATCGCTCCTGGCTTGCAATTCCGCAAATTAAAGGTACCCGGAGAAGTTGAACTTTTAGGCAAAGGTGTCTCCTATTGTGCCACCTGTGATGGACCTTTATTCCGAGACAAAGTGGTGGCTGTGATAGGAGGTGGGGATACTGCCCTTACTGAGGCTCTTTATCTGAGCAAGTTTGCCTCTTCGGTTAAGGTCATCCATCGTCGCAGTCAACTTCGAGCCAGAGATATACTCCAAAAAAGAGCCAAGATGGAGCCAAAGATGGAGTTTATTTGGAATGCTATAGTGACCAAGATAGAAGGTGATGGAGCAGTCAATCAACTTAGGCTGAAAAGCACAAAAGATGGTTCAATATCAGTGTTACCAGTGGCAGGCGTTTTTATCGCTATTGGGTTGGAACCCAATACTAGCTATTTGCAAGGAGTTGTGCCTGTGAATAAAGAAGGTTACATAATCACTAACGAAGTAATGGAAACAGGGATATCAGGAATATTTGCTGCTGGGGATGTTCGCTATAATTCAGCCAGGCAGGCGATAACTGCTTCCGGGGATGGTGCTACCGCTGCTGTATCAGCGGAGAAATTTCTAAGCTTGCCCGAGCGCTAGCGAAGGGTCTTTGGATTCTTCGCCTGCGGCTCAGAGTGATAATGGGAGAGAATGAAAGTCATTTTCTTAAAGGATATTCCCGGGAAGGGAAAAGCTGGGGAGATAAAAGAGGTGGCAAAAGGCTATGCCAGGAATTTCCTTTTACCACAGGGCTTAGTCTTGGTAGCTGCGCCAGCAGCAATAAAGCAAGTGAAGTCAGAGCTTCGAAAGGGAGGAGTTCAGGAAGTTCTTGATGAAGCTAAGCTGGTTGAGCTAGCAGAGCAAATTGAGGGACAGGAAGTTCACTTTGAGGCTCGTGTGGGTGCTGGGGACCGCTTATTTGGTTCTATTACTGCTGCTGATATAGCCAAGGAGTTAAGTCAAACCGTAGGTTCCTCCATTGATAAGAGAAAGATAGACATAGACAAACCTTTGCATCAAGCAGGCAGCCACGAGGTAGCAGTTAAGTTAGCTAAAGATTTAAAGCCACGGATTAAAGTAGTTATTGAGAAGAAGGCTTAAACATGGCACAGGAAAAATTACCACCACATGACATTGAAGCAGAAGAGGCCGTAAGCGGCTCCTTACTTATTGACCCCGAGGCTATATTAAAAGTGGCTACCTTTCTTAAACCTGAGGACTTTTTCTCGGAAACAAACCAACAGGTTTATCAAGCTTGCCTCTCCCTTTATCAGCGTAACGATGTTATAAATCAGATTACTGTAGCCCATGAACTGATGCGACAGAACAGGCTAGAGCAGGTTGGCGGTGCTGCCTATCTAAGTCATCTAATATCTATAGTGCCCACATCCTTACATATTGAACATTATGCGCAGATAGTGTCTAACATGGCAGTGATGCGGCGATTAATCACCGCTGCGGGACAGATTGCTGCTATTGGCTATGAAGCTGGTCCGGATATTGAAGCTAGTCTCAGTAAAGCCGAGAATATCCTTTTTCAGATGCGAATGAGACAGAGCTCTTGGGACCTTGTTCCAATTCGTGATGCTCTGAGCCAATACTTCGAGACGGCTGGACAACCTGCTATATCTCAGGAAGGTGAGAAACCTCGTATTCTAAGCGGTTTTATCGGTTTGGATGATTTGCTAGGTGGGTTGCAGAAGTCTGACTTAATTGTTTTGGCTTCCAGACCTAGCTTAGGCAAAACCAGCCTGGCCCTGAATATTGCTAGAAATGTTGCTGTTGACCAAAAGGCCTGTGTTGCTCTATTTAGCTTAGAAATGTCACGCGAATCAGTGGTTCAGCGTCTTTTGGCTAGTGAATCAGGAGTAGATTCCAGGCTTGTACGTTTGGGGCGTTTTAATGAGAAGGATGAAGTGAGAATAATGGAGGCTAGTGGCGTACTGTCAGAGGCACCGCTCTATGTTGATGATTCACCTCAGCTCAGAACTATAGATATAAGGAGCAAAGCACGGAGGCTTGATTTTGAGCGCAATGTTGATTTAATAGTTGTTGATTATATACAGCTAATACAAGGTGAGGATAGAAATGAGATGCGTGTCCAGGAGCTCAGTCGTATAACCCGTTCCTTAAAAATGCTAGCCAGAGAGTTAAATGTGCCTGTGTTGGCTATATCTCAACTTAGCCGGGCTGTAGAATGGCGACCTTCTCATATACCTCAGCTTGCTGACTTGCGTGAAAGCGGTACCATTGAGCAGGATGCTGATGTAGTCCTTTTTATCTATAGAGATGATATGTATTTTACTGCAGAAGATTGGAGTAAGCTACATGATATTGAGAAGGAACCATATCCCCGTGGCATTGCTGATATAATTATAGCTAAGCACCGCAATGGCCCTTTAGGGCGAACTAAGTTGCGCTTTCTGAGCAGAGTTGTTAAGTTTGGAAATATGGAGGCCGAGCTAATCTCAGCTTCTTAAGTAAAGTCATTCCGACAATAGCAAAGGGTTTTAAAAATGGTGGATAAAGGAAGATTTGATTTTACCCCTGTGCCTGATTCTTTTTTTACCCAAGTGATACCTCAAATTCAAGATATAGCTGAGCTTAAGTTAACGATGTACGTCTTTTATTTGCTCCATCATAAACAACTATATCCTCCCTTTGTTACATACCAAGAATTGCTGTCTCATAACGCATCAATGCTTGGGATGGAAGAGAAGGCACTTAATAATGCTTTAGATTTAGCGGTAAAGCGTGGCAGCATCTTACAGCTAAATTTAGATATAGAGGGCAAATGGCAGAATGTTTACTTTGCCAATATGGAATCTAATCGGGAGGCTATTGATAAAATCAAGCGTGGGGAACTTTCTATTAAGGAGCTAGCATCCAAGGGAGAAAGGGTAGGACAAGCAGTGCAGCCATCTAACATTTTTACCCTTTATGAGCAGAATATAGGCATGCTCACACCAATGATTGTTGAAGAGCTCAAGGAAGCGGCAAAGCTCTATCCATCACAATGGATTGATGAGGCTTTTAAAGAAGCAGTTTTAATGAATAAACGCAGCTGGAAATATATCGCTCGTATTCTTGAGCGATGGGCTAGCGAGGGCAGAGATAGTGGAGAACGTAGGCAAGATATTAAAAAGAGTAGCCCCGACAAATACATCAGAGGCAAGTACGGACACCTGGTCAAAAGGTAGGGCCCCCGAAAATTCGCCCAATTTTCGGGGCAAAAAAGATAGTGAGGGTGAGGAGAAAACCTGTCCTATCTGTAAGGGGGTTGGGTTTGTTCATCCTGTTCTGAACTCGGGGCGGCCTGATTTCAGCCAGGTAGTGCCTTGCCAATGCAATAAGGGAAGATTACAAAAAGAGAAATTAGGCTATCTGGAAAAGCATAGTAATCTTGGTTTCTTGTCGCGGCTTACCTTTGATAATTTATCTCCAAAGGGAAAGAGAGATGATGCTGTTTCGCAGGAGCATTTTGCTCATGTTTACCAAGTAGCTAAGGCTTTTGCCGATAATCCTGAGGGTTGGCTGGTGCTTTTCGGTCCCAGTGGCTGTGGCAAAACTCATTTAGCTTGTGCTATTGCTAATTATCGCTTAAGCTTGGGGCAGGTAGCTTTTTATATCGGAGCCGCTGACCTTCTAGATCATCTGCGCGGGACTTTTAGTCCCACAAGTGACATTACCTATGATGAGTTATTTGAGCGAGTGAAGAATACACCCTTACTTGTACTTGATGACCTGAGTATGGGAGGCGCTACATCCTGGGCAAAGGAAAAATTAGAGCAGCTTCTCAACCATCGTTTCAATGCTAGGTTAGCAACTGTGATTACAACTGATGTGCCATTAGAAAAGTTTGATGACCGGTTACGTGGTCATTTTAAAGATAGTGGGATTTGCCAAGTATGTATAGTGGAGCAGAAATCTCCACTGGAGCATTTAGATAGCTTACAATTAGAGTTATTGCGAAATATGACCTTTGATAATTTTGACCCTAAGCGTGTAAATCTCTCCCTAGAACAGCGTCAAAATTTGAATCAAGCTTTTCAGCTAGCAAAGGATTTTGCTCATAATCCAGGAGGGTGGTTAATATTTCAAGGTGTCAATGGTTGTGGCAAAACTCATCTAGCAGCAGCTATTGCTAACTATCAGTTAACAATAGGCAAACCGGTTTTCTTTGTGGTCGTTCCTGACCTCCTTGACCATTTACGCTCCACCTTTAGCCCACGAAGCGATATATCTTATGATGAGTTTTTTGAACAGATTAAAAAAAGTCCAATGCTGATACTTGATGATTTTGGTGAGCAATCGGCTACTCCTTGGGCTCAAGAGAAGCTGTATCAATTAATTAACTATAGGTATAATGCCAGACTACCAACGGTGATTACCAGTTGCCTTTCATTGGATGAGATTGAACAGCGAATCAGTTCACGAATGGTAGACCCGAGGCTAAGCTTGGTATTTAACATCGTTGCTCCCGATTACCGCGGTGATGTAAGACCCACCCAGATGGCTAAACATCCTGAATCGCATATGCCTAGGAGACACTATCTCTGAGCATTAGTGTGATGGTTATGATACATGGTATACAGTGTTAGAAGGTAGAAGTGCAATCCTTAAATTTAGTTGCCTGTAATGACACAAACAGCAATTTCTCAGTCTCATAAGCTCAAAAGAATGCGCTGGGCAGCTCGGATTATTTCCTTCCTTCCCGGAGCTGGGATAATTCTGTTCTATTGGGGATGGGGACTTAAACCCTTTATCACCAAGGGGCTAGAGCCCTTCGGCTTATTGTTCGATGGCTTGGCGGTAGGCCTGCCATTCTTAATCTTTGCTGGGGTTGCTTGGCGATGGCCCATTGTTGGTGGTATTCTCCAAATAGCATGTGCCATCTATCTCTTCAATCTTCTTATAAGCAAGGCTGGCTATGCGCCAGAAGCACTTTTACCAATTGCATCCCTGCTCCTCATTGGTGGCATCTTGCATCTCATAGTAAGCCTTTGGGGCCGAAAATTGCAGCACAAGGCGGTGATACAGCGATTATGAAGTATATTAGTCACAAAGAAATTTTTAGTTACTTTCTAATCGGACTCGGATTAGGTTTTGCCGGTTACATTATTCCGTTTTTCCTTAGCCCCATCATAGACTATAGTGGAGGTATGCCAAGAGAAGAGCCTCTTCCCTATGCCGACATCGTGTTCTACTTCTTTTATTCACTTATGTTTGCCGGCCCACTTGTTTTTTGGGTAGTTTTCCCATTAGTTAAACTTTTCAAAAGAAGAAGGCAGCAATGATTCGGGGTTCTGGTTGCCCGCTTATGTGAAAGTAAGTTTAGATGAAACATAAAATAATCACAAAAGAAATGACGGACAAGTCTCGTGGTTTCTGGAAGGTGCGTTGGGTGGCTCGGATTATTTCCTTGCTTCCCGGAGCCGGAGTGATTCTAGGTTACCTGGGCTGGGATCTCCATCTCTTTTTACGCAAAGGGCTATTTAGTTTCCGTGTTCTAGGTTATGAACTAATACCCGGGGCAGTATTTCTGGCAATTGGTGGGGTTGCTTGGCGATGGCCCCGTGTTGGCGGTGTTCTCCAAATAGCATTTGGCATCTATCTCTTCAATCTTCTTATAAGCAAGGCTGACTATGCGCCAGAAGTACTTTTACCAATTGCATCCGCGTTCCTCATTGGTGGCATCCTCCATCTTATAGTAAGCCATTGGAGTTGAGAGTGTTACCCATGTTTGAAAACATCACAATCTCTAGCATCGAGTTATTGCAATTGGAAAAGATGACTGCTAAAATAAGCAAATGCTAATGTGGAAGATTCAGTTATGATAGATTCTCCAGTTCTAGTCCTTAATCAAAGCTATGAGCCTCTTAACTTATGCCGTGTGCGCCGGGCTGTAGTGTTGGTCTTTTGCGGTAAAGCCGAGATGTTAGAAAATAGCAGAGGAGAGCTTCATTCCGTTATACAGGTTTTCCCCATACCTTCAGTAATCCGTCTCGTTTATATGGTTAAACGTCCTCGTCGGCAAAGGAAGTTGACCAAATTGGAGGTATTTAATCGGGACCAATATACCTGTCAGTATTGTGGTCGACAAACAAACGAGCTCACCTTAGACCATGTTATGCCGCGGCGGCGAGGTGGAGGGCATAGCTGGGAGAACGTGGTTAGCGCCTGCAAAGTCTGTAATCGTCGTAAAGGTGGGCATACACCAAAGGAAGCTGCAATGAAATTACTCCATCAGCCACGCCCACCGCACAACGATGGTTTCTATATTCCTTATCACTATCTCAGTAGTCATGATGAGTGGAAAAAGTATGTGCCTCAGTAACGCAATTCTAGACCTGTCTTGGCTTTTCGCTTGGTTGACTAAGGGGCAATTCTCTAACAAGGTTATCAATCTCTACTGTCGCTGTTTCTTTTAAGGGGTTTATACTGACCACCTTAGCTTTGCCGAAGGGTGTTGATATCTCCCGGCTCACCTGGGGCATTTTCTCCTTCATAGCTGCATATTCTTTATTTTCATATGCAAGGCAGCAAAGGAGTCGTCCACAGATGCCCGATATCTTGACAGGATTTAAGGTTAAATCTTGCTGTTTAGCCATTCTAATGGAGACGGAGCTAAACTCAGTGAGCCAGCCCTGGCAGCATAGGGGATAACCACACTTACCTATGCCACCCACTAATTTAGCTTCATCTCTTGGCCCTACTTGCCTTAACTCCACGTGTGTCTTAAGGCTGCGGCTCAATTTTCGCACTAAATTTCGGAAATCAACCCGTTCTTGGGCACTAAAAAATATAGTTAAGTGACTATAATCAAGGTTATAGTGAGCTGATATAGGCTTCATCTTTTTTAAACCAAGTTCGGTCACCATTTCTTTGCATTTAGCTAATGCTTTTTCCTCCCTTTTCTGCCGAGCCTTTTCTAAATCTTCTGATTGAGCACGGCGTATCACTGTCATTAGCGGTTTGCTTAGGTCGCTTGCTTGAACTTGAGCCTTGGAAATTACAACTTTAGCCAAATCTGAGCCTTGCTCGGTGTCAACCATTACGTAATCGCCGGCCTGCAGTGGTATATCGCCAGCGTCACAATAAAATAAATTGCCTCTGGATTGAAAACGAACTCCAATTATCTTAGCCATTGGGATTATATTTCTCCAATTCTTCTGGGTAAATAGAGCATCAGCGATTCTAATGCCAAGCGAGCATTAACGTTTCTGGAAATCTCCTCCTCCCTTAAACATAAGTTAGCAGCGAACTCTTTAACCTCGCTTAAGCTTAGCTCCCTTGCTTGTTTCTTCAGGGCTACTTCATAATCTACATTAGTGATGGCTTCCCTGCAGCCGCCTTTGATAAGCATCAGGTCGTGCCACCAACTGAGCCAAGTTTCCATTATTTCTAGTGCAGACCTTCGATCTTGACTGAACAGAGTGGCTAGCTCCTGGGCATAGGTGAAGCGCTGTTCCAAGTCAGCATCTAGTAAGGAGCTTAGCCTGTCAATACTTTGAGACCGCTGACGGAGTAAGCTATCATCTACCAGAGCAGATGATGCCCAGCCAAGACAACCGTGACATAGGCGAGCCAGGAGTTTTGCTTTAGTGAGGTCAACATTATAGGAGTGGGTAAGTATTTTTTGTATTTGCTCTGGGGGTATAGGCTTCAACTCCAGTCGCTGACAGCGAGAAATAATTGTGGGTAAGAGGCGAGATTCCTTAGCGGATAGTAAAAGCCAAACTACTTTTGGTGGCGGCTCTTCCAATATCTTGAGTAAGGAGTTAGCCGCCTCAATGGATAGGTATTCAGCTTCATCAATGATAAATACTTTACACTTACCCTCATAAGGTGGCAAATTAGCTAAGCTCTGAAGCCTCCGCATATCATCAATGCCTATCTCTGTTTTGGAGTCCAGACCTATGGAAGTAACGTCAGCATGCTTGCCTTCAAGAATTCGACGGCAGGGATAGCATTGGCCACAAGGTGGGTTTGGGTCATCACAATTTAGAGCTTGGGCTAAATTGATGGCTAGGGTTCTTTTGCCTACATGGCGTGGTCCCACTAAAAGGTAGGCATGAGCTATATTATCCTCTTTAAGGCTATGAGCCAGCAAAGCCAGAATTTTATCTTGTCCTATTACTTGCCACATGTTTACCCTATGTCCAAGGTCATTAAATCTGGATAACTTTCCCGGCGCCGGATAAGGCATGCTTCGCCATTATTCGCCATAACTATACCTGGTCTGGGCAGGGCATTGTAATTACTCCACATAGGAATGGAATAGGCGCCGCAAACTGGAATAGCTATGATATCGCCAGGGGAAACTGAAGCTAAGTTAGCATCTCTTACTAAAGTATCTCCTGATTCGCAGAGCTTGCCAACAATCGTGACCAGCTCATCTTCTGCCTCTAAAGCTTTATTAGCTACTAAAGCTTCATATTTAGCTCCGTAAAGAGCTGGCCGAATGTTATCGCTTATGCCGCCATCAACACAGATGTACTTTCTTACCCCAGGTACCTCCTTTATTGCTCCGACCCTATATAGTGCTACCTATCTATAGAATGTTACCTATCTTCACTATAAGAGTCAATTTGATTTCA
>Ga0315296_10003643_pt1 | contig 12814 bp, 13 predicted proteins | sample YL17G14_18_MG_FD_203921 | JGI IMG/M metagenome (GOLD analysis project Ga0315296, IMG submission 203921) | Sediment microbial communities from Yellowstone Lake, YNP, Wyoming, USA - YL17G14_18 | ecosystem: Environmental > Aquatic > Freshwater > Lake > Sediment | place: USA: Wyoming | collected... | reverse complement strand
ACCCTGGTCTCGCGCACCGGGGCCTTTGCCGAATTGCCGGCAGAGGTGGCGATCCAGGTCGACGTCAGCGAAGATGAAGAGGAGGAGGTTTTCGCCTTCCTGGACTACCTGGCCGGCCATCCGGAGGCCCGCCGCTTCTTCGGCGAGAACGCCCGGCGCTACGTGGCCACGGAGCACACCCCGGAAGGGGCAGCCTCCAGCTACGCGCGCTTTCTGGCCCAGTTGTGTGAAGAGGCCATCCCGTCCCAGCCCCTGCGGCCACCACTCTTCTGCCCCCAGACCGGCCGGCCGGCCCCCCTTCCCGAAGCCCCTCCCCCTTCTTCCCCAGCGGAGGAGGTCGCCCGGCTCCCGGTAGAGCTGGTCGCCCAGGCCCTGGCCGAAATCGGGGTGGAAGAGGACGACGCGGCCTCCCTGCAGGCCACCGCCGAAACCCTGGAGAGCCTGCCGGAACTGTACGATACGGATGGCACGACACGTATCTCGCACGGATGACACGGATTCCATCATCCGCGCAACCTCTGGCAACCTGCATCCGTGCCGTTCATGCCCCGCAATCCGTGTCGTGCACCGGAGGGCGCACGGCATAGACAGGGGCGACCCGTTGGGTCGCCCCTGGATGATGGATACGGTGCGGAAAAAAGTTCCCCCTGGCGGACTGGATGCCCCCCCTGCGAGAGCGATCCGTCCACCAGGGGCACTAGGGGAAGGGAGTGAAGCCATTGTACCCGCTGGGGGATGCACTTTCCGTAACCGCCATCACAATTTCCGCCCAATCGACCTGCAGGCCCAGGGAGCGGCTGTCCGGAGTGCTCGGATCCCCCTCCTGGGGGACAAAGGTGGCACTCTTCAGGACCACCTCCAGCATAGCGGCGCACTCGACGGAGAAGGCAGGCGTCTCGTAGATGCCCCAGTGGGGAGGGATCTCCCAGCGGGCAAGGAGTTCCCCGCCGACCCACACCTCGGCAGGTACCGGGCCTGTCTGCTGGCCGGGGCGGGGAGCGGCCAGACGGAAGCGCAGGCGGAACATCCCCGGGCCGGCCGGCATGAGCCGAAAGCGCGCCTCCCGGGTGGTCCAGCGGAAGGTCGCTCCCCCGATCTTCTCCAGAGAGTGGACACCGCTCACGTATCCGTAGTCCAGGCCCTCGCCCACCTCCACCCGGCCGGCCGGCGGCACCGACAGGTGGTCCCAGGCCCAGGACACCACCTCCCACTCGGCCAGGTGGTCCCCACGGAAAGCAACCCGGGCCTCCTCCAGGCGGCCCAATCGGCGCAGGACGTTGCCCAAGCCCGTGCTGCAGGGAAGGTAATTGGCCTGGCGATCCCATCCCCAGCGGTAGGCCCTGGCCGCCTCCTCCAGCCGACCCAGGCGCTCCAGGGCCAGGCCCAGGTCGTAACAGGCCTCCGCGTCCCGCCGGTCGGCCTGGATCGCCCGGGTGTAGGCCCGCAGGGCTTCCTCGCGCCGGCCCAGCACCCAGTCCACCCGCCCCAGGGTCTGGTAGAAGCCCCGGCGCAGGTTGAGCCAGGTCCAATCCCAGGGCGAGTAAACGAGAAAGCAATACCCCCAGCCCAGCAGGAGCAGCGACAGGGTAGCCATCCTCCAGACCCGTCCCCTCTTGCCGGCCGCGACGAGCTGTTTCCCCCGGGCGAGGGCCAGGCCAGCGTAGGGGATCATGGCAGGGAAGAGCAACTGTCGATAGCGGGCCTCGCCGTGCAGGACCAGCATGAGGGCGACGTTGTAGAGCAGCCAGAGCAAGGCCAACGCCTTACCGCGGCCGGCCGGGGCGAACAGGAATGCGAGCAGCGAAGCCACCGTGATCAGGGCATAGAGGCCATCGTCCAGGAGCAGGGCCAGGACAAAGTAGGCCAGCGACGGTTTCTGGTAGGGGAGGGGGAGGAAACGGTCCTCGATCGGCTTGATCCGGAAGAGCAGGCGAAAGGTCCAGGGGACCCGGTGCAGCACGATCGCGGGGTCCTCCCGCAGCCGCTCTCTCCACTTCTGGAGGGCGTAGCTTTGCCGGTCGGCCGGATTGGGGATGACTTCCAACTGCCGGTTGATCTCGTCGATGGTCTCGTGCGGCTCGTAAAAGGCCCAGAGGCTGTAGGAGGCCCCCGTGTCGAGCGGGATGAAGTGCTTGTAGACGATGGCATTGCGGATCGACCAGGGGGCAATCGCCGCCAGGCAGGTCAGCACGAGCAAGAGGGGCAGACCGACCTGCCTGCCCGTCAGGGGCAGGGCGAAGCGTGTACCCATCCGTAGCCGCTTCCCCGGCCCATCCGCAGGGATCGGCCCGGGCGCCTGTCCTCCGAGGGGGTGCCCGCTACCTGGCTGCGAGGGCACGTCCCTATGCCGGCCCCGGTTTCGCCACAGGCACAGGAAGAGCCAGGCGGCGGCCAGGGGCAGGAAGGCCAAGGCGATGGCCCGGGTGAGGGCGGCCAGGCCCAGTAGCAGGCCGGAAGCGATCGTCCAGGGCCACTGCCTGCCGGGCGGGGCTTCCAGGATCTCCAGGAAGGCCAGGAGAAAGGCGACAAAGAGCAAGGTAAAGAGCGTCTCGGCCATGAAGAGGGAGGGGAAAGTGGCAAAGGGAAGGAGCAGGGCGGCCATCAAGGCGGAGGCCAGGCCGGCCGGCCCGGCGGCTTCCCTGGGGAACAGGCGGCGGGCCAGGAGGAAGAAGCCGTAGACCGTGGCCACGCTCAGGAGCACCTGGGCCAGGGTCGCCACGCGGGCGTTGTCCCCGCCGATCCGCAGAAAGAAGGCCAGAAACAGGGGATAGAGCGGCGCGCGCAGCCAACGGTAGGAATCGTAGAAGACGAACCCGCGCCCGTGGGCCAGGTCCCGGGCCACGGGCAGGTACTCGGTCTCGTCGTTGGCCAGGGGGTGGTCCGGCCGGCTCCACAACCACAGGCGCAGGGCCAGGGCAAGAAGCAGGATAACAAGCAGGAGGAGGCCCGTCGTCTTTTTCAAGTCACTCGCAGTCCATGCCACCTATTCCACGCACTGCGCCGGCAGCACGCCCACCACATTCTTCTCTTTGTCCGGGTGCCTTCGTGGTGATCAACCTCGTTCCTCTCTTGGTATCCCTTCGGGCCTCCGGCCCTCAGGGCAGGCTTGGTGCCTTCGTGGTGATCAACCTCGTTCCTCTCTTGGTGTCCCTTCGGGCCTCCGGCCCTCAGGGCAGGCTTGGTGCCTTCGTGGTTACCCTCCGTACCCCTCGGGGTACCGCCGGTGCCACTCCCAGGCCGAGGCGACGATGGAGCGCAGCTCGGGGAAGCGGGGCTGCCAGCCCAGTTCGCGGCGGATCCGTTCGGAGGAGGCCACCAGCTCGGCCGGGTCGCCCGGCCGGCGCGGTCCGACCACCGCCGGGATCGGGTGGCCGGTCACCTCCCGGGCCACGGCGACGACCTCCCTGTTGCTGAAGCCCTGGCCGTTGCCCAGGTTGTAGGCGCGGCTGCCCTGGTCGAGCGAGCGCAGGGCCAGGATGTGGGCAGCGGCCAGGTCGGAGACGTGAATGTAGTCGCGCACGCAGGTGCCGTCGCGCGTCGGGTAGTCGTCGCCGTTGATGACAAGCTGCTCCCGCTTGCCCAGGGCCACCTGCAGGGTGATCGGGATCAGGTGGGTCTCCGGGTGGTGGTCCTCGCCGTGCTCCACGGTCGCCCCGGCGGCGTTGAAGTAGCGCAGCGCGGCGTAGCGCAGGCCGTAGATGTGGTCCAGCCAGTGCAGGATCCGCTCCAGCAGGTGCTTCGATTCTCCGTAGGGGCTTCCCGGGACGATGGGCTCCTCCTCGGCGATCGGGATGCGCTGGGGTTGTCCGAACAGGTTGGCCGAGGAGGAGAGGATGAATCGGTGCACACCATGCTCGACCATGGCCTGGAGCAGGGCCAGCCCGTTGACCACGTTGTCGCGCAGGTAGGGGAACGGCTGCTGCATGGATTCGCCCACCAGGGTATTGCTGGCAAAGTGCATGACCCCGTCGATCGGGTAGGTGCGGAAGAGGTCGTCCAGCAGGGCGCGATCGCCGACTTGCCCCTGGACGAACGCCGCACGGGGGTGGACCGCCTGGCGGTGTCCCTGGCTGAGGTTGTCCAGGATGACGACCTCATCGCCCGCCTCGATCAGGTGTTCGGTGACGACGCTGCCGATGTAACCGGCCCCGCCGGTGACGAGGATGCGCATGGGGTCCTCCTTCGACGGCACTCGCAGGAATGCCGGCTATTCTCGGCCCTGGTGTGTCGCCAGTCGCTCCAGAAAAGCGCCGACGCCGATCACCGGAATGCCCCGGTACGCCTGCAAATCGAGCAGATGGCGATCGCCGCTCACGATCAGGTCGGCCTGCGCCTCCAGGGCGCAGGCCAGAATCCGCTCGTCCTGAGGATCGTCGGGTATGCTCCCGGCCGAATTCCCCTCGCCGGGTACGACGAGAGCATCCTGCTCCAACAGGGTGACCATTTGGGCGACGTGCTCTGCGGTGAGATGATACTTCAGGCGGATCCACGAGTAGTCGAGCGCGGCGCGGACCTCGGCGATCATGGCCGGGGAGACGACCAGAAGATAGCGCCGCCGGCGCCAGGCATCCAGGAGCTGTGCCGGCGGGCCCTCCCTCACCAACAGGCCATTGACGAACAGGCTCGTATCAAGGACGACCCGAAGCACCGGAACCCCTCGCTGCACGGATGGCTTCGGAAACATCTCGTTCGACCCGATCCGATGGCATTTCAGGCAGCCGGCCACGGATGCGCTCCACCACCTGGAATCGGCTTTCGCGCTCAGCGATCAGCCGCTCGTACATCTCGACCGGGATGACCGCTACCATTGGCCGGCCGGAACGGCCAATCACGACCACCTGGTCTCCGTAGTGCACCATCCCCAGGAGTTCGGCGAACCTGCTGCGGGCCTCTCGCGCGCTCATACGGATCGTCACGATCGCACCTCACCGACTCAGGACTCGCTCGCAGTGTAGCACACTGTGACAACTTTGTCAATTGTGTACACAATGTACACCCCGGCCCTCAGAGCAGCGTGGGCAGGCCTGTATTTCAGGCTCTCAGGGCTTGAGCGCCCGCGTCGCAATGAAGGTGGGCGCGTAGCGAGAAATCGGGTCGTTGTCTTTGGGATGGCTGCGGTCCTCGTACAGGCCGGCCAGGACGAACCCGGCCTCGAGTTGCCCACCGATCTGTTCCTCCAGAGAATGGCTGAACTCCAGCGGCTCGCCCGACTCGATCCGGCGCCGGTGCTCCTCCTCGCTCAGGCTGGTCAGGTCCGAGTAGGGCAACCGGTGCCGCACCTGGAGGATGCCCTGGTCGACCAGATCCCCGTCGAAGATGTAAACGACCGGATTGTTAAAGCCGGCCAGGAGCACGCCGCCGTGGCGCAGCACCCGGAACACCTCGGCCCAGACCGGCCGCACCTCGGGGACGAAGCAGTTGGAGACGGGGTGGACGATGAGGTCAAACGACTCGTCGGCGAACATGGCGAGATCGGCCATGTCGCCCTCGACCGTTTCGATCCGCAGTCCCTCACGCTCAGCCACCAGGCGGTCCTGGGCCAACTGCCTCGGCGAGTTGTCGAGCACGGTCATCCGGGCACCGGCCGCGGCCAGGATCGGCCCCTGCTGTCCCCCACCGGAGGCCAGACAGAGCACAGCGCAGCCGGCGAGATCGGGGAACCATGCCCGCGGCACCGGCCTGGTCGGGGTGAGGAGAATCTCCCACCGCCCCGCCCTGGCGGCGGCGATGGCCTCCGGCCCGGCCGGGATGGTCCATTCGTTGCCGCGATCCACTTCCCGGTCCCAGGCGCGGCGGTTGTAAGCCCGGACGTCCATAGATTCACCCGCGCTCAACGGATTTGGACGAGCACCCGCCGGGTGCGCGGGCCGTCGAACTCGCAGAGGAAGATCCCCTGCCAGGTCCCCAGTACCAGTTGCCCCCGCTCCACCAGCACCGTCGCCGAATGCCCCACCAGGCTCGACTTGACGTGGGCGGCGGCATTCCCCTCGGTGTGGCGGTAGCCGGCCCGCCAGGGCACCATCTTCTCCAGCGTCTCCAGGACATCGGCGCAGACGCTGGGGTCGGCGTCCTCGTTGATGGTGAGGCCGGCCGTGGTATGCGGGCAGTAGACCACCACCACTCCTTCCTGCACCGCACTCTCGCTGACCAGGCGCTGGACCTCGGCCGTGATCTCGATCATCTCGCTGCGCTGGTGGGTCGGTACAGGGATCGTCTGGGTCATCTTGGACTCCTTGATACAGCGTTCAGCTATCAGCTTTCAGCAATCAGATGAATGCCGATATCTGACCGCTGATGGCTGAAAACTGACTGCTATTCAACCTCCGGCCAGTCCAGCATCATGACCCGCACCGTCGTGCCGGCGCGGGCGGCCGGGTAGGCGCTCTCCGGGATGATGGCCAGTCCGTTGGCCCGGACCATGGAGCTAAGGATGCCCGCGCCCTGCGGGCCGGTCAGCCGGGCGGCGTAGCGGCCATCCTGCTCTTGCTCGACGATGGCCCGCAGGAAGCGCGGGCGATCGCGCAGGGCCTGGGCATCCTCCAGCAGGGTGGCCACGACCTCGGGCTTGCGCAGGGCGCGCTGGCCCTGCATCTTCAGGAGGGCCGGCCGGACGAAGAGGATGAAGGAGACCATCGAGGAGACCGGGTTCCCCGGCAGCCCCAGCAGGGGCACGCCGGAGATCTCGCCGAAAGCCATCGGCCGACCGGGCTGCATGCGCACCCGCCAGAAGGCCATCGTCCCCCGGCTGGCCAGCACCTTCTTCACCAGGTCGTACTCGCCGACGGAGACGCCCCCGGAGGTGATGAACAGGTCCACCCCGGCGGCCAGGCCCTCGTCGATCCGGGCCGAGATCTCCTCGAAGTGGTCGCGGGCGATGGGCAGTTTCAGCGGTTCGCCGCCGTACTTGAGCACCTGGGCGCAGTTGGAGTAGGCGTTGCTGTTGCGGATCTTGCCCGGGGCGAGCGGCTCGTCGGCCTCCACCAGCTCGTCGCCGGTAGCCAGGATGGCCACCCGGGGGGAGCGGGTGACGGAGACACGCGGCCGGCCGAGCGAGGCCAGCAGGCCGATCTCCTGGGGGCGCAGGCGGGTGCCCCGCTCCAGCACCCATTCCCCCTGGCGGACGTCCTCGCCAGCCTGGCGGATGTTGGCCCCCGGACGCAGCGGGGCCAGGACGCGAACCCACCCCTCCTCCATCCCCAGCGCCGCGTCGCCCTCGTCAGTCTGCTCAAAGGGGACGACCGTGTCGGCCCCCGGGGGCAGGGGGGCCCCGGTCATGATGCGGATGGCCGTCCCCGGCTCGACCGCCGCGTCGGCGGTGGCACCGGCGGCCACCTCCCCGATCACGCGCAGCCGCACCGGGGCATCCCGGTGCGCCCCGGCCACCTCTTCCCCGCGCACGGCGTAGCCGTCCATGGCCGAGTTCTGGAAGGGAGGGATGTCCTCCCCGGCGGTGATCTCCTCTGCCAACACCCGCCCGAGTGCCTCCAGCAGGGAGACTTCCTCCCCCTCCAGGGGAGCAAAGCGGGCCAGGACAGTTTCCAGGGCTTCTTCTACCGTGATGGGAGCGACTTCTTCAGTCATCGAACTTCCTCACAGCTTTTCCCGCACCGCTCGCAGCTTGCCCTGGATGGTCAGCGGCTTGTCCCGGCGGTCGTCGATCTTGATCGTAGTGGCGACGCGCACGGCCCCCATGGTGAAGGGCTGCTCGTGCATCTTGCGGGCCACGGCGAGCAGCCGCTCCACCTCGCCGACGACGACCGTGCCCATGGCCCCCAGTTCGTACTCCAGGCCGGCCTCCTCCAACACGCGGACGACCGCGGCCACGTAGGCACTCAGGCTGGGCGAGCCGGTGCCAATCGGGATCACGCTGATCTCCATCATAGCCATGGCGATCCCTCCATAGCGTGCTGACCTTACGAAGGTCTCCGACCTTCGCAAGGTCAGCGCATTCGGGCCGGCCTACCCGTGCCAGGCCGCTTCCCCCGGTTTCTCTTTCTCCATCACCCGCAGCAGTTCCTGCACCAGGCGGGCCTCGGGGACGGATCCCTCGACCCGGATGGTCTCGTTGATCACCGTCAGCGGGACGCCGAAGGCCTGGTACTTGTTGGCCAGGTGCGGGAACTCGATCGCCTCGACCATGTCGGCGCGGATCCATGCACTGGCAATGGCGAGCTTGTGGGCCAAACTGACCGCACGGGGGCAGTACGGTCAGGTAGGGGTGACGAACACCTGCATGTGCACCGGCTGGTCGAGCTGGGCCAGCTGCTGCAGGGTGGCCTCGCTCAGGCCGTGCTCCCCGGTGGAAACGTCGACGATGCCTTGGACGAAGGTGGGGAACTCGTAGCCGCTGGGGAAACCGTAGTTGCGCACCCCGTAGTCCTGGGGCCCGACCACGGCGATAGCCGGGATCTTGTCCACACCGTACTGCTGGGCGACATTCGCCTCGGCCAGGAAGTCGTGTACCTCGACGGTGATCCGGTCCGACAGGGAAGCGACCTCCGCGGCGATCTCCCGGGTCTCCTGGCAGTACTCGCACTCGTGCTCTTGAGAGAAGACGACCAGGCGGACCGGGTCACGCAGCTTCTGGAACCACTCCTGGATCGTCTTGCGGTCCTTATCGGTGATCGTGGGCACGCCGACACCTCCTCGATCCATCGCTATCAAGCCAAGAAGCAAGCAAACCCTCGGCGCTTACAGGGCACCCACCGGCTCATCGATCGGCTCCTTGTTGAGGTCTGTCCCCGCAATCACCGGCAGCGCGTGCCTCAGTTTGAGACCGACCAGGATCCAGTCCTCCAGCGTGGAGCGCAGCTCGTCTTCGCACTCACGCAAGGTAGCCGCGAACGCCACCACGCCCGGGCACGAAGGAATGCGACCGGCGAATGTGCCGTCCTCCAACTTGTCGTAAGCAGCGAGAGCCATCGCTTGCTCTACATAATCGCTCAAGATATACTGTACACCCATCTACCACCTCCGGGTATCAACTCAGGGAATGCCGGCAAACTCCTGGATTTGCGACATCCCTCACACCGGCAAGGGAGGTTGGCCCCATTGCGCCCATTCCAAGTATAGCATAGCGCCCACGCCGGGTCAACCGACCCGGAGCCAGGATAGCGCAATGAGTCCCGCGCTCCGGCCAGGTGACGCGAAAGTAGCGAGAAGCCTGGCGCAATGGGGAGTCCCCGACTTGTCGGGGACGTTTTCGGCCCGCGGGTGGAGCATTCCCGAACAAGTTCGGGACTCCGACCGGCTTGTTGCACTCTCCTGGTCATTGCCCACATGGAGGCGGCGCACGCTCCGGCCGCGGTGGGACATGCCAGCGGAGCCGGCCGGGAATCCCACGCGAATACACGAATGGCCATGCCAGGTCGCCGTGTAGGATTCGTGGCCGGTCCTCTACCCCTCTGCGGTTTTCTGGGGATCGGGCCCCCGCCGGCCTTTGTACTCGAACTGCTCCTGGTAGAGCCGGCGCAGCGTCTGCAGGGTATCCACCTCTTCGGGCCCCTTGTCCTCGCGGATGCGCAGGACCCGGGCGAAGCGCAGGGCCAATCCGCTCTTGTAGCGCGGGCTGGCCTGGATCTCGTTGAACAGGACCTCCACGACGATGCGCGGCTCGACGGTGACGGTGCCGCCGCGGCGGGAGCGCTCCAGGGACAGCAGCTGGCCGGTCATCTCCTTGAACTGGGCGTCGGTCAGCCCCTTGAAGGTCTTGCCAACCAGGAGAAACTCCCCGCTCTCCTCGTCGCGCACGGCCAGGTGCAGGTTGGAGAGCCAGCCGTGCCGCCGGCCGTACCCCCAGTCAGCCGCCACCACGGCCAGGTCCAGCGTCAGCACGTGCTTGAGCTTCAGCCAGGCCATCCCACGTACGCCCGGCGTATAGGGGCTGTCCAGGTCCTTGGCCATGACCCCTTCGTGCCCGGCCCGGCGCGCCTCTTCGGCAAAGGTCTGCCCCGCAGCGACACTTGTGGGCAGGCAGCGCCGCACCAGCTGCAAGGCCCCGGCCACCTCCTCCAGGGCGGCCCAGCGCTCTCGGCACGGGCGGTCCAACAGGTCCTCGCCGTCGCGGTGCAGGCAGTCGAACAGGCAGAGGAACACCGGCACCTCGGCGACCATCGCCGCCACGTCGTGGACGCGGCGGAAGCGGCGCATGATCTCCTGGAAGGGGAGCGGCCGGCCGGCCCCGTCCACCGCCACCACCTCCCCCTCCACCACCGCCTGGCGGGCGTGCAACTTCTGCTGCACCTCGGCCACCACGTCGGGCAGGCCGCCGGTGACGTCGGCCAGGTGGCGGGAGAAGATGCGCACCTCTTCCTCCCGGACGTGAATCTGCACCCGCGCCCCGTCCAGCTTGTACTCCAGGGCCAGCCGGCCGGCCATGCGGCGAAAGACCTCGCCCATGTCGTCGGCCGTCTGGGCCAGCATCGGCTTGATCGGGCGGAAGAGGCGCAGCCGCACCTCGCGCAGGCCGGCCGCCCCCCGGCCCAGGGCGATGGCCGCCACCTCCCCCAGGTCGCCCAGCAGCTGGTTGGCCCGGCGCACCTCGTCCACCGGCACGTTCGCTACGTGGGCAATCCCCTCCAGGGCGATCCCCTCGCTGACCCCGTGGCGCATCTCCCCCAGCACGGCCTTGGCGAGGTATTTGACTTCCAGGGGAGAGGCCCGCTCGAGCAGGGCCCGCAGCAGCCCTTCCTTGCGGCGACGGGCCCCCGCCCCGGCGACCGCGGCAATCTCCTCAAGCACCCGGCTGACCTCCAGCAGGGCCAACGGCGGGCCGGCCGGCGGGGTGGCCCGGAAACGATCGAACAGGAGGAAGGCGGCTTGACCACCGTCCACCGCCTCGGCAAAGATGCCTTCGTGCTCCTGCGCGCCGGCCGGCGCCAGCGCCTCCAGCAGGGCGAAGAGGAGCTGCCCGCCGAAGTTGAGGGCACGGCCGTCCCATTCGGCGAAGGGCCGCCCCAGAAGCAGGCGGAGCCCGGGGGCCACCTCTTCCGGGGACAGGCGGCCCAAGAATTCGGCCAGCCGGCCGGCCAGACGCAGCCGGCTGCGCATGGATTCCAGGGCCTCTCCCGTCTGGGCCAGGTCGGTGAACGGGGTGGCCGGCAGGGGTACGATGCTCTCGGACATTCGTGACCCTCCTCCAACCGGGATGTTCCTGTCCCCCATGATGCCACAGCCGAGGCTCGTTGTAAAGCCAACCCAGGCCTATGGCATAATGGCCTCAGCATCCCATGTCCTGGCTGCCGGAGGCGGGCACGGCCAACAGCCGGGGACAGAAGGGGGGTGGTGTACCATGGTTCAGGATTTGCGCCACCGGCGTGCCCCGGCGTTCCTCCGTGCCAAGGTGGCCCATGCGTCGCCGAAACATGCCGGTTCTCACGGCTTTGCCGGTTACCTGTACTGGTGACCTGTTCGTGCACCGGAATCCTGGACAAATCACTCGCTGCCCGGAAGGGCGGGGGACGGAGGGCCCCCGATGAAAGAGCGCCTCGCGCAGCTCGTGCCGATCCCGATCCGGCGGATCACCCGCCGCCCCCGCTATCTGCCCGCCGATGCCTGGGACTGGCTATTGGGCCGGCGCGATGAACTCCGTCCACCTCGGGGCAAGAACTTTGCCGGGGGAGGCGACTTGGACCATCGGGGCGGAATTCATGCGCTATTTCATCGAGCTGGGCGAACTCCAGCCCGACGAGAAGGCGCTCGACGTAGGCTGCGGGATCGGCCGGGTGCTCAAGGATGGGGGAAGATGCCTGGGCACCTTCTTCCTTCAGGACGAGGAAGCCCGGCAGTGCATACGGGAGGGAAAGAGCATCCTCAACTTCGCCCACGACTTCAGAGTGTACTCCTCCATCCATGCCCGCAGGCCCGAAGCGGCGGTCTGTTACGAAGAGGCGTTCGTCCTGGACCTATACCGCAAATCCGGCCTGCAGGCGAGGCAGCCGATCTACCATGGGGCCTGGTCCGGCCGCCCGAACTACCTGAGTTCGCAGGACATCATCATCGCCGCAAAGGGCCAAGTTCCTGCCCCCATTTGCCTCCGGCCCTGCCCCGTGCTACAATAGCGGCACGACCCGGGAGGATGCCCATGTTGAGCCGCGAAGAGGTCCTGCACATCGCCCGACTGGCCCACCTCCGGCTGGAGCCGGAAGAAGTCGAGCGGATGCGCCAGCAACTGTCCTCTATCCTGCAGTATATGCAGGTCCTGCGGGAAGTGGATACTTCGGCCATCCCCCCCACCGCCCAGGTCCTGCCCCTGGAGAACGTCACTCGCCCCGACGAGGTGACCCCCTCGATGCCCCCCGACGAGGCGCTGGCTAACGCCCCCGACCAGGAGGCCGGCCTCTTCCGCGTGCCCCCCGTGTTGGAGTAACGTTCCTGTAATCCTCCTGTAATCTCCCGGCCTACGCGCCTTCGGCCTATTGTAGTACACTGCTTTGTAGCAGATATGTCCCATGGCCCTGGGCAGTCAGGAGGATGGTATGGCCGAAACAGCGATGCGGTTGCGATTCAACCCCGCCCGCAAGGGGCTGGTGCAGGTCTTTGGCCCCCTCGAGGCTGAGATCATGCGGCTGGTCTGGCAGCAGGACCACATCACCGTCAAGCAGGTCCACCGGGCCCTGGCCCGCCGCCGGGAGATCGCCTACACCACCGTGATGACGACGATGAGCCGGCTGGCGGACAAGGGGATCCTCAACCGGACCCGTAACGGGATGGCCTACCACTACCGGCCGGCCATGAGCCGCGACGAGTTCGATCGGTGGGTGCTCCGTTCGGTCCTGGCCGGGCTGATCGATACCTTCAATACGATGGCCGTGGA
>Ga0315296_10003642_pt1 | contig 12817 bp, 9 predicted proteins | sample YL17G14_18_MG_FD_203921 | JGI IMG/M metagenome (GOLD analysis project Ga0315296, IMG submission 203921) | Sediment microbial communities from Yellowstone Lake, YNP, Wyoming, USA - YL17G14_18 | ecosystem: Environmental > Aquatic > Freshwater > Lake > Sediment | place: USA: Wyoming | collected... | reverse complement strand
AAGAATGCCGTAATTATCCATCCTGAGGCTGCGCCACCGGATGTAGTGCAGCTAGGATCAAAGGTGACGGTGCATAATCAGGACGGCAGTGAAGAATACTATACTATTGTAGGGAGTGCCGAGGCAGACCCTAGCCAGGGCAAGATCTCCAACCTGTCGCCTGTAGGAAAAGCGCTTCTGGGCAAGCGAGTAGGCGATGAAGTGGAAGTGGCGACTCCCGGAGGGAGGCTCAAGCTGAAGATAGTGGAGATAAAATGGGGAAATGACTCGCATCGATAGCATAATCCAGCAACGTCTGGAAAAGCTCCACAGAATTCGCCAGCATGGAATCGACCCCTACCCCCACCGCTATCACCGCACCCACTCGACAAAAGAGGCCATCGCCCTCTTTGAACAGGGTGGTAGTGCCCAGGTGAGCCTTGCCGGCCGGATAATGGCTTGTCGCCCGATGGGGAAGGCTACCTTCATCGACATGCGCGATTCTTCGGGGAAGATCCAGGTCTACTTTCGCCGTGACGTCCTCGGTGACAAGTATGAGCTTCTCAAAGAGTTGGATATCGGGGATATTGTCGGGGTTGAGGGCCAGCTCTTCAGGACTCATAGTGGCGAGATAACATTAGGCGCCACCGATCTCACCCTGCTCTGCAAGTCCCTGCAGCCACTGCCTGAGAAATGGCATGGGCTTGTCGATGTGGAGAAGCGCTATCGGCAGCGCTATCTCGACCTCATCTCCAATGAGGCGGTGGGGCAGGTATTCCTGGTGCGCAGCCGGGCCATCGCCTCCATCAGACGCTTCCTCGATGACAGAGGCTTTGTCGAGGTGGAGACGCCGGTGCTTCAGCCTACCGCCGGCGGAGCTCTGGCTCAGCCTTTCATCACCCGCCACCAGGCCCTGGCCCAGAACCTATACCTACGCATCGCCACCGAGCTCTACTTAAAAAGGCTGGTCATCGGCGGCTTCGACAAGGTCTATGAGATCGGGCGCATCTTCAGGAATGAAGGCATCTCCACCAAGCACAACCCTGAGTTCACTATGCTGGAGAGCTACGAAGCCTACGCCGACTACAATGATGTGATGCGCATGCTGGAGGAGATGGTTTGTTACGTTGCTCAGCAGGTTCTGGGCACAACCAGGGTCGCCTTTAGCAATGCCACCTTAGATTTGTCACCACCCTGGAGGCGCATCGCCCTTAGGGACGCCATTAGAGAGAGGTGCGGCATCGATTTCGAGGAGCACCCCGATGAAGAATCTCTGCGCCGCCAGATGGAGGCTATAGGTTTGCATACCGGCGAAATCAGAGGGCGGGGCAAGCTCATTGACAAGCTTATCTCCACCTTTGTCGAGCCGGGTCTCATTCAACCCACAATCCTTATGGACTACCCGGTTGAGCTTTCGCCCCTGGCCAAACGCAAGCCAGGAAGCGAGTATCTGGTGGAGAGGTTTGAGGCCTTTGCCGGGGGGATGGAGATCGCCAACGCCTTCACCGAGCTCAACGACCCCATCGAGCAGCGCCAGCGCTTCGAGGAGCAGGAGCGACTGCGCGCCCTTTTGGGGGATGAGGAAACGGAGAGGGTGGATGAGGATTTCCTCCTCGCACTGGAGCACGGCATGCCGCCGACTGGGGGGCTGGGGATAGGCATTGACCGACTGGTGATGCTGCTCACCAACCAGCAATCGATAAGAGAGGTCATTTTGTTCCCACAGTTACGGACAAAGTAGGAGTAGTCATGCTCAGCCTGCAATTCATCCGTGAAAACACGGACCTGATTCGTGAGGCGCTGGACAAGCGCCATGATACGGCGCCCATCGATGAAATCCTGGCTCTGGATGAGAAGCGGCGCCGCCTGCTTGTTGAAGTAGAGGCATTAAGGGCGAGACGAAACGAGGTGAGCAAAGAAATCGGCAAGACAAAGGAGAAGCCACCTCAGCTCATCGCCGAGATGCGCGAGATAGGCAATAGAATTAAGGCCCTCGACGAACAGGTGAACGCTGTCGAGCAGGAGCTGAATGACCTCCTCTTGCGCGTGCCCAACATCCCTGACCCCAGCGTCCCGGTTGGCAAGGATGAGACCGATAATGTGGTGGTCCGCAGTTGGGGGCAAGCTCGAGACTTCGATTTCAAGCCCCTTCCCCATTGGGATCTGGGCCCGAAACTGGACATCATCGACTTTGAGCGCGGGGTGAAGCTCTCAGGCACCCGCTTCTACGTGCTCAAAGGGCCGGGGGCCCACCTCCAGCGGGCCCTGATATCCTTCATGCTCGACCTCCATATAAAGGAGCATGGCTACACCGAGATGTATCCCCCCTTCATGGTGAAGCGCGAGTGCATGGTGGGGTCCGGAAACCTGCCCAAGTTTGCCGATAACCTGTATCACGATGAAGAAGGCGACTTCTGGTTTGTGCCCACTGCCGAGGTGCCGCTGACCAACCTTCACCGCGACGAGATCCTGCCCCCAGGCACCCTGCCCCTCTACTATGTAGCCTACACCGCTTGCTTTCGCCGCGAGAAGATGGCGGCGGGCAAGGACACCCGTGGGATAAAGCGCGGGCACCAGTTCGACAAGGTGGAACTCTACAAGTTCGTAACACCGGAGAGCTCGGACGAGGAGCTGGGGAAAATGGTGAATGATGCCGAGGAGGTATGCCGCAGGCTGGGCCTCCCCTATCGGGTGAAACAGCTGTGCACCGGCGACCTGGGCTTTGCCTCAGCCAAATCCTATGACATCGAGATGTGGGCCCCGGGCTGCGGTGAGTGGCTGGAGGTCAGCTCGTGCTCCAACTGCTGGGATTTTCAGGCGCGGCGGGCCAACATCCGCTTTCGCCCCAAGGAGGGCGCCAGGCCCCAGTTCGCTCACACCTTAAATGGCTCAGGCCTGGCCCTGCCTCGCGTGGTTATCTCGCTCTTGGAGAACTATCAGCAGCCCGATGGCAGCGTAATTATACCTGAGGCGCTCCGCCTATATACCGGGTTTGAGGTCATAAAATAGCGGGTGTATACTATCGGGGGAGGGGTGACCGAGCGGTTTATGGTGGCGGTCTTGAAAACCGCACTCCGATATATCGGAGCGTGGGTTCGAATCCCACCCCCTCCGCTTTTTTCGATCTCTTGGCCGCAACAGAAGCAGGCGGCAAACCCTGACTTAGAAATTGAGCATCCAAAGGGAAAACCTAATACTACGAAAAAGGGGGGTTAACTGGTGAAAATCCATGAGCATCAGGCTAAGGAGATTCTGGCCAGGTATGGCGTTCCCGTGCCCAGAGGAGGGGTGGCTTCAACCCCAGCGGAGGCCAGGGAGATTGCCTCGCAGCTTGGGGGGCGGGTGGTGATCAAGGCTCAGGTCTACGCCGGCGGTCGCGGCAAGGGCGGCGGGATAAAGACCGCATCATCCCCCGATGAGGCCGAGAAACTGGCAGGCCAGATAATCGGGATGAGGCTGGTGACCCATCAGACATCACCTCAAGGGGTGCCGGTGGATAAGGTCCTCGTTGAGGAGGCAATAGGCATCGCCCACGAGCTATACCTCGGTATCGTCATCGATTCGGCGCGGCGGATGCCGGTGATAATGGCCAGCGAGGCCGGCGGTATGGACATCGAGGAGGTAGCGGCCAAGACGCCGGATAAGATACTCAAGGCTTATATCGACCCGGCGATGGGGTTCCAGCCCTTTTTGGGGCGCAGGCTAGCCTTCGGCATGAACCTTGCTGCGGAGCAGATCAGGCCGGCAACCCAGCTAATCGGAAACCTCTATCGGGCCTTCACCGAGAGGGACTGCTCCCTGGCTGAGATCAACCCACTGGTGGTCACCTCAGATGGCAGGCTGCTGGCACTGGATGCCAAGCTGAACCTGGATGACAATGCCCTGTTTCGCCATCGCGACTATGCCGACCTCCGCGACCCAGGGCAGGAGGACAAGCTGGAGCTGGAGGCATCAAAGCATAATATCTCCTACATCAAGCTGGATGGCGATGTTGGCTGCATGGTCAACGGCGCCGGGCTGGCCATGGCTACCATGGATATTATAAAGCTCATGGGCGCTGAGCCGGCGAACTTCCTCGATGTCGGCGGCGGGGCCAGCCAGGAGATGGTGACCAAAGCCTTCACTATCCTCCTCTCCGATCCCAAGGTAAAGGCGGCGCTGGTAAACATCTTCGGTGGCATCCTCAGGTGCGACATCGTAGCTCGGGGCATTATCGAGGCGTCAAAGCAGATGAAGATCAAAGTGCCGATAGTGGTCAGGATGAGGGGGACCAACGCGGATGAGGGGATAAGGCTCCTCGCCGAATCGGGTCTGCCCGTAATCTTGGCCAAGGACCTGAAAGATGCCGCCGAGAAGGTGGTGGCCGCGAAGGAAAGAAAACAATGAGCACCGGGATGATACTATTACTGGTTTCCCTTGCAGCGATAGTTGTAGTCTGGGCCGGATTGGACGGCATACAAGTGCGCGGGAGCCTAGCTACAGGAATGATTTGTATTACAATCGGAGCCCTGGCAATTCAAGTTCAATTTTGGATTAGCCTGGCCTTTCTAGTGGTAGGGGCAGGCATCTTTATCTATGCGATACGAAGTCGCCAAGCGCTGAAAGAATTCGCATCTGCTATTTGTGTAGCCATAGCGCTGGTTTCAGGCTTTTATGCAATGCATTTTATCTCGAAATAGGAAAGGGGTTTAGTATATGAGCATACTTGTCGATGAAAACACCCGACTCTTGGTTCAGGGGATCACCGGGAGCGAGGGCAGCTTTCATACCAGAAAGTGCATGGAGTATGGCACCAAGGTTGTGGCCGGGGTCACCCCGGGCAAGGGGGGGACTCGCTTCGACGGGGTCCCTGTTTTCAATGCAGTGGAGCAAGCGGTGAGGGAGACCGGGGCCAATGCCAGCATGATCTTCGTCCCGCCTGCCTTCGCCGCCGATGCCATCCTCGAGGCTGCCGATGCCGGCTTTGGCCTGGTGGTTTGTATCACCGATGGCATCCCCACCCTGGAGATGGTCAACGTTCTCGGCTATCTAAAGGGGAAATCGACTCGCCTCATCGGCCCCAACTGCCCCGGAGTCATATCGCCAGGGAAGTGCAAGGTGGGCCTGATGCCCGGCGACATCCACATGCCGGGCAAGGTTGGCGTCGTCTCTCGGAGCGGCACCCTCACCTATGAGGCGGTGGCCCAGCTCACGGAGCAGGGGATCGGGCAATCCACCTGCATCGGCGTCGGTGGCGACCCCCTCATCGGCACCACCTTTGTCGATGTCCTCCGACTTTTTGAGGCCGATAAGCAAACCAGGCTCGTAGTCCTTATTGGGGAGATCGGCAGCACAGCCGAGCAGGAGGCTGCCAAGTTTATGAAGACGATGACCAAGCCGGTCGTCGCCTTTGTCGCCGGGAGCACAGCGCCACCGGGGAGAAGGATGGGGCATGCCGGGGCCATCATCACCGGCAGCTCAGGCACGGCCCGGGAGAAAGTGGCAGCCCTTCGCGCCGCCGGGGCGACCATCGCCCCCAGCCCAGCCGAGATCGGCATCACTGTAAGAAAGGTGTTTAGAGGTTGAGGATACTGGTCACCAACGATGACGGCATCTACGCCAAAGGGCTTTGGACCATTGTTGCCGCCCTTAAGGAGACTGGCCAGGTGGTGGTAGTGGCTCCCGACCGAGAGCAGAGCGCTGTGGGCAGCTCGGTGACGCTTCACCAGCCGCTGCGAGTCAGGGAGATAGAGCCCCCGGTTAGCGGGGTCAGGAGCTACGCGGTGGAGGGCACCCCCGCCGATAGCGTCATACTGGCGTTGAAGAATCTGATCGATGGCGAGATCAACCTAGTGGTCTCCGGGATCAATGAGGGCGCGAATCTGGGCAATGATGTGCTCATCTCGGGGACGGTGGGTGCCGCCCTCCAGGGATACCTGAACGGCATCCCTTCCATAGCTCTATCGGTGGGCGCTATGGAGGATGTCCATTTTGACGCTGCCGCCCGGCTTTCGGTGGTGCTGACTAAGTTAGTTGCCGAAGGGGCCCTGCCCAAGAGGATGCTCCTCAACATAAACCTGCCCAATTTGCCCTTGAGCCAGATCAAGGGAATTGAGATTACCCACCTCGGGCGCAGAAGCTACGGCGATACGATCGAGGAGGGGCATGATGGGAAGAGAAAGTATTACTGGATTGTGAGGGGTAAGCCGGAGTGGAATCCGGAGGAGGGCACCGATATATGGGCGGTGCTCAATGATAGAATCTCCATTACCCCGCTTCACGCCGTGGCCACCAGCGGCCGGGTGGCCATCGTGCTTAAAGACTTATCCCCAACGATTCTCCAGGGGTTATTCAATCGAGATTGACAACAGCCGCCGCTGATAATAATATCGCTATCTCAGGGGTGGCTTGCGATGTGCCCAGGGCTGGGCTTCCTCAAAAGCCGCTGCCGCCCGGAAAATGGTTGCCTCGTCATAGGGTCGGCCCACAATTTGAAGCCCCACCGGCAAGCCGTCTTCAGTCCACCCCGCGGGGATGGATGCCGCAGGTTGACCGGTGAAGTTGAAGGGATAGGTAAAAGGCATCCACGGCAAGAAGGCGAGCGGTTCAGCGAGCTCCAGCGGCAGCGGAGGCCCGGCGAGGGTCGGGGTTAGAAGCAGATCGTAGTTCCGGAAGAACGTCCCCATCTTGACCTTTAGCTCCTGTATGGCGAACATGGCTAGGGCATAGTCAGTGGCCTTTAGCTCGCTCACCACCGGCAGCATCGACGCCATTAGCGGGTCCAGCTTGTCCTTTACCTTCTCCACCGGCCCGAACTGCGATATCGCCATCAGTATATCGGCGCCGAAAAGGGTGATGAGGTGGGGCTCAGGATTCTCAAAGCCGGGGTGTGCCTCCTCTACCTCAGCCCCCATCTCGGAGAACCTTTTCACTGCCTGCTTGCAGATCGCCCGAACATGGCTATCCACCGTGGCATAGCCCAGGTCGGGGCTCCATGCCATCTTGAGCCCTCTCACCCCTCCCTCCACCGATTTTGTGAAGCTGACCGCAGGTGCCGGTATGGAATAGCCATCGCCCCAATGGGGGCCGGCCATGACATCGAGCATCAGGGCCGCATCCCTAACCGTTCGGGTCATAGGCCCCTCGTGGGCCAGGATCGCCAGTCCGGGGAAAATGGGGTAACGGGGCACGCGGCCAAACTGAGGTTTGACGCCGAAGACGCCGCAGCAGCTCGCGGGAATGCGGATCGACCCCCCACCATCTGCACCGGCGGCCAGAGGGCCCAAGCCGGCGGCCACGGCAGCCGCTGCGCCGCCACTGGAGCCGCCGGAGGTCCTTTCCAGGTTCCACGGATTGCGCGTCACGCCGAAGAGCGGGTTATCGGTCAGCGGCTTCCAGCCGAACTCCGAGGTGTTGGTCTTGCCCAGTATTATGGCCCCCGCCTCTTTCAACCGGGCGACGGTGACAGCATCCTCCTCGGGAACGAAATCCTCCAGCAACTTGCTGCCCATGGTGGTGCGCACGCCCTTGGTGAAGACCAAGTCCTTGATGGAGACGGGCACGCCGTGAAGCGGCCCTAGCTCCTTGCCTCTCATCACCGCCTCCTCGGCCCGCTTGGCCGCAGCCATAGCTGAATCCGCGGTCAACGTCACGTAGGCATTGATCTTGGGATTGATAGCTTTTATGCGCTCCAGAAGGACTGTAACCACCTCCACCGGCGAAAGCCTCTTTTCCCTGATGGCCTTGGCTAAGTCGACTGCGGTCATCCACCAAATCTCTTGACTCTCCATCACTTCCTCCTCAAAGCAAGCTTCTTCGGAACTCGTGGTAGCGAACGAACTTACCCACAGCACGGCTCGCCCGCTCCAGGGAGAAATAGACGGGAATGCTTTCTTTTAACAATTCCTGTTGGATCCGCCCCCGCTGTCCTGGGATAAGGGGTCCCATTGCCGGCTGTAACACTACAATCAGGGGCTTTCCATAGACATTTTCGTGATCGAACTTGATCAGGATGTCCAGCACTACCCGGGACTGCTTCTCCAACGCTTCGCGGAGAGCATCCATTGGCGATTGGTGGGTTTGATTCACTAACCCTGATACTGCACCACCCAGAAGTAAAAACCCCAGGGGCAAAGCGAAGATGATGGAATCGATCATCGGGTCGGCGGCAACGGGTTCCAGGGAGCGCAATAGGAGATTGATGTCCATCAATACTACGCCGATGTCGAGGGGGTTTCTGATGATGGTCCCCTCCGGCGGTATGAAGCTTCGCAACTCCTTCTGCGTCTTCTCGGTCAGGGTGAGCAGCTCCAGACCATCGCGGGCGCAGACATCAGCGCCAGCAACAGTATTGCCCCCTCCAGCCCCGATTAGCGCCACCCGATTGCTACGCAGGGGGCGAAGGTAGAGGAAGGTCATCGTCACATAGAGGAGCTCCTCAAAGCTGTCAACCCTCACCGCCCCTGTTTGCTTATAGAAAGCATCCCATACCTCCCTCTCGCCACCGAGGGAGCCGGTATGAGAGGCTACTGCCCTTGCGCCAGAATCGGTCAGCCCCCCTTTCCACACGATCACCGGCTTTGTCTTATTAATGTCGCGGACCAAGGCAGTAAGCTTCCGACCGTCCCTAACCCCCTCAACATACATGCAGATGAGCCGCGTCTCGGGGTCGTTGGCCAGGTATTCCAGGAAATCGATGCTATCGAGCACTGCGGCATTGCCGTAGCTAATCACCTTGCTGAAGCGTATCCCAAAGCGAGCACCCTCGCGCGCAAACTGGCCGGCATGCCCGCCGCTTTGGGAGACGAAGGCCACCGGGCCAGGCTCGCCGACTGCCTCCCAGGTAGTGAGTTTCGCCGCCGGGACGTGAAGCCCCATACAATTGGGACCAACGACGCATAGCCCCCCTCTCTTCGCTATTTCGCGAATCCTCGCCTCCAGCTCTATCCCTTTCTTATCCCCCATCTCCTTAAACCCGGCGGTGAAGATCTGGACGTTCTTGGCATTGGCAGCAATGCAATCCTCCAGCACCGATAGGACAGCGTGTGAGGGAACGGAGACAATGACCAGGTCGATGGGCTCGGGGACGGAGACCAGGTTGGGGTAGACCTTTAGGCCATGGATCTCTCCATCGGCCGCCTTGGGGTTGACGGGGTAGATGCGACCAGGAAAGCCGACCCGCTGGAGGTTGCCAACAAAATCGCCGAAAAATTGGGCCTCCCTCGATGCCCCGACCACTGCTACCGTTTTCGGGTTGAAGGCAGCTTCAAATCCAGGATCCCATGTCATTCCTCTGAACTTCCTTTCTCAGTTAAGTGCCGAGGGCGGGGCTCGAACCCGCATGGGTTAAACACCCAACGGATTTTAAGTCCGTCGCGTCTGCCGGTTCCGCCACCTCGGCCTTTTCCAACTTTAGGTCATTTTAAGGCAAAATCGGGGTGTTTGCCAACTCCCCGATTTCTAATAGAGAGGTCAGGCTCGAAAAAGAAAATCGGGGGCTTTTGGAATTTCCCCGATCTGAGGGGCAAGCATAGAGTTCAAAACAAGGCGACGGGCGGATTCGAACCGCCGAATAGGGGTTTTGCAGACCCCCGCCTTAACCTCTTGGCCACGTCGCCACCTAGACGTGTTCATAATATAGCAAAGATAAACTAAGGAGTCAAGGCGCTGGGAGATAGGGTAGGGGTAGTGATGGGCCTGATGCCGATGTCGGTAACCATAAGTAGTTGACTTAGGCTAAAAGCTGGTGTAGAATGATGATCAGGACAGTATATACTGTCTTGGTTACATGTCAAGGGGGATCCTATAGGGCGTAGTAAATAGGTTGAAAAAGGCTTTCCGGTGGTTAGAGCGGGGCGGACCCACCCGTTCCCATCCCGAACACGGAAGTGAAACGTCCCAGCGCAGACGATACTGCCCTGGCAACGGGGTGTGGAAAATACGCCACTGCCGGGAAGCCTTTTTTAAACCTTTGACTGGGCTGAGAGCACCATAGTTCACAACTATGTTGTAGTGAGGCGTCTCTCTAAAGAAAGAGGAGGTAATATGAGTTTGAATGTCAGGATTTTAGGGATCTCTGGAACGCCGATTAAAGGTGGCAACTGCGATATATTGGTCCAGGAAGCCCTAAAAGCAGCTGCCGGGGCCTTTGAAGGAGTGGAAACGGAGTTTATCACCCTGGCGGATAAGGAGATTGCGGTCTGCAAACACTGTCAATGGTGCATCGAACACAGAGCGCCGTGCAAGGTAAAGGACGACTTTCACATCGTCTATGAGGCCATGCAGCGGGCCGACGGGATGATTCTGGGCGGCCCTACCTGGGACCTGACCTTGAGCCCTCATCTGGTGAGCCTCGTGTCCAGAACCAGGGAGAGCACCTTCTTCCATCACCGGTTTCGGAACCTGCCAGGTGGTGCCCTAACTCTGGGGTGGTTTGGAGTGGGAATGGAATGGGCTATCAGCGTTATTTACTCCTTAATCCAGACATTGGAGATGATCCCGGTGGCTCACGGCGCGGCGGTGGCCAGCACCATGGCCTACGGTCGGCGGCCCGATTACCTGGAGCACGGCGTACTGGATGACCTTGTCGGCGTGGTCAGAGCCCATATGGTGGGCAGAAAAGTGGCCGAAATTGCTAGGATGATTAAATATGCTAAGGAGGCAGGGCTGGAATTGCCGCGCCGCCCCAAGAAGGCGGAGGTCTTCGTCGACGGTGTATGGAGGGATAAGGAGTAGGCCCTTTTCTTTTTCTGTAGAGTGTGTTAAAATATAGACTAGATTGGAACGTTCTACCCTTTTCCTGCGGAGGGGGAGATGTCCAGTAGATTTGAGAAGTTTACCGAGAGGGCACGAAAGGTTCTCACCCTGGCTCAGGAGGAAGCACAGCGCTTTAATCACAACTATATCGGAACCGAACATATACTGCTCGGTTTGGTTCGCGAGGGTGATGGTGTCGCCGCCAAGGTTCTTTCAAACCTGGGCGTGGATCTGGACAAGGTGCGCAGCGCTGTGGAATTCATCATCGGGCGCGGGGAAAGAACCGTTAGCGGCGAGATCGGTCTCACCCCCAGGGCGAAGCGGGTTATCGAACTGGCAGTAGATGAGGCACGGCGGCTTAATCATAATTACATCGGCACCGAGCACATACTTCTCGGACTGCTGCGCGAGGGCGAGGGCGTAGCTGCCGGCGTCCTTGAGAGCCTCGGAGTCAGCCTGGAGAAGGTGCGTACTGAGACGGTGCGACTTCTCAGTCAAAGCATGCCCCAGGCGGCAAGTGGCGTCCGGTCTAGCACCCGAACCCCAACCCTAGACCAACTGAGCGTAGACCTAACTGCTATGGCCCGTGCCGATAAACTTGATCCCATTATCGGTCGCTATAAGGAGATACAGCGAGTCATTCAAATCCTCAGTCGGCGCACCAAGAACAATCCCTGCCTTATCGGCGAGCCTGGGGTCGGCAAGACCGCTATTGTCGAAGGCCTGGCCCATCGCATTGTCGCCGGCGATGTCCCCGAGACCTTGAGAGGCAAACGACTGCTGACTTTGGATATCGGCGCCCTGGTAGCCGGGACCAAGTATCGCGGTGAGTTCGAGGAGCGGCTAAAGAAGGTTATCGATGAGATAAAAACCTCTGGTAATTGCATACTGTTCATCGATGAGATGCATACCATTGTCGGCGCTGGTGCTGCTGAGGGAGCTGTTGACGCCTCCAGCATATTGAAGCCTTCGCTAGCGCGAGGAGAGCTGCAATGCATCGGGGCCACCACCGCCAATGAGTATCGAAAGCATGTGGAGAAGGATGCGGCGCTGGAGCGAAGGTTCCAGCCGATCCTGGTTGAGGAGCCCTCGATAGAGGAAACCATCGAGATCCTGCGGGGTATCAAGAGCCGCTACGAGGCTCATCACCGTTTAGTGATAAGCGATGAGGCCATCAATGTAGCGGCGGCACTGGCAGCAAGATATATACCAGATCGCTTCCTCCCCGATAAGGCTATCGACCTCATCGATGAAGCGGCCTCCCGGGTCAGAATCAAGCACAGCACCGCCCCTATCGGCCTGAAGGAGGCAACACAGGCTCTGGAAACGCTGCGCCGGGAAAAAGAGGCGACCATTGCTTCCCAGGAGTATGAGTATGCCGGAGAGCTGCGGGACCGCGAGCTGAAGCTGGCCGAAAAGATAGAGAAGATGCGGCAGGGGTGGCAACAAGAACAGTCTACCGAGAAGCCTGTAGTCACCGAGGAGGATATTGCCCAGGTGGCCAGCATGTGGACCGGGATCCCGGTGGCGCGCCTGGCTAAGGATGAGACCACCCGTTTGCTTCAGATGGAGGAGGTGCTGCATCGCAACATCGTTGGTCAGGATGAGGCGATAACTATTATCTCCAAGGCAGTGAGGCGGGCCCGGGCTGGGTTCAAGGACCCGAGGCACCCTATCGGCAGCTTCATCTTCCTCGGCCCTACCGGGGTCGGTAAGACCGAGCTGGTAAGGGTGCTTGCCGATTTCATGTTTGGCAGCAGGGATGCCCTGATCCGGCTGGACATGTCGGAGTTTATGGAGAGACATACGGTGGCCCGCCTGGTCGGTGCACCCCCTGGTTACATAGGTTATGAGGAGGGGGGACAGCTCACTGAGGCGGTGAGGCGTAAGGGATATTCCGCCATCCTCTTGGATGAGATCGAGAAGGCACACCCAGACGTGTTCAATATACTCCTCCAGATATTCGATGATGGACACCTCACCGATGCTAAAGGGAGGCGAGTCGATTTTCGCAATACCATCATCGTCATGACCAGCAACATCGGCGCTGAGTTGATCAGAAGGGATACCACATTGGGCTTTGCCGTAAAGACCGAGGAGGCCA
>Ga0315296_10003641_pt1 | contig 12820 bp, 9 predicted proteins | sample YL17G14_18_MG_FD_203921 | JGI IMG/M metagenome (GOLD analysis project Ga0315296, IMG submission 203921) | Sediment microbial communities from Yellowstone Lake, YNP, Wyoming, USA - YL17G14_18 | ecosystem: Environmental > Aquatic > Freshwater > Lake > Sediment | place: USA: Wyoming | collected... | reverse complement strand
GATGGCTCCATCCGTGTATTGCTTTTGACCCCCGCGCAACCGAACCGCTTCCGGCGCTGGTTTCCACGCCTGAAGCACGTCTTCGCTGATCCATAGGGTAATGCTGCCTCGCTTTTTCAAGTTTTCGCTGTACATTGCCCAATTCCGAATGCGGTACTTGGCTTTCGGTTTGTCTGAAACCTGACTATTGTCGGCCTTCTGTGCCTTGCCAGAAGTTTTTCCTTCGGTTTTCGTCTGGGTGCGTGTCTTGGTCATGCCCCAAACTTACCACATTTTGTCATTTATGCAACAACGCCGTCTTGATCCCAGCAATTCTCAGTATGAAAAAAGGGGGACGGGGCTCTATGCAAAGCGGGGAAAAAATGCTAATGTAATAGGAATCTCACTTTACCCGCTGTCGGATAGGAGCTACCTGAAGGGGATCATGTTTGAAGAATTACGTCTGGAACGTTTGGTAAACTACCTCAAGCAGAGTTTTGAGGGATTTTTCGATGTGCGTAGAGGGCAAAATACCCAGTATGATATGGTTGATGCTGGAATGGGAGCATTTTCAGTTTTCTTTACCCAAAGCCCTTCCTTTCTGGCGTATCAAGAGGATTTGAAACGGAGGACAGGACACTGCAATGCAGAAAGCCTGTTTGGCATGGCTCAGGTTCCCAGTGACAATCAGATCCGTTCGCTGCTTGATCCCGTAGCCCCATCCTATGTATCTGCAGTGTTTCGAGAAGTCTATCATCGTTTAGAACGGAACGGGGTGCTAAAAGGTTTTCGATCCCACGCACATAGTCTGTTGGTGGCCATTGATGGGACGCAGTATTTTTCGTCTCAGAAGATCCATTGTGACCAGTGTAGTTGCCGGGAGTTGAATAATGGGACGCTCAATTACTTTCACAGCGTGTTGACCCCGGTGATTGTGCAGTCGGAGAACGAGCGAGTGATTGCTTTGGAACCGGAATACATCACGCCGCAGGATGGGAAGGAGAAACAAGATTGTGAAATCGAAGCGGGCAAACGCTGGGTAGATAAATACGGGGACTTTTATGCCCAACAAGGGGTTACCATCCTGGGGGACGACCTATTCAGCCGCCAACCGTATTGCCAGAAGTTGAAAGACAAGCAACTGCACTTCATTCTGGTGTGTAAGCCCGATTCGCATCCCGCTCTGTACGAAATGGTTGACTTTCTGGCGGCCAATCAGGTGTTGGCGACCGATCAGAAGCGGCTTTGGAATGGGAACTATGGCGAAATCTACACCTATCGTTACGCCAACCAACTCCCCTTGCGGGGTGACCAGGACACAATCATCGTCAATTGGTGCGAACTAACCATCACGCGAGAAGACACGGGTCAATTACTCTACAAAAACGCCTTCATTACCGATTTCGAACTTCTCGAAACCACGGTCGAAGCGATTGTGCGGGATGGCCGCACGCGTTGGAAGGTCGAAAACGAGAATAACAACGTGCTCAAGACCAAAGGCTACCACCTGGAACACAATTTCGGCCACGGCAGCCAGTATTTGTCTTCGCTGTTGCTCAGCTTGAACTTGTTGGTGTTCCTTTTCCATACCGTGCTTGACCTGGTGGACGAAAGATATCGTATGATCCGCCAGGCTTTGCGCTCTCGCCAAAAATTCTTTCAGCACATCGAAGCCTTACTGTGCTATCTCCAATTCGCCAGTTGGGATGATCTCTTATCCTTTATGTGCAAGGGCCTGGAACTGGACACCGGATGAACTGCGGCGCTTGTCTTACTCAACTACCCCTGTACGGTACCTGCTAAATCAGGCAGTCGCTATTTTGCCATTCCTGCTCTATCTTTTGGGCTGTGTTCGCACCAACCTTGTTGCTAAAAACGCCCATCCTATCATCACTCCCGTATCTTGCATCCCCTATTCCGATAACGTGTGTCTCATTCAAAATGAGAACTGCTGTCTTGATCCACTAATCTTCGTAAATTGCGCAAGAACTAGAACAGGTACACTACTGTTTTTTAAAATATTCTATGCACAGATCGGCAGACTCAGCCCGGATTGTGCCCTCCAAGTGTATAATACAAGCGCGGAATCAGCTTTTCGCACAATCATTTGACCGATAAACCGCCCGACGGAGGGAAAACTTGGCCAACGAAAGCTTAAAAATTGTCATTCCGATGGCAGGCCGGGGGACCCGGCTGCGCCCGCATACCTGGAGCAAGCCGAAACAATTGGTCAGCGTGGCGGGCAAGGCTGTCCTTGGGCATGTGCTGGATACGCTTGCGACGCTTCCTGACCTTGAGCAGTCCGAACTGATCAACGTTGTCGGTTACCTGGGCGAGCAAATTGAGGACTTCATGCGGGAAAATTACCCACACCTGCGCGCCCATTACGTTACCCAGGACGACCCGCGTGGCCAATCTCATGCCCTTTACCTGGCGCGAGAATACCTGCATGGTCCAATGCTGATGATATTCGCCGACACTTTAATCGAGACGGACCTTTCCTTCCTGTCACATGAGACTGCCGAAGCCGTCACCTGGGTGAAGCCCGTTCCCGACCCACGCCGCTTCGGTGTGACGGAGCTCGGGGGCGATGGGTGGGTTAAACGCCTGATCGAAAAACCCACGGATATGAGCAACAATCTGGCGGTGGTCGGTTTCTATTACTTCAAGAGCGCCGAAGACTTGCTCTCGGCAATTGAAGAACAAATGCGTCGCGAAATCCAGCTCAAGGGAGAGTATTTCCTGGCAGATGCTGTCAATATTATGTTAGAGCGGGGTCTGAAGATGCGCATCCAGAGGGTGGATACCTGGTTGGATGCCGGTACGCCGGAGACCCTGCTGGAGACGAATTTCTATCTTCTAGAACATGGTCGCGATAACAGCCGTGAGGCCGCCCAGCGCCAGGGGATCGTGGTGATCCCTCCAGTGTTTATTCACCCCAGTGCCACGATCACGAACTCGGTGATCGGCCCGCATGTTTCCATCGGCGCGGGGTGCCGCGTCGAAAGCAGTATTGTCCGCAACACAATATTGGAAGATGATGCCCAGGTCACTGACGTGATCATGGAGTGTTCTTTGATCGGCCGCAAGGCACTGATTACAAGACGGGCTGGGGTCATCAATGCGGGTGATCAGACTGTGTTGACCTTATGAGTATCGATCTGGTCGAATGTCATTCAGACTTCGAATACGCTGAACGCCCGGTAGCGCTGCAATGGAATGGGCAGCGCCTGGAGATCTGTGAGGTCCTCAAAAGCTGGCGCGCCCCCGACGAGAAGTGCTTCCGCGTGCGCGTAGTCGATGGGCAAGTTTTTGAGCTGTTCTACAATGAACTGCAGGATGAATGGCGCATCCATCAACCCTGACAAAGGAGTGGAGATGAGCAGTGAACAATACCTATCCAGTAGGGTGGCTGGGTTGAAACCTTCGGGCATTCGGAAATTCTTTGACATCGTAGCCACCATGCAAGACGTCATTTCATTGGGCATTGGCGAACCGGACTTTGTCACTCCCGACATTATCGTTCAAGCTGGTATTCGTTCTCTGCAGGCCGGCGATACGCATTACACCTCCAATGCCGGGATCATTGAGCTGCGCGAGGCGCTGGCGGCCCATTTATATAGGCTGTATGGGGTAAGCTACAGTCCTGATAGTGAGGTGGTGATTACGGTAGGTGTCTCAGAAGCGCTGTATCTGGCAATGACGGCGCTGCTCAACCCCGGAGATGAGGTCGTTATCCCCACTCCCTGTTTTGTCTCTTACCAGGCCGAGGTGATCCTGGCAGGGGGCGTGCCGGTGGAGCTCCCCACCTTTGCCAAGGACAACTTTCTCGTCCAGGCTGATGCCCTGGAAGCCGCCATCACCCCCCGCACCAAGGCCGTCTTGATCGGCTACCCCAACAACCCCACCGGGGCGGTCGCCACTCGTGAGATGCTGCAGGCTGTCGCCCTGATCGCCGAGAAACACGACCTGGTCGTGGTCTCGGATGAGCTCTACGATCAGCTGGTCTATGGGGTAACGCATGTGTGCTTCCCGTCACTGCCGGGGACGAAAGAGCGCACCGTTTTATTGGGAGGCTTTTCGAAGAATTATGCCATGACCGGCTGGCGGGCCGGATTTGCCGCCGGACCGGAGGGGCTGATCAAGGGCTTGTTGCGCGTCCACCAGTACACGATCATGTCCGCCCCGACCATGTCGCAGGTAGCGGCGCTGGAAGCGCTGAAAAATGGGCATGAAGTCCAGAAGATGTGCCAGGAATACGACCGGCGCCGAAAATTGATCGTGGGAGGCCTTAACCAGCTAGGCCTGCCAACATTTGAGCCGCACGGCGCTTTTTACGCTTTCCCCGACATTGCCGTGACCGGCATGGATGACGAAACCTTCGCCCAGAAGCTACTTACAGAAGAGCGTGTGGCGGTAGTACCTGGGTCGTCCTTTGGAGCTGGGGGGGCGGGCTTTGTGCGCTGTTCTTACGCCACCTCCTACGAGAAGATCGAAGAGGCTTTAAATCGGATGGATCACTTCATGCGCCGGCATGGGTGAGATAAAGGGGCTCTTTGGGAATTTCCGGGAAGGTACTGGAATGGAATACGAGCCTGTCATCGGCCTCGAAGTCCATGCCGAGCTCGAGACAAGATCTAAAATGTTCTGCTCCTGCCCGGTGGTCGACACTACCCAGGCGCAGCCTAATAGTGCCGTTTGCCCGGTATGTGCCGGGATGCCGGGGGTCCTGCCAGTGGTCAACCAACGCGCCGTGGAATATGCTTTGCGGGTGGCATTGGCTCTGGAATGCGAAGTGGCGCCTATCAGCATCTTTGCCCGCAAGAATTATTTTTACCCGGACTTACCGAAAGGCTACCAGATCTCACAGTATGAAGAGCCCCTGGCTCGCCATGGGCGCCTGACCATCCTGACTGCTCAGGGGGAGAGCGTTGTCCGCATCCGCCGGGTGCACCTGGAGGAGGACACCGCCAAGCTGACCCATGTCACCCGCAATGGTGAAGCCTATTCATTGGTAGACCTTAACCGAGCCGGCGTCCCGCTCTTGGAGATCGTCTCAGAACCGGACCTGCACTCGGCAGAAGAGGTGCGCGCCTATGCCATGGCTTTGCGCAGCTTGCTGCGCTACCTGGGCGTCAACTCCGGCGATATGCAGAAAGGGGTGATGCGCATTGAGCCGAATGTCTCGGTGCGTCCGGTCGGCAGCACGGCACTGGGTACGCGCGCCGAGATCAAGAACCTGAACAGCTTCCGGGCCCTGGAGCGCGGGGTGGCTTATGAAATCCAGCGCCAGACTGAGCTATTGCGCCAGGGCAAAAAGGTGCGCCAGGAGACCGTAGGCTGGGACGACGCTCGGGAGGTGACGTTTATCCAGCGGGTTAAGGAAGGTGAGGACGATTATCGCTATTTTCCCGAGCCTGACCTCCCGCCGCTGGTGGTGGAACCCGCCTGGATGGAGCAGATCCGCTCCGCTCTGCCGGAGCTTCCGGCAGCTAAGTTCCACCGGTTCCGGGATCAGTACGGTCTGAACGATTACGATGCCGGTGTGCTGGTCGCCGAGCAGGCGGTCGCTGATTATTTCGAGCTGGTGGTGAAGGACACACCGGAGATTTCGCCAAAAGTGGTCACGAACTGGGTGAGCGGTGAATTGTTCGGGCTGCTGAACCAATCCGGGATATCGATTGATTCATCGAAGGTCCCCCCGGCTGAGCTGGCAAGACTGGTCCAGATGGTGACCGATGGCGCGATTAACATGACCACCGCCAAGTCTGTGCTAAGCGAGATGTTTGCAACTGGGAGGTCAGCTGAAGCGATCATTTCGCAGGGCGGGCTGCGGCAGATATCGGATACCGACTCGATTGCTCCCCTCGTCAGCCAGGTCCTGGCTGAGAACCCTGAACAGGTCACAGCATACCTGGAGGGTAAAGAGACCCTCCTGCGCTGGTTGATCGGGCAGGTGATGCGCGCCGCCAGGGGCCAGGCGAACCCGCAGGTGGTGCAGAAAGAGCTGGAGCGGCAGCTGGCTGAGATTAAAAGGTCTGGACGACTTAGCTCTGGTAAATGAGGGCTATTTCATCATTCGACGGTATTCCTGGCATCCGTTAAGGTTATAATTAAATATAAGAGATCATAACGATCGATGAGGCTTTGGCAATGAGATCTTTCGTTCCAAAGGGGGAGATGATTGGTCATTTGCGGGCACCATACCGGGGTGCCCGCTTATATTATTGATCTAACATGGGAGACAAAATAATGGCTGAATCAATCAACGCGTTTCAAATGGCTCAAAAGCAGTTTGACGGTGTAGCGAAGCAGCTCAACCTGGACCCCCAGGTAGCTGAGATGCTGCGTTGGCCCAGCCGCGAGTTTAAATTCATGATCCCCGTGCGCATGGATGATGGTACTCTGCGCGTTTTCTTTGGCTACCGCGTGCAGCACAACGATGCTCGCGGTCCGGCGAAGGGCGGCATTCGCTTCCATCCCTCTGAGACATTGGATACCGTGCGCGCCCTGGCTATGTGGATGACCTGGAAGTGCTCTGTGGCCGATATCCCGCTGGGCGGGGGGAAGGGCGGGGTGCCGGTGGATTCGGCGACCCTCTCCGTCACCGAAAAGGAAAGGCTCTGCCGCGGCTGGGTGGACCAGATGTGGCGCAACATTGGCCCCCGGCAGGATGTACCGGCCCCGGATGTGGGGACAACCCCTCAGATGATGGGTTGGATGATGGATGAGTACTCCAAGCTGGTCGGAGAGTACACCCCGGGTGTGATCACCGGCAAGCCCTGGGGAGGCGGCGGTTCGTTGGGGCGCACCGAAGCCACAGGTTACGGCGTGGTATACACGGTGCGTGAAGCAATGAAGCACATGAAAATGGACCCGGGTAAATCAGTCGCTGCATTGCAGGGTTTTGGCAATGTATCTCAATACGCGGCGATCGGCTTTAACCAGATCCTGGGTGGTAAGGTAGCCTGTGTTTCATGTTGGGACCACGAAGACCGTGCCTCTTACACATACAGCCATCCAGAGGGTGTTGATGCGCTTTTCCTGCAGACCATCACTGACCAGTACGGCACCATCGATAAGGACAAAGCGCGCGCGGCTGGCTATGTCATCGAGGACGGTAATTCCTGGATCAGTAAGGACGTTGACGTGCTGATCCCGTGTGCAATTGAACAGCAAGTTAATGCAGAGACTGTTACGCGCATCAGCAGCCGGGTCCGCCTGATTGCCGAAGGCGCCAATGGCCCCACCACTCCCGAGGCCGACGAAATCTTCAAGCGCAATAATATCTTCGTGATCCCCGATTTCCTGTGCAATGCCGGCGGCGTGACCGTCTCTTACTTCGAGAGTGTCCAGAACGACATGAACTTCTATTGGACACGTAACGAGGTGCTGCAGCGGCTGGACGACAAGATGACCCAAGCATTCGTCAGCGTGCTGGAGATGGCTGAGAACGAGAAAGTCTATATGCGGGACGCCGCTTATATGGTCGCCATTGCCCGCGTGGTAAAAGCTATGGAATTAAGAGGTTGGATCTAGATAACCCATGTCTACTGGAGAAGGCATATTATCGTGGAGATCGCTGAGACCACAGAGCAAGTAACCACAATTGATCTTACTCAGCGATCTCTGCGACCTCAGCGGTGATCATAGGATGTTTCTCTCCCCGACTGTGATGCGGGTCCTGCTCGTACTCTGCCTGGCAGGAATGGCCCTCCTGGCTGTATTATTCTTACGAAGGCGCCGGCTCTCGCTGGCGGCTTACGTGGGATGGGGACTGCTGGCAGTTTTCCTTCCACTCATTGGGCCTTTCCTGGTCATTCTAATAAGCCCAGGGGAGAGCGTCTCCAAATCTTCCCGGGAGGATTTGTAATAAGGGGAATGGGGAAAAACCTGTTGGGGTGAGCTATATTACTAGCAAAATTAGCCTACTCGTTGTATACTCTTAGCAATATTTTCAAGCAGAATATCTAAGGAGAGGACAGCTCCCATGAAAGTATCCGTCCTGCAAGAGAACCTGGCTCATGGATTGAACATAGTCTCGCGCGCCGTTTCGCCGCGCAGCACCCTGCCGGTGCTGGCGAACGTCCTGGTCGCAACCGACGAGGGTCGCCTTCGGCTGTCGACGACTAACCTGGAATTGGGCATTACCTGCTGGATCGGTGCGAAAATCGAGGACGAGGGCTCGACGACGGTGCCGGCGCGCACCTTTACAGACCTGGTATCGACTCTGGCGAACGATCGTGTCGACATGGCTCTGAATGTGCGCACCCAGACGCTGAATGTGCGCTGTGGGACATCCAATACCGACATCAAGTGCATCGATGCCCAGGAATTCCCCCCAATGCCGGTACCAGACCTGGAAAACGGTATTCCCATCAATGTCACTGACCTGAAGGAAATGATCCAGCAGGTGGTTTTCGCCGCATCGACCGACGAGGCTCGACCAGTTTTGACCGGGGTTTTATTCACGGTGCAGGGGAACAAAGTCTCCCTCTCGGCGGCTGATGGTTTTCGCCTCTCGATCCGCAAGGCAGAGCTTTCTTCGCCCGTGGCGCGCCCTTTTAGTGCGATCATACCTGCCAGGGCTTTGAGTGAACTGGCACGTATTGCGGCGGATGGAGACCAGACCCTCACGATGACCATGCCGGCAGGGCGCGGCCAGGTCATTTTTCGGATGAAAGATGTGGAGCTGGCCTCACAGCTAATAGAGGGTTCGTTCCCAGATTTAGAGCAGGTCATCCCGCGCTCTTACCGGACACGCACTGTCCTCTCCACTTCCCAATTTTTGAAGGCCTGCAAACAAGCTGAGATCTTCGCCCGCGAGGGCTCGCACATCGCCCGTATCAACGTCACCCCCGGAGGGGAACTCCAGCCCGGCAGCGTGGATATCTCCGGCCAATCCGAGGAGACCGGTTATAACCAGACCCAGGTCGATGCCAGCATAGAGGGCCCGGCGATCTTGATCGCTTTCAACGTGCGCTTCTTGCGTGAGGTTTTGGATGTGGTCAAGACCCCCAATGTCGCCCTGGAAACGACCGCCGATACCAGCCCTGGCGTTATCCGCCCGGTGGGCGAGGAGAGCTTTTTACACGTGATCATGCCCATGCACCTGGGCAGTTAAACGTTAGAAATTACCAGAAAAAGGGTGTGCGTGGGGGCGTATGCCCCATGCACACCCTTTTTCTGGCTTTCTCCATTATGACCTTACCTTCTGTATCCTCCGATAGGACCCTGAGAATTTACCTGGCACTGATGCAGTACCCTATCTTGTGCACGCAGATTCGCGCCAGGATGCGCCGTGAGCTTTTCCAGCGCGGCGTCATCACACCTCAGGCATTTGAGGCGGAGGCCAATGAGCAGGCTATCCGCTCCCAGGTGCGTGAGGCCCTGCATAACCCATTCATGGAGGAACCGGGTGACATCTGGGAGCTGCGACTGATGCGCGTCCGTGACCACCTGACTGATTTTTACTTTGCCTATAACCTGCCCTATGAGCTCTTTGAACAGATTGTACGCGATACCCTGACTGAACGGGGCGTGTCACCTGAGGACCTGCTGATCTCTTTTAACCCCGAGCTGGCACCTCAGGATATGTTGTTCGAACAGGCATTGGCCATTGAGAAGATGCCTCCCGATAAGCGCACCAAGGTTGAGGCACGCCTGCGCGAGATCAAGGTAGTTTTGATCCGCACCTTGATCAGCGACCAGCTGGCTTACGTTAACATCGCCAGAGACTGGTTCACTATATCTGACTTAAGTGAGATCCGCCGGCGGAAGATCGGTCAGGGGAAGATTGGAGGCAAAGCGGCGGGAATGCTGCTGGCTTTCCGCATTCTAAACGATGTCGGCGGTGAAGAGATCCGAGCCTGCCTGCGTATCCCTGAGTCTTATTTCCTGGGGGCAGATCTGACCTATACATTCATGTCGGCCAATGGTTTGATGGGCTGGGGAGACCAAAAATATAAAACCGAGGATCAGATCCGTGCCGAATACCCCCAGATTCAATGCGAATTTCAAGCTGGGGAGTTTCCACCTGACGCCCTTGAAAAACTACAGTCTCTGCTGGATCAGGTGGGCCGCAAACCGCTCATCGTCCGCTCATCCAGCCTGCTGGAAGATAATTTTGGGACGTCTTTTGCCGGTAAATATGAGAGCCATTTTTGTCCCAACCAGGGATCGTCTGAAGAAAACCTGCGCAACCTGACACAGGCCATAACCCGCATTTATGCCAGCATCCTCAACCCGGACGCGCTCCTCTATCGACGGGCCAAAGGCTTGCAAGATTATGATGAGCGCATGGCAGTGCTGATCCAGGCGGTGGAGGGCGAGCGTTTCGGGCGCTATTTCATGCCTCAGGCAGCAGGCGTTGCCTTCAGCAGGAACCTGTATCGCTGGTCCCCCCAGATCCGTAGGGAGGATGGTTTTGTGCGCCTGGTGTGGGGGCTGGGCACGCGCGCGGTGGACCGCGTGGGCAATGATTACCCCCGGCTGGTAGCCCTTAGCCACCCCCTGCTTCACCCGGAGAATTCACCTAAAGCCATCCGGCGCTATTCTCAACAGTTCGTCGATTTGATCGACCTGGAAGATAACCAGTTCAAGTCACTGCCTGTGCCAGAGGTGCTTTCATCCCATTACCCGGTGGTCCGCTACCTGGCGCAGTTGGACCAGGATGGCTATCTGACCACGCTGCACACGACGTTCCTGAATGGAGACAGAGGCCAGCTGGTCTTGACCCTCGATGAGCTGTTCCGACGCACACCCCTGGCAGAACGCTTGCGCACGATCCTGCAGACGCTGGAAAAACACTACCACTCCCCGGTGGACACCGAGTTCACGATCTGCATCCCCGATCCATACGCTCTCCATCCCGAAGTCCAGATCACGCTGGTACAGTGCCGCCCGCAGAGTCATCTCAAGGACAGCGAAGCGCGCCTGCCCCAGAGCCTGTACCCAGGGGATATCATTTTCTCAACGCAGCGGTTGGTTCCGCAGGGACGCATCAGCGCTATCCAATATGTGGTCTTCGTCTCACCCGAGGACTATTACGCGCTGCCCACGCCGGAAGAACGGGCCAAGCTGGGACGGGCGATCGGGCGGCTGAACGCGACCCTGGAGGGTAAGACGTTTATCTGTGTCGGGCCGGGCCGTTGGGGTACCTCCAATCCTGATATGGGGGTACACGTCGGTTATGGAGATGTGTACAATGCCCGCGCCCTGGTGGAAGTCTCTGGGAAAGAGATCGGCTCAGCCCCAGAGCCCTCTTTCGGCACGCATTTTTTCCAGGACCTGGTGGAGGCTAACATCTACCCTTTGGCGATCTACCTGGACGACGAGGGCGTCATCTTCAACCACAGATTTTTCTATAAAACCCGCAACTGTCTGACAGACCTGCTGCCGGATGAGACAGCCCTGGCTGACTGCCTGCGGGTCATCGATGTATCCACTTACCGACCCGGTCATAACCTGGAGCTGGTCATGGACGATGAAAAAGGCCGGGCGGTGGCGTTTTTGGTGCTCAAATGAAAAAATATGTCGCTGTCGCTGGAAATATCGGGGTAGGCAAGTCCACTTTGGTGGCGATGCTGTGCGAGCGCCTGGGGTGGCAGCCGTTCTACGAACCTGTGGCTGAGAACCCCTATCTGGCTGATTTTTACCGTAACATGCAGGCCTGGGCGTTCCATTCCCAGATCTTCTTCCTGACCAACCGGTTGCGCGCCCACCACCAATTAATCGACCACCCGACCTCGGTCATCCAGGACCGCACGGTCTATGAAGACGCCGAGGTCTTCGCCCGCAACCTTTATCGCCAGGGCTTCATGGGTGAGCGTGATTTCCATACCTATTGTGGACTGTACGAGGTGCTGACCGAGTTTCTTCCGCCCCCCGACCTGGTCGTCTACTTGCGCGCCTCAGTGGCAACCCTGGTGGACCGCATCAGCCACCGCGGGCGAGACTACGAACGGCAGATCACTCCCCAGTATTTGACCCAGCTCAACGATTTGTACGAGGATTGGATCAACAATTTCGGCCTCTGCCCGGTCTTGACCGTGCCCGCCGATGACCTGGATTACGTGGCTCACTCCACCCATTTAGATTTGATCGTCTCTAAGGTCCAGGAAAAGCTGACCGGCAAAGAAGAGGTCGTCTTCGATAAGGATGAGGTCGCCCGGCTCCGTTAAGGCCTCTTTTGCCCCTGCGCGTCTGCCCTGACTCGCCGCAAAAACGCCGGCGTATTCAGACCACGTTCCAATAGATAGGTAAGATAGTATTGCGCGATGAGCTCCATTTCCTCATTCAGAGAGGGGGTCAGAGGGGCGCGCTTGGCGTCGGCGTAGCTGCTGCGCTGAAAGTGCCGCAGGTACTTTAGAGCCAGCATCGATATAGGCCGCACACTGGTATCTCCTGCACCGCAGTTCGGACAGAGGATCCCCCCCTGAGCGGCTGAAAAATACTGGTCTTCAGGGCGGATCTCGTTGCCGCATTTGACACAGTTGAATAGCTGAGGGCGGTAGCCGATCAAGTCCAGCAGGCGTACTTCGTAGTAGCGCACCGCGAAGGCAGGCTCGGCCTCTGAGCTCAGGCGCGTCAGGGTGGCCGCCAGGAGACGGTAAAGCGTGCGGTTTTCCCCTTCTTCGTAGGTAAACCGGTCCAGCAGCTCTACCACATAAGAGGCATAGCCTATGCGCACCAGGTCCTCACGCAGTGGAAGATACGCGTCCGCTGTCTCAGCCTGGGTCACAATGAACAAGTCCCGGCCGCGCGCCATGAGCAGGCTGACCCGCGTGAACGGCTCCAGGTGCCCGGCTTTGCGGGAGCGCGGCTTGCGCACGCCTTTGGC